>Ga0209382_10004401_pt1 | contig 18871 bp, 13 predicted proteins | sample SoiMetdeltSBSDD5_FD_187599 | JGI IMG/M metagenome (GOLD analysis project Ga0209382, IMG submission 187599) | Bulk soil microbial communities from a Populus tree surrounding site in Tennessee, USA - Soil MetaG P. deltoides SBSDD5 (SPAdes) (version 2) | ecosystem: Environmental > Terrestrial >...
TTGTCGGTGGCGTCATGTACCTTTCCACTCCATACGGTCGCGTGGTCGCGCTGGAGCCGGAGACCGGCAAAAAGATCTGGGAGTTTACCAGCGAACATACGCCGGCAAATCGCGGCATCGCCTATTGGCCCGGTTCGGGAGGATTGCCTCCGCAGATCATGGTCGGGACGAGCGACGGCTGGCTGATCGCGTTAAGCGCCAAGACCGGCGAGCCGATGCTCGAATTTGGCGAGCGCGGCCAAGTGAACCTGAAAGCCGGTGTCTCGGATCACTTTCCGCGAGGCCGCTATGGTATGTCGTCGCCTCCGGCGATCTATAAAAACCTCATCTTCACCGGCGCTCAGCTCCAGGAGCAGCCTGGCGCCGGACCTGCCGGAGACGTGCGCGCATGGGACGTCCGGACAGGAAAACTGGTCTGGACATTCCACACAGTTCCGCGTCCCGGCGAGCTCAATCACGACGACTGGCAGGACGATCAGTGGGTCGACCGGTCCGGAGCGAACGTCTGGGGCTTTATGACGGTCGACGTCGAGCGCGGGATGCTTTTTGTTCCGCTCGGCACGCCGTCACCCGACTTCTACGGCGGCGGCAGAAAAGGCTCGAATCTGTATGGTTCTTCCTTAGTCGCGCTCGACGCCAACACCGGAAAGTTAAAGTGGTACTTTCAAACCACGCACCATGACAACTGGGACTACGACTTGACTGCCGCCCCAGCGCTATTTGATGTGACACGCGCCGGAAAGAAGATTCCCGCGGTCGCGCAATGGACCAAGCAGGGGCTGTTGTTTATGTTCAACCGCGTGACGGGCGAGCCGATCTACAAAATTGAGGAGCGCAAGATTGCCTCTGACAACCCTGTCCCGGGCGATGAAAACTGGCCCACCCAGCCGTTTCCCGTTAAGCCGCCTCCGCTGGCGCGGATGAGTTTCAAGCTGGACGAAGTCGCTACTGTTACCCCTGAGCACGAGAAGTTCTGCAAGGATCTGCTGGCGCTCGAAGGCGGGGCTATGGGGGGCGGTCCCTATGCCCAGTATGGGCCGAAGCTGCGCGTGATTTTCCCGGGTTGGACGGGTGGTGGCAATTGGAGCACCACGGCATTCCATCCGGGCTTGGGCTATCTATTCCTGACGTCGCAGGATTTGGCAAACATCAACAAAATGATCCCGTCCGAAGATGGCTCGACGTTCCTACGCGTCGGACCTGACCAGGCGCCCGCTAATATCGGCGGCCGATTCTGGGACGGAACGAAGAAATGGCCTTGCCAGCAGCCACCCTGGGGCGAGATTCTTGCCGTCAACGTGAATTCAGGCGACATTGCTTGGCGCGCCCCGTTGGGCTCCTTCGATGAGCTGGATGCGCTCGGGGTCGCCAAGACAGGAACGCCCGAACACCGCGGCGGCCCCATCGTAACTGCCGGTGGTCTCTTGTTCATCGGCGCAACGATTGACTCCCGCTTCCGGGCATTCGATGCGCGAACGGGCAAAGAACTCTGGACGACCAAGCTGGTCGACGCAGCCAAGGCCATGCCGGTCACCTATCAGGGGAAGAACGGCAAGCAATACGTTGCAATCCTGGCCGCCGGCGGTGAGAATCGGAGCGAGGACAATCCGGGCGGCCGGCTGTATGTTTTCGCGTTGCCTTAAAGGAGCAGTGATGTTTAGAAAATACTTCCGCGTGAGCGCCTTCTCGCTCGTTTGCGTTTCAGCCCTATTCGCCGCCAGCCAGAACTTCATTCCCGACGTTGTGTTCAAGGGATCCGCGCTGACCGGCTGGCACAAGTTAGGCCAAGCCGATTGGCGAGCCGAGAATGGCGAGATCATCGGCGCGCCCAAGCAGGAGAGCGGTGGCTGGCTGGTGCTCGACAAGGGATATCAGGACACCGCCTTCTACGCCTCGTTTCGATGCGCTGGCCCCTGCAAGACAGGTGTGTTGATGCGCGCCGAAAAGACGGCCGACGGCGGTATGAAGGGCGTCTACGTGTCCTTGAGTGACGGTGATATTGCGTCGTATGAGCTGGCGCTTGACCCACAGGGCAAAGAGATCAGCCGCGCCAAACTCGGATCTAGCCCGGGTCCTATGGCTCGAATGTCGGCCGCTCGACCCGGCGAGGAGCCGGTGCCCGGATTCTCGAAGCCCGCGCCCCCACGTGTTGAAACGGCAGCACCCGCTGCAGGCCGAGGTGGACGAGGTGGCGGACCCGCGGTGCGCGCCAACGAGTGGAATACCGTGCAAATCATCCTTGATTCCGATGTTGTGGGGCTGGCTCTCAACAACGGAAGGGGTGGCGGTGGAACGACCAACGACAAGATGATGGGATTCGGTCCGTTGGCGCTCTACGTCGGCGGGTCCTCTGAGGTCCGCTTCAAAGAGGTGTCGTACAAAGATCTCAATCCGAAGCTGGAGCCCAAAGAGACAGTCTCCGCGAATTTTCAAATGCAGCGCATCAACGACTTCTACTATGGATGGTGCGCCGCAGCCGCCGACATCAATCGAGACGGTGTGATGGATGTCATCGCAGGACCTTTCTACTTCCTGGGGCCCGACTATACCGAGCGAAGAGAATTCACCGCCTCCCGAACCTACAACCCGAGCAACCAGTTTTCGCAGGCCATGGTGAATTTCGCTTACGATTTCACAGGGGACGGCTGGCCCGACATTTTGCTCGTGGACCAGCGGCCGATTTATCTGTACGTGAACCCCAAGGGTGAATCCCGCCGCTGGGACCGCTTTAACGTTGTGCCGCAGGCATCCACAGAGATCGAGCTGCTCAAGGATATCGATGGGGACGGGAAGCCGGAAGTCCTTTTCGGCGCCGGCGGAGCAATGGCGTACGCCAAACCTGACCCGGCGAATCCGACCGCGCCATGGGTCGTCCGCACTATCTCCGAGAAAGGCGCCGCAAACGCGCACGGCATGGGCGTGGGCGATGTCAATGGCGACGGTCGCATGGACATCGTCAACTCGCGTGGATGGTGGGAGCAGCCGCCTGCGGGCTCCTCTCAGGAGCTCTGGAATTTCCATCCGGCTGCTTTTGGGAATGGCGGCGCCGAGATGGGGATCTACGATGTGAACGGCGACGGGCTGAATGATGTAGTCACCGCTTTGTCGGCGCACGGCTGGGGTCTCGCCTGGTTCGAACAGAAGCGTGATAAGGATGGGACCAGCTCATTTACCCAACATGCGATCATGGGCGATTTTTCGACGAAGAACGCCGGAGGCGTCACCTTCTCCGAACCCCACGCTTCCACCTTCGCCGATATCGATGGCGACGGCGTGCTCGACTTTATCGTCGGAAAACGCCTCTACTCGCATCTCGAGAGCTACCTCGATCCCGACCCTTACGGTCCTGCTGTCCTGTATTGGTATAAAACAGTTCGCAATCCCAAGGCGGAGGGTGGAGGGGAGTTCGTTCCCGAGCTCATTCACAATCGATCGGGAGTAGGTTCTCACTTCGCCGCACTCGACCTGAATCGTGACGGCGCTGTTGATATCATCACGTCGACTAACAAAGGTTCATTTATTTTCTGGGGCAAAATGCGCGCGGCGAAGAGAGCAGCAACTCGCAAGTAACGGCCGGCGGACCACGGAGGGCAGGCCATCTGCGCTACCAACACGGCATCAACACGCTACAAGGTGGGGCAGGCTGGTAGCCTGCCCTGACGAACAAGCTAAAGCGTGTTCCACAGTGATGCAGACTCCTTGATTTGTCGTTGTGGAACAAGCTTTAGCTTGTTCGTTCAAGTTTAGAATTCGATCCGATCTTTCCGGCTCTCGATTTCCTTGGCGTCTACCGTAGCCACCTTCTTAAGATTCTCGAGACTCTTAAAGCTGCCGTTCTTTTCGCGATACTCCACGATGGCCGCAGCCACAGCCTTCGGAAGCTCCAGCGCCTTGGCGAGATCCTCCGCACTGGCCTTATTCACGTTGACACGCGGCCCCAGATTCTTTGCCAGGTAATCGATGATCCTTTCGATCTCGTCGTCGGTCAATACGGCCCCCAGCGTGACCATATTGTCCACGATCATGGACCAGCGCTCTTTGTCGTTGCGCTGTCTCATGGTGGAAACCAGCGTGTGGCATTTCGTGCATGCTCGCTCCACCAGCGCTCTGCCCTCGTCCTGCGCCGCTGCCGGACCAATACACAACAACCCTGCCGCCAGAAACCATGTCTTCGACATCATCATTCGTCCCAATGCACCATCGGAAGTCCCGCAATGGGCGACCGGAAATAAGGAATGCGCGTCCCCTTTAAGGATCCTATATAAACCGTGCGCAAGTCCGTCCCTCCGAACGTCACGCTGGCCATCCACGGCGCAATCCCGCGGCCTGTCGGGAATAGAACGTCCTGCGTGACGTGGTTCTGGAAGAACGCCTGCTCCAAAGCGTCCACCTGCTGTGCGTCGCCTTCGTCCAGCAGAACACGAAGATCGCCTTGCGGCGTCAGGACGAAGAGTTTGTCCGAATAGACGAGCGTGCCCCAAAGGTTTCCGAAGCTGTCGAAGGCGATGCCATCGGGCCATGCGCCTTTCCCCAAGCTGGTGGGGCCAAAAATCCCGCGATCTTTGGGTTCGCCACGCTCGTCGATCCGCAACCGGCTGATGCAGCCGCCGGTGGTCTCCACAACGTATAGAAACTCTTCCTTCGCGTCGAAGCGAATCTCATTCGTGAATCGAAACCCGTCGGCCACGATCCGAAACTTTCCGTCCTCATAACGCGCCAGGTACCCGTCGGCGAGATCGGTGCGCAGAGCGTGCATCCAGTTCTTCACCCGCGTGGAGATCGTGATCCAGATGCGGTCCTTCGAATCCCGGAGCACGAAATTTACCTTGCCGATCGCCTCTCCATCGATGCTGTCCGCCAGAACCCGCGTAGCACCATCCCGCGACATGATCTCGAGGCAATCGGTTCCGAAATTGGAAATCAGAATATCGCCATTGCGCGCGAAGGCGAGGCCGTTCGGCAGCGTACCTTGCAGATAGCGGTCAGCCTCGCTGGCAGCGCCCGCGAAACTCTCGGAGCGTTGCTGCGTGATAATGCGCTGCGTTCCATCCGGACTCAGTCGCGCGACGCCGCCACGTGCGTCGGCAGCCCACAACATGCCGTCGGGTTCCGCCAGAATACACTCCGGCCGTTGCAGATCGCTTCCTACATATTGAATAGTGGCTTTATCGATGCCAAAATCCAGGATCGGGTTGGATGCCATTTTGTTCGGGATGTAATCCTTGCCAGCGCGATCTATCATCGTTCGCGCGTATCTGTGTATTGTACAATCATCATTTGCGTTTGGAGGATATTTGAGCGTCGATTATTCGAGTTTCGGACTGAAAGATAAGGTTGCAATCGTGACCGGCCCGTCGCAAGGGATCGGACGGGCTATCGCGATCGGCCTCGCGCAAGCGGGCGCTCACCTGGTGCTGGCAAAGCATCCGGATCACCGCCAGGAAGAAATCAAGCAACTCCGGTGCGAGATCGAACGAATGGGACGCAAGACGCTAGTCGTGATGACCGATGTCTCCGACGTCGCGCAAGTACGCGCCCTGGTGGATCAGGCGCACGCGACTTTCGGCCGCATCGATATCCTCGTGAACAACGCCGCCTGGACCGGCACCACGCTGGCGTTGGATGTGACCGAGGAGGAGTATGACAAAACGCTGGCCGCGTGTCTGAAAAGCGTTTTCTTCGCCTGTCAGGCAGCGGCCCGCGTCATGATTCCGCAGGGCGGCGGCAGGATCATCAATATCGGTTCCAACTTTGGCGAAGTCGGTTTCAAGATGCGCTCAGTGTACGCGGCCGCCAAGGCCGGCGTGCACCACCTATCTCGCGCGCTCTCGCTGGAGTGGGCGAAACAGGGCGTGACAGTCAATGTGGTGGCGCCCTGCATCACCGAAACCGATTCCAGAAGGATGATTCTGGAGCGGCCCGGCTACAAGGAGTGGGCGACAAACGAAGGAATTCCTGCCGGGCGTTGGAACCAGCCCGAGGACCTGGTCGGTGCCGTCCTGTTCCTTTCCAGCCATCTCTCGGATATGGTGGTGGGCCACGTCTTGATGGTGGATGGCGGCTGGACCATCCAATAAGATCGTTGCAGAGGCGATGAGCGATCTACCAATTTGGACGCCTGATCCGGGCCGAGTGCAGGCGTCGCGGTTGACAGCCTTCCTTCATTTCGTCGGCGAGAAATTCGGCGCCGGTCTTGGAAACTATGCCGCTTTGCACCGCTGGTCTGTCGAAAACCCGGAAGCATTCTGGCCGGCGGTCTGGGTGTTCTGCGACGTCATAGGCGACCCGGGCGGTGCGGTGGTGTTGGATGGGTCGAAAATGCCCGGCGCCCGTTGGTTTCCAGAAGCGCGACTGAACTTTGCGGAAAATCTGCTGCGCGTCCGCGATCACTCCGACGCGCTAGTATTCTGGGGCGAGGATAAAGTCACGCGGCGGATGTCGCACGCCGAGCTCTTTCGTGAGGTGGCTCGCATGGCCGCCGCCCTGCGAGCGGAAGGTGTCGCGCCCGGCGACGCCGTCGCCTCTTTCATGCCGAACTTGCCGGAAACAGTAATCGCCATGTTGGCGTCTGCGAGCATCGGCGCCGTCTTCTCCACCTGCTCTCCCGACTTCGGCGTCCGGGGCGTGATGGATCGCTTTGGACAGATCGCCCCGAAGGTGCTATTCGCCGCCGACGGATATCACTACAACGGGAAGACGCTGGACTCGCTCGAGAAGGTAGCGGCGATTGCGGCGGAATTGCCTTCCATCCGAAAGGTAGTGCTCACCCCGTACGTACGCGAAAAGCATGATCTAACGGCCATTCGAAACGCGCAGTCGCTGTCCGATTTCCTCGCGCCCCACGCCGATCAAACCGACCCGGATTTTACGCGGCTACCTTTCGACCATCCACTGTACGTCCTCTACTCATCAGGCACGACCGGCGCGCCGAAGGGAATCGTGCACGGCGCCGGTGGAACGCTGCTGCAGCACTTGAAGGAACACCAGCTTCATGGAGATATTAAGCCAGGCGACCGTTTGTTTTATTTCACAACCTGCGGATGGATGATGTGGCACTGGCTCGTGTCGGGCCTGGCCTCGGGCGCGACGGTCCTGCTCTACGACGGATCGCCCTTCGTACGGCAAAGCCGGATTCTCTTCGACTTTGCGGAAGCCGAGCGCACGACGCATTTCGGCATTTCGGCCAAGTTTATCGACGCTGTCGCTAAGACTCCCTTGCGTCCTGTGGAATCGCACCAGCTCCCGGCGTTGCGCACCATTTTTTCGACCGGCAGTCCGCTCGCCCCGCAAGGATTCGATTACGTCTACCAGCACGTCAAGGGAGATGTAAGCCTCGTTTCCATGTCCGGCGGCTCCGACATAATCTCATCCTTCGTTGCCGGCTGCCCTATCCTGCCGGTCTGGCGCGGCGAAATCCAGTGCAAAAGCCTCGCAATGGCTGTGGACGTGTTCGACCCGGCGGGCCGTCCTCTGCGCGCGGAGAAGGGCGAGTTGGTGTGCACGCGGCCGTTCCCATCCATGCCTCTGGGCTTCCTCAACGACCCCACAGGCGATCGGTACAAGGCGGCGTACTTCGAGAAGTACCCCGGCGTCTGGGCTCATGGAGATTTCGCAGAATTCACCGGGCATGATGGGATGATCATCCACGGCCGCTCCGACGCGGTATTGAATCCCGGCGGAGTGCGCATCGGCACGGCCGAGATCTATAGAGAGGTGGAGCGGCTCCCGGAGGTGATCGAGTCGCTCGCCATCGCTCAGGAGTGGGCGGGCGATGTCCGAGTGGTGCTCTTTGTCCGGTTGCGCGATGGGCTTGCCCTCGATGAAGCCTTGCGAAGCCGCATCAAGCAGGTGATTCGGGAGGGCGCCAGTCACCGCCACGTGCCGGCCAAAATCGTGGCGGTTGCCGACGTCCCGCGCACGAAGTCCGGCAAGATTGTGGAATTGGCTGTGCGCGAAGTCGTGCATGGACGCGCGGTGAAAAACCTCGACGCGCTGGCCAACCCCGAAGCGCTGCGCCTGTACGAAAATCTGCCCGACCTGCAAATGGAGTGAGCGCGCAGATCAGCCTCGAACATCGGAAGGCGCTGCCGTAGCCGTAACGGCGACCTTCGGCCGGATCTTCTCATTGCTTCGGAAGAACAGCAGCACAAGAAGCATAATTACGAAGGACATGCTCGCCGAGCTCATCCAAAAGCCGCGCCAATTCCGGATCACCTGCCCGGCGACGGTGGTGGTGAAATAGTCCACGAAGTAGCCCGATAACAGAGAGCCGACCAACATTCCGACGCCGTACGTTAGAAAGGTGATGAAGCCCTGAGCGGTACTCCGCAGATGCGCGGGCGCTTCCTGGTCCGTATATAACTGTCCGGTCACGAAAAAGAAGTCATAGCAGACGCCATGTAAAATGATCGCGGTGTAGAACATCCACATACCAGGGCCGGGATCTCCGTAAGCGAGCAGCATATAGCGCACTGCCCAGGACAGCAGTCCAATCAGCAGAACGCCCCGGACCGAAACCAAGCGGAATATGAGCGGCATCGCCAGCATCACGGCCGTTTCCGAGATCTGGCCCAGCGTCATCTTGCCGGCTGCGTTTTCAACTCCAACTTCGTTCAGGTAAGTATTCGTAAAAGAGTAGTAAAAGGTCAGTGGAACGCAAGCCAGCACGGATGCAATCACGAAAATGAGAAAGGACCTGTCTTTCATCATGGCGAGCGCATCCAGCCCGAGGATGTCGCGCACCGCGACATTGGAGCCCTTCGCCTTAGGAGGAGTGTGGGGCAGGATCGTCAAGCTGATAATGCACATCACAACGGCCGCGCCCGCGGCGAGCAGGAAGGGAGTTGTGCTGGTCTCCACCTTCATAAAGCCGACCACTAGGCCGATAAAGATCCATCCCAGGGTGCCCATCACGCGGATCGGCGGAAAATCACGCCCCGGATCTTTCAACGACTGCATGGTGATCGAATTGGTGAGTGAAATCGTCGGAAAGTAGGACAGGCAGAACAGCAACACCAGAGTGTAGACGGCGGGGAAGGTAGTCACCTGCGTGATCGCATACATAAGGATCGCGCCAATACCGTATAACACAGCCATTACCTTTTCGGTAGCAAAGAGGCGGTCGGCGACCAGCCCGACGAAGAAAGGAGAGATCAGCGCGGCAAGGGCGGTGGTTCCAAAAATGGCCCCCGTCTGCGTGCCGGAAAAGTGCAGGGTGCTGGTCAGATATGTGCTTATTGTGACGTACCACGCTCCCCAGACGATGTAGTTGACGAACATCATCAGGCCAAGCCGTACCTTCAGCGAATCGGGCATTAAGGGAGTATTGCACATCGGGAGATGCATTACTGGAGGCGAGAATGTATTACCCTACGTCTCATAGATGCCCGATTCGAGCAGGCGGATAAAGGTGGCGGTAGTAGGGCTGGGGTATATGGGGGCGACTCATCTGAAGGCGTGGAAGCAGGTTCCTGGGGCGCACGTCAGCACGGTAGTTAGCTCCGATGCAAAAAAGCTGGCAGGCGACCTGACAGCCATAGGCGGCAATCTCGGCGGCGGAGCCGGCGAGGTCATGGACTTCTCCAGCATGCGCAAGTACGACTCTCTCGAAACCGCGCTTCGCGATCAGGAAATCGATGTTGTCGACCTCTGCATTCCTACCGATCGGCACGAAAAGGCGGCTATCGCGGCGTTGCGCGCCGGTAAACACGTTCTCCTCGAGAAGCCAATGGCAATGGACGAGACACAGGCAGAGGCCGTCCTCAGCGAAGCCCACCGCAGCGGACGTACTCTGATGGTCGGGCACATTCTCCGCTTCATCCCCGCCTATGCGGCTCTCGCCGGCTCGCTACGCACAGTAGGGACGGTTCGTTCAGCGTTCTTCCGGCGGCGGTGCGGAGCGCCAACCTGGAGCCGCTGGCTGACAGATCCGGCTCGCAGCGGCGGCGGGATCTTCGATCTTCTGATTCACGACGCCGACTACTGCCTCTCCTGCTGGGGCATGCCGGACTCGGTTCGCGCGTCGGGTTACCAGGATCTGTCGCGAGGCGTCGACGTCGTTCACGCCGAATTGCGCTACCGAGAAGTCGGCCCAGTGATCATCAGCGGCGGTTGGCATCATCCCGAAGCGTATCCGTTTTCAATGGAGTTCACGGTGGTCACCGATACAAGCACTTTCGAATGGTCGAGCGGCGCGACGGAATTGCAGGAATACGGATGCGATGGAAAGGCCGAGCGACATGGATTGCCCGACGTCGATCCCTTTGCCGCCGAGCTCGCCTACTTTACACACTGCGTGATCGAGTCGCGACCGCCGGAGCGCTGCCTGCCGGAACAATCGGCGCAGGCGGTGGCGCTAATGCGTAGAATCATAGAATCCAGAAAACGAAACGGAGAGTCTGTCGCATGCCGAATATGAATGAGCTCGAAACCGCTGTGATGTTCTGGGCGGGCGGGGACCCGGAGCAGTCGATTGCTGCTCTGACACGACTCGGCATTCGCTGCGGACAGATCGGTATCCACGGAGATCTCGACCTGAGCTGCGCCGCTGCATGGAGCAAGGCGCTTCGAGCAGCCGGCTTCACCGTGTATACCGTCTTCGCCGCCTATACGGGCGAGGACTACGCCGATGTCCCCACGGTGGAGCGAACAATCGGATTCCTTCCGCCTGCAACCCGCGCCGAGCGGGAAAAGCGAACCTACGAAGTCAGCGACTTTGCCGCGGAAATCGGCGCGCCGGGCATCGCGACCCATATCGGACTCGTGCCCGCGGATTCGCGCCAGCCCGAGTACGATGCTCTGCGCGAGATAGTACAGCGAGTCTGTGATCACGCCTCGAAACACAATCAGACATTCGCACTTGAGACGGGACAGGAGAGCGCCGCCGCCCTGCTCGATTTTATCCAGCACGTCCAGCGCAGCAATCTGGGAATCAACTTCGATCCGGCGAATATGATCATGTACGGTAGCGGCGACCCGATCGAAGCGCTGGGAATTTTGCGCCGACACGTGCTGTCGGTCCACTGCAAGGATGGCGACTGGCCGCCTCCCGGTGACACCAACACTCTCGGCCGGGAGCGCCCCCTCGGCGCCGGCTCGGTGGGTATCGAGCGATACCTGAACCAACTCCGGCAAATCGGCTACAAAGGACCACTCGCCATCGAACGCGAGGGCGTGGACCCTAAACAATGGATCCGGGAGATCGAAGACGGGATCAAGATGCTCGCGGCAATAAGAGGATAGAATACTTCTCATGCGCTTTTCGCTTATGCTACTTTCTCTGATGGCGATCGCCGTTGCTCAGCAGGCGGTCCAATCTCCTGCGCCAGCCAGAGCACCCGGGAACAGCAGTCGGGAAGTCCTTCCGAATTTACAGTGGGTGAAGCTCTTCAACGGAGTTGACCTGACCGGCTGGGACCCCGTGGGCGTTGAAAAGTGGACGGTCAAGGACGGTGTCATCCAGGGTTATGCGACCACCAAAGCTTACGGCTATCTCCAGACGTCCAAGGATTATAAAAACTTCCAGCTTTCCCTTAGATTTAGGTGCGTAGGTAACGGCAACAGCGGCGTTTTCTTCCACACGCGATTCAAGCCGGGGACGGTGGATGTTTCGCAGGGATTACAGTTCGAAATCGACCCCAATCCGAACCATCATACCGGCGGGATCTATGGGGACGGTCGCCAGTGGATCGTCTGGCCGTCGGCTGAAAACGAATACGTGCTCCGGCAGCAGGATTGGAACGAGTACCTGCTGATCGTGGAGGGCAACCGTTACGTCTCCCGGCTGAATGGTGTGGTTATGGTCGACTTCACCGATCCAACCCCGAAATCCTTCGATGGAACCATCGCGCTACAACTCCACTCCGGCGGCGGTGGGAACATGGAATTCAAAGATATCTACATCCGCGATATGTCCGTCCGATGACTCACTGTATATAAAATGGGATCAAAGATGCGAATTAACAGTTTGGCAGCCGCGACTGTGGTGGCGCTCACGATTGTTTCGGCGCCTAATGTGGCAGGGCAGGGAACACCGGCGGTTCCGCAGCGTTCCTCATCGCCTTTTCCGGACCGGCCGCGGCCACCGGGCGATCCCGTGGTGATCGAACGAGGGAAAACATTGTACGGGGTCAGTTGCCGAGGGTGCCATGGCGCCGACCTTCGAGGCGGAGACATGGGCGGGCCGAACATTCTGCGCTCCCAGCTTCTGCGCAGCGATGAGGACGGCGAATTGATTATGCCCGTGATCCAAGGCAGTCGCCAAAGCGGCGGTATGCCTGCGATCGCCATGAGCACGCAGGACATGAAAGCGGTGGCTGCTTACATGCGCAGCGTCACGGCTGCCGTCGGCAGGCAGGGCACTCCACCATCAATCGGCCTTGCGCCTGTTACGGTGGTCGTGGGCGACGCAAGCGCGGGGCAGGCGTACTTCGCCGCCAAGTGCGGTAACTGCCATTCCCCGACTGGTAATCTTCGAGGAATCGGCACACGAATTCCCGACGCTAAGGCGCTGCAAAACACATGGGTCGCCGGCGGGCGTCCTGGACGCGGCGCCCCGACGGGGGCTGCTCGAACCGTTACCGCCGCGGTAACGATGCCTTCGGGAGAAAAAGTAGAAGGACGGCTCGTCCGAATCGACGATTTCCTGGTCACTTTGGAATTAGCCGATGGCGCGATGCGTACCATCCGGCGCGACGGCGATGCGCCGAAAATTGATGTCCGCGATCCGATGAAGGCGCATCGGGATCTGCTGGCGGTGTATACGGACAAAGACATGCACGATGTGACAGCTTACCTGGTGACTTTGAAATGATGATTAAGAAACTGTTGCTGGCGATATCTCTGCCGCTCGTCCCCGCCATTTTGCCAGGACAGGGCAACGGCGTCGCGCCTAGCGAACTCCTCAAACCGCTGAAGGATTCATGGCCGACCTACAACGGCGACTATTCCGGCAAGCGTTACAGCGCACTCACGCAGATCAATAAATCGAACGTGAAGAATCTCACGTTGGCCTGGATGAGCAGAATAACTCCGGGTCCTGGTAACGCGGCGGGGGGCGGGCGCGGGGGCAGCGCGTCCAAGATCATCATCGGCGACAATGGCCCGACCAGCTTCTTCTATACGGGGGGAACCATCAAGGGCTCGGTGCTCCAGGTGGATGGCACGCTGTATTTCACGACGCCCGACAACGCCTGGGCGATGGATGCCCGCGACGGCCGCGAACTGTGGCACTACGTCTGGAAGACCAAAGGCGGCACGCACATCGCCAATCGCGGTCTTGGCATGTGGAACAATTTCCTGTTCATGGAAACGCCCGACAACTACTTGGTCTCGCTCGAGGCAAAGACGGGAAAAGAGCGCTGGCATAAAGAGATTGCGGATTTGGGCCAGATGTATTTCTCGACGCCGGCGCCTGTCGTTATCGGAAATCATGTAATTGCAGGCACGGGTAACGACATCGATTCACCGGGATTTCTACAGTCGTTTGACCCTGAGACCGGCGATCTGCAATGGAAGTTCTACACCGTGCCGATGAAGTTGGGCGACCCGGGACTCGATACGTGGGGAAGTCTCGACGCGGCCAGGCACGGCGGCGCTCAGACCTGGATTCCGGGCGCCTACGATCCGGAGACGAAGCTCTACATCTTTGGCACGGGCAATCCTACACCGGCGTTTACCAAGGGCACTCGCGGCGACGGAGACAACCTGTTCACCTGCTCGCTGATTGCCGTAAACGTGGACACCGGCAAGATGGCCTGGTATTTCCAGACGTCGCCGCACGACATGCATGACTACGACTCGGCCCAAACGCCAGTCCTCGTTGACGGAATGTTCAACGGCAAAATAAGGAAGCTCGTGCTGACAGCGGCGCGTAACGGGTACTTCTTTACACTGGATCGCGTCACGGGTGAGCGGCTTCTCACCAAGAAGTACGGAACGGCGACCAACTGGGCGAGCGGGTTGAACAAGTTCGGCGGGCCGCAGCGGGATCCCACAAAGGATCCAATCGTGCCTGGCTCACTCGTGTCACCGACCTCCGATGGGACCATCAATTGGGAACCGCCCGCTTACTCTCCGGCTACGGGTCTGTTCTATGTGCCGGAGGACAACGGGTACTCGCTGTTCTATTTGACCGATGTGGATCCTCGAGGATCGATGGGCCTTGGCGGGAAGGAGGAGGTTCGTATCGCATCGACAGGAAACTTTCTGTCAGCGATCGACTACAAGACCGGGAACGTGGCATGGCGACATCGCTATTGGGGCAGCGGCGGCGGCGGTGGGGGGTTATTGGCCACGGCGGGAGGGCTGCTCTTTGCGGGCGACGGCGCGGGCAACCTCGTTGCACACGATGCTGCCACGGGAAAACCCCTCTGGCACACACGCATTGGCGCGATCACCAATCCGCCGCAGACGTACATGCTCGACGGCAGGCAATACCTGGTCGTCGCAACGGGCGATGCTCTTTGGTCCTTCGTGCTCTACTAGCGGCCTGTCCCTTCACGAACGGTCGGTGATGTGTAACAAAATCCCCGGGTCAGCTTACCAGCAAGCCAGCGCGTGCTACTATTTTGCCAATGGCTTTCGGTGAGATCACCAAGCAGCTCGCGCAACAAGCGCTCGGCGACACGATCAAGGATGCGCTTGATCCGCCCGCCAAGCCGGCTCCACCTCAGCCGGAGAGCGTCGGCGCCGTTATTCTCAGCCAGCTTCAAGCGATGCAGAGAGCGCTCAAGCAGGACGAAGAGCTGGTCATTCTGTGCAATACCGGGGCGGAGACCATTAGGATTTTCGAAGTCTTCGTGCCTTCGCCGCAAGTATTCGTGTTGAGCGGAGCCGATGGTGGAAGGAACGTGACGCGGATCATCTCGACCTCGGATTCCCTGCAGTTAGTCTGCAAAGTGATGAAGGCGCTCGACCCCGCCAAACCCGTTCGAGTCGGCTTTATTATGCCGAAACCAAAGCCGGACTAGAGGCGGTTATCGAAGTTGAGCACTCTCCTCGTCCCTGACCGCAGTACACCTGTATCTTAAGAACAGGCGCCGCGGCGTTTTCGGCAGGATCGTCACGATAACGGATCCGGTAGTGGTTGGTAAGCCCTGAATAGAGCCGCTGAAATTCCACAGCTAAATCCACATCGTCGCGGAGGGTGACAAGAATACCCCCCGTTTTATCGCAGACATTCTTCAACCAGTCCGCCGGACTCCCATTCACAATGGCGTGAATCGCCACGCCGTGCTTTATCGCCGATGCGATATGCGGCTCGATCTCGGCGCCCGGGTCAGGCGCGCTTTCCGGAAACAGAATCAGGCGCCGGCTGCCCTGAATCTTAACCATCTCAGGCAACAGTGACTTGATCGCGGCGAGCGTCCCGGATCCCGCGTTGACGTTCGCCGGTTCCGCAATACTAGCTTTCAATTTGTTTGGATCGGTCAGATACACCGCCGGCGCGATGTCCGCGGTTTCACCACTCCCCGGCTGGAACTGGGCAATCGCCCAAAGATGCTCCGGGACCTTCTGTTCCAGGCTGGCGGTGACGGCTCGAAGCGCGGCATCCCCGCAAACCGCCAGGCCGGCGATCACAATCTCGCCGGTATTGTGCTCGATCACCTCATAGTCTGTCACTAATCTCTGGTCATTCGACACCATGAATTGGGAGGGCAGTAGGCCGCGCAAGACCTCGTCATCGGGTCCGGATACCTGAATCCAAATTGACCGTTGCTCACCCTGTTCTGACCTCAGCACGTGTAGCTGTAGATCGTCCGGAGTCCCCATGGAATCGCGGATGAGAGCCGTCGCCTTCGCCGCGTTCTTGCGAACCGAAGCGTAGAGGTCTTTGCCCAACTTCTCAAGAACGGGAAGAAATCGAGGGTCCACAGTCTGACCCATCACCCAGGCTGCTGTTGCGCGAAATAGCGGCTTCGAGTCGACAGCCATGCTCAGGATCCGGGTGATCGCTCCAGTGTCCTTCGCCTGATACAGACCCAGCAGAGCATTGCCGACCACGCGATTGTTTTTGTCTTTGGCCGCTGACCAAAGAACACTGGTGGCCGCCATCGCCTTTTCGCCCCAGAGCGACTCAATCGCATTGGCTCGGACGCGCGCGTCGGGCCCGTACATCTGACTCTCGACCATGTGCGTATTTTGTACCCGGCGCCCCATCAGCAGCGCCGCCTTCGCGCGCAGCCGGGGATTTGGATCCTGCAGCAGATGGGTTAGCCCAGGAACAATCCGGGCGCATTTTGAGACAGCGTCCAGCAGCTCCAGCGTGCGCTCGACGGCCGCGCTGGTTGTGGATTCCGGGTCCGTGCTGCTGCGTCCAGGAAGCAATCGCACAAGCTTGGTATCGAGCTGAGGCTCTACGCTGGCAAGGCGGCGAGCAAGTTCGACCGACTCGTCCTTGCTGAACAGGTCCGGGTCGGACATATGTTTGAGCGCCTGATCGCTCGAAGCTAGCAGCTTCAGGATCTCGGCGCTGCCGCGAGACTCGGACTCATTCTTGATTAGCTCAGCGGCGGCGCGTAGAAATTCCTCCATGCCTGTGGACATCAACTCCCGCAGTTGTTTTCCGCCCGCACTAGGATCTTCCTCACACACCTCCATCGCCTTACGTATCTTCTCAGTCATGGCTCTACGTCGCCCTTATCGGCCAAAATGGCCAATTCGTTACGCGCGTAAAAGGATGGGATGGGCAGGCAACCCGGTCAGCGTGGAAAGAGCGTAGGCGTACCACTGGGCCTGACGCTCATATCGGCCCTGGTTGGCAAACAGTTCGACGTCGGACTTGAAATCGATAAGTGTCCATGCGCCGTCTTCGAGAAAGGCCAGATCGACGACGCCTTCGAGCGTCTTGCCTCCTCCAAGGGGAAGCAGCAGCGGCAGCTCGCGATGGCAGCGCGTCGCTCTCCTGGCGCGATCGAGCAGCGGATGCGCCAGAACAGCGAGGACAGCGTCCACGGCTCCTGAAATTTCCGCATCGCTCGCACCCAGCAACTTGCCGTGCATTTCTGCCAACTGTTCCGCCCGATCGCGGTCGCCGGACAGATCCGTGTCACGTAAAACGCCGTGCAAAAGTATGCCGAACCGCGATCCTCGCGGCCGTCCGGCAGCCTGCGCGACCGATTCCATTTTTACACTGACCACCGGACCCGGTGGCGGCTCCGTCAATCCGGTCGCTGTCAAGACATCGAAATCCTTGATCTGTCCTTTTTCGAGATTCCGCGCGCGGGCCTCCTTCCATTCGTCGTATTGCGCGATGCTCGCAGCGGCGGACCCCTGATTCTCGAGAACATCAACCTTGCCCAGGCCGAAATTCTCCTGGGCATTCAGCTTCAGGGCTGCTGGATCCCACCACAGAACCTCGTGAGTCCCACGCTGGGGAGTGTGCAGCCCCGGCTTCACCGACGGCTCATCCTGGGAGACGGTGTCCAGCGGACGGTCGAGTACCGTGCTCGTTCCAACAAAAGATATGTAGGATGCCTCGCGCGCTTTCCGCCATTGGTCCGGCTTGGGGTAGATCGCCTTATTCAACGGTGCAAGCCAGCCATCGCGCTCCTCGTCTCCGACCGCCGGCACGACGAGCAGGTCTCTCGCCCGTGTCGCCGCGACGTAGGCGACTCGCACACCCTCGGCGTTTTCCCGCTGCCGCTCCTCAGTCTCGCGCTCGATCAACTCCCAGGGCGCGCAGCGCAGCAGCCGAGTCGCGCAAAGTCCCTTCTCCGGGTCGAGGTAGCGATCCGGCTCGGACGCCGCGAGATTCGCCGTCATGTCAGCCAGGATGACGACCGGGAATTCCAGCCCTTTCGCCGTGTGGACCGTCATCAGCCGGACGCCATCGGCTGCTTCTTCCAGCACCAATGCCTCGGGCGCATCGGCTTTTTCCGCTTGTCCAATCAGCTCCTCGACGAACCCGCGAAACGAGATGCCGCCGCTCAGCTCGAACGAGCGCGCCAGGTCACAAATGCGGTAGATATTCGCCAGCGCCTGATGCCCCGTCGGCCGCATCGCGAAACCGGCATAGGCTCGGACCGCTTCGAGCAGCGCGTTCACCGTGTCGGCGGTGGGCCGCCAATTCCGGGTCCGATGCAGATCGGCGAGCAGCTTCAGCGCGTCGGTTATTTCTTTCAGCTCGGCAGTGTCCGGATACTTGCGAAATGGATGCAGACGGCCCAGCTCGTGGCGAAATTGCAACAGCAACGAATCGGAGATTGAGAACAAAGAGCCGCGCAGAGTGGCGAACACCGACAGCTCATCTTCAGGCCACTCGACAGCAGTCAGCGCCGTCCGCAGCGTCTCGACCTCTTCGCGATGGTGGAACGATTTCGATCCTACCAGCAGGTGCGGAAGTCCGCGGCATTCGAGCGACTTCACGTAGTCGCGCGTCATATCGACGCCCCAACTGGTGAAGCGGCGGAACAGGAGGCACACATGCCGCGCGTCAATCGCAAGCAGGTCGCCGGTTTCGGGACAGCGAATCTTCCAGCCGCTCTCCTTGACCAGCCAATCGACGAAGGCGGCGATTGTGTCTGGAAGGCAGGCGTTGATTCGTTCCTTCGAAATCCGCGATGATCCATACGGGCGCGGCGCCGGCAGTGCGATCACCGGCGGCTGAGCCGGATGGTCCGGGCCATCCTCATCGATGGGCGAATAGGCAGCCTGGCCGGCCGCTTCGTCCCCGGACATTTCCTGCTCGAACGCCGCATTGACGAATCGCTGGATACCGCGTACGGAGCGATAGCTTTTGGTGAGCGCGATCCGCCGTACGCCGCAGCTTTCGAAATTACGGCAAACCCGCTGGTAGAGCGTCACGTCTGCGCGACGAAATTTGTAGATCGACTGCTTGGGGTCGCCGACCAGGAACAGTTTTCCAGGCGCG
>Ga0209382_10004402_pt1 | contig 18869 bp, 13 predicted proteins | sample SoiMetdeltSBSDD5_FD_187599 | JGI IMG/M metagenome (GOLD analysis project Ga0209382, IMG submission 187599) | Bulk soil microbial communities from a Populus tree surrounding site in Tennessee, USA - Soil MetaG P. deltoides SBSDD5 (SPAdes) (version 2) | ecosystem: Environmental > Terrestrial >...
TCCGGCCCCGGGTCGCGGTCCGGGTGAACCCCGACTTCCAGGTCAAGGGGTCCGGCATGCGGATGGGCGGCGGTCCCCAGCAGTTCGGCGTCGACTCCGAGCGCGTCCCCGCGCTGCTGAAGGAGCTCTCGCTGGCCGACGTCGAGTTCCTCGGCTTCCACATCTTCGCCGGGTCTCAGAACCTGCGAGCGGACATCCTCTGCGAGACCCAGCGCCAGACGATCGAGCTGGCGCTGGACCTGGCGGAGGACTCCCCGCTCCCGGTGCGCTACCTCAACGTGGGTGGCGGCTTCGGCATCCCGTACGGCGAGAAGGACCAGCCGCTGGAGCTCGCTCCCATCGGCGCCAACCTGGCCGGGCTCCTGGACGAGCTCGTGCGCCCCCGTCTTCCCGACGCCCGCCTCAACCTCGAGCTCGGTCGCTACATCGTGGGCGAGGCCGGCATCTACGTCACCCGGGTGATCGACCGCAAGGAGTCGCGCGGCAAGGTCTTCCTGGTCGTCGACGGCGGCCTGCACCACCAGCTGGCCGCCTCGGGCAACTTCGGCCAGGTGATCCGGCGCAACTACCCTGTCGCACTCGGCACCCGCATGGGCGCCGAGCCGGACACGGCCAGTGAGACCGCCAGCGTGGTGGGCGTCCTGTGCACGCCGCTGGACGTGCTGGCCGACTCCGTCGAGCTGCCGGCGGCCGAGATCGGCGATCTCGTCGTCGTCTTCCAGGCGGGCGCCTACGGGCTGACCGCCAGTCCGACCGCCTTCCTCAGCCACCCTTCGCCCCCCGAGGTCCTCGTATGAACAGCGACACCGCCGCGCCCACCACCCTCGACGCCGTCCGTTCCGTCGTGTCCGCCACGCTCGGCATCGACGAGGCCCGGGCCACCGCCATGCACGCGGGCACCGAGCTCCTCGGCAGCCTGCCCGAGCTCGATTCGATGGCGGTGGTCGAGCTCATCTACGCCCTCGAAGAGCGTTTCGGGGTCGAGGTCGACGGGGACGAGGTCACGGCGGACGTGTTCGAGACCCTCGGCAGCCTGGCCGCCTTCGTGGAGACACAGGTCGCCTGACGGCCGCCGGCGGGGGCGACCATGATGCTGACCGAGGGACCACGACTCCTGTCAGTGGCGAGAGACGCCCTGGTAGGGCATGATCTGCCCCACTGGCTTGGGGAACCGCGCGGGACTCGTCAGCTGACGGGGCGGGATCACGACCATCAACGGCGGCGTCGAACGACTTCCGCCCACCGTCGTCGCTGACGGAGGAGGACGATCACGATGGGGCTACGCAGATCCAGAAAGCTCGCCCTCGGCGTGGGTGGGGTCGTCGCCGTCGTCGCCACCGCGGTCGCCGTGGCGTATGTCCGGGGCGACGATCCGGACCCGCGCCTCGTAGAGATCGCAGACGCCGACGGAACCGTTCAGACGGGCGCGGGAACAACGCTTCCCCCACCCGGGGTGCCCGAGGACAAGGCTCCTCCGACTTCGCCGACGACGGCGCCACCGGCCGACGCGCCCGCCGAGTCCTCGTCGCCCCCGCCTCCCGGCGGCTTCCCCAACCCCGCGAGCACGGGTGTGCCGGCGGGTTGGGCGCCCGCACAGACCATGTCGACCGACCTGGAGATCCGTCAGCCCGGAACGGTCGTCGAGGATGTCCGCTTCACCGACTCGGCGAACATCCTCGTGTTCGCCGACGACGTGACGATCCGCCGGGTGGAGATGCTGGGCGGCTTCATCACCAACCAGTACGGAGATGCGCCGGTCAACTGCGGCCATGACATGCTGATCGAGAACGTCACGTTCAAGCAGCAGCCGGGCCAGTTCGTTCCGTCCGACTATCCGGTGATCGGTGAGGGCTCCTTCACCGCCAGAGCCATCGAGGTCGACGGGCGCGGCGAGGGACCGCGGCTGTCGGACTGTGGCCCGGTCACGCTCGAGAACTCCTTCATCAGGATCCACGGCGCCGACGAGGGCACCGCCGCGTGCGACGCGGTCCACTCGGACGGGGTACAGGCCGTCGCCGCCGTGGGTGCCACCGCCCGTAACAACACGATCATCTTCGAGACGTCGTGCGGAACGTCGCCGTGGTACGTCGGCAATCCGGCCATGAACTCGGGGACCTACACGATCGACCGGCTCCTCGTCAGCGGCGGCGGCTACTCGTTCCGGCAGATGGTGACCGCCTCCATCACCGGGCTCCGGATCGTGAACGACGCCTGGGTGTACGGGCCGTTGGTCGAGGTGAACTGCGGCAGCTTCTCGAACTGGGAGGCCAAGCTGGTGACCATCGATGCCAACTACCAGGTCACGGGGGTGGTGGGCGACCAGCCTTGCGCCGAGTGACGGCGGTCGACCGCGCGGGCATCAGCGAAACGCGGTCAGCGATTTGCGCAGGCCGGCCAGCCGCTCCCACACGATGTGGGCGTCGGGGAAGTAGGTGCGCATCTCCGTGAGGCTCAGCAGCTCCGTGAACATGACCTCTTCCTCGGCCTCCGCCGCCGGCCAGCCGTGGGTGTGCCCGAGCGGCCAGCGGGGAGCCAGCCAGTTGCGGACCTTCAAGGGCAGGAACTGCATCCCAGGGAACACCCAGTGGGGCTCGACCGGGAAGTACCGGTAGGGCGTCTGTACGGAATACCGGGGGGCCATGGACCGTACGACCTCGGCGAAGCGGAGCCGCTGCGCGTGGCCGCCCAGGTGCTCGATCAGGCTGTTCGAGAACACCAGGTCGAACTCCTCGTCGCCGACGAGCTTGGGGGCGTCGCACGCGTCACCCTGGATCGGCGTGACCCACGACAGGCCTTCACCCGGTGCGTTCAGGTTGATGACCGTGACCGACGCCGGCCGCACGGGCGCTCGTTCCCAGAACACCGTGGTCCCGCCCAGGTCGAGCACGCGCAGCTTCTCGAGCTCGGGAAACTCCTCCGTGAGTCGCGCCCAGCGGCGCCGTCGCATGCGTTCCGCCAGCGAGCGATCTGCACCGACGAACAAGCTCCTGATCCCAACGGTCTGCTGCACCATCACTCACTCCAATGGGGGGTCAACGCCACCGCTTGACGAGTCCGACCAGCTGGCCTCGGAGCCGCTCCTGGGCGCGCGGCGGGGCGAGGACGGCCTCCCGCACCGATCGCGGCGTGTCGCCCGCCCGGACGGAGTACCGGGGTTGGAACCAGGCGCCGGCGCGTGCTCGGCGGGCGTCGCTCGAGTAGACGACCCGGTAGTCGAGCCTCCGCAGCGCGGCCAGGACGCTGCGGTCGTACTGCCCGAGGGGAAGCGCAGCTGCGTCGACGGCCGACCCTGTCGCCTCGGCGATCGCCTCCCTGGCCTCGATCAGCTCGGCCGCCAGCTGCCCGTCGTCCAGCCCCCGCCACGACCGGTGGGCCATCCCGTGCGTGCCGACGCGCATGCCCGCGTCCCGCAGGGCCCGCACGCCGTCGCCGTCCAGGTTGCCCGGGGTACCGAGCCGACCGGCGACCACGAAGAAGTCGGCCGCCATGCCCCGCTCGACCAGCGCGGGCAGGGCGATCTCCACGTCGGACGCGTTGCCGTCGTCGAAGCTCAGCCGCACGTCGTCCCGGCCCTGCACCTCATCCAGGAGCGACAGGAAGGCGTCACGGCCGACCCAGTAGTCGTGCTCACCGGTCTCGCGCGGCGGGCCCACCGGCGTGCCCACGCCATGGAACGACACGTTGATCATCTCGTCAGCCATCGGCGACCTTCGACTCGCTGAAAGCGGCGACCGCACCGCCGGCCCACTCAAAGTACTCCACGACCACGGTGTGCAGTCCCTCCGTCAGGGGGACGTCGGCCGAGTACGTGGTCGGGGACTGGTAGAACCAGCCGTCCACCACGACCACGCCGTCCACCAGCACCCGGATCCCGTCGTCCCCAGTGACGCTGAACCGGTAGGTGCCAGGCGTGTACGAGCGGGTCCTCGTCCAACGGGCCGAGAAGCCGTTGGGCGGCACAGCCGGGTCGGGCGACCCACCACCCCAGTCGAAGTCGACGGCGGCGTCCACGCGGGCGAGCACCGGCGTGCCCGCGAGGTCGGCATTGTCGTAGTACTCGGCCGCGAACGGCGGTGGTGGTTCGGGCGGAGGTGCGGCGCTCGCCTCGTAATCGAACCTGGCGACGGCGCCGCCGCCCAATTCGAAGTACTCGAGCACCACGGTGTGCGTCCCCGGCGTCAGGTGCTGGGTGACCGTCGAGGTCACCGCACCACCCTGGATGTACCACCGGTCGAGGACCTTGACCCCGTCGACGAAGAGGCGGGCGCCGTCGTCGACCGTGACCGTGAATGTGTACGAACTGTCCTCGGCCACCACCAGCGGCTTGGTCCAGCGGGCCGAGAAGTTGTTCGCGGGCACGCCGTCGCCTGGCGCGCCGTCCCCCCAGTTGAAGTCGATGTCGTCGTCCTGCCGGGTGAGCGCCGGCGTGCCGCTCACGTCCGGGTTGTCGAAGTACTCGGCCTGGTACCCGCCGTCGGACGACGCCGGCACGTCGCCGATCCGCTCGTAGGTGAACGCCGCCTTGGCGCCGCCACCAGACTCGAACTGCTCCACCCGCAGCTCGTGCGTGCCCCCCGCGACCACCCGGTCCACGCTGAACGAGGTGTTGCCCGGGTTCCAGTCGTTGAACACCGCCACGTCGTCGATGTAGGCGCGCATGCCGTCGTCGTGGACGCCGCTGAGCCGGTACAGGCCCGCCGACAGCGACACGGGCTTGGTCCAGCGGGCGACGAAGCGGTTGGACGCGATGCCCGCGCCGGGCGAGCCGTCGTCCCAGTCGAATTCGAGCGTCTCGTCGTCGCGCTGCAGGTCTGGCGGCCCGCTCGGGATGGTGGGCGGGATGTCGGCGCCGTCCGGCAGGTTCCAGTACGAGGCGTGGTAGGGCGCCTCGGGAACCAGGTCGCCGACGCGCTGGATGCCCAGACGGGCCACCGCTCCGCCCCCGCTCTCGTAGTACTCCATGACGATCGAGTGCGGCGCGCCGTCCAGCGGCAGTGTCGCGGTGTAGGTGGTAGGACCCTGGTCGATCCACCGGTCGATGACCAGCACCCCGTCGACGAAGAGGCGCACCCCGTCATCCGCGGTGACCGAGAATTCGTAGTCGCCCGGGGCGAAGCTCGCCGAGCGCGTCCAGCGCGCGGCGAACATGTTGGTGCCGATGCCCGGGCCCGGCGACTCGCCACCCCAGTCGTGGTCGATCGCCTGCTCGTCACGGACCAGCTCTGGGCTCGTGGCCGGGATCTCGTTGAGGCTGGACCAGTTCCAGTACTCCGCCCGGTACGTGCTAGCCGGCTGATCGTGGGCGGCCTCGATGTCGAGCGACACCTTGGCGCCGCCGAAGAACTCCACATATTCCAGCTTGATCGTGTGCAGGCCCTCGCCGAGGTCGACGGTGTAGCTGGCCTCCGTGTTGACCGGGCCCTGCCACTGGTTGATCACCCGCCTGCCGTCGACGTACAGCCGGACGCCGTCGTCGGCCAGCGTCGTGAAGGTGTAGCGACCGGCACCGAAGTGCTGCGTCTTGGTCCAGCGGGCCGAGAAGAGGTTGGAGGGCACCGCCTGATCAGGTGAGTCGTTCCCCCAGTCGAAGTCCACCTCGAGGTCCTGCCGGGTGAGCACCGGCGTCCCCGAGAAGGTGTAGTTGTCGTAGTAGGTCGCCGTGAACGGCTGCGTGGGCTGATAAGTCGCCGTGTAGGTCGTGTCATCGACCGGTGTCGTGATGGCGTGGCGGACCGACTTGCCGTCCGACCAGCCGGCGAACTGGAGCTGGGTGCCGTCCTGCGCAACGGCGTACAGCGGCGCGTTGAGCTCCCGCTGGAAGCCTTCGACGCCCGTGAGCTGGTGGGGCGTGCTCACGGGGATCCCGTCGACGAACACCCCGAGGCCGGACGGCGCGGAGGCGAGGCTGATGGCGGAGCGGTGCGGGAAGATGTTCACGACCTTGCTGACCGACAGGCCGTTGCCGTCGGTGGCGGTCACGGTGACCTCATAGGAGGTGTCGGCCGAGGGCTCGCCCGTGGTGGGAATGGTGAACGACCCGGCCCGCCCCGTGAGCGGCCCCACGAACGGGTGGAAGTGCGTGCCGTGGTGCAGCCTGACCGTCGTCGTGATGTCGCCGTCGTCGAGGTCGAAGCCCGCGGCGTCATGGGCGAACGCGTTGTAGGCGATCGTGTCGCCCGCCCGGTACAGCTGGCCCTCGGTGGGGAAAGCGACCGTGAGCTCGGGGGGCACCCCGACCTGGACGACGAGGGGCTGGGCCGGCACCTCGTCCCCACCTGCCGACACGGTGAGGCGCACCGTGTAAACGCCCTTGTCGGGGTAGGTCTTGGTCGGATTCGGCTCGGTGCTGGTCGTCCCGTCGCCGAGGTCCCAGTGGTAGCTCAGCGTGTCACCGTCGGGATCGCTGCTCCCGGCGCTGGAGAAATGCACCGTCAGCGGCTCGACGCCCTTGGTGACGTCGGCGGAAGCGCTGGCCACCGGCACATGCGACGTCGTGTTGAAGCTGACCCGGTAGAGCGCACCCGGGTAGTAGGTGATGTAGTACATCGAGCCATCCGGCGCGACCTTCATGTCGACGACGCTGCCCGCCTGGTCGTCGAAGTCCTCGACGGAGGTGACGTGGCCGGCGGCATCGAGGTTGGCGTGCTTGATGAAGCCCTGTGCGTAGTCGGCGAAGAACAGGTCGCCCTGGTACTCGGGCGGGAACATGCCCGCCCGGTAGATCGGCCCGCCGGTCACCGCCGCGGAGTTGCCGTCATGGGGATAGGTGTGGATCGGGTCGATGAAGCCGGCGCAGTTCGCCGTGCACGTGCCCTCGTTGAGCGGCCACCCGTAGTTGCCACCCCGCACGATGTGGTTGACCTCCTCCCAGCTGAAGTTGCCCACGTCACCGCCGTACAGCTCTCCGGTCGCGCTGTCGAACTGGAAGCGCCACGGGTTGCGGAAGCCGTACGCCCAGATGGCCCCGAGCTTTCCGGGCTGCCCCACGAAGGGATTGTCCTCGGGGATCGAGCCGTCCTTGTTGATCCGCAGGATCTTCCCGTGGGGGTTGCTCAGGTCCTGGGCATTGTCGCCCTGTCCGTTGTCGCCGACCGCGAAGTAGAGCTTGCCGTCCGGCCCGAAGCGGATGCTCCCCCCGACGTGCAGGAGCTGCGACGGCGACGACGTGTGGAACAGCTCGAGGGGAGCCTCCAGCGCGACGTCCTCGGCCGCGCTGAACCGGACCAGGTGATTCAGGAGATCGTGGCCCGTGTAATAGAAGTAGACGAAGTGATTCGAGACGCCGAACTCGGGGTCGAATGCGATCCCGATGAGGCCCCGGTCGCCGGTGTCCTCGGAGGGCAGGTCGGCGAAGGGTGTGGGCAGCAGTTGCCCGTTCTTGACGATCTTGATCTTCCCGGCCCGTTCGAGAACGAAGATCCGGCCGTCCGGGGCGATCTCGAACCCGGACGGCCCGTCCAGCCCATCGCCGACGACCAGTGACGTCTGGAAGTCCGGTGGTGGCGAGCCCGTCGCGGCAGGAGCGGAAGCCAACCCTGAGCCCAGCAGCAAGCTGCTCGCGAGCAGCGTGATCAACCACCGATGGCCACGAAGGCGCTCGCGCGTCCTCGGAGCATGTCCCGCCACCATTTTCCCCTTTGTCCGCCTGATTGAAACCCAGGTCAATTCTTCGACGCCGCCACTTCAGGTCCGCTGCGTGCGAGCAAGATGAGCGGGTCGCCGGCGCTCCCAGTGCCGGCTCAGCTCGGCCCACGATCGGTGCTCGATGAACGGCCGCTCGACCGCCACGTGGAAGCCGTAGCTGGCAGCGATGATCAGCGGCACCACCACGCCCATCATCACGGCGAGCTTGGCGCCGGACGAGACGTCGAGCGGCTGGACCACGAAAACCCACGCCACCAGCAGCACCGGAGCATGGATGAGGTAGAGCGAGTACGAGAACCGGCCGACGCTCAGCAGCGGCTTGTGCTCGAGCGCACGCCGGGTGCGGCTGGTGGCCGCCTCGGTTGCATAGGCCAGGCAGCATGCGGTCGCCAGGCCCACCAAGAGATCGAGCCAGTAGAGGTCGGCGATGGCCCGCTCGGTGCCGAGCCAGGCGCAGGCCAGCACGGCGGAGAGGCCCGCGGCCAGGGCGAGACCGCCCCACAGGCGCCTGGCGCCCAGGATCGCCCGCCGGGACGTGGCCGCCGCCGCCACCAGCCCGAGCACGAAGAGGGCTCCCAGCTGGGGCGAAACGGCCAGCAGCTTCTGGACGACCACGCCCCCACCGTGGTCAGAGGCCATGCCGATCGCCACGGCTGCCGACACGGCCAGAGCCGTGAGCACGACCGGACCCCAGAGCCGCCTCACCAACAACAGCAAGGGGAACACCCAGTAGAGCTGCCACTCGACGGCGATCGACCAGAAGGCCCCGTTCGGAGAGGCTCCCTCGACGAGGTCCTGCACCAGGAGGAAGTGGGTGGCGACGCCCTTCCACGAGACCGCATCGTGGGTGCGGATGCCCAACACAGCCACGAGCGCCACCGAGACCGCCAGAGCCGCCCAGTAGGGCGGGATGATCCGCCACGCGCGTCGTCGCATGAACGTCCAGTAGCCACCGCGTCCGAGGTCCCAGCCCCGCTTCGCTGGGGCCAGGCCCAGCGAGAACCCCGAGACGACGATGAAGACGGCGACGCCGAAGTGCCCGTAGAGCAGGGGCGTGAGGACCGCGGGCCCCGTGTTGGTCGGGAACCCGTCGTAGACCGACAGGTAGACGTGATGGAGGACCACGAAGAGGGCGGCCAACGCCCGGATGCCGTCGAGGAAGTCCAGCCGCGCCGCGGGCCCCGCGAGCTGCGGCGCCTCCAGGGGTGCGGCCAGGTGACCCACGTCGAGGCTCACGCTGGTCACCGCTCGGCCGCCGACCGTGCGCTTGCCACCCGGCCGAGTCGCGACGTCCGCGTACGCGCCCACGTACCCGTTCAGCCTCGTGCCGCCTGTCAGGTCTCCGCTGGCCACGGTCGGCCTCCGCCCTCTCGTCTCGCGCCCAAGATCGCCTGCCCGCCTCGCCCCGTCACGGCGTTACCGGGGCGGTCGTTGTCGTTGTCGTCGTGGTGGGTTCCGTCGTCGTCGTGGTGGGTTCCGTCGTCGTCGTGGTGGGTTCCGTCGTCGTCGTGGTGGTGGTATCCGGGGGTGGCTGCGTCGTCGGAGTCGGCGGCGGCGCGGTGGTCGGGGTCGGCGGGGCGGTGGGGAGCGTGGTGGTCGGGGTACGGGTGGTCGTCGGCCCACCCCCGAGTGGCAGACGCGTGGACCCCGAGGTCGTGCCCGAACGACTGGGGACTGTCGTCCGGGTGCGCCGGGGGGTGGTCACGGTGGGAGACCCCCCGGCACTCGGTTGCGTGCCGTCGGCCTTGACCGACGGGTCCAGGATCGTCGTCGGCGGCAGGTCGAACAGCGCGCCGTCGGGCGACTCGATGACCTCCACCTGCGCGACCTGCCCGCCTTCGCTCAGGTCGACGAAGAACGGCAAGCCCAGGAGCAGGAGCACCGCGGCTCCGGCCCCGATCAGCTTGTAGATGCGACGCAGGTCGTATGCGCCGGCGCGTCGGTCCGGCTCCAAGGGCTGAGCGAGGCGCTCGACATCGTGGCCGGTGTCGCCGGCCGGGTCGGGGTCCGCGGGCGCGTCCAGACGGGCCTGGCCTGGGGCGGGATCGTTGAGCGTCGCGGCGCCATCGCTCAGGTCGATGACCGTCGTCCCCGGAGGCAGCTCGACGTCAGCGGTCCGGGCTGTCACTCGTTCGGCCTGGTCGCCGGTGCCGTCGCGGGCGGGCACCCCGAGGGTCGCGATGAATGTGCCCGAGCCGGCGGCCTGCACCGCGGTCACGGCCGCAGACGCGTCCTCACCGCTCCGAGCGTTCTCCCGCGTCATCACCCACAGGGCGCCGGCGATGCCGAGGCAGAGCGGGATGATGCCCGCGAACATCCGGAACGAGAGCGAATCGAAGGTGTAGCTCGTGACCGCCCCGGAGATGCTCGCCGCAGCCAATGCCTGACCAAGGTCGCGGGTGGCCGGGTCGCTGGAGCGATGGCGGGCACCCCGGCCCAGGAACGCGGCCGCGAGGAGGTAGACGAGCAGGACCACGAGGCCGATCAGCCCGACCTCGATCAGGGTCCCCAGGTACTGGTTGTCGAGGACATTGCCGAGGTCGCTGTTGTTGATGAAGCTCCCGGGCCCGTGCCCGAACCACACCGATTTCCGGATGAGCGCAAAAGCGGGCCCGTAGTCGTCCTTACGGGAATCCGACCCGGTGGAGAGGAAGAAGCCTCTCAGCGTGCCGAGCAGTCCCGGCGTGGTGGCATAGATCAGCGTGAGGAAGACGGCGACGGACATCAGCGCCTTGGGCCGGAGTCGTGGTTCCAGGCCGAGGAAGATCACGATGCCGGCGACGACGGCGCCGAGGATCGCGGAACGTGACACGGCCACCGGGATCCCGATCGAGATCAGGGCCACCGGGAGCCAGCGGCGAGCGCGGGTACGGGTGGTGTCGAAGCGCGCCAGGTGCAGGGCGAGCGACAGCACCATGGCGATGACACACCCGAACTCGATCGGGTGGGTGGCCGTGCCGGACGGCCGGCGGAAGGCCCCGCGCGCCTGGATCGTGACGAGGTCGGCGTTCTCTTGGAGGCCGGGGATCTGCCTCAGGTAGGTCGTGAGATCGATCCCGGCACGGAACTGCAGGAACCCGATGACCGCCATGGCGGCGACCACCGCCACCAACGTCCGCAGGACCCGCTTGATCTCGCCCCGGTCCTGCAGGCCCTCGGCGGCGAGCAGGGCCACACCTGCCCACGAGAAGATCCGGAGCAGGTACACGTCGGAGCCGGACACCGCCTCGGACGGGACGTAACCAACGTGCATCAACGCGTACCCGCCCATGAACGTGGCCACGAGCAAGCCCAAGACCACGCGCACAGGCACCACCGTTCGGGCGAGGCCCTCGCCCGGCGTGACCGCCGCCACCGCCCACTGCAGGAGGGCGACGAAGCCGATCACCGTTGCGGGAGTTCCCGCGGCGCCCAGGGGCCCGATGATCTCCGTGGGCGGGATCAGGACGAGGAGGACCACGTAGAGCTGGAGCATCCTGACCGGCGTGGTCAAGGCACGCCAGCCACCAGGCACGATCCCCGCCGGGACGGCGGGGCCGGAACGGCGATCCGCGATGGTGATCACGACTTGCTGTCGGTCGCCGGCTTCTGGTGCCCGTTGTCAGGTGTGGACGCGAGGGAGGACGGCCGCCAGATCGCCCAGCCCGGTTGCTTCTCCTCCGGTCGGTCCGCGGTCGGGACCGCGGCCACCCGTGGAGCCGGCCGACGTGACGGTTTCGGTGCATCGGCCTCAGTATTCGGGCCGGGGTTCACAGCCTCCTTCGCGGAGCGGCCCTCGCGAGAGGGCGGGCGGGAACGACCGTCCTCGGGCTCGGGCACTGGCCAGACGGCGGGACGGACCGTGGCGAGCTGCGGTTGCGGGTCTTCCGCCCGCTCCGCTGCGGGATCGGCGGCGACGTCAGGCGTCGACGCGGATCCGTCGGTCGCCGCGCCCTCGCGACGACGAGCGAACGCCTCGGCGGCGACCGCGAGCCCGAGCGTGCCCAACCCGCCGACGGCAAGCAGAGCGATGGCGGTCCGCACGGTGCTGCCGACCTGGGCGTGTGCCGCGCCGGGCGCCTCGACCTGGTCGCTGGTGATGAGGTAGTCGGGATCGGCGCCTACGGCCAGCTGCAGGTCCGTCAGCACCGAGTCGAACTTGGCGACCGTGGCCTTGGCCGAGCCTATGGCGGCGGCCGGGTCGGGCCCGTTGCCCGTCACGTCGATGACGGGTCCGCGCGTGAGCCGGTTGGCGACGACGGTGTAGCCCGTGACGCCCTCGGCCTTGAGCTCGGCCGCGACATCGTCGCCGTTCATCTTGCGGGCCACGATGTCGGCCACGGTCGCGAGGTCCCCGTAGCGCGTGTACGGGTTGTCGCTGGTGGGCGGGGCGACGCCGGAGTTGTCCTCCTCGCTTGGGACAGGTGGCGCGCCGACGAGCGCCACGGACGCGCCGGCGGTGTAGCTCGGGGACTTCAGCATGAACGCGGCTACGACCAGCATGAACGTGAGCACGGCGGCGGGGACGGTGACGCGCCAGTGGCGCGCTATCAAGCGCACCAGGGACATCAGGTCCATCGACACCCCGGAGGATTCGCTACCGGTATCAGGGTTCGTGGCAGACATGGCTTCCTCTTGATGGGAATCGGAGTCGGGGGTCGGGTTCATCGGCGAGGCCTCCCAGCGGCTCTGACGATGGGGCTGATGGGGCGGTTGGGCCGCCCGCACGGACGATGCGGTCACGGATGTAACAGATGGAGAGGGGTGCGCCGGGCGAAGTCACGCCTGACCTCCGCCGTTCCGTCGCAGGTGGGCCGGCCGGTACTCGCCCTCGACCGCGGGCGCGCCCGCGATGGCGGGTGACGCGGCGCGGCGCGCCCGCGGGGCGCCCAGCCGCTCACGCCCCTGTGCGATGAGCTTCCGCAGCTGTTCAGCCGGAACGACGAGCAGGGCGTAGGTGGCGAGACCGACGGCACCGGTCGCGGCGAGCTGGACGAACGCCGCGCCCGGGATCAGCTCGCGGACGATGGTGGTGATTGCGGTCGCGGCGGCGGCCGCCAGCAGCGGGCGGACCACGCCGCGGGCGATCGGCAGGAGGGGCACCCCGATCCGCCGGAGCGCGGCGAACGCCAAAGGCAGGGCCACGAGCAAGACCACGACGGCGTGCGCGATCGCCGCACCCCGCGTCCCGTCGGCCCGTGTCCCGATGATGAGCGCCGGGACGAGGGCGACGGCCCAGCCGAGGTTGAACCAGAGGGTGGCGCGTGTCGCGCCCGCGCCCGTCAGGATGTCGAGCGCAAGCTGGGTCAGCATCCGAGCGAGGCCGAGGATGATGAGGAAGCGCAGCACGGGAGCCGACGGCAACCACTCGGTCCCGTAGAGGACCTCGATCAGAGGGAGGGCGAGGACGGCGGTGAGGAAGCCGATGGGCAGGACCGCGGTGACGAGCACCGTGATCGACCGGTGCACGGCCGGGGCCAGGGCGCCCTCCTGCTCCGACAGGCGCGAGAAGCTCGGGATGGAGACCCAGCGGATGGCGGTGCCGATCACGCCGGGCGCCCAGCCCGAGATGTTGAACGCCAGCAGGTAGAACCCCAGCGCCACGGCTCCGAGAGTGCGGCCCACGATCACGTAGTCCGCGTTCATCAGGATGGCCTCCAGGCCCAGCGCCAGGGCCAGCGGTACCCCGAAGTGCATGAGGCGCCGAGCGACCGCGCGGTCGAAGCCGAACCGCCAGGGCATGTGCGCCGACCACAGGACGAACACGCCGATGACGAGCGCCCCGCTGACCTGGCCTGCGGCGAAGCTCATCGCTCCGACGCCGTGCACGGCCAGTGTGATCGCCACTGTGGCCTGGACCACCAGCCCCATCAGGTTCGCGGTCGTGATGCGCTGCTGCTGGAAGGTCCGCACGAGGTATCCCGCGCGCACGGCGGTGACACCATCGATGAGGATGACGGTCGTGAGCACCCGGACGATCGGCGCCGCTTCGGGGTTGCCCGCCAGGCCCGCGAATGCGGGGGCGAACGCGAAGAACAGGGCGTAGATCGCAACGCTGAACGTCACTGCCAGCGTCGTGGCGGTCGGGGCCATCTCCTCGATGCGGCCCCGCCACTGGACGGTGGCGGCGATCAGCCCCACATCGTTGATGTGCATGACGAAGTACATCGCCCCGAGGGCGATGGCATAGAGACCGAAGTCCGCCGGGCTGAGCAGCCGCGCCAGGACCATGCCGAGAGCCAGACCCCCGAAGCGGCCCACGAAGGCACCGATCAGACTCCAGCGCAACCCCCGGCCGGCCGCCTTCCCGATGCTCTCGGTCGCCGGCTCCGTGGCGTCCCCGTCGTCCCCGGGTTCGACCGGCGCCCGGATGCGCCGCCATTGGGAGCCCCGGTAGACGCTCCGGTCCGACCAGATCACGGCATCGTGCAGGTCGCGTGCGGCGTTGCGTGCCTCCGCCCTGACCTTCGTCACCGCCGGCTCGACATTGCCCGCGGCCGCAGGCTCGGACACGTCGCGTGGCGGCCGGGCCCGCTCCTCGACAACGGGGTCGCGGGTGGGCGTCCGGCGCGGCACCACGGCCGTCACGGTTTCACCGCCGCAGGGAAGGCGACACCGGAGCGCACGCGCGACGACCGGGAGCACGCCTGGCTTGTACGTGCCGATGTCGTTGCGCCGACGCGAGGGCGCGTCGTTGGTCGCGGTGAGAACACCACTATTCCGCCCTTGCTTGTCATCCGGTCCTGGCAGTGTGGCTCACCAGGTTAAAGGCGGGCTGAAGCGGTGCTGAGGCAGGGCTGAAGAACCGCACTGAGTGCGATGGCGACCACCAAAACCGCACGATCAGGGGTCACTGCTGGGCGCGGGTGTCACGCTTCGTGAGCAGCGGTGTGCGTCAGCGTCCGCGGCGCGCGGGCGTGGCAGGCCCGCGCGCATCCGCACCGGGATGTCCGAGACGAGACCGGCCACTCTCCGGGCCCGGTGCGCCACGGTCATCTGATGGCGACGGAGGAAGAATGGCGCGATCGCCGCCCGGGCCGCGCGCCGCTCCCGGCGAGGCAGGCCCGCTTCGCCCACGACGGTCCACAGCTCCCGGCACATCAGGAGGTTGGCGATGTGCACCTGCCAGGTCGGGACGCCGAGCCGGCGCGCGATCGCCGCGCGGGTGACATACGGTGCCGGCAGCCGGTAGGACAGGACCTCGTCGATGTGTCCGAACGGACCGGCCAACGCCAGCCGGCCGGCGAACACCTGGTCCTCGTGGAGCATGACCGGGCGCGGTAACCCGGCCACGGGGCCCGGCCTGATCATGGCGTAGAGCGGGTCGAGCAGCAGGAGGCTGTCGTTGTATACGCGCAGCATGTCGCGGAACCGTTCCAACGGGTCGGCCGACTGCAACCCGCGGCGGCCGTAGCTGGCCGACTCGATCTCTCCGCCGGCACCGACGTGGCCCTGCCGGGTGGTCACGAGGATCAGCGACTGATCGTCGTCGAGCACCTCGACGCACCGCCGGACGAAGGCGGGCGCCAGCCAATCGTCGTGCCCCATCCATTTGAAGTAGGTGCCGCGGCCCTGGTGCAGCACCGCGTAGAAGTTGGGGATCAGGCCGATGTTGTCGGGCTGCCGGATGTAGCGGATCCGGGTGTCGGACCGCGCCAGCTCACGGCAGATCTCCTCGGTGCCGTCGTCCGATGCGTTGTCGGAGATCACCAGCTCGAGATGGGTGTAGTCCTGGTCGAGGACCGTCCGGATCGCCCGGCCGACCGTCTGCTCGCCGTTGCGCACCGGCAGCCCGATCGACACGAGCGGCTCTGTCCGGGACATGATGCAGCCCCGCTAGGCGGTCCCGGTCACGGGGTCGCTCGCCCCCGCCGACCCGGGACCCGCGGGTTCCTCGACCCGCTCGAGCCAGATCTCGCGCCAGAACGCGTAGATCGACCGAGGGCACATCACCGTATAGGTGCCTTCGCAGATGACGCCCTCGAGCACGATGCACGGGTTCTTCATCTGCAACATGCGGCCGGTGGACTCCTGGATGCAGCGGTCGACGCGGCGGAGGACCCTGGCCTCCCGGCCGCAGTGGCGCGCCATCTCCTCCTCGAAGCCGAGCCCCCGGTTCAGGCCGTCCTTGCTGAGCGTCGCCTCGATCTCCGCCTGGGACTTGATGCGCACGAGCTCACCAGGCTGGAGGTCGGTGTGGCCGGTCGGTGTCTTGGTGAGCGTGCCCTTCACGAAGCGCCAGCGCAGGCCCTCGCGGAACCACAGACGCCGGGGCAGCACTCGCCTGCTCACCGCCTGGACGTGGTTGAACAGCCCGACCAGGAAGGCCCGCACGACCTCGACGATGCTGGCGTTGCCGTAGCGGACGTCTTCCACGTACTGGCGCATGTCCTTGAACGGCAGCGGCTCGGGCGCCGCCCGGAGCAATTCGGTCGCCTGGCAGGTGTAGAGCACCTCGCCCTCGGTCTCGCCGGGCCGGGTCGCCAGCGTTATCAAGTCCTCGGCGGTGACCTGCGGCTCGCCCGCCGGGACGGCCGGCTCACCGCGCCCGTCGGCCCGCTCGAGCCAGGCTTCCTTCCAGTAGAAGAGGCAGGCGGTCTGGCAGCCGCCGTGGGCCTCGGCATCGCACCGGACCCCGGCCAGGTGCACTGCGTCGCGCATCCGGCGCATGCCGCTGCGGGTCATCGTGTCGCACACCTTGTGGGCGACCTTGTCGACCGTGAACCGCTTGCCGCAGAACTTGAGCATCTCGGGCATGAACGGCAGGGCGTCGAGCTCGCCCCGCTCGTCCAGCGTCGCCAGGATCTCAGCCTCCGGGCGGACCACGACCACGTCGCCGACCTTCAGGTCGAGGCGGGCGCGCGCGGCCGCCGGTCGGATCTGCACCGCGGTGCTAGCCATCGTTCACTCCCGTCCAGCGCAGCTCGTCGTCGAGTCGGCCCTCCGACTGCAGTCGCTTGATCTCGTTCAGCCGGACGTAACGACCACCGAGGAACTCGTCCGGGGTGAGGTCGTAGCGCCGGTAGGCCTCGTAGAGCTCCTCGACGCCCTTCTGGACCGTCCAGCGCGGCTGGAACTCCGGGAGGACCTGCTGGATCCTCCCGAAGTCGACCCGGTAGTCCCGGGCGTCGGCACTGGCGCCCTCGGCGAAGCTGGCCTGGCAACCGGTGACGGCCTCGACCATCTCGGCCACCTCGCGCACCCGGAAGTTCTCCTCGGTGATGCCGACGTTGAACGCCTGGTTGTGCGTGCGCACGCGGTCTGCCTCGAGCGTGGCCAGGAAGGCCCGGCAGATGTCCTCGACGTGGACCAGCGGCCGCCAAGGTGACCCGTCGCTCTTGATCAGGACCTGACCCGTCGTGACCGCGTAGCCGACGAGGTTGTTGACCATGATGTCGACCCGCAGGTGCGGCGACACTCCGTAGGCCGTGGCGTTGCGGAAGAACACCGGGCTGAACTCCGGGGTCGCCAGCTGCGTGACGTCCTGCTCGACGAGGATCTTCGACTCGCCGTACGGCGTGACCGGGTTGAACGGGGCGTCCTCGGTCAGCGGCGTGCCGGTCCCGCTGGCGCCGTAGAGGCTGCACGACGAGGCGAACAGGAACCGCTCGACACCGGCCTCGCGGGCGGCCCGGGCCAGCCGTACCGAGGCCAGGTGGTTGATGTCGTAGGTGAGCTGGGCGTTGAGGTCGCCCAATGGGTCGTTCGACAGCGCCGCCAGGTGGACGACTGCCTCGAACCCTTCGAGATGGTGGGGCTCGACGTTCCGGATGTCGAGCCGGACGCCGGCAACTTGATGCCGGCGATCTCCGAAGCTGCAGGCTTCGTAGAGGCCCGTGTCGAGCCCCACCACCTCGTGACCTGCGTCGATCAAGAGCGGCACCATGACCGAGCCGATGTACCCCTTGTGGCCCGTGACCAGCACTCTCATCGTTACAGCACCACTTTCGTTCCGTAGAAGCCCTCGGCGAACCGGCCGGGGGCGTTGGCCTCCATGCCCCGTAGACGCAGCAACCCGCGGAACATGTCGGCGTCGAACCACGCCCGGCGGTGCTGGCTGGGGAAGTGCGTCAGGATCCCGTCGACCTTGCGCTGCGCGGTGGCCTCGTCAAAGGTGACGAACACATTCGGCGATCCCAGGTCGCCGTCGTACTTCGGGATCTCGTACTCGAGGATCAGGTGGTCCCGCCACGTGTTCCACGTCAGGTCGGCCACCAGGCGGTGGTCCTGGTGCCGGTCGTGGCGGTGGTGGGTGAGGATCAGGTCGGGATCGACGTCCGCCTTCAGCTCCTCGAAGTAGTCCTTGATGCCGGCGCCCACCCACGGGAAGTAGCTCTCCCGGAAGCGCTCGATGCGGATGTCGGCCTTGCCCGCCCCGTCGAGGAAGTGCTCGGCGGCGGCCTGGGCCTCGGCAGCCCGGACGTCGTTCGAGGCGAGGACGACCCAATGGAAGCGGGCGTCCGGGTACTGCTCGACCAACCGCAGGACCGTCCCGCCGCAGCCGATCTCGATGTCGTCGCAGTGCGCGCCGAGGCACAGGATGTCGAGCGGGTCCTCGCGGCCTTCCGGCAGCGACAGCGAGCGCATCATGCCGCTCCCGTCCGCCAGATCTCCCACGGCGCGGTTCCCTGGCCGTAGAGGTCCTCGAGGACCTGGCGGTCCTTGAACGTGTCCATCGGCACGAAGAAGCCGTGGTGCTGGTAGGTGGTCAGCTCCGAGCGGTGGATCAGGCGCCCGAACGGCTCGTGGACCAGCTCCTCGCCGGGCCCGAGGACGTCGAAGATGCGATGGCTCATGACGAAGAACCCGGCATTGATCCAGACGCCGGCCGCGGTGACATCCTCGATCGCCTTCACGACGCCGTCGTCCGACGCGGCCACGACGTGGAAGCTGTGGCTGGGCTTGGCCGACACGAACGTGGCTGCACCGCCGCTCTCGTGGAAGAAGTCGACGACACGGTCGAGCGGGACGTCGCTGAGCCCGTCGCTGTAGTTGGCGAGGAAGACCTCCTCGCCCTCGAGGTGGGGCCGCACCGCCCGGAGCCGCTCGCCGATGTTGGCGTGGATCCCGGTGTCGACGAAGGTGATGCGCCAGTCATCGATGTCGCTCGACAGGAGCTCCACCTCGGAACCGCCGCCGGACAGCACGAAGTCGTTCGACAGCCATTCCTTGTAGTCGAGGAAGTACTCCTTGATGGAGTCGCCGCGGTAGCCGAGGCACAGGATGAACTCCTTGTGCCCGTAGTG
>Ga0209382_10004405_pt1 | contig 18860 bp, 13 predicted proteins | sample SoiMetdeltSBSDD5_FD_187599 | JGI IMG/M metagenome (GOLD analysis project Ga0209382, IMG submission 187599) | Bulk soil microbial communities from a Populus tree surrounding site in Tennessee, USA - Soil MetaG P. deltoides SBSDD5 (SPAdes) (version 2) | ecosystem: Environmental > Terrestrial >...
AGGTCGGTGTAATGCACTGCGGTAGTTGCAATGGCGGCCGCGCGCTGGTCGCTGACAACGATATCCCCGGTCTGCGCATCATATCCATTGGTTCGCATATCGCGCTTGAGCAGGTATCCGACGCGAGCTTGCTCGGGTTCCGCGAGCGTCTCGTAGGAGCCGCCCGAGCTGCTTCCGGCGATGTCCTCGCGCAATGCTAGCGCCTCGCGATGCAGCCAGTCAGCGCTCCAGTCAGGCGCGACGTAGCCGCCATGGCCCCAGATCGAACCCTGCTGCATTCCGCCGGTCGACTGCCACACGCTTTGGCCGCGCAGGATATCCGCGCCAGTATAAATGACCCGCCCCGACGCGGTCCGCACGGCATGAGGCATCGGCGGCTTGGCGTGATAGATTTGGGCACCGAAAAACAGCAATGTGCCGAACATGATCACCATGCTTGCAGCAAAGATGACCCACAGACGCCGAATAGAAAACTCGGAGGAATAGTCCGACATGGCAAGTTCCCCGGCTCGCGGGATTTCTGCCAAGCGGACGCTCGCATAGCGACCCCGTGCCCGCCAACTTCCGGTCTTGCTCCCGTTAGAGCGGATTAACAATAGCAAGGGCAGGTCAGGAGCGCCGACCAAATACTGTCGGATCGTCACTTTGGAAGCAATGTCCGGTTTCCGTTCAAAGCTGCCATTCACTCCGCCTCTTCAAAGCGCCCCAAACCTTACCCAAGCGGGAGGTCTAGGTTTAGGGACTTCGCGCAGGAAGATTCGAATTTGGCTTGTCAAAGGGCTGGTGCCGCTTGGGGGACTCGAACCCACGACCCCATCATTACGAATGATGTGCTCTACCAGCTGAGCTAAAGCGGCATTGGCCGGAACGGCTTTGCGGTTGCGCCCCTACACGTGACGCCTTGCCCTCGCAAGCCTGTCCTGAGGAGACCGAATGTTCGCCACCTTCACCGTTTATGCTTAACGGTTTCGCAACCCTTTGCGTTGAAATTGGCTCAAATTGGAGATTTGCGGGAATCTTGCGCGTGGACAGCTATTCCGACCATCCCAGCGAGTATGACGCGGTGTCCGCGGCTGGGTCCGATTCAGACGTTTCCATGGCGATCGGCGCCGATGAGCGCCGCATGCACGTCCGCGCCTACAATTACTGGTGCTCGCTGCTCGACGGCCGTGACTTTCCCTCGATCGAGGACCTGGAGCCGAGCGACATCGAGGACTTCGGACCGCACTCTGTGCTGCTCGATTTCACCGAAGGTCGCGACAATCCGGCGACGCCCTATATCGGCACGGCGATCCGTGAGGAGTGCGGGATCGGTGACGACATCAAGTCGATCGCTGGTGTCCCCAGCCGCTCTCTGCTGTCCCGGCTGACCGACCATTATATGCAGATCATCGCCAACCGCGCGCCGGTCGGCTTCGAGGCGGAATTCGTCAATCAGCGCAGCCGCTCGATCTGTTATCGCGGCATCATGATGCCGTTCAGCTCGGACGGAGACACCATCGATTTCATCTACGGCGTGATCAACTGGAAGGATCTTGGAGAAGCCAGCCAGCCGGCGCAGGTCATTCGCCCGGCGCTGCCGCCGATCGAGCCGGAAACGGACGAGCTCGATGAGGAAGATACGCTTGAGCTCGCAGAGGAAAACAGGCTGGAGCCTGGCGAGGACGACGCACTTGACCTGAGCGAAGTCGCCGAGGTCGAGGAAGTGGACGGAGGCGTAGTGCCGTTTGCCGAGCCGGAAGCGCAATCGGCACCTGCAATACCGCACCTTAGCTGGGAAGACGGCCCGCTGGCCGATCCGGAGCCAATCGCCAACGAGGCCGAGCAAGAAGAGCCGGTCGTCGAGTTGGATGCCGATGCCGGCCTTGCCGATCGACTGTGGGCGGCGCGTGAGAGCGCCGAGGTCTGCAAGCAGGCGGATGGCCGCAGCCGGGCCGCGCTCTACCGGGCGCTGGCGATGGCCTATGACTTTGCCGTAGCGACCAGGCGGGTGCCCGACGAATATTCCGAAATCCTCGACGATGCCGGCGTCAAGTCCCAGGCCCGTGCGCCGATGACGCCGATCGTCAAGCTCGTCTTCGGGATCGACTATGACAAGACTCGCCTGACCGAGTTTGCCGCGGCACTGAGCTACGCCGAGCGCGAGAACGTCGACTTCGGCGGCTTTCAGCTATTTGTCGAGCAGGCCGAAGGTGGGCTCAAGGGGCTGGTCGCGGCCGAGCGGAAGGCGCGCCGTCCAGACAAGCCCGTCGAGGACAAGCTCGAGCTGGGCAAGGCCGCCCTTCGCGCCGCTCTTCCGATCTCGCTCACCCAGCTGCAGACCAACCAGGAATTTGCGCTGGTCGTCACTCGCCGCAATGCCGACGGTGTGCACGAAGTGGTCGAGTTGGTCGTCGACGAAGCGATGCTCGAGCGCGCGTTGCGCCGCGCCGCCAAGTAACGTCAAGGCGTCACCTTCCCTTCTGACTGTTGCCTTCAGGAGCGCGCGGGACTAGGCCGCGCCCAATCGCGATACTAGCGGAGCGGCAGCAGGACATGACGGTAATTACGCGCGCTGAAGCGTCGACGGTCGACGCGCTTGAACAGGCGCTCGTTGGCAACGCCCTTGCCGGGGAACTCGACGGCTTCAGCGCCGAGGAACGGGAGGAGGCGGCCCGCTTCATCGCCGAAGTCGCGTACAAGCGGCGCAAGGGCGAGGTTTCGATCCGCCTCGAATCGACAGGTGGTGAAGCAGGCCGGCGGCGTATGCGGCTCGGCATCATCAACGACGACATGCCCTTCCTGGTGGATTCGATCGCCAATGCGATTGCCGGCCGGCATCTCACCATCCATCGCCTGCTGCACCCAGTCGTCTGCGTCGACCGCGACGAACATGGCGTCCTCCAGGCGCTCGAGCCGCTGTGCGACGACAAGAGTCGGCGGGAATCGATGATGTACATCGAGCTGGATCGCGCCGATGCACGCGGCCGGCGCGAGCTGGTCGATGACCTCCATGCGGTGCTCACCGACGTCCGGGCAGCCGTGCGCGACTGGCCGCAGATGCAAATTCGAATGCTGGAAGACGCAGCCAAGGTTGAGGACCCGGAGGGCGCCGCCCTGCTCAACTGGTTCGCCGACGGTGCGCTGACCCTGCTTGGATATGAGGTCGAGCGGCCTGGCGAGGATTCGTCGAGCACATTGGGCATCTTCTCGATCCCCGGAGCGCCCACTGACAAGGGCGGCTCGGTCGGCGCCATTCGCTACTTCGAGGCTGGCGGCGCCGTGCCCCTGATGGCCAAGGCTGAGCGCAAGTCGACCGTCCATCGCCGCGTCCCGCTGGACCTGATCGTCGTTCCGATCCGCGAAGGCGACAAAGTCACCGGCATCGGCGTCCATGCCGGCCTGTGGACCAGCCAGGCGCTGATCCAGCCGACTGAAGATGTGCCGCTCCTTCGGCACCGGCTAGAAGAGCTGGACAAGGAATTCGGTTTCGATCCCCATGGCCACAGCGGCAAGGCGCTGCGCCATGCGGTTGCCTCCGTGCCGCGGGACCTATTGGTCAACCTCAGCGAGGAAAGCGGGCGCGACCTCATCACCATGGCGATGTCGCTGGCCGATCGGCCACGACCGGCGCTCCTGCTCGTCCGCAGCATTTTGGGCGGTCATCTGTTCGCCTTCGTGTGGTTGCCGCGCGATGAGCTCAACACCGAACGGCGACTGGCCATTGCGGAGTTGCTGGAAGAATCGACCGGCCGCGCCGTCACCAGCTGGTCGGTCGAGCTGGGCGAGGGCGACCTTGCGCTGATCCGCTACACGCTGGATATCGAACGCACCGATACGCTTCCCGACGTCAAAGAACTCAACCGCAAGCTTGATGCGATGGTTCGCGGTTGGGAGCCCAGTGTCGAAGAGGCGCTGATCGGGCGCGTCGGCGCTGGCCGTGCGACCCGGCTTACCATTACTTACGCACGCAATTTTCCGGACTTCTACCGCAACATGACCAGTCCGGAAGAGGGCGCTGAAGATGTGCTCCGTCTCAACCGGCTCAACAATGAAGCGGAGCGCGATGCGCGATTCTATCGTGAAAAGGTCGATGGCGAAGAGCGGCTGCGCCTGAAGATCTATCGCCACGGCGGACTAATTCCATTGTCGGAGGCAGTGCCGGTTCTCGAAAATTTCGGCTTCCGGGTGCTGGCGGAAATCCCGATCGAACTGGAGGGCGAGACCAGCGCGCACATCCATGACTGCCTGCTGGAGGTCTCCGACGGCCGTCCGATCGACGAGGTGATGGCCAGGGCGCAGGTCATCGAGCAGGCGCTCGCAGATGTGCTTAGCGGCAAGGGCGAGAATGACGCCTTCAACCAGCTCGTGCTCTTTGCCGGGCTTGAGCCGCGCCCCGTGGTCTGGCTCCGCGCCTGGTTCCGCTACATGCGCCAGACCGGCGTCGCCTTCAGCCTTGCAACGGTCGTCGATGCCCTTCGACGGGCACCCAGGGCGACCGATGCACTGGTCAAGCTGTTTGCCGTCACCCACGATCCCAGGGCGCCGCACGGCCGGGACGAAGCAATCAGGTCGGCCGGGGCCGAATTCGATGAGGCGTTGAACGACGTTCGCGGCATCGATGATGACCGTATCTTGCGGCAAATGCGGGCGGTCGTGGGCGCGACCTTGCGCACCAATGCGTTCGCGCCGCAGGCGGCGGAAGCGCTCGCATTCAAGATTGAATCGAAGCTGGTACCCGGCCTTCCAGCGCCGATCCCCTATCGCGAGATCTGGGTCTACAGCCCGCGGGTCGAGGGCATCCACCTTCGCGGCGGTCCGATCGCCCGCGGCGGCCTGCGCTGGTCCGACCGGCGTGACGATTTCCGCACCGAGATCCTTGGCCTGATGAAGGCGCAGCTGGTCAAGAATGCCGTGATCGTCCCGACCGGTGCCAAGGGCGGCTTTTACCCCAAGCAACTGCCCAATCCGGCGGTCGACCGCGACGGCTGGCTGGCCGAAGGGACGGAAAGCTATCGGATCTTCATCCGTTCGCTGCTGTCGGTCACCGACAATATCGTCGAGGACAAGGTCACCCATCCGTCCGATGTCGTCATCCGCGATGGAGATGATCCCTATTTCGTTGTCGCCGCCGACAAAGGCACGGCGACCTTCTCCGACGTCGCCAACGCGATCGCGCTGGATCGCAACTTCTGGCTCGGCGACGCCTTCGCCTCAGGCGGCTCCAACGGCTACGACCACAAGGCGATGGGCATTACGGCGAAGGGCGCATGGATCTCGGTCCAACGCCATTTCCTGGAGATGGGCATCGACGTGCAGTCGGATACTGTGCAGGTTGCAGGCTGCGGCGACATGTCCGGCGACGTGTTCGGCAACGGCATGCTGCTTTCGAAGGCGATCAAGCTGGTCGCCGCCTTTGACCATCGTCACATCTTCATCGATCCTGACCCCGATCCGGCCAAGAGCTGGATTGAGCGCAAGCGCATGTTCGAGCTGCCGCGCTCGAGCTGGGACGATTATGACCGCAAGGTCATGTCGAAGGGCGGCATGATCGTGCCGCGCAGCCAGAAGTCGATCGAATTGACCAAGGAAGCCCGGACGGCGCTCAACATCGAGGCGGAAACGATCGAGCCGAACGAGCTCATCTCGGCGATCCTCAAGAGCCCGGTCGACCTGATGTGGTTCGGCGGCATTGGCACATACATCAAGGCCAGCCACCAGACCAACGCGCAGGTCGGCGACCCAGCCAATGACACGCTCCGCGTTGACGCGAGGGACGTTCGCGCCAAGGTCATCGGCGAGGGTGCAAACCTGGCTATCAACCAGGCTGCCCGCATCGAGTTCGCGTCGCTTGGCGGGCGGATCAACACCGACTTTATCGACAATTCGGCGGGCGTCGATTGCTCGGACAATGAGGTCAACATCAAGATCCCATTGAACCGCGAGATGCGCGAAGGGCGGCTAAAGGAAGAGGCACGCAACAAGCTGCTGGCCGAAATGACCGATGAAGTTTCCGAGCTGGTGCTTGAAGACAATCGGCTGCAATCGCTCCAGCTTTCGATTGCGGAGTCGCGCGGTCCGGCTGGTATTCCAGGCTTCGTCAGGTCGATCGAAATGCTCGAGTCCCTGGGCCGCCTTGACCGCAAGGTTGAGGGCCTTGAAAGCAGCGACGTGCTCCTCCGCCGCCGCGCCGACGGCCGCGGTCTGACCCGGCCCGAGCTAGCGGTGATCCTGTCGATGTCGAAGATGACGCTGCAGGACGCGGCCGAAGAACTGAAGTTGGCGGACGATCCGACGATGGAGGGCGAGCTGATGGCCGCCTTCCCCGAGCCGATGCAGAAAAAGCAGGGCGAGGCCATTCGGGTCCACCGCCTGCGGCATCAGATCGTCGCCACCAAGGTCGCCAACCGCCTGGTCAATCGCCTCGGGCCGAGCCTGCCGCTCGACATGACCGAGGAAGAGGGCGTCGGCCTTCCCCAGGTGATCGTCGCCTATCTGGTGGCCGAACGGATGCTCGACCTTGAAAGCCTGTGGGCCAAGATCGAGCGGGCAGAAATGCCTGAGCTACGGCGCATCGAGCTGTTCGCGATCGCTGCCAAGACGATCCGTTCGCACATCGGCGACGTCATTCGCGCCGCGGCCGGCGACACCAATGTGGCGCAAGTTTGTGAAATGCTGCAGCCTGGTCTTGAAAAGGTTGCGGCCAAGACCGCCGGCCTGATCCGCGCCGAAGTCAAAGGCGAATCTGCGGCCCGTCGCGCGCAGCTGGTCGAACTGGGCGCCAGTAAGGAGATCGTCGACCGGCTGGTCCGTCTTTACGAGCTGGACGGCGTTTTCGGCATAGCCTCGCTTGGCGCCCGCAAGGAGCTGGACGAGCTGGCCATCACCCGCGCCTACACCCGCCTGGGCGAGGTCCTGGGCATCGATTGGGCGCAGCAGCAGGTCGCACGCTATACGCCGAGCGACAATTGGGAGCGGTTGCTGGCTGCCGGCCTGATCCGTGACTTTGAGCAGCTTCGGATCGACTTCCTGAGCCGCACGCGGGGCGAAGAGCCGGACGAAAGCGTCGAGCGCTGGGTGGAACGCAATCCGAAACGGATCGCGCAGTTTAAGGCGCTGGTCGACCGTGCCAAGTTGGCCGGATCGGTGAGCGCCCCGATGCTGGCCCAAATCGCCAGCCAGGCTCGAATCCTGCTCTCCCGCTAGTGCGCGCGGCGATCTTCGTTCCTGCTCCGGATTATCCGGAGGACTGGGACTGGGCCTACGAAGTCGAGGCCGCCGTGCTGTTGCGTGCCGGATTTTCGGTCGAAGCGCGGCCGTGGAACGATCCGGGTGACCTTGGCGGTTTCGACCTGGTCATGCCGCTGGTCGCCTGGGGGTATCACCAGGATCCGGCGCATTGGCACTTGTTGCTCGACCGACTGGAGCAAGACCGTGTGCCGGTACTGAACCCGGTGCCGCTGCTGCGCTGGAACAGCGACAAACGTTACCTGGCCGAGCTCGGAAACAACGGCATCCATGTGATCCCTACGCGGCTGGTTGAGGCGCTCGACGAGGCGGCACTTGCCGATGCGCGGGCGGAATTTGGCGATGAACTGGTGATCAAGCCGCCAGTGTCAGCCTCGGCCTATGGTACGCACCGGATCGGAGCCCATGACATGCTGCCGGAAGAAGCGCGTGGTCGAGCGATGCTGGTCCAGCCATTTCTCCGCTCGATTGCCACAGAGGGCGAATATTCGATCATGCTGTTCGGTGGCCGTTTCAGCCATGCGATCGTGAAACGGCCCAAGGCCGGTGACTATCGGGTTCAGCCGCATCTTGGGGGGTCCGAACTCCCTTGTCCGCCACCCGAGGGCGCGATTGAGCTGGCCCGTACGGCCCTGGCCGCTGCTCCCGACAAGGCTGCCTATGCCCGGGTCGACATGGTGCGCGACAATGCGGGCAAGCTGGCGATCATCGAATTGGAACTGATTGAGCCGGCGCTGTGGCTGCAGCACGCGCCCGAGGGTGGGGCCAGTTTCGCTTCAGCCCTGCGCACGGCCCTTACGCAGAAATAACCATTGGCGGATCGCGGAGGTTAGGTTGGGAGCGCCGCCGGGCGCGTCCAGCCGATCGACGTCAATCCGTGCGATCAGCGCGTTGACCGGCAGTTTTTCTTCCTGTGCAGCACGTTCCAGCGCGGCCCAGAAGATGGGCTCGAGACTGATCGAGGTTTCATGGCCGGCGATGGTCACCGACCGCTTCGTCGGCGAGCCAAGCGACATCAGTACATATGCTGCCCGCCGTTGATCGACAGCGTCGAGCCGGTGACGAAGCCGGCATTTTCATCGACCAGGAAGGCGACGCCGCGCGCGATCTCCTCAGCCTTGCCCAATCGATTGACCGGGATCTTGGCGACGATCTTGGCCAGCACTTCGGCGGGGACAGCGGCGACCATGTCGGTATCGATATAGCCCGGCGCGATGGCGTTGACGGTGACGTTGTTGCGCGCGCCCTCCTGCGCCAGCGCCTTGGTAAAGCCGTGGATGCCGGATTTTGCGGCGGCATAGTTGACCTGGCCGTACTGGCCGGCCTGGCCGTTGATCGAGCCGATGTTGACGATCCGGCCGAAGCCGCGGCCCTGCATGCCTTCAAACACCGCCTTGGCCATGTTGAAGCAGCCGCCGAGGTTGGTGTCGATCACGTCCTGCCACTTCTGATGGTCCATCCGCTTCATCGTCGTGTCGCGGGTGATGCCGGCGTTGTTGACCAGCACGTCGACCGGTCCCAATTCCGCCTCGACCTGCTGGACGCCCGCCTGGCAGGCGTCGAAGTCGGAGACGTCCCATTTGTAGGCCGCAATGCCGGTGCGGTCGGTGAATTCGCGCGCCCGCTCGTCATTGCCGGCATAATTGGCGGCTACCTTCATCCCCATGCCCTTCAGGGCAATGCTGATCGCTTCGCCAATGCCCCGGGTTCCGCCAGTTACGATCGCCACTCGCGCCATGACTCTCTCCTGATCCCTGTTATCGTCTTGCGTTAGGACGGCGGCCACCATCCCGCAAGCTCGCGCCGGATGAGCGCGTCGAGCATCGCCATCCCCTCGTCGCTGTCATTGAGGCAGTCGAGCCGCGCGAAATGCGTGCCGCCGGCAGCCATGAATGTTTCGCGGCCGCGGATGCCAAGCTCCTCCAGTGTCTCCAGGCAGTCAGCCGAGAAACCCGGTGTGGCAATGGCGAGGCGCCTGGTCCCTTCTGAGGGGTAGGAGGCAAGCAGCTTTTCGGTCGCCGGCTGCAGCCACCGCGCCCGGCCGAAACGCGACTGGAATGCGATATCGGTCGGCAAGCCCAATTGCCCGGCGAGAAGCTTCGCGGTGGCATGGCACTGGTCATAATAGGGGTCGCCGAGGGTGCGCGTACGTTCCGGCATGCCATGAAAGCTGAGCAGCAGCCGCTCCGGCGTGAAATCCAGGGTGGAGAGTTGCCGCTCGATGCTGGCCTTGAGCGCGCCGATGTAGAGCGGATCGCTGAAATAGGGCGGCAGCGTGCGGATCGCCGGTTGGGACCGCATCGCTTCCAGTTCAGCGAATGCCGCGTCGAGCGCGGACGCCGTCGTGGCCGCGCAATATTGCGGATAGAGCGGGGCCACCAGGATCCGGCTGAACCCATGGTCGAACATCTTCGACAGGGCGTAACCGATCGAGGCATTGCCATAGCGCATTGCCAGGCCAACGCAGACGGACTCGCCGAACCGGTCTTGGAGGGCGTCGCGCTGGCGCTTGGAAATGGCCATCAACGGCGAGCCTTCGTTGGTCCAGATCTGCCGATAGGCCCTGGCCGATTTGGCCGGCCGGGTGCGGAGCACGACACCGTACAGAACCGGCTTCCAGATCGCCGCCGGAATTTCCACGACGCGCGGGTCGGACAGAAATTCCGCCAGATATTTGCGCACTGCCGCCGGCTCCGGCGCTTCGGGCGTGCCGAGATTGATCAGCAGGACACCAACATCGCTGACGATGTCTTCGGTTGAGCTCATGCTGCGCTCATCGGGTCGAACGGCAGGTTGCGCAAGCGCCTGCCGGTTCCCGCCGCAATCGCGTTGGCGACGGCAGGAGCGAGAACTGCCATGCCAAGGCCGCTGACTCCCCCGGGTTCCTGCTCGCTCTGGATCAGTTCGATCTCGATCTTCGGAACGTCGCCTAGCCGTTCGAAGCCGCGGCCGCGCATGGGTGTCGCCTTCGGCATACCCGCGATATATTCGGGCGCCGGCACGATCGCCAAGGCAAGCGCGGCAAGCAGCCCGCCTTCAACTTGTTGCCGAACCAGGCCCGGGTTGACGATCCGGCCCGCGTCGACCGCCGCCACCAGCCGCGACACCTTGATCCGCTGGTCGGCGCCGATGGTGGCTTCGGCAAGCAGGCCGATGTGCGATCCATAGATTGAGGCGCAGGCCAGCCCGAGGTTGCTTCCCCGGCCTCCGCCATCCCAGCCGCCGATCTTGGCCGCGGTCATGATCGTCTGCGCAAGGCGCGGGGCGCCTCCCAGCATTCCGACGCGAAATGCCAGCGGCTCGGCATTGAGCGTGCGCGCCATTTCATCGACGAAGCTTTCCGTCGCAAAGGCCAGCATCGCCTCCCCGCCGCCTCGCATATAGCCGGTGCGGATCGGCAGGCCGGAATTGATCGCGTCGATGCGGATCGCGGGAATGCCGTATGGCGGCTCAGCATCTTGCGGCTTGAACTGCGGCGGTTCCTGGCCTTGGGCTCGGGCAATGTCCGCTTCGAGCCCCGCCATGGCAACAATTCGTGCGCTCCAGCTGCGCAACGTTCCGTCAGGCGCGGGCAAGGCGGACATGCGCGCCAGCATCGGGGGCCTGGCCGCATCCTGGTTCTGCGCGGTCGCGGGCGGAAAGGCTAGGCTGACGGGCCGGCCCGCTTGCTTGGCCAGTTCGACGGCGATCGAGATTGCCTCGAGATCGAAGGCACTTCCTGAACAATCACCGACTGGCATCGGGTAAATCGTCACATCGCCCTCGGCGATGCCTGCTGCTGTGGCGGCGGCCGTGCGCGCGAGGTCGGGAATCTGGGTTCCGGCCCAGACTTCCAGCCGGCCGCTGGCGAACCGTGCCGCCGCGGCCGGCGCCTCCAGCGAGTGATGGGGGGTCGGCGCGATGGAATAGGTAGCGGCCAGCGGCGTCGACCCACGCGTCGCTTGGGCATAGTCGCCGCGCTCAAATATGCGTTCCGCCTCGCCCGTTTCCAGCAATTCCGCAAGGCGCTGTGCGACATCTGCAGACTGCCGACCGGCGAATTTCGGCGCTGCGCGGGTCAGGGCCTGGTCGGCTGCCCACCAGGTTTCGCCCAGCGCGGCCAGCCAGCGGTCGCGACTGACGAGGTCGATCATGCCCTGCTGGCGTTTCGCTGCATCGCGCGAAAATCCGGTGAGCCGTCCGCCCGGCGGCGCCATTCGTACCGAAGCAAAAATCATCCTCGGCAAGCGAACGTCCGACGCGAAGCGCAAGCTGCCGTCCGACTTTGCCGGCAGGTCGAGGCGGGGTAAGGGCTCGCCTGCCAGCTTGCCCGATCCTGCCGGACGGAGCTGGATGGCGTCCGGCGGTTTGCGGTGGGCTGCCTCCACTGCGATTTCGCCAAAGCCGATCCTCTTGCCTTCATGGACAACGAAGCCGCCGTCCGCATCGCATTCGGCAGCGCTCACCCCCCAGCGATCTGCCGCCGCGTCGCACAGCATCGCCCGCGCCACTGCCGCCGCCTCGCGCAGGGGCTGTTCGAATGCGCGGATCGAGCTCGAACCGGCCGTGATCCGCGTCGTCACGCCATAGTCATGCGCGATCAGCTGATTGGCATAAGCGGCGCCGTGCGGCGCCGGTTCCACCGCCATGGTCTCCCATGCCGCGCCAAGCTCATCGGCGGCAATCTGGGCGAAGCCGGTCCAGATGCCCTGGCCGGTCTCGACCTGCGGCGCAGCGAGTGTGACCCGCCCGTCCGCGGCGATCCTGAGGAATGGCCCGAAGACGCGGTCCTTCGACCCGGCTCGCAGCGGGCTTCCTTCGCGTCTCGGCCAGGCGAAGAAGGCGACGATCAGCCCGACGCCCGCGCCACCACCGATCAGCAGGGTACGGCGGGAGACCGCGGGCAATTTCATTGGCTATGCAGCGTACTGTTGCTTGATCGCGACCCGGTCGATCTTGCCTGTGCCGAGCCGCGGAAGCGGATCGTTGGAGAAGATCATGCGCGCCGGGATCTTGAAGGCCGCCAGCCGTCCGTCGAGGAATGAGCGGAGATCCTCCTCGCTGATGCGGCTGCCCTCGCGCCGATAGAGAATCGCAACGGGCACTTCGCCGAGGCGCTCGTCTGGCGCTCCGATCACGGCCGCCTCAGCAATTCCCTCGCAGCTATAGATTGCTGCTTCCACCTCGACTGCGGAGATATTCTCGCCGCCGCGAATGATGATGTCCTTCTTGCGATCGACAATGAACAGATAGCCGTCCTCGTCGAGGTAGCCGATGTCGCCGCTCTTCAAATAGCCGTCGGCGGTAAATGCCGCGGCGGTCGCCTCGGCGTTTCGCCAATATCCCTTGATATTGGCTGCCGAGCGGATGGCGATCTCGCCGCGCTCACAGGGCGGGAGGTGCCGGTCTTCCGCGCCGAGGATTGCCAGTTCGACGAACGGCACCTGGGCCCGGCCCGTCGATGCCGGCTTGGCAGCATAATTGTCCCAGAAATTGCCGCAACCGACCGCATTGGTCTCGGTCAGGCCATAGCCCAGCGCCGGTTGCGCGCCGGGGAAGCTGTTGCGCAATCGTTCGACGTGGGAGATGGGGCGCGGCGCGCCGCCGGCGGCGATGTCGGTCAACGTCGAAAGGTCGTAATTGTCCCGATCGGGGTGGTTCATGAGCTCGAGGCTCATCGTCGGTACGCCGACGAAATAGGTGATTTTCTCTCTCTCGATCAGCCTCAGCGCTTCGCCCGCGTCCCACTTAGGCATCAGCACCATGCCGCGGGAGATGACGAAGCTGTTGAGCATCACCGGCACTTCGCCGGTGACGTGAAACAGCGGGACCACGACCAGCGTCTTCAGCGGGTTGGGGGGCGGGCGGCCTTCGGATTCCAGGATTCCGCGCAAGGTCATCAAGGCGGTCGAATAGGCATAAACGCCGGTCGTCACCGCGCGGTGGGTCGATACTGCGCCCTTGGCCTCGCCGGTTGATCCGGAGGTGAAGAGGATTGTCGCGTCGTCATCGGGCGACACGTCCGGCAGTGCGATGTCTTCCGATCCGGCCGCAAGCAGGCCGGCAAAGGCGTCCGGGCAACGCTTTTCGATCGCGATCGTCTCGATCGTGCAATTGGCGCAGGTGGCGGCAATGCGCTGCGCACGCGGGCCGTCGGCCAGCACCAGCTTTGGTTCCGTCAGCTGCAGCGCATGCTCCAGCTCGTCTGGCTGCCACCAGCCATTGAGCAAGGTTGCGACGGCACCGGCCTTCACAATCGCCATGTGGGAGACGATCCAGGCCGGGCAATTGCGCATTGCGATGCCGACGCGATCGCCCTTGCCGATGCCGCACGCCGCCAACGCGCGGGCCAACCGGTCGGAGATCCGGTCGAGCTCGGCAAAGGTGAGCCGCTCGCCGCTGGTGATGACCGCTTCGACATCGGCATATAGCGCGCAGAAGGTCTTGAAGAGCAGGGGCAGGGTCGAAGGGAAGTTGGCGACGATCGTCCGCCCCTCTGCGTCCTTGTCGAGAATGACACGCCCGCCCGGGCCGGTGACCGCGGCCATCACCGCGTCATATTTCCGGTCGAGCTCGCTCAGTGCCATCCGTCGCTCCTTGGACTTTTGTCGACCTCACCCTATGAGGCGGCAACGATGAGGGGAAGCCCATGAGTTTGGTTCTGTCGAGTGTTGCCGCCTCCACCGCGATCGCCTTTCCGGACCTTGGGGTCGACCCGATTGCCCTCGATCTCGGCTTCTTCCAATTGAGGTGGTACAGCCTCGCTTATCTCGCCGGCATCTTCATCGGCTATTGGTACTTGCTGAAGCTATTGAAGCAGCCCGGGGCGCCATTGGCGCGGCGTCATGCCGACGACCTGGTCTTCTACGCTGCGCTCGGCATCATTCTCGGTGGCAGGCTGGGCTATGTCCTGTTCTACAACCTGCCCTATTACCTCGATCATCCCCTCGACATCTTGAAGCTGTGGGATGGCGGCATGAGCTTCCACGGCGGGGTGATCGGCACCTCGCTCGGTATTTTCTACCTGGCGCGCAAGGAAGGGCTGAACTGGCTGCGCGTCCACGATTATGTCGCCTGCTGCGTGCCCTTCGGACTGTTCTTTGGTCGTCTGGCCAATTTCGTGAACCAGGAATTGTGGGGCGCGGAGACCAACGTGCCCTGGGCGGTCCGTTTCGTTGAATCGACCGCCTATGGCCCGACCCTTGGCGCGCCGCGTCACCCGAGCCAGCTTTATGAGGCCGGCCTCGAAGGCATCGTCCTGTTCGCCATCCTATGGCTCATGTTCTGGCGGACCAAGTCGCGTTACGAGCCGGGCAAGCTGGTCGGCGCATTCATCTTTTTCTACGGCATCTTCCGGTTCGGCATTGAATTCATCCGCGAGCCGGATAGCCAGCTCGCCGAGTTCGCGCGGGCCAGCGGCTTGCATATGGGTCAGTGGCTGACCGTGCCGATGATCCTCGGCGGCCTTTACCTCATGGTGACGGCCAAGAAGCGGCGCGAGCGGGTCGAACCGGTCGCCGGTCCAGCCAGCGTGGCATGACGCCGCTGGGGCGCGCCCTGGCGGAGCGCATCAGGAGCGAGGGACCGCTCAGCGTCGAGGCCTATATGGGGGCCTGCAACACCTATTATTACGCAACTCGCGATCCGCTAGGGGCGGGCGGAGATTTCGTGACCGCGCCCGAAATCCACCAGATGTTCGGCGAAATGGTGGGGGCGGCCCTGGCCGATGTCTGGTCTCGCGCAGGCAAGCCCGCCGATGCGGTTTATGCCGAGCTTGGCCCGGGCCGCGGCACGCTCGCCAATGATGCGTTGCGCGTGATGCGGCGATCCGGGTTTGACGGAGAGGTCCATCTCGTCGAGTCCAGCCCGGCATTGCGCGCCGCGCAATCGGCACTGCTGCCGGAGGGGCAATTTCATGATGCGCTTGATGCGTTGCCGGAGGCTCCGCTGCTGTTGGTCGCCAATGAATTCTTCGATGCGCTTCCAGTGCGGCAATTCGTGGATGGTCGTGAACGCCACGTGATTCTCGCAGCAGGCGGATTCGCCTTCGACCGTGACGGGCCGATCGTCGAGCGCTCGCCGGTACGCGGCGAGGCAGCCGGACTCATCGGCAAGCACCTGGCCGCCCATGGCGGGGCGGCTATTATCATCGACTATGGCTATGCCGAGGGCGAGCAAGGCGACACGTTGCAGGCTGTACGCGGCCACCGCTTCTCCTATGTCCTCGACCACCCCGGCGAGCAGGACCTGACTGCTCATGTCGACTTCATGGGCCTGGCCGATGCAGCCAGCGGCGGTGGTGCGAAGGCCAGCCGGGTCTCGAGCCAGGGCACCTGGCTGGAGACGCTCGGCATCGGCGCCCGCGCAATGGCCTTGGCGGCCAAGAATCCAGCGGATACGGAAAACATATCGGCCGCGCGCCGGCGGCTGTGTGATGAGGGTGAAATGGGGCGGCTGTTCAAGGTAATCGCGCTGACCGGCAAGGACTGGCCCGACGTGGCCGGGTTCGAATCATGAGCGTCGATTATCGCAGCGCGACCCCTGACGACGCCGCGGCACTGGCTGAGCTTGGCGCCAGGACCTTCACCCATACATTCGGTCATCTCTACCAGCCGGGCGACCTCGAAATCTTCCTGCAGAACCATTCGCCGGAAAATTGGGAAAAGGAACTCAACGACCCGGCGTTCGAAGTGCGCGTTGCCGTGAGCGGAGAGCGGCTGGTCGGCTATGTGAAGCTGGGCCCACCTCACTTGCCGTTCGAGCCACGCGGCGAGGCGGCCGAACTTCGCCAGCTCTATGTCGTCGAGGAGTTGAAGGGGCAGGGTGTCGCGGATGAGCTGATGCGCTGGGTCATTGAGCGCGCCCGCGACCTGCGCGCCGATTATCTCTACCTGTCGGTGTTCACCGAAAATCACCGGGCCCGGCGCTTCTACGAGAAATATGGGTTCGAACCGGAAGGCACTTATGCGTTCATGGTCGGCACCCATGCCGACGAAGATATTGTCATGAGAATGAAGCTGTGACCCTCGACATTGTCCGTTCGGGATTGATTGACGTCCCGCACGGATTTTTCGGACGGCGCGGTGGAGTTTCAACGGGAGCGGTTGCCGGCCTCAATTGCGGGCTCGGGAGCGGCGATAACCCCCAAGCCGTCGAGACCAACCGCCGTCTTGCCGCCGACGCGATCATTCCCGGGGCCCCACTGGCCAGCGTCTACCAGATTCATTCTCCGACCGCGGTCATCGTGACCGAGGCCGCGTCCTATGCTGAGCGGCCGCAAGCGGACGCGCTGGCCACCGACCGCCCGGGCTTGCTGCTCGGCGTCGTTACCGCCGATTGCGCGCCGGTGCTCTTGGCCGATGCGGAGGCGGGGGTGGTCGCTGCCGCCCATGCCGGCTGGCGCGGCGCCACTGCCGGCGTCACCGATCAGGCGATCGCCGCGATGATGTCGCTCGGCGCAAGTGTCGAGCGCATTTCCGCGGCGATAGGACCCTGTATCGCCAAGGCGAACTATGAGGTCGATCACGCCTTCGCCGAGCGCATCCTCGCGGAGGACGCCAACAATGAGCGTTTCCTTGGCGAAGGCCCGGCGGGCAACCCGCATTTCGACCTGGAGGCCTATGTCGTCGCGCGGCTCGCGGCGGCGGGCGTGCGCAAGATCGAGGCAGTGGGACTCGACACCTATGCGCTCGAGGATCGCTATTACAGCTATCGCCGGGCGACCCACCGCATCGAGCCTGCTTATGGCCGGCAGCTCAGTTTGATTGGCTTAGCCAGCTAGCGCGCACTCGCGGGTGGGGCTAAGGCGCGGGCCAAGGAGAAAATCAGTGAGTGAAGGCCGCCGCCCCAAGGACGTGGAAACCCATATCGGCAACCACAAGCTCGACCCATCGACCTTGATGATGGGCTATGGCTTCGACCCGGCGCTTAGCGAGGGGTCGCTGAAGCCGCCGATCTTTTTGACCTCGACCTTCGTGTTCGAAACGGCCGCCGACGGGAAACGCTTCTTCGAAGGAATCACCAACAAGCATGGCTCCGGCGGCAAGGCGGAGGGCCTCGTCTACTCGCGCTTCAACGGTCCCAACCAGGAGATACTCGAGGACCGGCTCAAGATCTGGGAAGATGCCGAATCCGCGCTGACCTTCTCCAGCGGCATGACCGCGATCGCTACCCTGCTGCTGGCGTTCGTTCGCCCAGGCGACGTGGTCGTCCATTCCGGGCCGCTCTATGCGGCGACGGAAACCATCATCAACAAGATCCTGACCCAGTTCGGCGTCCACTATGTCGACTTCCCAGCCGGCGCGACGCGCGAGGATCTGGATGAGGCCCTAGCCCGCGCCAAGTCGATCGGCCGCGTGGCGATGATCTATCTCGAAAGCCCGGCAAACCCGACCAATGCGCTGGTTGACGTTGAGGCGGTTGCGGCGGCCCGGGCTGCGGCTTTTGCCGGTCAGGCCGAGCTTCCGCCGATTGCCATCGACAATACATTCCTCGGCCCCCTTTGGGCCAAGCCGCTCAACGACGGCGCCGACATCAGCGTCTATAGCCTGACCAAATATGCCGGCGGTCATAGTGACCTGGTCGCAGGTGGCCTGGTCGGCAAGCGGGCGCTGCTCGACAAGATCCGCCTGATGCGCAACGTGATGGGCGGTATTTGCGATCCCAACACCGCCTGGATGCTGTTGCGCAGCCTGGAAACGCTCGAGCTTCGAATGACGCGCGCCGGCGAAAGTGCGGAGAAAATCTGCAATTTCCTTCGCGACCATCCCAAGATCGAGAAGGTCGGCTATCTGGGCTTCCTCGAGCCCGGTTCGCGCCAGGAGGACATCTATAAGCGCCATTGCACCGGCGCCGGATCGACCTTCTCGCTCTACTTGAAGGGTGGCGAGCGCGAGGCTTTCGCCTTCCTCGACGGCCTCAAGATCGCCAATCTGGCGGTCAGCCTCGGCGGAACGGAGACCTTGGCTTCGGCCCCGGCGGCGATGACGCACCTGTCGGTGCCGGAAGATCGCAAGGCGGCGCTCGGCATCAGCGACAATCTGGTCCGCATCTCGATCGGTGTTGAAAAGGCGGAAGACCTGATCGCGGACTTTGAAAACGCGCTCCGCGCGGTCTAGCCCCAGTCCTCCTGCGCCCAACCTCGCTCGGCGGCCAGCCGGGCAAGCTTGTTGTGCGGGTTTATCGCGACCGCTTCGTCGGCCCATTCGAACGCCGGCTTGTCGCTGGCATGGTCCGAATAAAAGCGGACGTGGCCGCGATCGAGCCCGCTCGATGCGAGCCAAGCCTCGATCATCCGTAGCTTGGCCGGGCCGTAGCAATTTTCACCGTCGATCTTGGCGTGGACTTGGCTGTCGAGGCCGAGGATCGAATTGGTGCCGATACAGTCGTCGAAGCCTAGCCGGCTGGCAATTTCGCGCGAGTAGAAGCGGTAGCTGGCGGTCGCCATGACGATCCGCCGTCCTTCGCCCTTGTCGCGGGCAATCGCCTCAAGCGCGCCGGGGCGGACATTGCTGTTCACCACCTTGTCCGCAAAGCTTTCGACCAGTGGCTTCAGCTCATGTGGATGCCGTTTGTGGCCGAGCAGCAGGCGGTGGTTGATTTCCTTCAATCGCCCGCGGTCGATGATCTTGAAGACATATGCCAGCATCGACGCC
>Ga0209382_10004408_pt1 | contig 18851 bp, 19 predicted proteins | sample SoiMetdeltSBSDD5_FD_187599 | JGI IMG/M metagenome (GOLD analysis project Ga0209382, IMG submission 187599) | Bulk soil microbial communities from a Populus tree surrounding site in Tennessee, USA - Soil MetaG P. deltoides SBSDD5 (SPAdes) (version 2) | ecosystem: Environmental > Terrestrial >...
GGCCACTACGAGCTCGCGCCCTTTGCCGACGTGTACACGCAGCTGATGTTCACGGACGTCCGCTCGGTCGCGCAGATCGCGCCCGGCGGCAGCTTCTTCAACCTCGGCACCATCAATTGCGACAACCCGTTCTTGTCGGCGCAGCAAGCGACGACGATCGGCTGCGGTGCTGCGGCTCAGGCAGCGGCGACAACCATCAACCCGGCCACGGGGCAGCCGTACCTGGCCGATCCCAACGTCGTTCCGATGTACATCGGCCGCCGCAACATCGAAGGCGGTGGTCGTCAGGCGGGGTTCCACAACTCCTCGTTCCGCGCTCTCGTCGGTTCCCGTGGCGACTTCGCCGATGGCTGGGACTACGACGTCACCGTCCAGTACTCGCGAGTGAGCACGAGCAATTCCAACTCCAACGACTTCGTGGTGCCGAATCTGCAGAACGCTCTGCACGCTGTCCGCGATCCGAACAACCCGAACAACATCGTCTGCCAGTCAGTGGTCGACGGCAGCGACCCGGCCTGCGTCCCCTACAACCCGTTCGGCATCGGCGGCGTGACTCCTCAGGCGCTGGCTTACCTGCAAGTGCCGGCCGTGCAGACGGGCGTGATCGACCAGAACGTCATCACCGGCGTCATCACCGGCGACCTGGGCACCATCGGCGCCAAGCTGCCGTGGGCGGACGAGCCGGTCAAAGTCGCGTTCGGTGTCGAGAACCGCCGTGACAAGGTGGAGAACATCCCCGACTTCCTTCTGACCAACGCTCTGCTCGGCGGTTCGGGGGGTCCGACGATCGGCATCGCCGGCTCGACCAACGTGAACGATGTGTTCATGGAAGCGAGCATTCCGCTGGTGCAAGGCAAGACGGGTGTCGAACAGCTATCGTTCGACACTGCATATCGCTACTCGGACTACAGCTCCGGCATCACGACGGACACCTACAAGTTCGGTGTGGACTACGCGCCGCTCGAAGACGTGCGTTTCCGCGCCAGCTACCAGCGCGCGGTGCGCGCGCCGAACATCGTCGAGCTGTTTACCGCGCGGGGCTTCGGCCTGTTCGACATGGACGGCGATCCGTGCGGCGCTGCTCTGGCCGGCAAGGCCGGTGCTGCCCCGGACCAGGCCTGTCTGGACTCCGGCCTCACGCAGTCTCAGCTGCGCAGTGCCGCCCTCGACAGCCCGGCGGGTCAGTACAACTTCAATGGAGGCGGCAACACGGGCCTGAAGCCTGAGACGTCGAACACGTACTCCTACGGCATCGTGTTCACGCCGCGCTTCGCACCGGGGCTGAGCATGTCGATCGACTACTTCGACATCGACGTGGAAGACCTGATCTCGACCTTCGGTGCGGCCAATTCGCTGGATGCGTGCTACCAGTTCGGCGATGCCGGCGCGTGCAGCCGCATTCATCGCAATCAGAACGGCCAGCTGTGGATCGGTACGGGCAACGTCGACGACACCAACATCAACATCGGCGGTCTCGAAACCTCCGGCGTCGACCTGAACCTCAACTACACCGGCTTCGACATCGGCAGCATGGGTACCCTGACGTTCAACCTGACCGGCACGTACCTGACGGAGCTGATCACGGATCCGGGCAGCGCGGGCTTCCCGGCGTTCGACTGCGCGGGCCTGCACGCGGGGGCTTGCGTCAGCAGCCTGACGACGGCCGCGAATCCGGAGATCCGCACGCGCTTCCGTATCGGCTGGCAGACGCCGTGGAACGTCGACCTGGCTCTCACGCATCGCTACATCGGCCCGGTCAGCCAGGAAGGCGCTGCGGCCAACCGTATCGATCGGAACTTCTCGCATGAGAACTACTTCGATCTGTTCGGCAGCTGGATGCTCACCGACTCGGCCAACGTGCGTCTGGGCGTCAACAACGTGCTCGACAACGATCCGCAGATCAATGCCAGCGTCGGCACGACGGGCAACGGCAATACGTATCCGCAGGTGTACGACGCCCTGGGTCGTTTCATCTTCGGCGGTATGACCGTCAAGTTCTAGCAGGACACGGAAGCTGCGGCGGTCAGGTTCTCCTGCGAGAGGTTGATGAAAAGGTTCGTCCACCTTGAGAAATCTCACGCCGCAGCTTTCCGTCAACGGCGAGACTCAGACTGAGTCAGAATTGGCGCCGCTACGCCTGCGAACGTAGCGGCGCCTTTTTTTGACCTACAATCGGCGGACCATGCTCACGCCCGCCGACCGCGAACGCTATAGCCGCCATCTGGTCCTGCGGGAGATCGGCGTCGCGGGCCAGGAAAAGCTCAAAGCCGCGCGAGTGCTCGTCATCGGGGCCGGTGGGCTCGGCTCGCCCTCAGCGCTTTACCTCGCGGCCTCCGGCGTCGGCACGATCGGCGTGATCGACTGCGACAACGTCGACATGTCGAACCTGCAGCGCCAGGTGATCTACGACACCGCGAGCGTCGGCACGCCCAAAGCGACGGCAGCGCGCGAACGTTTGCTCGCGCTCAACCCTCAGATCGAGCTCATCGCGCACCAAGTCGAGCTGCGTGCCGACAACGTGCTGCAACTGTTCCAAGGTTACGACGTAGTGCTCGACGGCACCGATCGCTTCGGCACGCGTTATCTCGCGAACGACGCGTGCGTGATCTTGCGCAAGCCGCTCGTCTCCGCGGCCATTCATCGCTTCGAAGGACAAGCGATGACGTACGTGCCGGACCGTGGGCCGTGCTATCGCTGCTTGTTTCCCGCGCCGCCGGGCGAGGGCCTCGTGCCGAATTGCGCGGAGGCCGGCGTGCTCGGCGTGCTGCCGGGCGTGATGGGCACGATCCAGGCGACGGAAGCCATCAAGTTGATCGTCGGTGCGGGCGAGCCGCTGCTCGGCCGACTGCTCACGTATGACGCACTCGCCATGCGCTTCGACGAGTTTCGCTTCAAGCGACGTGCAGACTGCGCCGTGTGCGGCGATCAACCGACGATCACCGTGCCGCAGGACGCCCCGCAACTTTGCACGGCCGAAGCACTCGCGAATGTCCGCACGCTCGACGCTCCCGAGCTGAGAGCGCTGCTGAAGGAGCGAGGAGGGCGAGCATCGATCGTCGATGTTCGCGAGCCGCGCGAGTTCTCCGCTTCGCATCTGTCGGGAGCGACGAACATCCCGGTGGGTGAGTTGCACACTCGCATGGGCTCGCTGCCGAAAGGGCTCGTCGTGTTCGTTTGCCGGAGCGGCGCTCGCAGCCTCACTGCCGCAGCGCTAGCCAGCCGCGCTGGCGTCGAAGATATCGCGCACCTCGAAGGCGGATTGCTGGCTTGGGCACGCGACGTCGATCCGGCATTTGAAGTCGCACCGGTGTGACGTCAACGGCGAACCGCGGTCTTTCGCCGGTGAAATCAGTTGTTAGCCTCAAGTCGAGCGCGGACAATGACTTCCACGCAGCGAGGTGCTGCCAGCACATCGAGGGCCAGCGATGAACGAAGTCACGGCTGAGCGTACCGGCAATCCGGACATGGCGAAGATCATCTATGTCCTGTACCTGATCGGCCTCGCGAACGGCATCACCGCCATCGTCGGCCTGGTCATGGCGTACGTATATAAGGACGACGCGCCGGAGTGGCTGCGCACGCACTACGAAGCGCAGATTCGTTTGTTCTGGATTTGCCTGCTGTACGGCGTGATCGCCGGCATCCTGACGTTTGTCTTGATCGGCATCCTGCTGTTCTTCGTGATCGCGGTGTGGTGGATCATCCGCTGCGTCAAAGGCCTGAAATACCTCGATCAGCGCCAGGCCTACCCGGATTACCAAAGCTGGGCCTTCTAAAGGAGTAAGTTCGCCTCCATCTACTGCAGGTCGGAATGGACTATCATTCGCCTCCCGACCCAACGGAGTGCCTGCAGTTGAACGTCAGCGTCTTCGACCTCTTCAAGATCGGTATCGGGCCGTCGAGCTCCCACACGATGGGGCCGATGACCGCTGCGTGCCGTTTCATTCGCGAGGTCCAGGAACGCGGTCAGCTCGCGCAGGTCGTGCGTGTGACGGTCGATCTGTACGGCTCGCTTGCGCTGACGGGTAAGGGGCACGCGACCGATACCGCCGTGACGTTGGGCCTCGCCGGCTGGTTGCCGGCGCAAGTCGACCCCGATGCGGCCGCGAAGTTGATCGAGCAAGTCCGGCAGCACGGCAAGCTGACGCTGGCCGGCTCGCAATCGATCGAGTTCCGGATCGATCGCGACATTCACTGGCACTACAAGGAAAGCCTGCCGTATCACCCGAACGCGCTGACGCTGCATGCGTACGACGCGCAGGATCGCCCGGTGCACGAGGGCACGTTCTATTCCATCGGCGGCGGCTTCGTCGTGACGGAAGCGGAAGCGCAATCGCCAGGAGCGCTGGCCGCGGGGCCCGCAGTCCCGTTCCCGTTCGGCAATGCCGCACAGCTGCTCGAAATCGCCGAGCGCGAGAAGCTGAGCATCGCGGACATCATGCTGCGTAACGAGTGTGCCGTGCGTAGCGAACAGGAAGTGCGTAGCGGGCTGGATCACATCTGGAATGCGATGAGCTCTTGCATCGATCGCGGCCTGCGCCAGGAGGGCGTGCTGCCCGGAGGTCTGAACGTCAAGCGCCGCGCCGTCAAGCTGCGTGAAGCATTGGAACAGCGCGAGCGCGACAAGAAAGTGGACCCACTGGTCGCAATGGACTGGATCAACGTATGGGCGTTGGCGGTCAACGAGGAGAATGCGGCAGGTGGCAAGGTCGTGACCGCACCGACCAACGGCGCAGCAGGTGTTGTTCCCGCAGTGCTGCGCTACTACGATCGTTTTTGTGACGGCACGCAGCAGGGCAGGCACACCTTTCTGCTGACCGCGGCCGCGATCGGCTCGCTCTACAAACGCAATGCGAGCCTCTCGGCTGCTGAGATGGGTTGTCAGGGCGAGATCGGCGTCGCCTGTTCGATGGCTGCGGGCGGCCTCGCGGCGGCGCAGGGCGGCACCAATGGACAGATCGAGAACGCCGCCGAAATCGGCATGGAACACAACCTCGGGCTCACGTGCGATCCTATCCGCGGGCTGGTGCAGATCCCCTGCATCGAGCGCAACGCGATGGGCGCAGTGAAAGCGATCGATGCCTCGCGGCTCGCGCTGATGGGCGACGGCACTCACCACGTCACTCTCGATCGCGTCATCGAGACGATGCGCCGGACCGGTGCCGACATGCACGACTCCTACAAGGAGACATCGCTCGGCGGTCTCGCGGTCAACGTCCCGGAGTGCTGAAGGAGTTCGAGTGAACCTCATCCGCTCTGCACTGGCCCTCGTGGCCGTGCTCTCTTGCGCACCGCTGTTCGCGACCGACACGCCGCCGGTCAGTCCGCCGCGCTACACGTTCTCGTGGCCACTCGATGGCAGCGGGCTCATGCCGCGCGGTGGCACTACGAAGGGTCCGGCAGTCACGCTCGACAAGAGCGAATCGCAGGCGTGGCAGCGCCTGCAGGAGAAAGGGCTGAAGGATCTGGAGCGCGATCGCCGCGCGATTCTCGCAATGGCTGGCACGTATCGTGTGACATTCGACTTCCTCGAAGTCACGCCGTTTGGCGGTGACGATAAGCCGAAGGCGCCGTATCAGTCGTGGGGCACGGAGAAGGTCTACGTCGACAGCGACAAGGGCGAGTTCATCAGCCTCGTGCACATTCTCGAGATGCGCATCGTGCAGCCGGACGGCAAGGTCAGCGAGCCGATGGTGACGAAGCACTGGCGGCAGGATTGGACGTATCAGCCCACGCACGTCATCAGATACCAGGGCAACGATCGCTGGGAACGCCGCCTGTTGGCGTTGACGCAGACATCGCAACGATGGTCGCAGACCGTCTATCAGGTGGACGAATCGCCGCGCTATGCGGGCCTCGGCACCTGGGTGCACTCCGGTAGTTTCTCGAGTTGGCTGAGCGAGGAAACGTGGCGGCCGTTACCGCGGCGTGAGTGGAGCGTCCGCGACGATTACCAGGTACTGGCCGGCACGAATCGCCATACGATTCTCGCAACCGGCTGGGTACAGGAAGAGAACAATCTCAAGGCCGTCCTGACGAAAGCGCGCGAACTGGATCCATCGCGTCCGTACGTCGGCCGCGAGTACGGTGTCGCGCGCTACGAGCGCATTCGCGACGCCGACTTCGCTGCGGCGGATCAGTACTACGAGCGCACGAAAGAGTTCTGGGATCAGGTGCGCGACCGTTGGGCCAAGGTGTTCGCCGAGCGCGGCAGCGTCACGCTACTGGGACCAGTGGACAAGCTCGGCCTGTTCCAGCCGCTGTTCGCGCACGCCGAGGCGATAGCGAAGCAGGGCAAGCCTGCGTCGAAGAAGAATGCGGAAGTGATCGAGTCGGCGCTGCGGGGAATGGGCGCGCTCTAAGCGCTCGCCAAGACCCGGGCGTTGGGCTTGGGCTGCTGGAACATTCCCTGTCTGCCATACACCTTCGGCTGATTCGCGCGGCCGGTCAGGACGTCGAGCATTCCCTCGACCTTCTTGAGTCGCGCCGTGACCAGTGCGCCGTTGCGTTCGTTGAGCTCGCGGCAGCGAGCTGCACGCTCATGGCAATCGACCAGGCGGCGCTGCATCGAGTTCGAGGGATCGCACCAGCGCAGCAGTCTCTCCAGTCCCTGCGCGTCGGTGGGAACGTTCATCATCCGGCACAGCGAGCGGCGTTCATCTTCGATGCGCAGCAACTCGGCGACGCACATCTGGCGCGATTCGCCGGCGCGATCGAGACCGTCGACGTCATTGGCGAGCAACAGCTCGTGCTCGCGCTCGAGCAGCGTTTCCAGCTGCGTCAGCGCGTTGAATTCTTCGGCGAGCAGTTTCTGCAGATGCTCGCGACAGACTCCCGGATCCACTTCCTTACTTCTCCGTCAGGCGCAACTCTTGTTCCATGCGCAGCAGCTTGTCCGCGATGCGCTCCGGCACGACTTCGTAGCGGCCTTCCTCGACCGCGAGGCGAACCGCAGCGACGCGCGCTTCGTTGACCACCGGCGCGTCGCTCACGGCGCGTTCGAGGGCCGCGAGCTGGCGAGCCTGCTCCGTGATCTGGACTGGCTTCGTGGCTTTGCTGCCTTCGGCAGATTGCGACGCCGACGTGCCCGCATCGCGTTCACGCGATACCGACTTGCCGGTCCCGGTCTGCACCGGGCGATTGCCATAGCCACCGATCTTGTTCGTCACGGACCTGTCTCCTGTGTGGGTCAGGCTCCAGCCCGACTCCGTACGAGCCTTATAACGGCAGTAGTTCTCAGAACTTTAGGATTGCCGTCGGCGACGACCGTACGAGCGCTTAAGGGATCTGCCCAGGAGAAAATGTTCGCTATGACAATAGGTTAAATGCGCCTGCACGGTGCGCTCACAGCCCCACGCGGACCACGCTGTCGCTTTCGACCACGCCTTCCACGACCTTGAGCGAGCTCATGTTCTGCACCCGGACGCGGTCGGCGACTCCGCCCTCGGTCAGGGCATGCCCTTGGGCCCGGATCTCGACCGGGCCGGTCGCGGCGATCAGGGTGACTTGCTGCCCGCGGCGAACCAGCACATCGGGAACGAGCATGTCGACGGTCAACGCAGTGCCCGCGGGCAGCGAGCGCTTCAATCGATGACCCTGCAGGCTGGCCGTATCCAGGAGAAAAGTGGCAGCCGTGCCAGGCACGCGGCGCGTCTCTGGCTCGACGTCGATGATCGCGACTCGCGCGCGACGCGCCAGGGCCCGACGCAGCACCAGCACGGGAATTTCAATTTCGACGGTAACCGGCACGTACAGAGTCCAGGTATTCGCCGCTGCGCAGCGCACGCCGACGGTCACGCGCTCACCGAGCGTCGTCGCGCTTTGTTCGAAAGTCTGCAGCGGCTGATCGCAAGCTTCGATCCGCAGCCGCGGATCGAGCTTCGCTGCTGTGACGAACTGCTTCGCCGGGCTCGCAGGTAAACGCGAGCGCACGAATGCTTCTGCGGCGGACTGCACTTCGTCGAGCGATTGGGTCGTGGCAAACGCTGTCGCTGCGAACAACGCGCAAACGAGGACTAGGAGGTGCGAGCCGATTCTCTTCACGACTGCTGGACGATGACGCCATCGCTTTGACGGCACTGAGCATCAAGCAAGCTGAATGCCAGCGCCGCGAACCGGTTCGCAAAGTGTGAAGGGGGGCACACAGAGCGGATACATATATATGGGGTCAGAGCAGGAGAGCCGGGGTAGAGCCCGAACCATTGCCGCAGCGGCAAGCTCTTGCCGCCACCTGCGTGACCTCTCTCACAACAATTTGCCTCTGCGGCCCGATAGATAGCTGCTGCACCTCCCTGGCACGTCCCGTGCAACGTCCCTCGGCAGACGGTTTTCTGACGGACAGGCACATGCCATCGAGCATCGACAACTATCTCGGAGTGCACGCGGCGGCGCTGAAGCTGCGCTCGCAGCGCACCGAGGTGCTGGCGGCGAATCTCGCGAATGCGGATACGCCGGGCTATCGCGCCCGTGACATCGATTTCAAAGGCGCGCTCGCCGCGGCCAGCGGCCAGACCAGCGGCGTCCATCTCGCGACGACGCGCGCTGGCCACATCGGCGCTGCAGCTCCTGACGGCACACCTGCTCCCGAACTGAAGTACCGCGTGCCGCTCGCGCCGGCGCTCGACGGCAACACCGTCGACGGGCAGCTCGAGCAGGCGGCATTCGCAGAGAACACCGTGCGATACCAGGCGACTCTGTCGTTCATCAGCTCGAAGTTCCGGGCATTGATGACGGCGATCACAGGGCAGTAACCACCATGTCATCGTTCAAGATCTTCGAAATCGCCGGCAGCGGCATGAGCGCGCAGTCGGTGCGCCTCAACACCACCGCCAGCAATCTCGCCAACGCGGACAGCGTCAGCGGCGATCCGAATCAGGTCTACAGGGCGAAGCATCCGCTGTTCGAAGCGATCCGCGCGAGCCTCGGCTCGAACGCGGCGAGCTCGGGCGTTGCAGTGAAGGGCATCGTCGAGAACCAGGCTGCGCCGACGGCGCGCTACGAGCCCGGCAATCCGCTCGCGGACGCGAACGGCTACGTGTTCGCACCGAACGTGAACACGGTCGAAGAGATGGTCGACATGATCTCCGCGTCGCGCTCGTACCAGAACAACGTCGAAGTCATGAACACGGCGAAGGAAATGATGCTCGCCACCCTGCGGCTCGGCCAGTAATCGGAAGTAAGCATGTCAATCGCAGACATCATCAACGGCACCGGCGCGGCAGGCAGCGCGTCGCAGGGCAGCGGGCTCAAGAAAAAGGATCAGCTCGGCCAGGCCGAGTTCCTCGAGCTCATGATCGCGCAGCTGAAGAACCAGGATCCGTTCAAAGCGATGGATCCGAGCCAGTTCCTCGGCCAGCTCGCGCAGTTCGGCACGGTTTCCGGTATTCAGGAGATGCAGGCCGCGTTCGGCACGCTGTCGGACGCGATGCGCTCCTCGCAGGTACTCGATGGCGCGACGATGGTCGGCCGCGAAGTGCTCGTGCCGAGCGACGAAATCGCGCTTGGGGCGGACGGAGCAGTGCACGGCGCACTCGACGTGCCGACCGGCACGACGGCGCTCCAGGTCAACATCCGCGATGCCAATGGCACGCTCGTGCGGCGCATGCAGTTGCCGACGACCAGCGGTTTGAACGACTTCTCGTGGGACGGCGTCGCCGACAACGGCACACGCGCGCCGGCTGGCGAATACAGCATCGAAGCCGTCGCCAACGTCGCCGGCAAGTCCGGCTCACTGGAAATGCTGCTCGCGAGTCGCGTCAACAGCGTGACGATCGACGCGGCGACCGGACTGACCCTGAACACAAACACTCTCGGCTCACGCGCGCTCAGCGACGTGCGTCGCGTCATGTAATCGTAACCGGAGACCTCCATGACCTTTCGTCTTGCCTTGAGCGGTTTGAATGCGGCGCAGGCCGATCTCACCGTCACTGCCAACAACATCGCCAACACCGCGACCTCCGGCTTCAAGGGCTCGCGCGCGGAGTTCGCCGAGCTGTTCTCGGTGTCGCCGCAGGGTGTGAGCAGCAACGCCATCGGCAACGGCGTGCGCGTCTCCAACATCGCGCAGCAGTTCACCCAGGGCAACATCGACTTCACGGACAACAGCCTGGATCTCGCGCTGAGCGGGCAGGGCTTTTTCATCCTGAACGACAGCGGCGCGCTCGCTTACACGCGCTCGGGCGCCTTTCAGGTCGACGCGCAGGGCTTCATCGTGAATGCGCGCAACCAGCGCCTGCAGGTGTATCCGCCCAGCACAAACGGTCAGTTCAACACCGGCGCACTGTCCGACATCCAACTCGTCACGAGCGAAAGCGCACCGGCCGCGACTACGGCGGTGGACGTTACGCTGAACCTGCCGGCCAATGCCTCGCCGCCGCCGGTTACGGTGTTCGACCCTGCGAACGTCAACAGCTACAACAGCGCTACGTCGTTGACGACTTATGACTCGCTCGGTGCCGCTCACACGGCCACTCTATATTTCTCGAAGACGCCGGACCCGCCGCTGCCGGCCGCGCCGATCCCGAACAGGTGGACGACGCAGCTGTACGTGGACGGCACTGCAGTGGGTACGCCACAGACACTGCAGTACGACAACACGGGCGCGCTGACCGCCCCGGTCGGCGGCACGATCACCTTCCCGCCGTACACGCCGGCGACGGGCGCCGCTGCGATGAACATGACTTTCGACTTCAGCACTTCGACGCAGTACGGCGGCAGCTTCAACGTCAACGCGATCACGCAGGACGGCTACACCACCGGCCGCCTGATCGGCATCGACATCGACTCCACCGGCGTCGTGCAGGCCCGCTTCACCAACGGCCGCTCGCTCGCGCTCGGCCAGGTGGCGCTCGCGAACTTCGCGAACCCGCAGGGCCTGCAGCAGCTCGGCGACACGAACTGGGCGGAAACGTTCGGCTCGGGTCAGGCGCTGCGTGGCCAGGCCGGCAACTCCGGCTTCGGCCTCGTGCAGTCGGGCGCGCTCGAATCGTCGAACGTCGACATCACCGAGCAGCTCGTCAACATGATCACTGCGCAGCGCAACTTCCAGGCGAACGCGCAGATGATCTCCACGGCGGATGCCATCACGCAGACGATCATCAATATCAGGTAATTGGCAGGTAAGCCTCCTCATGGATCGCTTTCTCTACGTCTCGATGACCGGCGCGAAGGAAACGCTTCGCGCGCAGACGGTCAACAACCACAACCTCGCGAACGCGAGCACGACGGGTTTCCGCGCCGATCTCAGCGCGTTCCAGACTCGTGCGGTCGCGGGTTCCGGTTATGCGTCGCGCGCGTACGCGACGAACGCGACAGTCGGTTGGGATGCGTCGCAGGGTGCATTGACGTCGACGGGCCGCGATCTCGATGTCGGCATTCACGGTCCGGGTTGGATCGCGGTGCAGGGCGCAGATGGGCGCGAGGCGTACACGCGCGCCGGCGACCTGCGCATCGAGCCGAGTGGTCTACTGAAAAACGGTGCCGGGCAACAGGTGATGGGCGAGGGCGGACCGATCAGCGTGCCGCCGCACACGTCGCTGATGATTGCCGCTGACGGAACGATTTCGATCGTGCCGGTCGGCCAGGGGCCGGAAACGACTTCGCAGGTGGGTCGCATCAAGCTCGTCAACCCACCCGCCGAATCGCTCGTCCGAGGCGACGACGGGCTGTTCCGCACCACCGACGGCACCGATGCGCCGGCGGACGCGAGCGTGCGGGTCGCCTCGGGCGTACTCGAGGCGAGCAACGTGAACATCGCCGATGCGATGGTGAACATGATCGAGCTGTCGCGCCACTTCGATCTGCAAGTCAAGGCGATGCGCACCGCGGAAGAGAACGCGGCCGCGAGCGCGCAACTCCTGAAAGGTTAACGAGAGGTCGTCATGAATCCTGCTTTGTGGGCTGCCAAGACCGGACTGGATGCGCAACAGACGCGCATGACGGTCACGTCGCACAACCTCGCCAACGTGAACACCAACGGCTTCAAGAAAGGTCGCGCGGTGTTCGAAGACCTGCTGTATCAGAACCAGCGTCAGGTCGGCGCCTCGACGTCGCAGGACACGCAACTGCCGTCGGGCTTGCATGTGGGCACGGGCGTGCGCGTCGTCGCGACGGAGAAGATGTACACCCAGGGCAACATGTCGCAGACGGGTAACTCGCTCGACGTCGCCGTCAACGGCCGCGGCTTCTTCCAGGTGCTGATGCCGGACGGCACGCTCGGTTACACGCGTGACGGCAGCTTCAAGCTCAGCGCGCAAGGCGAGCTCGTCACTTCGAGCGGCTACGCCGTGCAGCCCGGCATCACGATTCCGGACGGCGCACAGGCAGTCACGATCGGCGCCGATGGCGTCGTGACGGTCCAGATCGCCGGCCAGGCGTCGCCGACGCAGGTCGGCTCGCTGCAGATCTTCGACTTCATCAATCCCGCGGGCCTGCAGCCGCGCGGTGAGAACCTGCTGCTCGAATCCGCGGCCAGCGGTCCGTCGCAGGGCGGCACGCCCGGCTTGAACGGCCTCGGCCTGATCGAGCAGGGCTCGCTGGAGAGCTCCAACGTGAATGTCGTCGAAGAGCTGGTGAACATGATCGAAACGCAGCGCGCCTACGAGATGAACTCGAAGGCGATCGCGACGACGGATCAGATGCTCGAATACGTGACGAACCAGTTGTGATCAAGCAAGTGAACAGCATGCGTCGTGTCATCGTTGCGAGCGCTGTGATGGTGCTGGCAGGCTGCGTGTCGAGTCCGAGCGAGCCCAATTACTCGGCGACCTGGCCGGAGCCGCTGCCGGAAGCCGCGCAGGCGAACGGCGCCATCTATCAGGCGGGGCACGACGTCGCGTTGTTCGAAAACGCCGTAGCACGCCGCGTCGGCGACACGTTGACGATCCGTCTCAGCGAGCGCACCAACGCTTCGAAGAGCTCAACCACTTCGACGAGCAAGTCGACCAACATCGACATGCCGGGCCCGATCATTGCCGGCCGGCCGGTGACGGCGAACGGTGTCGAGATCCTCAATACGCAGGTCGACAACAACAGCGAGTTCGACGGCGAAGGCGCCAGCACGCAGAGCAATCGCCTCGAAGGCGACATCTCCGTGACAGTCGCGCAGCGCCTGTCGAACGGCAACCTGCTGGTGCGCGGCCAGAAGTGGATCTCGATCAACCAGGGCCAGGAGTACGTGCGCATCCAGGGCATCGTGCGGCCGATCGACATCGAACCCGACAACTCGATCTCTTCGCTCAAGGTCGCGGACGCGATGATCGCGTACGGCGGCAAGGGCCCGCTCGCGAACGCGAACTCGCCAGGCTTGCTGTCGCGGTTCTTCAACCTGCCGTTCCTGCCGTTCTGAGCGCGACAATGAAGAAGACACTCAATACTCTGGTCAATGCTCTGGTCGCGCTGCTGCTCACACTCGGAGCGGCGACGGCTCACGCTGAACGCGTGAAGGACCTCGCCTCGGTGGCGGGCGTACGAGGTAACCAGCTCATCGGCTACGGCCTCGTCGTCGGCCTCGACGGCACGGGCGATCAGACCAGCCAGGCGCCGTTCACGATCCAGAGCATTCGTAACATGCTCGCGAAGTTCGGCGTGACGATTCCTGCAAACGTCAATCCGCAGCTGAAGAACGTTGCAGCGGTCACGGTGCGTGCAGATCTGCCGGCGTTCTCGAAGCCAGGCCAGACCATCGACATCACCGTCGACTCGATCGGCAACGCGAGCAGCCTGCGCGGCGGCAGCCTGTTGATGACGCCGCTGCGTGGTATCGACGGCGAGGTTTACGCGATCGGGCAGGGCAGTCTCGTCGTGAGCGGCTTCGGCGTGTCCGGCAAGGACGGCTCGCGCATCGCGCTGAACGTTCCGAGCTCGGGCCGCGTGCCGAACGGTGCGTCGGTCGAGCGTGCGGTTGCCACGAACTTCACGACGGAGCCGTACGTCGTGCTGAATTTGAACACGCCGGACTTCACGACTGCTGCGCGCCTCACTGAGGGCATCAACAAGCTGCTCGGCGATGACACGGCGCGAGCGATGGACGCGGTGTCGGTGCGCGTGCAGGCGCCGACGGATTCGAGCCAGCGCATCGCATACCTGTCGACGCTCGAAGCCATCGAGATCGAACCGGGCGATGCCCCGGCGCGTGTGATCGTGAACTCCCGCACGGGCACTGTGGTCATCGGCTCCGCTGTGCGCGTGACGCCCGCGGCTGTCGCGCACGGTTCGCTCTCTGTGACGATCACCGAACGCAACGACGTGAGCCAACCGAACCCGCTGTCCCAGGGAGAGACCGTGGTAACGCCGCGCTCGGACATCAAGGTCGAGCAGCCCGAAGCACGCATGTTCGTGTTCCAGGCCGGCGTCAACCTTGACGAGATCGTGCGCGCGGTGAACCAGGTCGGCGCCGCACCGGGCGACCTCGTCGCGATCCTCGAAGCGCTGAAAGAAGCGGGCGCATTGCGCGCCGAGCTCATCGTCATCTAGCCATGACGGCCCCGACCAACATCAACTTCTTCGCGGACTTCCAGGGCATCGCAGCCCTGAAGAACGACGCAAAGACTCAGGCACCGACGGCGCTGAAGGAAGCTGCACGCCAGTTCGAGAGCCTGTTCACGCAGATGTTGCTCAAGAGCATGCGCGAAGCGAACAAGAGCTTCGGCGAAGACTCGCTGTTCGGCAGCGACCAGGCCGACATGTACCAGGACATGTTCGACGACCAGATCGCGATGCAGTTGTCGAAAGGCAAAGGGCTCGGGCTGGCGGATATGTTGATCAAGCAGCTGGCGGGTGGCGTGGGAGCCGCGCCGGAAGCGAGCGAAGCTCCAAAGCCGCAGACACCGGGCCCCATTGCATCTTCCAAAGACGATTTCCTCCGTACGCTGCGTCCCCACGCCGAACAGGCCGCGCGTGAGCTCGGCGTCGATCCCAACGCCTTGCTGGCCCAGGCCGCGCTCGAAACCGGCTGGGGCCGTTCGGTGCCGTGCAACGCTAACGGTGAGTGCAGCTTCAACCTCTTCGGCATCAAGGCTGGCAGCCAGTGGTCCGGCGCAACAGTAAACGTGCCGACGCTCGAGTTCGAAGAAGGCATCCCCGTACGCAAAGTCGAGCGCTTCCGCGCCTACGACTCGCCGGCCGACAGTTTCCGCGACTACGCCGCGCTGATCCGCGACAGCTCGCGTTATGCCAATGCCCGCGGCGCAGGCGACAACGTCGAGGCTTTCGCGACAGCCTTGCAGCAAGGCGGCTACGCGACGGACCCGCATTACGCGCAGAAGATCTCCGCCGTCGCCAGCGAAGTCCGCGCGCGCTCCGAAGCACTCAAGTTCGCCGCCGGCGCGCCGTCAACTACGAACAGGGTAATCAACGATGGCTGATCTTCTTTCGACCGGCGTGTCCGGACTGCTCGCCTTCCAGCGCGCACTCGATACGACCAGCCATAACATTTCCAACGTCAACACCGACGGCTACAGCCGCCAGCGCGTCCTGATCGGCACGCGTCCGGCGCAGGCCTACGGCAACGGCTATGTGGGGCAGGGCGCCAATGTCCGCACCACGCAGCGTGTGTATGACGATTTCGTCGCTGCCCAGACCCGCTCGTCCTCCAGCAGCCTCGAACACCTCGATATCTACGCGTCCAACGCCGAGCGTCTGAACAATATGTTCGGCGATTCGGCCAACGGCCTGAGCGCGACGTTGCAGAAGTTCGTCAACGCGTTCCAGAGCGTCGCGAATGCGCCGACCTCGATCCCGGCGCGCCAGGTCCTGCTGAGCGAGGCCGGCACGTTGCAGCAGCGCCTGAAATTCTTCGACGGGCGCCTGGATGAGATCGGCAGCGAGATCAACGCGCGCATCAAGGGCGAAGTGGCCGAGGTCAATTCGCTCGCGCAGGGCATCGCGCGGCTGAACAACGAGATCACGGCGGGCATCGCCCGCACCGGCGGGCAGCCGCCGAACGACCTGCTCGATCAGCGCGACCGCCTGCTCGATGAGCTCTCGCAGAAGATTTCCGTGAACGCGGTTCGCCAGGATGGTGGCACCGTGAACGTGTTCGTCGGCAGCGGTCAGCCGCTCGTGCTCGGCGGCAACGTGAATCAGCTGACGACGATCCAGGACCCGTTCGACTCCACGCAGCTCACGGTTGCCCTGGAAACTCCGGGCAGCTCCGTGGACATCAGTCGCAACATTTCCGGCGGCACGCTGGGCGGCCTGCTGGACTTCCGCAGCGAACAGCTCGATCCCGCGCACAACGAGCTCGGCCGCATCGCGGCCGCGCTGACGGACGTCGTGAACGCGCAGCACCACGAGGGTATGGATCTCGCGGGCGATCTCGGCGGCGATTTCTTCGCAGTCGGCGACGCACAGGTACTCGACAACCAACTGAACACTGGAGCCGGCACGGTCACTGCGACTCGTGCCGACGTCGGCGCGCTCACTGGCCGCGACTACATCCTTGAAATGACCGGCAGCGGCTGGCAGCTGCGCGATTCTCTCACCGGCGCCACTGCGCCGATGACGGGCACCGGCACGGCTGCCGATCCGTTCGTGGTCGACGGCCTCGAGATCGAGGTCGGTGGCGCAGCGGACGTCGGCGACACGTTCCTGATCCGCCCGACGCGCGGCGCAATCATGGACATGAGCGTGCTGGTGACCGACCCTTCGCAGGTCGCGGCCGCGGCGCCGATCCGCAGCGCTTCCGGTGCTGGAAATTCGGGCTCCGGCAGCATCTCGGCCGGCGAAGTGCTCGACAGCTCCAACGCGCAGCTGCGCGATCCGGTCACGATCGAATTCCTGACCCCGACCACGTACTCGATCAACGGCGCGGGCAGCTTTGCGTACACCGGCGGTGGCAACATCGACGTCAATGGCTGGCGCGTGCAGATCTCCGGTGCACCGGCGGTCGGTGACACCTTCACGGTCAGCGACAACACCTCGGGCACTGGCGACAACCGCAACGCGCTGCTCCTTTCGGACGCGCTCAAGTCACCGGTGCTCAACGGCGGCACGACTTCGCTCGGTTCCGCAGTGGGTGAGTTCGTCGGCGGCATCGGCGTCGCCACGCGCCAGGCGCAAGTCAATCGCGACGCGCAGAGCGTCGTCTATGAGGAGAGCCTGGCGACCCAGCAAGCCGTGTCCGGCGTCAACCTCGACGAGGAAGCCGCGAACCTTCTCAAGTATCAACAGGCTTACCAGGCGGCGGCGCAGCTGATCCGCGTCGCCGACACGATGTTCCAGACCTTGCTCGCAGCGACCGAGCGATAGTTCCATGCGCATCTCCACGCAAAGCATCCATCACGCCGCGCTCACAGCACTGCTCAACCAGCAGTCCGTGCTGTCGAAGACGCAGACGCAGATCGCGTCGGGCAAGCGCGTTCAGACGCCTGCCGACGATCCGGTCGCGGCCGTGCACATCATGGAGCTGCAGCGTGCGCTCGCAGAGTCGGATCAGTTCGACCGCAACGCGAACATGGCGAAAGGTCGCCTGACGCTGGAAGAACAGGCACTCGCCGACGCCAATACGCTGATCACGCGCGTGCGCGAACAGACGATCCAGGGCAACAACGGCTCGGTCGACCCGGCCAGCCGGCGCATGCTCGCGACCGAAGTGCGCAGCCGGCTGAAAGAGCTGATGGACATCGCCAATCGGCGCGATGCCAACGGCGAATACCTGTTTTCCGGCTACGCGACGCAGACGCAGCCCTTCGCACAGAGCGGCGGCTCCATCACGTACTTCGGCGACCAGGGCAACCGCGCGCTGCAGGTCGGCACAGACCAGCGCGTCGTCGATGGTCACTCGGGCATCGACGCATTCATGGCTGTGACCGAAGGTAACGGCACGTTCGTAACGACTGCCACAGCCGGCAATGCCGGTAACGGTGTGATCGGCGGCGGCACGCTCGTCGATCCTGCGCAGTGGGTGCCGGGCGATTACACGTTGCGCTTCACTTCGGCGACTGGCGACTACGAAATCGTCGACAGCGCGGCGACCGTCGTCGCGACTGGCACATACACCACCGACAGCGCAATTTCCTTCAACGGCGCGAACATCAGCATGACCGGCATGCCAGCGCAGAACGACTCGTTCTCCATTGCGCGCAGCCGTACGGAAGACATGTTCACGACGCTGAGCAGCCTGGCCGACGCCCTCGAATCCTCGACGGTGACGCCGGCCGAGCGCGCGCAGTTCAATTCCAACATGGCGACGATCCTGCAGCAGCTCGATCAGGTCGGCGATCACCTGTTGAGCGTACGTGCCGAGGTCGGCACGCGCCTGTCTTCGATCGATGGGGCACAGGAAGCCCTCGCCGACCGCAAGGTCGAGCTTGAGAGCATGACCTCACAGCTCCGCGACCTCGACTACGCAGAGGCAGTTTCGCGCATGAACCAACAGCTGGTGGGCCTGCAGGCCGCTCAGGCTTCCTATTCGAAGATCGCGCAACTGTCGTTGTTCGATTATCTCCGCTAGTTCACGGCTCGGGGTTTTCCCGAGCATTCACGCGCCGTATCGGCAAAACGCTTCTCTTACCGTGATTCTTCTCACAGTTCGCACCGGCGACCCCACCGTGTCTCAAGTTCCCCTGCTGCGCACCGATACAGCCCATGCACAGGTTGATGGGCATCGGAATCAACCCGGCTTTAGTAACGGTAAACATCAGGAGAGACTCTAATGCCTCAGGTTATTAACACCAACGTGATGTCGCTGAATGCCCAGCGCAATCTGTCGACATCCGGTGGCGCCCTTGCCACCGCCCTGCAGCGCCTGTCTTCGGGCCTGCGCATCAACAGCGCCAAGGACGACGCTGCCGGCCTCGCGATCGCGGAGCGTTTTACGACGCAGATCCGCGGCCTCAACCAGGCTGCCCGCA
>Ga0209382_10004409_pt1 | contig 18850 bp, 17 predicted proteins | sample SoiMetdeltSBSDD5_FD_187599 | JGI IMG/M metagenome (GOLD analysis project Ga0209382, IMG submission 187599) | Bulk soil microbial communities from a Populus tree surrounding site in Tennessee, USA - Soil MetaG P. deltoides SBSDD5 (SPAdes) (version 2) | ecosystem: Environmental > Terrestrial >...
GCGACAGCCACCAACAGCCTGCCTCGCTGCCTCAAGAGCACGGTCCCACCTCGCAAGAGCCGGTTTCGGGACCCCGAGGGCGCGCAAGCGCCATCTCGGGGCGATGTCGTCCTGTCCGGCACAAGAACTCCGTCCCGCCGCCAGCGTTACAGGCCCGCCCGAGCCGCGGCTGTAACCCGAACGGCCTGCCGGTCGTTCCTTCAGGCGACCCGGGGCCCTCAGGGCTCCTGGAGAGGCGTGCGGCGCCCGATGTCATGGGGATGCAGTCCGGTGCCGGGAGCACGCCCGCGGACGCAGACCTCCGCTCTGGGGATGGGCGGAGGTCTGCGCGTTTGACAGTTCCTGGGTGCGACGTGCAGCTTGTTCGCTCTTGGAACTGGTCCCCCGGGGAGATGACGATGATCGGCCCCGAGTTCCCGGCCGTGCTCGAGGCCGCCGCCCGCGGCGACGAGGAGGCGTTCGGCAGGCTCTGGCACGACCTGCAGCCCCGCCTGCTCCGGTACTTCATGGTCGCCGCGCCGGCGGCCGCGGAGGACCTCGCGTCCGAGACCTGGCTCGCGGTGGTCCGCGGCGTCGACCGCTTCCGTGGCGGCGAGCTGCCGTTCCGGGCCTGGGTGTTCACCATCGCCCGCCATGAGCTGCTCGACTGGCGGCGGCGGGCGGCACGGCGGCCCATCGAGGACTCGCCCATTGCCGGTCTGATCGACCTGGCTGCGCCCGACGACCCGGCCGCCGCCGCCGTGGAAGGGTTCTCCACCCGGGCCGCGCTGGCGGTGGTGGCCACGCTCCCCGCCGACCAGGCCGAGGCCGTCATGCTCCGCGTGGTGGCCGGGCTGGGCGTCGACCGGGTGGCGGCCATCATGGACAAGCGCCCAGGGACGGTCCGGGTGCTCACCCACCGCGGGCTTCGCCGGCTGGCCGAACGGCTCGGCGCCGACGCCCGCATCCGGAGGGTGGTGTAACGCAATGGGCGACGACGACGCTTCCTTCGCTGACATGCGCCGACTCACCGACCCCGACGCCGACCCGCTGGCCCTCGACGAGGAGACCGTCGAGCGGCTGCTCGCCGGCGACCTCTCCCCTTCCCAGGCGCCGCCCGCCTATGCGCAGGTGGCGGCGCTGCTGGCCGCCGCGGCCGCCGAGCCAACCCCCGATGAGCTGGCCGGCCGGCCGGAGGTGCTGGCCGAGCTGCGGGCCGCGACCCGGACCCCCCGGCGAGGCGGCGCCCACACCCGGCGGGCCGTCAGGCCCCGCAGGCGACGCTGGGCCGGGCTGGCCGCCGTGGCCCTGGTGGGCGCGCTGGTGACGGGTGGAGCGGCCGCGGCGGCCAGCGGGAACCTTCCCGGGCCGGTGGGCCACGCCGCGCGCAGCATCCTGGGCACCATCGGCGGCGGCCTGGGGACGGCCACAACGACCCGGCCCGCCTCGAGCCCGGCCCCGGCCGCCTCGGGCCCGGCATCCACCGGCGTGACCGCCGGCCCCAAGGGCCCACGGTCGACCGGTTCGACCGCCCCCGGGTCTGGTCCCAGAGGGGCGGCAGGGCCGACCGCCGTACCGAGCAAGGAAGGGCTCTGCAAGGCCTACCTGGCCAGCCGGGACAAGGAGCAGGGCAAGAAGATGGAGTCGGCGGCCTTCGAGCGGCTGGTCGAGGCGGCCGGAGGGGAGAGCGGGATCCCTGCCTACTGCGACGGCATACATCCAGGCGACCCCAAGCCGAAGGACAAGAAGCAGCAGCCGCCCGGGGGAGGGCAGGGACCGGGCCAGGGCGGGTCCCCGCCCGGCGGTGATAGGCAGGGGCAGGACCAGCCGCAGAGCACACGAGCGTCCAACCGTTGAACAGATCGGCGCCGGGATAGGCCAGAGCAGGCCGGCGGGCCACTCCCCTCGTCGTTAGGGGCGACGCTTCTCCGGTCGCCCCTAACGACGTGTCCCGGCCCGGGAGGGCCACGACCACCACCGTCTGCGGTAGCGCGGGCAGTTCGCCGGGCCACAGACGGCACAGTCGAGTCCTCTTCGATAGTGCTGGTGGACCGCGCGTGGGTGGCCGCAACGGCAGCGCGCCTCGTCGCGGCCTCGACCTCGGGGTCGACTGATCAGGTCCATGGGTCACCAATCGTACTGACCCAGACCGGCAAGGCGATGCCGCGCCTCGACCGTTCGTGCTAGTTCGTCACGCCGTCCCGGCTTCTACCTTGGTCGCGAGCACATAGTCCTGATCGAAGTACCGGAAGTCCGGGTCGTCGTGGTCAAGGAACCAGGGCGGCTCGCGCGATGTGTCCGTACGACCCGACCACCAGCCGTGGTGGATCGTGCAGGTCAGCCCATGTTCCTCGAACAGCTTCCGGGCGTAGTCCTCTTCGTAGGCGACGGCCAACTCCGGGACGGTGACATCGACCACCCAGTGCGGGCCGAGGCGTGTGAAGCGGAACGAACCCCGACCTGCCTTCATGGCGCGGAGCGATTCGGCGTCCAGGAGGTTGTAGCTGGCACAGCACGTGCCGCCCCGCTTGAGGACCCGCGCGACCTCGGCGATGTAGTGCCGCATGTCCTCAGGAAGCATGTGGGTGAATACGGATCCGAGCACGGCGAGGTCGAACGTCTCGTCATCGAAGGGGAACTGGTACTCGGAGGCCTTCAGCCGCCCGGCGGGGTTGTACTCCTTGTTGAAGATGTCAGCCAGCGTGAAGGCATAGTTCGGGTACTTGGAGGTGATGTTCTCGCTGCACCACCTGATCCCTGACGGGACGATATCGAGACCCTGGTAGGACCCCCCTCCGTCCCGGTAGGAGATCAATGCCACTGCGACGCGCCCCATCCCGGAACCTATGTCCAGGACCTTCGATTCCGGCGTCAGGAATCCGGGTTCGGCGAGACGACGGACAAGGGCCTCGCCGCTGCTCCGAAAATCGTCGACCGAGCCCGTGAAGATCAACGACCTGGGAGGGACCAACTCGTCCCGATTGTTGAGCGCCCGCTCGATCAGGTCCGATGGCAGGAAGTAGAGCTTGCGCAGCGTCCATCGCAGCGACCGCGGCAGCGCCGGCAAGAGCCGGCTGGTGAACCACTGTTGCCTCAGGAGCCAGTTTCGGGAGCCGTAAAGAAGCGCCAGCAGCTTGCGGGTCGGGTTCGCCAAATTCCCTCTCCCTATGCAACGACGGTTTCCGCGGGGCAGCGCATTCTAACTCCGTGCCGGCGCAGGCCTCCTGGTCTCGCCCGGTTCCGCGTAGTCTTCCGCAACGGCGACGCCACGTGCTCCGGCTCTGCGCCGCTGACGCCGGCCGGACCGTTCACGGCAAGGGAGGCTGCGGCACTTGAAGATCTCGGTGGTCCACCCAGGTGAGCTCGGCCCGGCCGAGCTCACCCGATGGCGGCAGCTGCACGGCCACCCGGAGCTGGCCAACCCCTTCCTGGCCCCGGAGTTCGCGGTGTGCGTGGGCCGGGTCCGCCCCGGCGCCCGGGTGGCCGTGCTCGAGGAGGGGCCGGAGGTCGTCGGGTTCTTCCCCCACGAACGGGGCCCGTTCCGGGTCGGCCGGGCGATCGGCGCCGGCCTGTCCGACTGCCAGGGTCTGGTGCACGCCCCCGGCCTGGAATGGGACCCGCGGGAGCTGCTGCGCGGCGCCGGGCTGGACGTCTGGGAGTTCGACCACCTGCTGGCCACTCAGCGCCCGTTCGCGCCCTACCACCGCGCGCGGCGGCCGTCCTCGGTCATCGACGTGAGCGGCGGCTACGAGGCCTGGCTCCAGGACCGCCGGCGGGCCTTCCGGCACAGCATCACCGCCATGGGCCGCAAGCAGCGCAAGCTGGAGCGCGAGGAGGGCGCCGTCCGGTTCCAGTTCGACACCAAGGACCGCCAGGCCCTCGACACCCTGATGCGCTGGAAGTCGGCCCAGTACCGACGGACGGGCCGGTTCGACCGCTTCGCCCGGCCGGCCACCGTTCGGCTGGTCCGCGACCTGCTGGAGACCCGCGCCCCGGGCTGCTCGGGCACCCTGTCGGTGCTGTCGGCCGGCGGCCGGCCGGTGGCCATCCACTTCGGCCTGCGATCGGCGGCCACCCTGGCCTGCTGGTTCCCCAGCTACGACGTGGCCCTGGCCAAGTACTCGCCCGGGCTGCTGCTGCACCTGTTTATGGTCGAGGCGGCCGCCACGGCCGGCCTGCACCGCCTCGACCTGGGCAAGGGCGACGAGGAGTACAAGACGGTGCTGGGCAACCAGCAGCTCACGGTGGCCGAGGGCTGCGTCGAGCGGCCGTCCGCGGTCGCCGTGGCCCGCCGGCTCCAGCACGCCCCGCGCCGGTACGCCACCGACTTCGTGCTCGGCCGGCCGGCCCTGCGCAGCACGGCCCGCCAGCTGCTGCGGCGGGTCGGCCAGCTGCGGAGCGGGAGGTGAGCGGGCCGGGCGTGGAGGAGACGTGGCCTCGATCCTCAGGCCGGGTTGTCGACGGTGACCCAGTCGATCTCGATGTCCTCTGTGCCGCTGGTCCCGGCCGGACATCCTGAGCTCCGGCACTCCTGCTGCAGCACCACCTGCTTCCTTGTGTCAGGCAGTGTCGTCGACGAGCCACGGTAGGTCCAGAGCGGGGTCCTGAGGTCGTCGATGTAGGCCTTGACGACGTGGTCGCGCCGCTCGAACCGCACCGTGTGCCACTGTCGCAGGTCGAACCCGTGACGATGCGAGACCTGGGTGGTGGCCTTGTCCCCGTAGTGCAGGAAGGTGTGGCAGCCGTTGGATTCGCTGCCCTCGCAGTAGTCTTCCTCGCCGCCTTGGGGCCAGCGGGCACCCGGGGGGAAGCGCATCGGGATGATGTGATGGCCGCTCACCCCGTCGCTGACCACGCGGAACCGCACCGTCACCCGCTGGTCGACGCTGGCGAAGGCCTTGTCGAGCATCATGCCGGCGGTGTACCAGCCGGCGCCGCACCCCCCGCTTGTCTCGTACCGCATCAGCAGGTGCATCGAGCCGCCGGACACCGACGCGTGCGACGGTGTCGCGCAGTTACGCGGGCCGGAGCCGTAGGGTCCGTCGTACCAGCTCCAGTGCGCCGGCACGCCGCCGGAGCTGAACTGGTCGTTGACCACGTTGACCCAGCCCTCCGCCGCCCGGAGCGTGGTCGGGCGGCGGCCGCCGGTCGTCGTGGTGGTGGCGCGGCTGGACGCCGTGGCGCTGAGGGCCGTTCGTGGGCGGGTACGCGTCGTCGAGGTCGGCAAGGTGCCCGACGCCTGCGGCGGCGTCGTGGGCGCCGCCGACGTCGCGACGGCCACCCGCGGTGTGGATCGTCCCGCCCCGATCGCGCTCGGGAGGACCAGCAGCAGGCCGATCAGGCTCGCCGCGCAGGCGACGACCGTCACTGCCCGCCTCGACAACGGCGGGCGACGGAATCCGAAGCGCCGGGCGCGGCTGCCCGCACCGCCTCCGGCGGCAACGTGACGGGGGCGAGGTCGGCGCCGGTGGTGGCTGGCCATGGTCGACCTCCTGCCGTCAGGGGAGCGGGCACCTGGCGACCGTCGCAAGCAGATTGGTGGCCGGTCTGGGGGAACCGACGGATCGATCATGCTTTTATCACGGATCATTAGCGAGTGGCAAAGCGCCGGCCATGCGCCGGAACAGCGCCCGTCAATAACACGAGCTCGGCGACGATCGGCCGGTGGTCGCTGCCCTGGCCGAGGCCCTCCCTTACCGATCGCACGCCGATGTCCGGCGAGACCAGGACATGATCCAGGCGCATCAGGGGTGGCAGCGGCCATCGGTTCCGCGGCCAGGTTGTCGCCCATCCCCTGCCACGCCGTTCGTGGGCATCCCCCAGGTGCTCCGAGAGGAGCCGCCGGAAGCTGGAATGGTAGCGGGTGGCGTTGAAGTCACCGGCGACCACCAGGGGTCCGCGATCCCGGCGGATCTCCTCCTCGACCCACCGTAGCTGGGCCTGCCACCGGACCCGGTCGTCGCCCAGCGGGGCGACGGTGTGGACCGTGTAGAGCTGGAGCCGGTGGCGACCGACGAGGATCGAGGCCTTGATGACCGCCATGCCGCGGACATCCTGCACCTGGCTGTCGGCGACCGGCAGGCGCGACCAGAGACCGATCCCGGACGGGCTGTTGCGAAGCTCGGTGACGGCATAGGGGAAGCGGGCAAGCACGCCGGCGCGCTGCAGGCCGGCGGCACCGTCGGGGTCGATCTCCTGCAAGGCGACGAGGTCCGGCGCGGCGGCCCGGATCTCCTCCCCGATCCGCCCCAGGTCACGGTTGCCGTAGTGGACGTTGGCGCTGAACAGCCGCAACGCCGGCAGCGTCCCGACCGGTGACGGGGCACGGAGGGGCGCGCCCAGCCCGGACAGCGCGGAGCACAGGTGCGCCGCGGCCGCGGCGGCAGACACCACCGCCAACGGCCGCCGGCGTTGCCACAGCCCGATCCCAAGCGCCACCAGGGCCGGCGGGCCAAGCAGCGGCGTCAGGCCGGCGGCGAGCAGCAGGAGCGGCGACGACTCCTCCAGCCGTGCCGCTCGGGCGGCGGCACAGACCGAGAGCGGCACCGTGATCAGCCAGCCGATCACCGCCGGCAGCCTCGCCCGAGACCCGCTCGGGTCTGGTGAGGATGGCCGGCCGCGGGCCGGCTCGGCGGCCCATCTCACGAGACCTCCGACAACTCGTCGACCAGCACGAATGGTGCTCGCCCTGGCGGTCGTCGCCCTCGCAACAGGTGGCGGACGAGGAGCACGGCGAGCACGGCGACCGCGGCCTGGCCGATCGTCCAGGCCAGGGCCGCGCCGGTAGCGCCCAGCCCGGGGGTCAGGCGCCAGGCCAGCGGAAGCACCAGCATCGTCAGGGCGGCGTGCAGCGCGACCACCCGCGACGGCCGTCGCTCGGCCCGGGCGGCGCAGATGGCCAGCGTGATCACGACCCGGAACAGCGAGCCCAGGAGCAGGAGCCGGAAGGCCTCCACCGACGCGGTCGCGTAGCCGGCGCCGAAGAGGGTCAGCACCAGCGGTGCCGCGACGATCCCCCCGGCGACCAGCAGGCCCATCAAGGCGAGGGTCCGCAGGAGGACACGTCGGAACATGCTGGGGAGCTGATCCTGGGTATGCGCGCCCTGGACGGTCAACGACATGCCCACGTTGACGGCCACCAGGTCCAGCGACTGCGCGAGCATCCAGGGAATGTAGAAGTGCCCTGCCGTCTCCGCACCGGCCTGCTCCATCACCAGGATCGGGAGGAGCACGCTGTTCATCTGGGCGAGCAGCATGCCGAGGCCGTCGCTGGCGACATAGCGGCGGAACAGGTGGGTCCCCCGGGCGGGCTCGGTGCCGTACGCCTCCAGATGCGCCGGGATGAAGATCTGGAAGACGGCGAGCGACACCGGAACCACCGCCAGCGCGGCCGGCACGATCCAGGAGACCAGGATCCCGTAGCCGCCGAGGCTGGCGGCCAGTGCCAGCACGAGGACCAGCTTGACCGCGCTGTAGAGGATGTTCTCGAGCGGGACCCAGACCGCCCGGCCGAGCCCGGTGAGCACGCTGTCCTGCAGCGCGAACAGCGACCAGGCGAGGACCGCGGCCACGAACAGGGCCGCCACGCCCGGACGCTGCAGGTCCCGTAGCTGCCCTGACAGGCGCGGCGCCGCCACCACGAACGCCGTCGCGAACGCCAGGGCGAGCGCGGTCGCCAGGGCGTAGGCGCGCTTCACCAGCCCACCGGTCGCCGCACCGGCCCGCGGCAGGAACCCGCCGAGGGCCCCCTCGAGGCCGAGGTGGCTGAGGGTGGCCAGCGCCATCATCGCGGAGATGAGCGCGGCGTTGAGGCCGACCACCTCGGGGGAGGTGAGCCGCGCGGCCAAGGTCCAGTAGGCCACGCCGATCAGCGAGGTGACCCCGCTGTTGAGGAGCAGCGCCAGCGCGTCCCGGTAGAGCGGCGTCCGCAGCCCTCGCCGCAGCTCCCGCCCCACGGACGGTGCCGGCGCTCCCCTTGCGCCGGGCCGCCGCCCCAGGGATCCGCCGTTCATGCGGTGAATTCCTGCTGGACCGCTGCTCTGGTCTGGAGGCGACGGTCGCGCCGACCGGCCAGCAGCTCGTCCAGGAGCCTCACCTGCCGGTCGGCCTGCCGCTCCAGCGTGAAGGTGGTGACGACCTGGGCCCTGGCCGCGCCTGCCAGGTGGGCCCGCAGGCCGGCGTCGGTCAGGACCCGACCGATGCAGGCGGAGAGGTGGGCCACGTCGTCCTGGCGGGCCAGCAACCCCGTCTCGCCGTCGCGGACGATCTCCGAGGTGCCCGAGGCGGGGTAGGCGACCACCGGGGTGCCACATGCCTGCGCCTCCAGCACGGAGAGCCCGAGCGCCTCGCGGGAGCTGGCCTGCACGAGCACGTCGGCGCTGCGGAGCACCGCGGCGATCTCCTGGCGAGGCCCGAGGAACCGGACCCGGTCGCCGAGCAGCTCGGCGCCGAGCAGCCGCAGCCGCCGGGCCAGGCCCTCGCCGGTGCTGCTCGTGCCGACGATGGCGAGCTGTGCTCGCCCGAGGTCGCCGTCGAGCGCCGCGACGGCCCGGATGATCTGGTCGACCCCCTTGCGCGGGTCCAGGCGGCACATGGCCAGGACGATCGGCGCCGACGGGTCCCTCGCCAACTCCCGCCGGATGTCCGGCTGCGCCGGTCCTGGCGACAGCGCCATCGGGTCGACGCCGTTGTGGATCACCGTCACGCGCGACCTTGCCCGCTCCGGCAGGCAGCCGACGACCGGGTTGCTGACGGCCACCGACACGTCGGCGACCCGGACCGCCGCGGCGCGCAACCGGCCGGCGACGCCGGGCAGGAGGTCGTGCAGGTGGAGGACCACCGGCAGGCGGGCGAGCCTGCCGCCCAGGGCCGCCTCCAGGTGTGACCAGTGCGCGTTGGCGTGGATGCAGTCGACCTGCAGCGCGGACCCGAGAGCGGCGATGCGGTGGGCGTTGGCCGCCGTCCGGGCCAGCTCGCGGGTGAGCAGCAGGGGCGAGAAGGGCCCCCGGTCGCCGTGCCGCCGTATCTTCCGTTCTGGCGGGACGGGGAAATGAACGTGCGGGCGGCCCTGCTGGCGCCATGCCCTCGCCACCGCGCTGCTCTCCGGGGCGGCGAGGACCTGGTCGTAGCCCTTCGCCTCCAGCAGGGGCGCGAGGCGGAGAAGGTACTGCTGCGCCCCCCAGAGCCCTTCGCCCGGCTGTTCGACGACGAGCACGCGAGCGCGTCTGCCCCGCGTCGGTGGCGCGAACCGGGTGGAGGTCACCGGCTCGTTGCTCCGTTGGACGGATCCCTGGCGGGAGGTGCCTGCACCAGCTGGAAGATCGTGGTGTCGGCGTCGCGGTACCAGACACGGAAGCGCCCGGATCGCGACAGCGCCCGCTCCAGCTCGTCGAGCGAGCCGCGCGGCAACAGGTCCAGGACCTGGGAGGTCACCTTTCCGTTCCTGCTCACCACCAGGAAGGCCGACTCGCCTCCGCCGTAGTCCCGCATCGCCTGCGCGATCACGGGAATGTGCCGGTCGCCGAGCAGCTTGTGCCGCAGCGACGGCTTCACGGTGAGCAGGCTGGGGTCGGCCTCGCCGATCGTCAGCCGGAACTGCTCGTAGTTGCCGGCCAGGCGGACCGGGAACTGGGGTGACGCGATCATCAGCATGGAGTGAGTCGGCGCGTGGTCGTAGAAGTACTGGCTGGCGGCGACCTCGCCGGGACGCACCTCGTTGGTGGCCGCCATCCCGAAGTACGCGGGCAGGAACAGGAATACCAGCAGCGCAAGCGGCAGCAGCAGGCGGGGCACGGTCCTCACCGATGACCAGTCGTCCCCGCCCGGTCGCAGCGCGAAGGCGGTGAGCAGCGCGAACCAGGGCAGCGAGAACAGGAAGACGCGGTAGATCGCCTCGCCGCCGTAGGTGTCGGCGAGGGCGATGAAGGCGGGCGCGACCGCCAGGGCGGCGATGCCCAGGTTCTTGTAGCCGGCGCGAAGCCGGCGGACGGCTCCGACGAGGCCCAGCCCCCAGATGGTGAGGCTGAGGAGGCGTGCGGCGTGGGCGCACAGGACGCGGCCCGGCTCGCCGGCCAGCCCATTGAGCCCGACGGCGGCGGTGCGGACGTTCTTGAGCGGCTCCCCGGCCGACCCCAGCAGCCCGTAGTACCGCTCGACGAAGCCCAGGCGCGGCAGCAGGTAGCCGAGCGCCATGACGGTGAACAGGACCACCAGCAGGCGGGGGCGCACGACCCCGAGGAAGGTGAGCACGGCCAGGCCGGCGATCAGCATGTACGGGGTGAGCTGGTGGGTGGTCACGATGAGGGCGAACAGCGCGATGGCGATGTTGCGCGCCGTCCGCCGGCCGACGCGCTGGCTGCCGGCGGGCTCATCCTCGGGGGCGGTGCCGGAACGTCGCCGCCGCCCGAGCCGGGCCACGAATGCCGCGGCGCGGTTGAGCCAGCGGGCCATCCACGCCCGGTCGGGAGCGATCAGGAGCCAGCGGAGGATCACGCCGCACAGTCCCAGCGACAGCGTGAAGGCGAACGCCTGGGGCGAGAAGTAGTCCTGTGCGACCCAGTTGGCCGCGAAGAACACGAAGATGGCGGTCCAGACCAGCTGGAGGTCTCGGCTCAGGGACCCGAAGACGTAGCGCAGCAGCACCAGGTTGCAGGCGTTGAAGAAGACCTGCGCCCAGGCCGCGTACTCGAGCGGCCGTGTGCCGGCCACGCGGCCGAACCACGCGCTGAGCGTGAAGAAGGCCGGCCAGTTCTGGTAGATGTCCACCGAGGTGTCGAGTCGGCCGTGCAGGTCGATGTACTCGACGACACCGAAGTGCTTGTAGACCCACGGGTAGAAGGGCTCCGAGAAGATCAGCGGCATCGTGCCGTGCAGGAACACGATCAGCGCGAGGGCATGGCCGGCGAGCACCGCCTCGCTGCGTCGGGGAGCGCACACGGCGGCGACGAAGCTGGCCACGAGGAGCGCCAGCGCCGCGAAGAAGCTGAGCGGAAGGACTGGCAGCAGGCCGTAGTCGTCGAGGGCTCCCACCCGAATCCGGCCGACGGAGAAGCACCACAGCCCGACACAGGCGCACAAGGAGAGGACCTGGGCGGTCAGCGGCCAGCGCAGCCGTCGGCTCGACGCCGGCGCGGATCGGGCTCCTGGCTCGGGGGGACCCACGCCCTCGAACCGCTCCTGCAGGTCGATGGCGTTCACGGGCGGCCCACCCTGCCAGCGTGACGGCGACGGTGCTGCCGGCGTCCCAGGCCGTAGGCGATCGGCCCCCAGGCGAGGCCAAGACGCTCCGCGGTCAGGACCGTTCGGGGCAGCTCGGCGGGACGCTCCACCCTCTTGGCGATGCCGCGCAGGTGGCGGAGCCCTCCCGGCAGCCGGACGAGTACGTCGCGGGCGGTGCGCCGGTCGCTCAGGTACTTGGTCGCGAAGGCGGCCAGCCCCACACCATAGTTGAACAGCTGGCGCCGCAGCTGGTCGAGCTCGGCGCGGTGGTGATGCCAGCCGATCGCCGCCGGCTCGTAGGCGATCGCGTGCCCGGCCAGGATGGTCCGGACGAACAGGTCCAGATCCTCCCCGGCGCCGGCAGGCGTGCCGGGCCCGAGCGCCTCGTCGAATCCGCCCAGGCGACGGAGCACCGCCGTGCGGAAGGCGCAGTTGGCGCCGGTCCCGAACTGCCCGGCGGTGTAGGGGTGCAGAGGGGAGGCCTGCACGTCGGCGTGCCGGTCGTAGCGGCGCGGCGTGCAGGTGACGGCCCACGAGACCCGCCGGTCGAAGTACCGCTGCTCCGCGGTGTCGAGGCGCGCCGAGGGGACCAGGCCGGTGACGCAGGCGACCGACGGGGAACGGTCGAAGCCCCGCACCACGCCGTCGAGCCAGCCAGGATCCACCACCACGTCGTCGTCGGTGAAGGCGATCAGCTCGCCTCGGGCCTCCTCCAGCCCCCGGTTGCGGGCACACGAGACCCCGGGACGGAGCTCCCGCACGTACTGGACCGGCGCGGCCTGGCCGAACCGCTGTTGGACGACCGCCAGGGTCTCCCGGGTCGACGGGGCGTTGTCGACGATCACGACCTCGAACGGCGCATAGGTCACCGCCGCCAGCGCCCGCAGGCAGCGGGCCAGGCTCTGTGGGCGGTCCCGGGTGGCCACCACCACGGTGACCAGCGGCCCGCCCGGGCCGCCGGCCGGCCGCCGCCGGCAGCGCGGGTCGGGCACCGTCCCCACCCCGGCCGCCGTGATCGAGGCGACCGGGGTGAGCCCGTCCTCGACCAGATGGGCATGCACCTCGCCGCCGAGCCGCTCGCAGACCTGCCCGGCGATCGCAGACGCCGCCAGCCGGCCGTCCACCAGCGGCAGGGTGACAAACCCGAGCGGCTGGCCGTGCAGCCGGACGAGCAGCCGCACGGCCGCGTACGGCGGGCCGGGGCCGGCCGGGGCGGCGATGTCGCCGATGCCGTTGGACAGCTCGACCTGCCCGACCAGGACCGCGTCGCCGGTCGACGCAGGCGCGGGCGCCGGTCCGGGGCCGGGGGCTAGCCGGCGGGCCATCTCGGAGCACCGCGCCGGGACGAGGCGAGACGACCGGCGAGGTCGAGGAGCAGCACGACGGCGGACGCGGCGGCGAGCCCGGCCGTGAGCGGCAGCGGGTGCCACGCCCCCAGCCAGGCCATGGCCAGGGTCGCGGCGGCCATGATGGACAGGCTGAGCACCAGGGTCAGGGCCAGGACCTCGTCGGGCTCCCGGAACGGGAGCAGGCTGACGAGGGCGCCGCCCGGCACCAGGCAGGCGAACGCCACGGTGGCGAGCACGCGCGGCAGGCCATCGACGTCCCACCCGATCAGCACGACGAGCAGCCCGGTCACCGCGAGCAGGGCCAGGTCGAAGCCGACCCTCCAGGCGTCGTGGCGCGAGGTGGCCTGCTTCATCCGCCGCCTCCCACGCCGGACGGGCGTCGGGCGCCCGGTCGGTTGGTGGCGTTGCCCCCACCCGCCGACCGGCGGGCCAGCCCGTAGGTGATCGGGCCGCGCAGCATGCCGGCCAGCTCAAGCAACGTCAGCCGGGCGGGATAGCCCGGGCCCTTGCTGCGGTTCTTCGTCGACCTGGGATGGACGGCGTAGGCCAGACCGGCCGGCAGGCGCCGGAGGATCGCCCGGCGCTCGTCACGGCCACCGGCCAGCCGTTTGCTGAGCGCGGCGCTGAGCCCGATCCCGTACCGGTGGATCTGCCGCGACAGCCCCGGCAGGTCGAGCTGATGCGGATGCCATACCAGGGCACGCGGCTGGTAGACGAGCCGGTGGCCGGCGCGGAGAACGTTGAGGTAGGCGTCGAGGTCCTCGCCGCCGCGGGCGGGGGTGCCCGCGCCCAGCTCCACGTCGAACCCCCCGAGCGCTCGCAGCACGCCGGTCCGGAAGGCCGTGTTGGCCCCCGACCCGAAGCGTCCGGCGGCGTACGGGAAGAGCGCGTCCGGCGGGCGGTTCAGCATGAGGTCGAAGGACCGCCGCTGGAAGCCCTTGCTGAAGCCGCCGAACAGCTCGAACAATAGCTGCGCCGGGGTGTCCAGCTCCAGGGGGAGAATCAGCCCGGTTACGCAGGCGGTGTCCGGGTCGTCGAGGAACACCTGCCCAAGGGATGACAACCAGTGCCGGTCGACCGTCACGTCGTCGTCGGTGAACGCCACCAGCGCCCCGTGGGCATGGGCCAGCCCGGCATTGCGGGCCGCCGACAGCCCCACCCGAGGCTCGGCGAGGTAGCGCACCCGCGGGTCGGCGCCGTACCGCCCGGTGACGGCCTCGCGGGTGAAGCCGACGCCGGGACGGTTGTCCACGACGATCAGCTCGAAGCTCGGATAGGTCTGGACGAGCAGGTCCTCCAGTGTCCGCAGCAGCTGGAAGGGCCGGTCGCAGGTGGTCACGACCACGCTGGCCAGCGGGACGTCCCGGGAGGCGAAGGCCCGCTCGGGGACGCAGGGCGGCGCCTCCTGTGGCGGCAGCCCGGCGGCCGAGAGCCGCCGGGCCGACGGCTCGCCGTCGGCGGCGAGATGGCGGGCGATCTGGGCGTGGAACCGGTTCCAGACGGCCCGGGCCAGGTCCCAGGCCGGCAGCCCGGCCGGCAGGTCGAGGGCGAGCAGCCCGAGCGGTTCCCCGTGCAGCCGGACGAGGACGAGCGCTTGGCGGTAGGGCACTCCGTCCGGCGAGGTGGTGGCGAGCAGGTCCGGGATCGTTCCCGCCAGCTCCAGCTCGAACACCCGGATCGGCGGCCGCAGCCCCTCCAGCGGCGCGGCCGGCTCGGAGGTCGCGATCGGCCCCGGCGGCAACGTTCGAGGTGCGTCGAGCGCTCGTGCCTGGCTCATGGTCATCTGACCTCCCGCCGCAACCGTCGGCGCACGCGCCGGTAGGACCGGTACGCCCGGGTCCTCCGCCGCTCCCTCGCCCAGGCGGCCGGGGCGCCACGTCCCTGGAACAGCTGCCCGATGCGCTCGACGGTGGTGCCTGCGGTGACGGTGATCCGCGCGATCGCGAACGGGTCGTCGCGGTCGTGCGAGAACGCGTCCTTGACCGCGGCCGCCGAGTCGAAGCCCGCGTCGACGACCATCTGGCGGACCTGCCGGTCGTGGTCGCCGTGCGGGTAGGCAAAGCTGCGCGTGGGCTGCTGCAAGAGGTCCTCCAAGTCCGCCTTGGACCCCTGGACCTCGTCGCGGAGCCGCCCCCGGGCAAGCTCGTCCAACCGGGGATGCGTGCGGCTGTGCGCGCCAACCTCGACCGAGCCGCCGAAGGACTGCAGCTGCCGTCGCGTGAGCATCCGGGCCGCGCCGATCTGCCCGGTCGTCATGTAGAGAGTTGCGGGGAGGCCGGCGATCCCCAGCCGCTCGGCGGCGTCGAGGAAGTCGGCATACCCGTCATCGAAGGTGACCACGACCGGCAGCTCGGGGAGCCCCGAGCCGTTCCTGAGGCAGGCCGCGAACTGCGAGACGGTGAGGCCGACCCGCCCGGCGTCGCGGAGGACGCCCAGGTGGTCGGCGAACTGGCCCGGCGTCACGGTGAAGCGTTCCAGGCCGGGCGGCGGCCGCGCGGTCACCGCATGGTAGAGCAGTACCGGGACGAGCCTCATGGCGTGCCGCCTCGGTCCGCCGTGCCCCGGGCGAGACGACCGCGCACGTAGCCGGCGCCGGTGAGCACGAGCCCGACGACGATGGCGGCCGCACTGGTGATCCCGGCCGCTCGCCGTCGCCGTCGCGGGTCCAGCCCCCGGACGATCCCGCGGGGCAGCACCGACCGCACGTAGCGACGCTCGGTCTCGAGCGCGTCCCTGGCCCCGACCAGCCGGGAGACCATGGCCTTGGACAGGCCCTCGGCGTAGCAGCGGGCGCAGAAGTAACGCCAGGCCGCCCGGTCGTCGGTGACGCGGTGGTGGACGACCGCAGTCGGCTCGTAGAGAAGCTGGACTTCGGTGCGCCACTGCCGCAGCCGGATCCCGAGCTCGGTCTCCTCGCAGCCGAGGGGATGGGTCCCGACCCGTCCCAGGCCGTCAGTGAACCCGCCGACCGTGTCCAGGGCATCCCGGCGGAACGACATGTTCGCGCCGATGAGGTTCCGCACCGGCGCCGGCGCCGTTGGCATCCCCACGAACGTGCAACCGACCACCCAGTCGAACTCCGGCGGGAGCCACGGAGGGCGTCGCCCCGGCCAGACAGGCGTGACGGCCCCACCGACACCGACCACCAAGGGGCTCCGGTAGCCGGCGGCAAGGCGTTCCAGCCAGTCGGGCTGCGCCCTGGCGTCGTCGTCGAGGAATGCGACGACGTCGCCGATCGCGTGGGACACTCCGGTGTTGCGTCCCCCGGACAGTCCCCTGCGACCGCTGTTGGGGACGACCACCAGCTCCGGGAACGCGACGCGCGCCCGCGCGAGCAGCGACGGGTTGTGGTCCACGACGAGGATCGTGCGTACGGGTGGGCGAGTCTGTACCCGGATCGAGGCCACGGCGCCGAGGATGTCGTCCCACCGTCGCTCGGTGTAGGCGCAGATCACCACAGAGATCCGGAGACCCACCCCAGCGACTGGCGACCGGATCCTCGTGCCCGTGGTCAACTGGCTACCGAGGCGGGACAGAGATGCGGCCAGTCATGCTCCGGGCACCGCTGGATCGCCTGCTCCTGGCGCGCTGTCCACATGGCCGCTCCAAGGCGATTCCCCCGACGCTCGATCGCGATCGTCCGGAGCACCCGGAGCCCGTCGGAGAACGCGTTGAGGTTGCTCACGCCGTGCAGGCGGTTCTGCTCGAAGCTGGCCACCTCGGTCACCCGCAGGCCCGCCTTGGCGATCCGGACGTTGATGAGCGTCTCGACCTCGAATCCATCCCCCCACAGCCGCCGCTCCTCGTCACCGTCCAGTGACCGGCCGGGGTCCAGGCCGAGCAACGGCAGGCAACCGGACCAGAAGGCGTTGTACCCGTAGCAGAGATCGGAGTAGCTGGTGCCGTAGAGCGCATTGACCACCGCGCTGAGCAGGCGGTTGCCGGTACGGCGCAGCCGGGTCAGGTCGGTGCTGCCACCGCCCTCGATGAACCGGGATCCCTTGGCGAAGTCGGCGCCCGCGACAAGGGCGTCGACGAAGCGCGGGATCTCGGCCGGGCTCGTCGAGCCATCGGCGTCGAGCATCACGATGATGTCGCCGCGGCAGGCGGAGAAGCCACAGGCCAGCGCGTTGCCCTTGCCACGACGGTTCTGACGGACGATCCGGATGCCCGGCCACAGGGCCATGGCGACCTCGACGGTGCCGTCGCGCGAGTTGCCGTCGACCAGCACGACCTCAAAGAGGTTGCGGGGAAGCTGGGCGAAGACGTGGGGGAGGTTGCGGGCCTCGTTCAGGGCAGGAATGACAAGGCTCACACGGGGGGACGAAGTTGCCATAGCCTCAATCAGCGCTAGGGAACGGACGTTCCGCTCGGACAGGGGTGGCTGCTCACGTCGTGGCTGTCCAGCATGCAGACGGTCTGGTCGAGCATCACCTCTGGGACCGGAAGGGGACTTGCCGTTGGGGTGGGATGTGGCTGATGCGGACAGCGACGTGTGTTCTGTCCTGAAGAAGCGCCGAAGCGGGCCGGAGAGTTACAGCAGGATGCAACCTGTTCTGATCCGATAGGCTCCCCCACCCGATGACATCGATCCCTCGACGCTGGCGCCCGCACGTGGCGCTCGCCGTCGCGATCGCGCTGTTGCTCCTGGGCGTCGGCCTGGCGAATGGGCAGCGTGACCGCAGGCGTCCGCCGGCCGACGTCGGGCCCACGGTGCAGCAGCCTGCTCAGCTGCCCCTGGGTGGGCCGCTCACGTCCTGGGTGGCGCGCATCGTGGCAGGACCCCGGACGCTTGTCGACGCACGCGGCCATCGGTGGCTACCCGACAGCGGATACCTGGGCGGATGGTCCTCGGTCACCAAGGCACGCATCGAGGGGACCAGCAGCCAGAGCATCTACCAGCACGAGCGCTGGGGCATGCGCGGGTACCTCATCCCCGTGCCCGCGCCGGCCACCTACGCGATCAACCTGTACCTCGCGGAGACAACATTCTCCACGCCACGCCAACGGGTCTTCGACGTCAGCGCCGAAGGCGTGGTGACGGCATCCGACGTCGACATCATCGAGGCTGCCGGAAGGAACCATGCCCACCACGTGAGCTTCACCGCCGCGGTGACCGATGGACGACTCGACCTTGGCTTCGTCAGCAAGATCGACCACGCAAAGGTCAACGGGATTGAAGTCACATTCCTGCGGCATTCGACGGCGGCCCGGCGCCTGGTCTGGTCGGATGAGTTCAACGGTATGCAGAACTCGTCCGTTGACAGCCGTCGTTGGCGCCATGAGACCGGCGGCGCCTGGGGGGAGGGCGAGCTCCAGTCCTACACGCCCCGGAAGTCCAACTCCCATCAGGACGGACGTGGTCGTCTCATGATCGTCGCCCGTGCGGAGCGGTTCAGGGGAATGGACTCCATCACGCGGGACTACACCTCGGCCAGGATCAGCACCCAGGATAGCTACTCCTTCCGGTACGGCCTGTTCGAAGCTCGCCTGCAGCTGCCGGTCGGGCGGGGAGTCTGGCCGGCATTCTGGGCGCTGGGCACCGACATCGATCGTCTCGGCTGGCCCAGGTGTGGTGAGATCGACGTGATGGAGCATCTGGGGCAGGAGCCGACCACGGCGTCCGGCACGATCCACGGCCCCCGAGACGACGGTGGCGCGAACGCAGACTACAAACCAGGCCGCTCCATTGTGCACACCACCCCATTGGCACGAGCATTCCACACCTATGGTGTGCAATGGCTGCCAGGCAGCATCCAGTTCTCTTTCGACGGTCGTCCCTACTGGTCGATCACTGCCGCGGACCTGCCGGCAGGATCGCGCTGGGTGTTCGACCATCCGTTCTTTCTCGTTCTCAACATCGCAATCGGGGGAGAGTGGGCTGGACGTCCCGATGCCAGCACGACGTTCCCCCAGGCGCTGCTGGTGGATTACGTCCGGGTCTATCAGTGACCTCCGACGGAGCGGCGCTGGTCAACCACGGCCATCGCCGGCAGATGGGGCGGCGAGCGCCGTCGCCCCGCAACGGTAGGCTCGCTGGCGACGTTCCTCTGCGTGGAGGTCGTCACGAGCGGAGGATGAGGACGAGCCTATGCGGGCAGAGCTTCGTAGCGCGTTTCGGACCCCGCAGGCCGGCGCGGCCATCGCCGCGCTGGGGGTGCTGGCGGCCATGGTGGCCCTCTCCGCCACCCCCGTGGCGGCGGCGACGCTGCCGCAGGGCTTGTGGATGAGACCGTCTGGAGCGGCCTGACCAACCCGGTGAACATCGAGTTCGCCCCAGACGGCACGGTGTTCGTCGCCGAGAA
>Ga0209382_10004410_pt1 | contig 18849 bp, 15 predicted proteins | sample SoiMetdeltSBSDD5_FD_187599 | JGI IMG/M metagenome (GOLD analysis project Ga0209382, IMG submission 187599) | Bulk soil microbial communities from a Populus tree surrounding site in Tennessee, USA - Soil MetaG P. deltoides SBSDD5 (SPAdes) (version 2) | ecosystem: Environmental > Terrestrial >...
GTGACCGAGGGCGTACTCATGCGCAGGCTTCAGGCCGATCCGATGCTCGAGGACGTCGGGCTTCTCATCTTCGACGAGTTTCACGAGCGCAGTCTCGAGGCTGACTTGACGCTTGCGCTGGCGCTCGAAGTGCAGGAGGCGCTAAGGCCCGATCTCAGGATCCTCGTCATGTCGGCGACCCTCGAGGAAGAAGCTCTGGCCGAGCTCTTGGGGGACGCCCCGGTGTTTCGCTCGCGCGGACGGTTCTTCCCCGTCGAAACCGTCCATCTCGGCCGAGCAACGCGGCGCACGGTCGCGATGGATGTGGCGGACGCCGCGCGCATGGCGCTCAAACAGCATCAAGGAAGCGTGCTTGCCTTTCTACCGGGTGAGGCGGAGATCAGGCGGGCGGAGGAAGCATTAAGGTCGTCATCGCTCGAGGGCTCGATCGAGTTGCTGCCGCTCCATGGCTCGCTTGCGCCCGCAAAGCAGGATCGGGCCATCGCTCCTGCGCCGCCAGGTACGCGCAAAGTCGTGCTTGCGACGACGATTGCGGAGACGAGTCTTACCATCGAAGGCGTGTCCATCGTCATCGATGGCGGCTTCAAGCGGGCACCTCGGTTCGATCCGGGCTCCGGCATGACACGTCTCGAGACGGTACGGGTATCGGCAGCGGCAGCGGATCAGCGGCGAGGGCGCGCCGGCCGCCTTGGTCCCGGCGTCTGCTATCGGCTGTGGCCCGAGCAGGAAATGCTGGCGCTTGCGCCGCATGACATGCCGGAGATCCTCTCGGCCGATCTTGCAGCCTTCCTGCTCGAACTTGCCGACTTCGGCATCACCGATCCATCGCAGCTCAAGCTCATGACGCCGCCGCCTTCGGGTGCAGTTGCGCAAGCCAAGGACCTGCTCCTGAGGCTTGGCGCCATCGACCGGGGAGGCCTCATCACCGCGCATGGCAAGAAGATAGCGTGGCTGCCTCTCCACCCGCGTCTTGCCCATATGGTGATCCGAGGCAAGGAGCTGGGCCAAGGGGCGCTTGCAGCCGAGATCGCCGCGGTCCTCGAAGAGCGCGATGTGCTGCAGAGGCAAGGGGATGCGAATATCGCAAGCCGTCTTGAGCTTCTCAAGCGCGACGGTCGACTGGCGCGGGCGAAACGCGCCGCCGAACAGATTCGCCGGATCGCCCATATCAAAGCTGACGATGTGGTGGGAGACGCCGGAGAGCTCGTGGCGCTCGCCTATGGCGAGAGGATCGCGCGGGCGCGCGGCAAACGAGGTTTCTTCCGCATGGCGAGCGGGCAAGGCGCGGTTCTGGATGAGACCGATGCGCTGGCGGGCGAGAAGTTCCTGGCGGTGGCGACGACGGATGGCAATTCCGCCAATGCGCGAATCTTCCTCGCGGCACCCATCACCCAGGACAGCATCGAGTCGCTCTTCGGTGGGCTCATCGAGACCAAGACGGAGGTGCGCTGGGACAAGCGCGCGCAAGCCGTGTCAGCCAAAATCGAACGACGGCTCGGCGCGCTCGTGCTCGAGGAGCGGCCGATCGAGAATGGCGATGCCAATGCGGTGGCCGAGGCCATGATCGACGGGGTGAAAAGCCTGGGGCTGGAAGCGCTCACCTGGAGCGCGAAAGCGCGTGCTCTGCAGAACCGCGTCATGACCATGCGCCGGCTCGAACCCCAGGGCCAGTGGCCAGATTTGTCGGATGACGCACTCGCGCGTTCGTGCGAACAGTGGCTCAAGCCCCTTCTCTACGGCAAGAGCCGGCTTGAGCATCTGGCGGCGATCGATATGGCGGATGCCTTGCGCTTTGCACTTCCGACGCATCGGCTGCGCCAGCTCAACGAGCTTCTGCCAGAGCGGATCAAAGTTCCATCGGGTTCCGAGATCGCCATCGACTACGCAGGCGAAAGTCCCGTCGTGCGGGTGAAGCTCCAGGAGCTGTTCGGCGCGAAAAGCCTGCCGCCGCTCGCCCAGGGGCGGCTGAAGCCCAGAATCGAGCTTCTTTCGCCCGCCGGGCGCCCCTTGGCCGTAACGCGGGATCTCGCGAGCTTCTGGGCGAATGCCTATACGCAGGTGCGCGCCGAAATGCGCGGGCGCTATCCGAAGCATTCCTGGCCCGAGGATCCCCTCGCCGCACCGGCGTCGCGAAGACCCAAGCGCAAAGGATCAGCTTAAGGCCGCGGCTCTCAGGCAGAAGACCTCGCCCGAGCTTTCCTCGGTCTCAAGCCAGAAAACATCGAGCTCGGGATAGTCGCGCTCCAAAATTTCCCTGCCCCGGCCGATCTCGCAGATCAGAAGGCCATCGGGCGTCAGCCGGTTCTTCGCCTCGGCCAGGATTCTGCGAACGATGGCGAGGCCGTCGCGTCCCCCATCAAGCGCCATCGCAGGCTCATGGCGGTATTCAGGGGGAAGTGCTGCCATGGCCTCTTCATCGACATAGGGGGGATTGGCAAGGATGAGCTCATAGCGGCCCTGCGGGAGGGGGGCAAAGAGATCCCCCTCATAGAGCTCAATGCGATCCGCCTCGCCACTTTCAGCGACATTGCGCCGCGCCACGTTAAGGGCATCCCCGGACAGATCGCTGGCATGGACGAGCGCATTGGGGAAGAGCTTCGAGGCAATGACGGCAAGACACCCCGACCCTGTGCAAAGGTCGAGGATAGAGGTGATTGCTGCCGGCTCCTCGATAAGGCCCAAACCGTCGCTGCCAAGCCGGCCGGACAGGAGAAGCTCGCCGATGAAGGAGCGCGGCACGATTGCGCGTTCATCGACATAGAAAGGCATGCCGCCGATATAAGCGCGGTTGACGATATAGGCTGCCGGCCTGCGGCCTGTTATGCGTTCCTCGATGCGCGACAGTAGGAACTTGCGTTCCTCGAGGGTGAGACGGGCATCGGCGAAGGGGTTAATGTCGTTGATCGGCAAATGCAGCGATTCGAGCAGCAGGAAGGCCGCCTCGTCGAGCGCATTGCCGGCGCCGTGTCCATAAGCAAGCCCTGCCGCATCGAAACGGCTCACCGCATAACGCAGGAGATCGCGCAAGGTGAGAAGCTCGGAGGCGAGGCTATCGAAGGTCGAGGACATGCGCCCAGTTGTACATGCGTCATGGCCGGGCGGAGACCTGGCCATCTCGCGAATGACATGGAGATGCGCGGGTCAAGCCCGCGCATGACGCTTTGGTCTATTAGGACTCTACTTATACTGTTCGGCGTTCTCCTTGGTGACGAGGACGGTGCCCGTGTCGATGTTGGGCTCCAAGGTTTCGCCCTTCTTGAGCTTGAGAACGCTCTCCACGCCAAGAGCGCCCATGTTCTTCGGCGCCTGAGCGACAGTCGCCGACATTTCGCCGGCGAGAACGGAGGCAGCGGCGTCGGGGTTGGCATCGAAGCCGACAACGATCACATCTTTCAGCTTGTCGGCTGATTTCAGGGCCTCGACGGCGCCCAAGGCCATGTTGTCGTTGGAGGCAAAGACCGCCTTGATGTTGGGATTGCCGGTCAAGATGTTCTCCATGACCGACTGGCCCTTGGCGCGATCCCAGTCGGCCGGCTGTTCGGCGACGACCTTGAGCCCGCAGGCCTCGAGCCCCGACTTGGAGCCCTGGGCGCGCGCCTGGCCCGTGGACTGGGTGATGATGCCCTGGAGAATCGCGACGTCGCTCCCCTGCGGCACATTCTTGCAAATGTAATCGGCGGCGAGCGCTGCACCCACCTCATTGTTGGTGCCGATGAAGGTGATGCCTTCATTGGCCCCCTTGGTATCGATGAAGACGACGGGAATTCCCTTGGCCTTGGCGGCCTCGACCACGGGGGCGAGCGCATTGGGATCGGTCGGGGCCAAGGCAATGCCGTCAAGCCCTTGGGCGATCTGATCCTCGATCTGGGCGATCTGCGCGGCGACGTCGGATTCCTGCGGTGGAGACATGACGCGAACCTCGACGCCGAGCTCCTTGCCCTTATCCATCGCCCCCTGCTCGACGGCCGCCCAGAAGGGATTGCCGGCGCCCGGTCCCTTCATGTCGACGAGTACCGTTTCGGCGCTTGCGGTGACTGCGGACAGCGCCAGGGCGCTGAGCGCCCCCAGAATGAGCAACTTCCTCATGGACTACCTCCCATTAACCTACATCTCCGAAAACCACACCGAAGGCGCAGGAGACGCGGCGCAATCGGCGAAGCGTTGAACTTACGTCCTCACCGCCGCACGGCGGCGCAGGACGTCTATGAACACCGCTAGCACAATGACGACGCCGATCAAAATCTGCTGCCAGAAGACACTGACATTGAGAAGATTGAGCCCGTTGCGGAGGAGGCCGATGATCAAGACCCCGGCAAGCACACCCAGAACCGTGCCGCGACCGCCGAAGAAGCTGGCACCGCCGATGATGACGGCGGCAATGGCATCGAGTTCGGCGCCGATGCCGGCGTTGGGAAAGCCCGAATCCGTACGGCCGGCGAGAAGGAGGCCGGCCAAACCGGCGAAAAAGCCACAGATGACGTAGACGAGGATAAGCACGCGGTCGACATCGATGCCGCTGACGCGCGCAGCCTGCGGATTGCCGCCAATGGCATAGATGTGGCGACCGGTCGAGGTGCGGTTGAGAAAGAACCAGAGGGCGATGGCGCAGATAGCGACGAGGAAGAAACTCGCCGGAATGCCGGCAGGAGGCGCGAAGATTCCCAAGTCGTAATTTTTCTGGCCGACGTAGCGCACCTCGGGCTTGAGGCCGCTGACCGGAGCGCCATTCGAGACGAGATTGGTGAGGCCGCGGGCAATGTTGAGCGTCCCCAAGGTCATGATGAAGGGATGGGGAAGCCTGAGCCAGGTCAAGCCAATGCCATTGACCAGCCCCGCGGCAATGCCGACGAGCGGGCCGATGAGAACAATGATTTCCCAGGGGTAGCCCGAACGATTGGCGACGGCCAGCGACACCATGGCGAGCGCCATGACCGAGCCAACGGACAAGTCGATGCCGGCGGTCAGGATGACGACGAACATGCCCAGCGCCAGAAGGGCGGCGGAGGCGTTCTGCTTGACGATGTTGGTGAGGTTGGTGACGCTCAGGAACACATCGGGCTTGAGGATGGTCAGCACCAGCATCATCGCCAGGACGACGACGATGATGCCATAGCGTTCGAGATAACGGGCCAGTTCGGGCCTCTTCATCCGTGGACCCTGTCGTGGGCAAGGCCCGACTGGTGGCCGCGTGTGCCCATGATCCAGCCAATGACTTCGTTGCGGTTCGTCTCAGAGAGGGGAGCCTCGGCGAAATTCGCGCCGTGATAGAGCGCCATGACGCGATCGCAGACGTAGAAGATGTCGTCCATGCGGTGGCTGATGAGGATGACGCTGACGCCGTGATCCTTGAGGCCGCGGATAAGATCGAGAACCTTGCCAACCTCCTTGACGGCGAGAGCAGCGGTCGGCTCGTCCATGATGACCAGGCGCGCATCGAAAGCGGTGGAGCGGGCGATGGCGACGGCCTGGCGCTGTCCGCCCGACAATTCCTCGACCGGCTGTTCGACGCTCTTCACATGGATCTTGAGCCGCTCCAAATGTTCGGCCGCCATGGAGCGGGCCTTGGCGAGATCGACGATGTTGAGGCCGAAAATCCTGCGGCCCGGCTCGCGGCCCAAATAGATGTTCTCGAAAATCGGCAAGTTCCCGGCAAGGGCGAAATCCTGGTAGACCATTTCGATGCCGATCCGGCGTGCATCCTTGGGGCTTGCGAATTGAACGGGGCGGCCATCGAAAATGATCTCGCCCTGGCTTGGGGCGTAGAGCCCTGAGAGAATTTTCATGAGAGTGGATTTGCCGGCGCCATTGTCGCCGACGACGCCCAGAACCTCGCCACGATAGAGGCGGAAATTCACATCGCGGAGCGCCGTGATGGCTCCGAAATATTTGACGATCCCCTTGGCTTCGAGAAGGGGCGCTTCGGATGGCGGACGTGCCTTGGCCGCGCTCTCGCCGGTTGAAACTTCAGGAGCCAATTTGAGGCTCTCCTCCCCTGCTTGCCCTGCGAAGCTTGCGGCTTCGGCGATTTCATTCTTGTCTTTACAAGGGAACATGCATTCCATTAGTTCGCTGGAGGGTCAAGAGGGTGGTCAGAGGCTCAATCAAGTGAATGCGCCGCAGAAGGAGCAAAGCGGCGAACGCCGTCTCGACGTCATCACCATCGGGCGGTGCTCCGTCGATCTCTATGGGCAGCAGATCGGCTCGCGGCTCGAGGACATCCAGTCATTCGCCAAATCCATCGGCGGCTGCCCGGCCAACATCGCCATCGGCAGCGCCAGGCTCGGGCTCAAGGCCGGCATCGTCACGCGCGTTGGCGATGAGCAGATGGGGCGTTTCGTGTGCGAGCAGATGGCGCGGGAAGGTGTCGCACTCGATGGCATCATCACCGATCCCCACCGGCTCACCGCACTCGTGCTCCTGGCGGTGGAGAACGAGAGGACATTTCCCCTGCTTTTTTATCGGGAGAATTGTGCCGATATGGCGCTTGCCGAAGCGGAGATCGATCCCTCCTTCATCGCCTCGGCCAAGGCGGTCCTGGTGACTGGCACGCATTTCTCGCAAGATCATACGAGGGCGGCGCAAATCAAAGCCATGGCGATTGCGCGCGAGAATGGCAACAAGGTCGTGTTCGACATCGACTACAGGCCAAATCTCTGGGGGCTTGCGGGCCTCAGCGCCGGGGAAGAGCGCTACATCAGGTCGGAGCGCGTGTCGGGAGAGCTCCAAGGGATCCTGCCCCAATGCGATCTGATCGTGGGGACGGAAGAGGAAATCCATATCGCGGCCGGTGAGGAGGACACGCTTGCAGCACTGCGCGCGATCCGGACGATCTCAGGTGCAACGATCGTGCTCAAGCGCGGACCCATGGGATGCGTCGTCTATGCGGACGCCATTCCGTCGCGTCTCGAGGACGGCATCGTGGGGCGGGGCTTTCCGATCGAAGTCTATAACGTGCTCGGCGCGGGCGATGCCTTTCTCGCCGGATTCCTGCGCGGCTGGCTCAAGGGGGAGACGTTCGAGACCGCGGCCACATGGGCCAATGCCTGCGGGGCGATCGCCGTGTCGCGGCTCTTATGCTCGCCCGAATATGCGACCTTTCCCGAGCTTCAGCACTTCCTCAATCATGGCAGCAAGGAAAGGGCGTTACGCAAGGATCAGGCGTTGAGCCATATTCACTGGGCGAGCACGCGGGCACCTCAGGCCGATACGCTCATTGCGCTTGCCATCGACCACCGCGCACAATTCCGCGACATGGCGGAAGGGGCGGGAGCGGGCCTTGAGCGGGTATCGCGATTCAAGCTCCTGGCAGTCGAGGCGGCCAAGAGGGTGGCAGGCGGACGGCCTGGATATGGCATGCTGCTCGACGATACCTACGGACGCCAAGCGCTGTTCGCTGCAGCCGAGGCCGATCTTTGGATCGGACGGCCGGTCGAGGAGCCGGGTTCGCGGCCCCTGCGTTTCGAGGGGAGTGACGAGGTCGGAGCCAAGCTCGTCGAATGGCCGGCCAGCCACACGATCAAGTGCCTCGTCTTCTATCGTCCCGATGACGATCCGGCGCTCAAGGCGGAACAGATCCGCAAGCTTGGCGGGCTCCATGACGCCGCGCGGCGGCTCAACCGCGAATTGCTGGTCGAGATCATCGCTGGACGGCACGGGCCAATGGCGGAGGACACGGTGGCAGGAGCCATCGAGGAGCTTTATTCCGCTGGACTGAAGCCCGACTGGTGGAAGCTCGAGCCGCAAAAATCCAAGGCGGCATGGCGCAACATTGCGCGGGCGATCGAGGCAGGCGACAGATGGTGCCGGGGCATCGTTCTCCTGGGCCTCGAAGCGCCGGCCAAGGAGCTCGAAGCCGATTTTGCGCTTGCGGCGGAGATTCCGCTCGTGAAAGGCTTTGCCATCGGCCGAACAATCTTCAATCATGCAGCACAAGAGTGGCTCAAGGGCGGGATCAAGGATGAAGACGCGATCAAGGAAATGGCACAGGGCTTCGGACAACTCGCTTCGAGCTGGCAGCGCATGCGCGGCCTCGATGCGGCATGAGCGGGGCCGGTGATGCCCATCCGCATCGGCGTCAATCCCATCTGCTGGTCGAACGACGACATGCCGGAGCTGGGCGGCGGCATTCCGCTCGAACAGTGCCTCAGCGATGCCAGGGCCGCGGGCTACGAAGGCATCGAACTTGGGCATAAATTTCCGCGCCAGCCGCTCACGCTCAGAAGCGTTCTCGATCCCCATCAGCTGGCGCTGGTCGGAGGCTGGTATTCGACCCATCTGCTCGAGCAGGATGCGGAGAAGGAGTACAAGGAAGCGCAAGACCACATGCGGCTTCTCACCGCCATGGGATGCGAAGCGTTCATTGCGGCCGAGTGCACGGGCAGCGTTCACAGCGACCGCGACAAACCTCTCTCGGCGCGGCCCATGATCACGGATGGGGAGTGGCCGCGGCTTGCGAGCGAGCTCACGCGCTTCGCCGAGATGGTGGCGGGCGAAGGACTGATGCTCTGCTATCATCATCACATGGGGACGGTGGTGCAGACGGAAGAGGAGATCGATCAGCTGATGAAACATGCCGGGCCTTCGGTGCATCTCCTGCTCGACACGGGACATGCGACGTGGGGCGGGGCCGATCCCAAGGCGCTGGCGCAGCGCTATCGGCGGCGCATCGGCCATGTGCATGCGAAGGACGTTCGCAAGGACGTCATGGTGCTGGCGGAGGAGAAGGATCTTTCCTTTCTCGACAGCGTCGTCGCCGGGGTCTACACGGTGCCGGGCGATGGTGCCGTCGATTTCCCGGGCGTGCTCAAGGAGCTCAAAGGTTACTCCGGCTGGATCGTGGTCGAGGCGGAACAGGATCCCGAGAAGGCGCCGCCGGCCCAGTACACGAAAAAGGGCTTTGACAGTCTGGTCCACTCCATCAAGGCGGCGGGCCTCAAGAGATGAGCGGCAGCTCACCCCTGCTGGTGAGACCCGGCGCCAATCATGGGCGCGTCACGCATGTCACGCCGACCTCGGCCAAATGGGTCTATGTCGGCTTCGATCTCCTGAGGCTCAGGGTCGGCGAGGAAGCCGGAGCCAATCCGGAGGACGTCGAGACCTGCCTCGTCATGATCTCAGGCCGGGCGCGCGTCACCTCGGGGGAGGATGATTTCGGCGTGATAGGCGAGCGCAACACTCCCTTCGAGGGTCCGCCCTGGTCCGTCTATTCGCCTGCCCGAGCACGGTGGACGGCAAAGGCGGAAACGGACGTCGAGATTGCCGTCTGCACGGCGCCCGGCAAAGGCAAGCTCGCCGCACGGCTCATCGGACCGGAGCAGCTGCACAGGGAAGCGCGCGGCAAGGGATCGAACATCCGCCATGTCACCAACATTCTGCCTGAATGGGAACCGGCGGAAAACCTCCTGGTGGTCGAGGTGATTACACCCGGCGGCAACAGCTCCTCCTATCCGCCGCACAAGCATGATCAGGACAATCTCCCCCATGAGTCGCAGCTTGAGGAGATCTATTACCACCGCATCAAGCCGCCGCAGGGCTTCGCCTTTCAGCGCATCTACACGCAGGACGGCTCGCTCGACGAAACGATCACCGTTCACGACGGCGATGTGACGCTCGTGCCCAAGGGTTATCACCCTTGCGCGGCGCTCCATGGCTATGATCTCTATTACCTCAACGTGATGGCGGGGCCGAAGCGCACGTGGAAATTCCATAACCAGAAAGAGCACGAATGGCTCCTGGCCAAGGCGTGAAAGGCGCAAAATAGGGTGAAGCGATCGGTGTTCGGCACTTTCGAGGGAAAGCCGGTGGAGGCTTACACCCTCACCAACCGCAATGGGCTCAAAGCCAAGGTGATGAGCCACGGGGCGCGACTCATCGAACTGCAGGCACCCGACCGCGACGGGCGGCTCGCCGATGTCGTGCTCGGCTTCGATGACGTGGCGAGCTATGCGAAGAGCCCGCTTGCCATGGGCGGGACCTGCGGGCGCATGGTCAACCGCATCCGCAATGCGCGTTTCACCCTCGACGGCAAGGATTATCAGCTCGCGGCCAACTGGCACGGACACCAGCTGCACGGCGGCGCGAAAGGTTTCGAACAGCGGCTGTGGCGGGCGGAGCCCGGGGCGAACCAGAGGGAAGTCACCTTCTCTTATGTTTCCGCCGACGGCGAGGAAGGCTATCCCGGCGAGCTCAAGGCACGCGTGACCTATCTGCTCGACGAGGACGACAGCCTGACGATCAGCATGGAGACCGGAACGAACAAGCCGACGGTCGCCAATCTCTCGCATCACTCCTACTGGAATCTCGCCGGCCATGACGAGGGGACGATCGAGGATCACTACATCATGGTCGAAGCCGACAGCCACACGCCGGTCGATCAGGATCTTCTGCCGACGGGCAAGATCGAGCCTGTGGCAGGCACGCTCTTCGATCTCACTTCGCCGCGACTGTTTCGCGACTGTTTCGCGGAGCTGGCACTGGACGGACAGCCGGACGGCTTCGATGGCAATTGGTGCCTGCGACAGGCAGATGGAAGCCTCAGGCCATGTGCTCAGGTGTGGCACGAGGGAACGGGGCGAAAGATCGAAGTGTCGACGACGGAACCGGGCTTGCAGATCTACACTGCCGGCACATTCCCCGAGCGGCTCAAGGGCAAGGACGGGGCGATCTACGGAAAGTTTTCAGGAGTGGCGCTGGAACCGCAGCTTTATCCCGATGCGCCAAATATTCCGCATTTTCCGAGCGCCCGGCTCGAGCCGGGCGAATTGCGCGAGCAGGTGATGCGGATCGAGTTTTCGACGATTTGACCTCAGTTTCATCGCATGCAGATGGCCGGGTCTTTGCCCGGCCATGACGAAGGCGCCAACCGTCATGCGCGGGCGGACCCGCGCATCTGCGGCTCGTTGGCCGGGTCTTGGTCCGGCCAGACGTTACCGGCACGATGAGATCACCCTTTGGTGATGAACCGTGAGCGGAACCCGAAGGCTTTGCTTCACATTTGAAAATTGGTGCGGGACCGGAGCGGAGATTTGCCATGTTCTATTCGCTTGCAAGAACAGCCGCTATCGTTTGCGGCTTGGCGATCGCATTCACGAGCACGGAGCCAGCTTCGGCCCAGGAGGTGAGGAAAGGGCAGGCTGCCTTTGGCGACTGGCGCGAGGATGCGCCGGGTGTCAGACGACACATCAAAGCGGCCGATCTGCCGAAGGCCAAGCGGCAAGAGGAAATTGTCGGCAATTTTCCCGATACGGCCGAAAGGCCGGCGGATGCAAAGCCGAAGCTGCCGCAAGGGTTTTCCGCCGAGCTCGTCGTTTCAGGACTGAAGAATCCGCGCGTCATTCGCACAGCACCCAATGGCGATCTGTTTGTTGCGAACAGCAAGGCGAATGAGGTCAGGGTGTACCGGATGAACGGCGCCAGGATCGAGAAGGAAGAGGTTTTTGCCGAAAACCTGTTCCAGCCCTATGGCATTGCCTTTTATCCGCTGGGCGAGGAGCCGCAATGGGTCTACATCGCCAACAGCAACAGCGTCGTGCGGTTTCCCTACAAGAATGGCGACATGAAATCCGGAGGCGAGCCGGAAACGATTATCGAATACATTCCGGCCGCACATCACTGGACGCGCGACCTCGTCTTCTCGGCCGATGGATCAAAGCTCTATGTGGCGGTTGGCTCGGGATCGAACGTGGCGCTCGACATGTTCATGCAGCCCTTCGAGGGCATGGAGGAATTTAACAAGACCCATCCGCTCGGCGCGGCCTGGGATACGGAAGAGCGAAGGGCCGTGGTGCTGTCCATCGACCCTGAGGGCAAGAACGAGAAAATCTTCGCCACCGGTCTGCGCAATTGCTCGGGCATAAACATCCAGCCTGCGACCGGTGCCTTATGGTGCGCGGTGAACGAGAGGGACGAACTCGGCGATAACGTGCCCTTCGACTATGCCACGGAGGTCAAGGAAGGCAAATTCTATGGGTGGCCGTGGTTTTACATCGGCAATCACAAAGATCCGCGGCCCAAGAGCGAACGGCCGGATCTGGCTGACAAGGTCACGGTTCCCGATGTTCTGTTCCAGGCGCATTCCGCCGCGCTCGGTATCACCTTCTACGATGGCGACAACTTCCCGGCGGAGTACAAGGGCGATGCCTTCGTCGCTTTTCACGGGTCATGGAACAGGGGCAAGCGAACCGGCTATAAAGTGGTGCGCGTGCTGTTCAAGGATGACAAGCCCACCGGCGAATACGAGGATTTCATCACCGGTTTCGTGATCTCCGACAAGGAAGTGTGGGGCAGGCCTGTCGGCTTGGCGGTGGCCAAGGACGGCTCCTTGTTCCTGACCGAGGATGGCAACGGCACGATCTGGCGCATAAGCCATCAGAAATAGCCAAGGAGCGGGCTCCCTTGCCAAATCAGCAGCTTGGGGTCTTAGTAATCGTGCGCGATCGGTTCGATCAGCGGCGTTTCCCAAAAGCGTAGGTTGTTTGTTCGGATGCACTCCGTCGAGGTGCTGTCTCGGGACGATGGACTTATGCGAAAAATTGCAGAGAAGGATTCGAATCTGACGCTGGCGCTGGGGCTCCTTGGTGCTACGGTTGTGGCGGCCGTGGTGGTTCTGGTTATGCCTGCCATTGCAGACCGACATTCCCAACCCCAAACCCATCCATCACCCGAGATCATCACCCCTGCGGACACGTTGGACCTTGACACCGCACCTGTTTTTCGCCCCCTGCCCAAGGCGCAGCGGCCGCCCGAGACTTTGCTCAATCCTGGGCAGATTTCTTTAAGACCAGTCGCATCAAGCCGCTGAATTGCCTGCACATTCCCGGGATTACCAGTTCATATTTCGAAGATTGTTGCATTATAACAAAACGGCCGCTATGCTCCCCCGCGTCATGGCAAAGCAGAACTCCGCCTATGACCGGGCCGTGCTCGGGGCGCTCAGGGCGAGCGACCAGCCGCTGTCGGCCTATGACATTCTCGAACGGGTGCGCACGAGCGGTATTAGGGCGCCCATGCAGGTGTACCGCTCGCTCGACCGGCTCGCGGCCATCGGCTTCGTGCACCGGATCGAGGCGCTCAATGCCTTTGTTGCCTGCCGCGAGGATCAGCACGGGCACAAGCCCGGCTTCGTGATCTGCCGCGACTGCGGCATGGTGAAGGAGTTCGAGGATGGACGACTCGACGACATCGCTCATCACGCGGCGGGTGCTCGATTCGCAATCGAGGCGGTTTCGGTGGAGGTGCTCGGACATTGCGGGGAATGCCGCGATCCCAAGCCGGCGATAAGGAGGGGCCGATGAACGCCTGTCTCAAATTCGACGATCTCACCTTGGGCTATGAAAATCACCCGGCCGTGCATCACCTGAACGGATCCTTGGCCCATGGATCGCTCACCGCCGTCGTTGGCCCGAACGGCTCGGGCAAATCGACGCTGCTCAAAGGCATTGTCGGGGTGATCAAACCGATGGCCGGCTTCATCGAACATCACAGCGGGTGCCGCATGGCCTATCTGCCGCAGCATTCGGAGATCGACCGGTATTTTCCGGCACGCGTGCTCGATCTCGTGGCGCTGGGACTGTGGCCCAAGCGCGGCATGCTCAAACGATTCACGGCAAGCGATGATGAGTCGATCGAGGCGGCGCTGTCGGCCGTCGGGCTCGAGGGCTTTCGCGACCGATCGATCGATACGCTCTCAGGCGGGCAGCTGCAGCGAACCCTGTTTGCGCGCGTGCTCCTTCAGGACGCCGATCTGATCCTGCTGGACGAGCCGTTCAACGCCATCGATCAGAGGACGCTCAGCGACCTCGTCGAGCTGATCCACCGCTGGCATGGAGAGAAGCGCACGGTCGTTGTGGTGCTGCACGATCTCGAACTCGTGCGCACTCATTTCCCCGAGACGCTGCTCCTGGCGCGCCAGCCCGTGGCCTGGGGCAAGACCCAGGACGTGCTCATGCCCTCCAATCTCCTGAAGGCGCGTCAGTTCCACGAGGCGTGGGACGATCATGCGCCCTGGTGCGAGCCGGGGGCTGCGGCATGAGCCTCCATGAACTCCTCATCGCGCCCTTTGCCGATTACGCGTTCATGCAGCGGGCGCTTGCGGGTTCGCTCCTCCTGTCGCTCAGCGCCTGCCCGGTCGGCGTGTTCCTGATGCTGAGGCGCATGAGCCTCGCCGGCGACGCCATGGCGCATGCGATTCTGCCAGGGGCGGCGGCGGGTTTCGTCCTGTTCGGGCTCGAGCTTGTGCCGATGACGCTTGGCGGACTCATCGCCGGCCTCATCGTGGCGATCCTCGCCGGGGCGGTGTCGCGACTGACCTTGCAGCGAGAAGATGCGAGTCTTGCTGCCTTCTATCTCATTTCGCTGGCGCTCGGGGTGCTGCTCGTGTCGCTCAGAGGATCAAGCGTCGACCTCATGCATGTGCTGTTCGGCACGGTGCTCGCTCTCAACGATCAGGCGCTCGCTCTCATCGGCATCATAACCGCCAGTACGCTCGCCGCACTCCTGCTGATCTGGCGCGCGCTCGTGGCCGAATGCCTCGATCCCCTGTTCCTGCGCAGCGTGAGCGGGGCGGGGCCGATCGTGCATTTCATCTTCCTGATCCTCGTGGTGCTCAATCTGGTCGGCGGATTCACGGCGCTTGGCACGCTGTTGTCGGTTGGGTTGATGATCCTTCCCGCCGCATCGGCGCGCTTCTGGATGACGCGGGCCTTTCCGATGTGCGTATTCGCCGTGGCGCTGGGAGCGGCATCGAGCATCGCCGGGCTACTCATCTCCTACCATCTCGGCATCGCATCGGGACCCGCCATCATTCTCACTGCCGGAGCCTTCTATCTCGCCTCGATGGTCGGCGGACGCCGCGGGTTGATCGGATCAAGTCTAACACGGCACCGTCATAGAGCAGCTTGAGGATCGTCATGAAGAGATTGGCATTGCTGACAGGATTTTGTCTGTGCATGGGCATGTTCGCCGGCCAGGGACAATCGGCGGAGAAGCTCGCTGTGGTGGCGAGTTTTTCCATTCTCGCCGACTTCGCCCAGAAAGTGGGCGGCAGCGAGGTGTCGGTGACGTCGCTCGTCGGACCAAACGGCGATGCCCATGTCTACGAGCCGACGCCCGCCGATGTGCAGAAGGTGACGGAAGCGCGAGTCATCGTGGTCAATGGGCTGGGTCTCGAGGGCTGGCTCAGCCGCCTCCTCGAGGCGAGCGGCTCAAAGGCCCAAGTGGCCGAGGCTTCGAGAGGTGTCGAGACGATTGCGCCGGCGGAAGGCGGGCACGAGACTGGAGAAGCGGCGGAGGAAGGTCATGGCGGGGTCGATCCGCATGCCTTCCAGGACGTGAGCAATGCCATCATCTATGTGCGCAACATTGCCCAAGCCTTTTGCGCGGCAGCGGTCGAGGCCTGCCTCTCCTTCCAGCACAACGCCGATGATTATGTCGCACGGCTCGAGGCGCTCAATGCGGAGGTCAAGGCGGCTGTGGCGCGCATTCCGCAGGACAAACGGCGGATCATCACCTCGCATGACGCATTCGGGTATTTTGCGCACGCCTATAAGGTGAGCTTCCTGGCGCCAGAAGGCATCTCGACCGATGCGGAAGCCTCCGCGGCCGATGTGGCGAAGCTCATCGAACAGATCAGAAACGAGAAAGCATCGGCTCTTTTCGTCGAGAATATTTCCGACAAGCGTCTGATCGAGCAGATCGCGCGTGAGACGGGCCTCAAGGTGAGCGGGATTCTCTTCTCCGATGCGCTGTCGCCGCCCGATGGATCGGCTTCGACCTATGTGCAGATGATGCAGCACAATGTGCGCACCATACTGGAAGCCATCAATGCGGGATCGTGAGCCTCGCTTCCTCCCCCTCAATGCGACATTAGCATCGGGATTGGGATATGGTTCAAGGCATGCCGCGTGGCGCCACCCAGCACGAATTCGCGGATGCGGGAGTGGCCGTAGGCGCCCATGACGATGATGCCGGCCTGAAGCTCACCGGCGCGGGCGACCACGACATCGGCAGCGTTGCGGCCGTTCGACGGCAAAGTCTCCAACTTGGCCTTCACCCCCTGACGGTTGAGGCTTGCGGCCATGAGGCTGCCTCGAGGCATGGGTTCTCCCGGTTCGCCTTCCGGCGGATCGACCCAGATCAACCTGACCTCGCGCGCGCCCATGAGCAACGGAACGGCTTCGTGAAGAGCGCGGGAGGCTTCCTTCGAGCCATTGTAACCGCAAGCGATGACCTCGCCGCGCAAGGGTGGGCTCCAGGCGCGGGGCAGAATTAGAACGGGACGGGCAGCGCCGAGGATGACGTTCTCGGCGAAATCGAGCTCACCGCCCGTCTTGCCGTCGCGGTTGGTTTCGCTCAGCACGATGAGATCGGCGCTGCGGCCAATCTCGCTCACCGTTTCCGACAAGGTCGGACCCTGCGCACGGACCTCGAGCCAGTCGCCCTGAAGACCATGGCGGCCCAGGGCCAAGGTAAATTTGGCGCGGGTGTTCTTTGATTGCTCCTCGAAATAGCGCGTCAGCCCGTCGAAGACCTCAGGCACAACATAGGGACCGACGGCCGGATAGACCGTCGGGGCCGGAATGACGTAGAGGCCGATGAGGTGTGCCTTCCCGGCCGCGGCAATAGCGCCTGCGCCATCGAGCACTGCCTCAAGCCGGTCAATCTCGTTCAACGACACAAGGATCGTTCTGTAGGCACTCACCATGGTGTCAGCATTATACGCGAGAATGCCCGGATCCGGCAAAGCTCAAGTCAGATCAGCCTTCCACCTTCGGCTCCTCGACCCAGCCACCGCCCAAGGCCTGCATGAGATCGACAACGGCAACGAGCCTGTCGAAGCGGGCAACGGCAAGCGCATCCTCGGCGAAGAAGAGCGTGCGCTGGGCATCCAGCAGGGTCAGGAAGTCGATGGCGCCCGCCTCGTATTGAATGCGCGAGAGCCGATAAGCCGACCTCGCCTCGTTGAGGGCGATGGTGAGAGAGGAGACGCGGTCCTGGGCGGCTCGCACGGCGGCAAGCGCATCCTCGACCTGCTGAAGAGCGACCAGCACGGTCTTGCGATAGACCTCCACCAATTCCGCCTTGCGTGCCTCGGACAAGCGAACCCCCGCCTTCAGGCGGCCGCCCTGAAAGATGGGTGCTAACAGGTTCGAGCCCAAAGAGAGGGTGGTGGTGACAGGATCAGTGGCGACGGCGGCCTGAAGATCGAGGCCGAGCGAGGGAAAGAGTGCCGCCCGGGCAACGCCGATGTCGGCGTTGGCGGCAATGAGATCGGCCTCGGCGCGGCGGATGTCGGGACGGCGATAGAGCAAAGCGGCGGGCCTGCCGGTATCGACTCTGGGCACGCGCATGGCGGAAAGGCCCGAGCCATTGACCTTCAACGTGCCGGCGGCATCGCCGAGCAGGACGGCGAGCGCGTCCTCGCCGTTCCTGACCTGCTGTACGAAAATGGCGCGGTCGGCGCGGGCGGTGGCGAGGGCGGAGCGCTGCTGGGCAATATCCAGGCTCGTCGCGGCGCCCGCCTCGAAACGGGCTTCAGCGATGCGCAGCACATCGTTGAAATTGCGGATGGTGTCGTCGGCGATGCGAAGGCGCTCGCGGGCGAGGAGAAGACCGACGTAGGTCTGGGCGACCTCGGCCTGGATGGCGAGTTCGATGTCCTCGCGATCGAAATGACGACTGGCGATGTCGGCGCGGGCCGCGGCCGTGGCGGCGCGATTGCCGCCAAAGATGTCGAGATCCCAATCGAGCGCGGTCGCGGCGCGGCTGGTACGGCGCGTGTCGGCGCGAAGGCCTTCGACCTTGGTGCGCGTGATGGCGGTGTTGGCGGTGGCATCGATGGCCGGGAAGAGCGCCGATCTGGCAATACGAAAATTGGCGCGTGCCTGCTCGATGCGGCGAACGGCGGCAGCGATGTCGGTGTTGTCTTCATTGGCCTCGGCAACCAGACGGTTCAGCGTGCGATTGCGGAAGGCGCGCCACCATTGCGGATCGATGTTGGGAACATGGGCGCCCGATCTCGCCGTGAACTTCTCCGGCACCGGCACATCCGGCCGGACATATTCGGGTGTCAGCGAGCAGCCTGCGGCAAAGGTGGCAATGATCAGGCAAGAGGCGAAACTTTTCAGCGCCATGCGGCAGGGATCCTCTATTTTGCAATTCAACTCCCCGCCAGCGGGGGCGCGTATAGCGGAATATGGAAGGGAGGGCCAGTGCGAAATACCTGGCACTTTCGTTTCATCCATCTTCAGCTTAAGGTTGCCAGACCGCATCAAACTTTGACCAAGGCAACATGACCGACGTGGAAAAAGTCGCCATCGTGACCGGCGCGGGCAGCGGAATCGGCAGAGCCGTGGCGCTGACGCTTTCGGGGGCAGGATTCAGCGTGGTTCTGGCGGGCCGGCGCCAGGAGGCGCTTCAGGAAACGGCGAGGCTTGCCGGTCAGTCGGGGGGAGGAGCGCTTCCCGTTGCGACCGATGTGACGAACGGAGACTCCGTCGTGGCCCTGTTCGAACGCGCGAAGAGCGCCTTCGGCCGGCTCGATCTCCTCTTCAACAATGCCGGAACCTTCACGCCGGCGGTCCCGCTCGAGGAGCTGACGCGCCAGCAATGGCAGGCGGTCGTCGATACCAATCTCACGGGACCGTTCCTTTGCACGCAGCAGGCCTTCCGGCTGATGAAGGCGCAGACGCCCAAGGGCGGGCGGATCATCAACAACGGCTCGATCTCGGCCCATGCGCCACGGCCCCTGTCGGCGCCATACACCGCGACCAAGCATGCGATCACCGGCCTCACCAAATCGAGCGCGCTCGACGGGCGGGAACACAATATCGCCTGCGGACAGATCGACATCGG
>Ga0209382_10004411_pt1 | contig 18848 bp, 16 predicted proteins | sample SoiMetdeltSBSDD5_FD_187599 | JGI IMG/M metagenome (GOLD analysis project Ga0209382, IMG submission 187599) | Bulk soil microbial communities from a Populus tree surrounding site in Tennessee, USA - Soil MetaG P. deltoides SBSDD5 (SPAdes) (version 2) | ecosystem: Environmental > Terrestrial >...
GTCCGGGAACGACCAGGTCGGCTCGGCCGCGGGCAACGAGGCCAGCGAGTCGGGCAGCCCGGGCATCAGGCCTCTTCGGCAGCCGGCTGCGCCGGCGCGTCCGGCGCCCGAGTGTGGCCGCGATCGGGGGCCGGCAGCCGCGAGAGCAGCACGAAGGCCAGCAGGCCCGCGGCGCCGCACGCGGCCAGCGTCCACGGCACCACGCGCTGCGGGCCGAACACCAGCAGCAGCGAGACGAGCCCCAGCATCCCGGCCACGCGCCAGGTGTTCAGCACGGTGCTCCGCACGCCCGCGCCGGCGTGCGCCACGCGCAGGGCGAAGTGGTCGGGCGAGCCGCGGAAGAAAGGGATGCCCTTGCGCGCGCGGTGCACCGCCACGAAGCAGGTGTCGAAGATGGGCACGGCCAGCAGCACCACCGGCGTCATCACGGCCAGCCGGTTGTGCTCGCTGTAGCTGACCGACATGGACAGCGCGCCGAGCAGGAAGCCGATGAACAGGCTGCCCGTGTCGCCGAGGAAGATGCGCGCGGGCGTCACGTTGAAGCGCAGGAAGCCCGCCAGCGCGCCGGCCAGCGCGATGGCCATGAACGGGATGGACGTCTCGCCCCCGACCAGCGCCGCGATGAGGAACAGGAACAGCGCCGCGATGGCAGCCGTGCCGCTCGCGAGCCCGTCCATCACGTCGATGATGTTGAAGGCATTGGTGATGCCCGTGACCCACAGCACGGTGAGCGCCAGGTTGCCCCAGTCGTCCAGCGCCGCGAGCTGGATGCGCACGCCGGCCTTCTGCAGCGCGAAGACCGCCAGCAGCTGGCCCATGAACTTGACCGAGGGCCGCAGGTTGACCAGGTCGTCGTAGAGCCCGAGCAGCAGCATCATGCAGCCGCCCACCAGGATGCCGAGCGCGCGCTCGTCCATCGATTCGTTGGTGCTGAGCAGGCCGAAGGCCACGATGAAGCCGGCCGCCACCGCCAGCCCGCCGAGGTACGGCGTCGGGTTCTTGTGCTTCTTGAGCCGCCCGTCCGGCGTGTCCGTGATCTTGAAGGCGTGCGCCACGCTGATCGTCAGCGGCGTGACGTAGGCCGTGATGGCCGCCGCCACGCCGAACGTCAGCGCGTACCAGATGAGGTTGGGGAGGTCGAACGGCATCATCGGGGTGGGTCAGCGGGCGGCGGCCAGACGATACGTTTCGGCCAGACGGTCCGCCCAGCCCGAGAGCGAATAGTCGGCGGCCACGCAGGCCCGGGCCGCCTCCCCCAACCGCAGCCGCAGCGGGGGATCGTCCGCCAGGCGCCTCAGGGAAGCCACCCAGGCCTCGTCGTCGGCCGCCAGGAAGCCGGTCCTTCCCGGGCTCACGAGGCGGACGTTGACGCCGACCGGGCTGGCCACCACGGGCCGCCCGGCCGCCATGAACTGCAGCAGCTTGAGGCCGCACTTGCCGCGCGCCCAGTCGTCGTCGGGCAGCGGCATGACGCCGAGGTCGCAGGCCTGCATCTCGGCCACCTCGCTGGCCTCCGACCACGGACGCTCCACGAGCGTGATGCCGCGCCAGGCCTCGCCCTCCGGAAGGCCGCTGCTGATCACGCGCAGCTCCACGGGCACGCCCTCCGCCGCCAGCCGGCGCAGCGGCGCGGCCAGCCGCGCGAGGTGCGGGAAGTTGTAGCGCAGCCCGATCCATCCCACGCGCAGCGGCCGGCCCGCGGCATCCGGAGGCGACGCCGGCGGATAGCGCGCCATGTCGACGGTCGTGGGCACGACGGCCACGCGCCGCGCGTGCCGCCCGGCCCACGCGGCCAGGAAGTCGTTGCCCACCAGCACCAGGTCGGCGCGCGCGCACTCGGCCGCCAGCTTGGCCGCATGGCCGGGCGTGAGCCACAGCGCGTCGTCGAACTCCAGCAGCACCGGCGCGCGGGCCGGCCACAGCGCGCGCTCCAGCGCCCACGGCAGGTAGGGAAAGAGCTGCTGCTCCACGAGCACGAGGTCGTACGCGCCGCGCGCCGCCGCCGAGACCTGCGACACGCGCGCGACGAGGCGCGCGACGCTGTAGCCGGCCTTGAGCGTCGCGCGCAGCGGAGCCGGGCGAGTCTCCAGGATCGCGAACCATCGCTCGCCGAAGAGCGGCCGGCTGTGCAGCTCGATGCCGCGCGCGCGCAGCTCGGTGCGGTACTGCTCGATGCGGTACCGCGTGCTCGGCCCCCGCGTGGAGGTGCGCGTCAGCGCCAGCACCCGCAGCGGCGCGCTCATCGGCTCCTCCGCGCGGCGATCGCGCGCAGCGCGGCCTCCTCCACGGCCTGCACGTGTCCGTCCCAGGCGAGCGTCGCCTCCGCGTGCCGGCGCGCGGCGGCGGCGGCCCGCGCGCGCCGCGCCGGATCGGCGAGCAGGCGCTGCAGCTCGGAGGCCAGCGCCGCCGGGTCGCCCGGAGGCACGAGCGCGCAGCCTTCCACGCCCGCGACCAGCTCCGCGGTGGCGCCCGCGTCGGTGGCCACGACGGGCAGCCCGCTGGCCAGCGCCTCGGCCGTGGCCATGCCGAAGCCCTCGAGCGAGCGCGTCGGCAGCACGAAGATGGAAGCGGCGCGGTACAGCTCGGGCAGCCGCTCGTCGGGCAGGCGGCCGAGCAGCCGCACGTCGTCGAGCAGGCCGGCGGCGCGCGCGCGCGCGGCCAGCTCGGCCTGCTGCGGACCCTCACCGGCGAGCGCGACGCGCACGCGCAGGCCGCGGCTGCGCAGCGTCTGGGCGGCGTCCAGCAGGTCCGCGAGTCCCATGCGCGGCACGAGCCGGCGCACGCTGACGAGGAGGGGCGTGTCGTCGGCGGGCAGCCCGAACGTGGCGGCGCAGGCGGCGGCCTCCCGCGCGTCGGCGGGCGGGCGGAAGCGCTGCAGGTCCACGCCGGGTGGCGCGAGGACGGTGCGCTCCAGGGCCTCGCCCTGCAGCTCGGCCACCTGGCCGGCGGAGAAGCGCGAGAGCACCAGGATGGCGTGGGCGCCGGCCAGCAGCCGGCGGTCGCCGCGGCGCAGGAGCGCGGCCGCCGCGCGCACGAGCGGCCCCGCGCGGCCGTCAGGCCGGCCGTCCAGCCGGCTGGCCAGCCACTCCTGGTGGTACGGCGCGTAGAAGCTGAGCAGCCGCGGACTCTTGCGCACCGCGCGCAGGCGCAGCGCCGCGAGTCCCGAGGCGAACTGGTGCAGGTGCACGACGTCGGGCTGTGGGCCTCCGGCCCGGCGCAGGGCCTCGCGCACGCCTCGCCGGACGCTGGCGTGGAAGCGCACCGGGCTCCTGCGGTCCACGTCGTAGCGCAGCACGCGCAGCCCGTCGCGGAGCTCCTCGGCGGGCGTGCCGCCGACGCGGGCGCACAGCAGCGTCACCGCGTGGCCGCGCGCCGCCAGGCGTGCGGCGGTTTCGGCCAGCACGCGCTCGGCCCCGCCGTGGTGGTCCGGGAAGGCGAAGGTGGCGATGGACAGGAATCTCACGCGTCGCTCACGGCACGGCCACCGTCGCCCGCGCGGCAGCCCGCAGCTGCAGCCGGTTGCCGTCGGCGGCCCGCATGAGCGTGGCCACGCGCCCGGCCGCCTCGTGGCTGCTGCCCGTGCGCGGCAGGCGGCGCCGCCGCAGCCACGCGGCAGGCAGCAGCGCCAGGCAGGCCAGCAGCCCCGCCAGCGCGGCCAGCGGGCGCCCGCGCGACGCGTACAGCGCCGCCGCGCGCAGGGGCGCGAGCAGAAGCCAGTGCGGCCGTTCGCGCAGCAGCGGTCCGGGACAGGCCGCGAGCAGGCACGGCGCGTGGTTGCGCACCATGCAGAAGACGTTCTGCGCCGACCAGCGCCCGACCGTCGCGCTGCCCACGTGCAGCACGCGCGCGGCGGGCTCGGTGCGGCACGCGTAGCCGGCGCGGTTCACGCGCAGCGCGATGTCCACATCCTCCCAGTACAGGAAGTAGCTCTCGCACAGCAGGCCGACGCGCTCCAGCGCCACGCGGCGCCACAGCGCGGCTCCGCCCAGCGGCCCCAGCACCTCGTGCGAGCCAGGCGGAAGGTCGGCCTCGCGCAGCCCGTGGTCCAGGTTGATCTGCCCGAACTTCGAGGTCAGCCCGATGCCGGTGGCATCCAGGCGCGTCGGATCGCCGGCCTGCAGCACGCGCAGCGCGACGCTCCCCAGATCGGGCTCCGCGGACAGGCGCGCGGCGGCGGCGGCGAGGCAGCCGGGCAGGAGCTGCGTGTCGGGGTTGAGGACGAGCACGGCGGGGGCCGCGGTGGCGCGCACGCCGTCGTTCACGGCGGCGGCGAAGCCGCCGTTTCCGGCGCGTCGCAGGAGGCGCACGCCCGGCGGCAGCGCGCCGGCCGAGCCGTCGGTGCTGGCGTTGTCGACCACGAGCACCTCGGCGGGCGCCGGCTCCTGCGCCAGGACCGAGGCCAGGCAGCGGTCGAGCAGCGCGCCGGAGTTCCAGTTCACGACGACCACCGCCACGGGGGTCATGCGGGCAGTCTACAGGCGAGCACGGCTTTTTCGCGCCGGCGCAGCGTGCAAGGATGGGCGCCGATGGGCAGGCCTTCCGTGCTCGCCGTGCTGCTGCTCGCCGCGCTGCCTTCGTGCGCGGGCCTGACGGGGCGTCGCGACCTCGGCAGCTGGTTCGAGGCGCGCGGCGCGGACTTCATGGACGTGTTCGGCGTGCGCATGGGCGTGGGTATCGGCCTCGGTGCCTACGTGCGCGCGACGGAATGGGCGCAGCTCGGCCTCATGCGGCGCGGGCCCAGCGAGCAGTCGCTGGTCGGCGGCAGCGGCTCGGTGCGCGACGAGGGCTTCCGCGTGCGCGGCGTGCCGTGCGCGATGTTCGGCACCATCGGCCGCTACGGCGGCCTGTGGACCGAGACCTCGCGCGAGATCATGCTGCCCGGCTACAGCAACCGCAACGACGTGGTGCCGCCCATCCATCGCGAGATCATCGCCGGCGTCGTTCCTCCCGAGGGCCTGCAGGACGACTGGGAGGCTTCCTTCGGCGTCGGCGTGCATCTGGTGATCCTGGGGTTCGAGGCCGAGGTGCGCCCGCTGCAGGTGATCGACTTCGTGGGCGGCCTGATCGGCTACGACCCGGCCGGCGATGACGTGCCCGTGCTCGAGTCCGGCGAAGCGCCGCCGCGCGCCGCGGCCGAGAGCTGAGCACGCAGCTCGTCCACGGCCTGCGCGCGCTCGGGCGACAGCTCGCCGGCGTGCAGCGTGGCCAGCGCGGCGAGGCCCTCCTCGGGCGTGACCACCTGCGGCGCGCTGGCCGCGATGCTGGCCAGGTTGATGCGCGCGTCGACCAGGCTGGGCAGCCGCTCGAGCGCCTCGCGGAAATGGCGCGCGGCGAGCGGCACGTCGGGCACGGCGCGGCCGGCCAGCCCGAGCGCGATGTTGCCCAGCATCTGGTGCGCGAAGCCGGCGTCGAGGTGGCCGGGATCCAGGCGCAGCGACGCCTGCAGCTCGTCGGCGGCTCCCGGCAGGTCGCGGTCCAGCGCGAGGTGCCGGCCAGCTTCCTGCAGGAAGTAGCCGTGGTTGTAGCGGGCGTGCGCGACGTGCGGCGCCACGGCAGCCTCGTGTGCCCAGAGCGACAGGTCGGTGGAAAGGACCCGGGTCGCGTCGCGGCTGGCGGGCAGCACCAGCGCCAGCACGGCCCCCGTGACCAGCACGCTCGCGCCGAGGCCCGCGCCGCGCGCGACCTCGCGCCGTCCGAGCGCGGCGAGCAGCGCGCCGCCCGCGAGGCACACGCCCGCCGAGGGCAGGTACAGGAAGCGCGCGGCGAAGGTGGCGCCGATGGGCACGAGGTTCAGCACCGTCAGCAGCGCGAGCGCCGCGAGCAGCAGGCCGGCCCCGATCGCGCGCTGCCGGCGCCAGGCGAGGATCACGACCGTGGCCGCGGCGGCCAGCACCAGCAGCGGCGCGGCCTGCAGGCCCAGGAACTCGTCGCGCGGATGGAAGATGCGCGGCTCGCCCGGCAGCACGCAGCGGCGCAGCGCCTCGCCCAGGATGTTGGCCGCCACGAGCAGCCGCTCGGGGACCGGCACGTCGCCGAACGGCGCGCCGCCGGGCAGCGCCGTCGGCAGCACCGCCAGGCGTGCGGTCCACGCGGCTGCCACCACGCCGGCGAGGAGCAGGAGGCGCCCTCGCCGCAGGGGCCGGCGCAGCAGCAGCGCATCGCCGGCCACGAACAGCAGCGGCGCCACCAGGGCGTTCTCCTTGCTGAGCAGCGCCGCCGCGAAGAGCGCGGCGCAGGCCGCCGCGGCAACTCGGCCGGGCACGAGCCAGGCGAGCCAGGCCGCGAGCACGAACAGGGCCGCCAGCAGCTCGGCCCGTCCCGAAACCCAGGCCACGGCCTCGGCGTGCACCGGGTGCACCGCGAAGAGCAGCGCGGCCAGCAGCGCCGCGCCGGCGGACGGCAGGAGCCGGCGCGCGAGCAGCAGCAGCAGGACCGAGACCGCGACGTGCAGCACGATGTTGCCCACCCGCAGCGGCCAGGCCCGCTCCGGGCCCTGCCACTGGAGCGCAAAGCTGGCTACGGTGAGCGGCCGCCACAGGGCCTGTTGGGGCGATCCGAGCGGTGTCGACAGCACCGGCGCCTCGCCCCGCACCGCCGGGTTCTCGACAAGGTAGTACTGGTCGTCGTAGATGAAGCGCCCGTCCCGCGCTGGCGCCACGGCCAGCACGGCCGCGATGGCCACGAGCGCGAACGACAGCAAGGAACGGAGACCAGGCGACATGAGCGAAGCAGTCTACGGATGGGTCCTGTGCCGGGAGTCGGCGGCCCAAGTTCGCAACCCGGCCGACCGATAGGTGGGCAGATGGACGCCGAGAACCATCCCGCTTCGAGCCCCGAGGAAAGCCCGACCTCGTTCCCCCTGCGCGGCCCGGACCGGCGCCGGGCGCCGACGCCCATGCTCTCGCGCTACTCCTTCGTCGGCGGCCGGCGCGAAGCGGGCCGGCGGCTGGGAGAGGCCGAGAACATCTATGTCGACGTCTACAGCCCACGGCTTATCCTTCTGCTTCTCCTCTTCTTCAGCCTGACCGTCGTCGATTCCGTGTCCACGCTCATCTACCTGGGCAAGGGCGGGCGCGAGTTGAATCCCATCGCACAGTGGCTGATCGACCAGGGTGGCATGTTCTTCGTCACGGCCAAGGGTGTGCTCTCGGGCCTGTGCCTGCTGTTCGTGATGCTGCACAAGACCTTCAAGCCGGCGCGTGTCGCCCTCGGCATCGGCTTCGCCTTCTACTTCGCGCTCGCGGGCTACCACCTCGTGCTGCAGATCCTCGCCCTCTGAGGCGAGGCGCGCCGGGCGGCGGGCGCCACCGCGCCCAGCCCGTCGGGCTACCGACCTCGGTGACCGCGGATCGCCCAAGGAAGCCCCCGTCAGCAGCAAAAGCAACCTGTTGTTCAATAAAAACTCGATGCCAGTGACGGGCGCCGTACGTCGTGAGGTTGCCGGAACGGCTTTTCCTACGGACGGCTGCCGCATAGGGCACGCCGTTCGCTTGCTCACTACCATGCTGAACGCCGACGTCAAACTTTCCTCCGGAAGCACCGTGAGGGGGCTCACCGGTTGAGCCAGAACAGCCCGCTGCCTGCCTGATCCAAATCGAGACCCAGTCATGACCGCGACCGCACGCAACGAGCCACCGATCGGTGGGCCGGCCCAGGCCGGCCGCATCGGGTCGGTGGCGCGCCTCATGGGCCTGACTCCCCGCGCCCTGCGCTACTGGGAGCAGCGGGGTCTCCTGCCCGCGCCCCGGCGGACCGCCGGCGGCACGCGCGTGTACTCGGACGCCCAGGTCACGGCCGTCCGAGGACTCGTGCGCCTGAAGCGGGCCGGCATGGCGCTGGACGACATCTGCGCGCTCCAGGACGGCCTGCGCCGCAGCCGGACGGCTTTGGCAGGCATGGGCGATCTGGCTGCCGTTCTGGCCGAACGGGAAGAGCAGGTGCGGGCGCTGGTGGCCGACCTGCAGGCCTTGCAGGCCGAGCTGGGAGCCGCGCGCGAGGCCGTCCTGCGCTGCGACGGCTGCCACGGAAAAGTCTTCGATCGCGACTGCATCGACTGTCTGGACCAGCGGTCCGGGCAGCGGCTGCCGTGCTGCCTCCGCAGCGTGCTGGACGCCGCCGCCTCGCCGCGCACGGGGAGCACCCCATGAAGCCCGTCGACACCCGCATCACCTCCCCGACGCCGACCGCGCGCAAGGCGCTCCTGGCCGCGGCCCGCTCCTCGGGAAGCCTCGCGTGGCGCGACCTCGACGCCCTGCTCATCGAAGCCTGCCGCTCGCCGGCCCGGCTCGCCGGGCTGGTCCGCAGCCTGCAGGGCGTGCGCCTCACCGGCACCGCGACCGACGAGCTGCTCGGACCGGCGCTGCAGCTCGTCGCTCCCGGCGAGCTGGGCGGCGAGGTGGATCACTTCACGCTCTATGCCGATCACGTCCGGCGGCTGCCGCGCCTGACGCGCGAGCAGGAGCAGCGCTTCGCCCGCCGGCTGGAGTTCGCCCGCGCGCGGCTCGAGCGCGAGGTGGAGGCGCGCGGCCTGCCCCAGGAGACCCGCGACGCGGTGCTGCGTGGCGCCGACTGCGCCGCACTCAAGGCGGCGCTGGCCCAGGCGCACTGGAGCGGCGGCTCGCCAGTCAAGCTGCCCTGCCAGCACATCGGCTCTCCGGTGCAGACCACCTGCTCGGACTACAACCTCATCCGCGGCCGCTTCGTCGAGCGCAACCTGTACCTCGTGATCGGCATGTCCAACAACTACCGCACCTACGGCGTGCCGGTCATGGACCTGATCCAGGAGGGCAACGCCGCGCTCATCCGCGCCGTCGAGAAGTTCGACTGGCGCAAGGAGGTGCGCTTCTCGACCTACGGCGCCTTCTGGGTGCGCCAGGCGGTCGAGCGCATGATCACCGCCAACCGCGGCATGGTGCGCGTGCCCAACTACGTGCAGCAGAAGCTGCGTCGCCTGCGACGCGAGGGCAAGCTGCCGCGCAACCAGCGCGACGTGGACCTGCGCGACGTCAGCGAGCAGTTCGACACCACGCCCGAGGCCGCGGCGCGGCTCATGGAGACCGATCGCGCCACGCTCTCGCTCGACGCGCCAGTCATGGACGACGAGAGCTCGTCCCTCGGCGCGCTGCTGGCGGCCCAGGAGCAGGACAGCGGGCCCATATCCACCGCCGAGCGGCGCGCGCTGGGCCGGCGCCTGCAGGAGGTCATGGGCGAGGCGCTGACCGACACCGAGCGCGAGATCATCACCTCGCGCTTCGGCCTGGATGGCCGCGAGCCGCAGACGCTGGACGAGATCGGCCTGAGGCTGTCCGTTTCGCGCGAGCGCATCCGCCAGATGCAGGTGAAGGCCCTCGGCAAGCTGGGCAAGCCGCGCCTCATGGAGGAGCTGCGGGACTGGCTGTGATCCCTGCCCGGCGGGCCGCCCGCGCGCATGACATCCGTCAAGCTCCCGACGGCGCCCCGCCGCCCGCTCCTCTGCTAGGCTTGTCCGCGTGACCATCCACTTCGCGGAGCCGCCGGTGACGGAGCGTGGCGCGGGCGCCGTGCCGCTCGAGCTCGGCCCGCCGCGGCACATCACCTACCTGCGCATCTCGGTCACGGACCGCTGCAACCTGCGCTGCCAGTACTGCATGCCGGAGGACCAGGAGTTCTTCGACCGCGACCGGCTGCTCACGTTCGAGGAGATCGCCACGGTGGCCGGCGTGCTCGCCCGCCACGGCGTGAACAAGATCCGCCTCACGGGCGGCGAGCCGCTGCTGCGCCGGCAGGTCGAGCTGCTGGTGGCCCAGCTGGCCGCGCTGCCCGGCGCGCCGCGCGTGGTCATGACCACGAACGGCCTGCTGCTCGCGCGACACGCGCGCGCGCTGCGCGAGGCGGGCCTGTCGCGTCTCAACGTCAGCCTGGACACCCTGCGGCCCGGGCGCTTCGAGCTCATCGCGCGCCGGCCGGGCCTGCAGCAGGTGATCGACGGCCTGCGCGCCGCGCACGAGGCCGGCTTCCGCGGCACCAAGCTCAACATGGTCGTCATGGGCGGCGTCAACGACGACGAGCTGCCCGACATGCTGGCCTTCGCGCACGAGCACGGGCTGCAGGCGCGCTTCATCGAGTTCATGCCGCTGCAGTCCAATGACTACGGCCTGCGCGCCCAGCGCGTGCCGCTGGACGAGATCCGCCGCCGCATCGAGGCCGTCTCGCCGCTCGTGCCGCGCGAGCGGGGCACGGGTCCCGCCGATACCTACACGCTCCAGGCCACCGGCCAGCCGGTGGGCATCATCGCGGCCATCTCGCTGCCCTTCTGCGAGACCTGCAACCGCCTGCGCCTCACGGCCGACGGCGTGCTGCGCAGTTGCCTGTTCGAGGGCGGCGAGGTCGCCGTGCGCGAGCTCGTGCGCTCCGGCGCCGGACTGGAAGCCGGCCTGGAGGCCGCCATGGACTACCTGCGCCGCGTGAAGCCCGCCGTCCACGCAGGCTACGGCCACGTGCAGATGAATCAGGTCGGAGGGTGACGCACAGCGTCACTCGGGACCTCAGGGCGGCGTCCAGCGCTCGATGAGGTCGCGCCACGTCGGCGGGAGCTGCTGTTGCTCCATGGCCGGCCGCAGCAGCTCGGCGGCGTGCTCGGTGTAGCCCAGCGCCGCGCGGCGGCGGGCGGTGGACAGGAGCGGCCCGCACGGCAGGTGCGAGGCCGTCGCCCGCGAGGCGCACAGCAGGGCCGGCAGCGCGTCGAGCGGCGCCGGCCAGCCGTCCAGCAGCCGTTCGGCCTGGGCCACGTCCACCGGGCCGCCGGTGAACAGGCGCAGCGTGCGGCGTGCCGGTCCGCGCCAGTCGCGCGGCGGGCCGATGGTGGTGCCCGCGAGCTGCAGCAGCACCCAGGCCTCGAGCCGCTGCGGGCTCTCGGCCACGGCCGCGGCGGCCACGTCCGAGGCCTGGGTGCTGCCCGCCGCGATCAGGCGCATGACGACCAGCACGGCCTGCTCGATCGGGTCGGTCGGCTGCAGGTCGCCCGGCGGCAGCTCGCGCAGCGCGCGCGCGGCGGCCAGGCCGGGCACGTCGGTCGCCGTGCCTGCGTCGATCGCGGCCCAGTCGGCGGCGCGCGCCAGCAGGCCCTCCGCCGCCGAGAGCAGTGCGGCGCGGCGGCTCGCCGCGCGCGGCGCGCGCGCCGGCGTGGCCTCCACCTGCGGCAGCAGCGCGCGCCACTCGTCATCGCGCCCCTGCGCGAAGGCCGACAGGGCCTCGGCCTGCAGGCGCGCCACGCGCTCGTCCTCGTCGCGGGGTGGCAGGACGTCGAGCAGCGCCGGCAGCAGCAGGCGCGCCAGCTCGTCGTGGCCGTACTCGTCCAGGCGGTCGATGCCGTTGGCGAACCACGGCTCGTCCTCGCAGGCGAGGAAGGCCGCCTGCAGATCGAGCACGGGCCCGGCCGCGCGCAGGGCCTCGGCCACGCCCAGCAGCTCGGGCACCTCGACGCGCCCCTGCCGTCCCAGCGGCGCGGTCGCGCACACGAAGGCGGCGCCGTGCGCCCGCGCGCCGGCGGCCAGCGCCGCGCGCGCCGCGAGCATCTCGTCGGTGCGAGGCACGCGGCTGGTCAGCGCTGTGGGCACGTGCGGCGGCAGCGAGGGGTCGATGCCGGTGAGCAGCGTGAGATCGCCGAGCACGGCGACCACGGCGCGCACGTCGCGGGCGCGCTGCAGCCGCCGCGCCAGTAGTGGCGGCAGGTCGGACGGGCGGCCGCCCGGAGCGGTCAGCATCTCGAAGCGCGCGGGCCCGAGCACGTCGGTCGTGCCGGCGGCCTCCTCCAGCAGCCGTGCCGCGCGGTCGCCGGCGGCGAAGGTGTCGGCGCCGACGAGCAGCACGACGTCGCGGCCGACGTCGCGGGCGCCCGCGGCGTCGTCGGTGCAGGCCGCCGGCACGACGAGGACGGGGACGAGGAGGCAGCAGGCGAGGCGGGTGGCTGCGCGGGCCGCCGTCATCGGCGGTCGCCGTCCCCCGGCGAGGCGCCGTCGTCCGGCGCGGGCGCCGGCGGGGCCGGCTCTTCCGCCTGCGCACGGCGCTCCATGTGCTGCTTCGCCCAGGCGCGCCACTTGGCGGTCCAGCGATCCTGGTCCACGGCCACGCCCGCCTGCTGCGCCAGCTCCACCAGCTCGTGCAGGCGCCAGCCCACACGGGCCGACAGTGGCGGGTGCGCGATGGCCCACGCCACCAGCGTATCGCCGAGGCTCTGCATCATCTTCGGCGCGTTCTCGCCCGGCGAGCGGCCGTCACGCAGCGCCATGCGCACGTACTGCATGGCCTTGTCGGCCTCGGTGAGGTCCTTGACGTCCGGCGGCTCGTAGGTGTTCTGGAGCGCCGTGCGCGTCTCGGCCGGCAGCTCCGCCAGGTACTTCTGGTGATCCTCCTCGGACTGCGAGCTGAGGTAGCCGAGCGCCGCCAGGCTCGTCTCGACGTGAGACTCGCCCATCTTCGACTGGTTGCCGTCCGAGAGCTCCGCGTTGAGCGCGAGCGATCCGGCGTAGGCCTCCGCGGCCCACTCGGCCATCTGGGCCAGGCGTTCGGGATCGTCGGTGGCCAGGTTGCGGAGCTCCTGCGAGTCGGCGTGATCGTCGAAGAGGCGCGCGCCGGTCACGATGGCATCGCGCAGGCCCAAGGGATCGCCGACCTCGTCGTAGTGCAGCTTGATGCGCATGTCGTCCGAGCCGGTCTCGTACTCCGGGCCCGAAGACTCGCCGAGGCCGCCGTCGGGAGGCGTCATCGGCCCGAGGTGACGCCGGGCCACCTCCAGGGGCGGGATGGACGGGTGCGAGATGAACTTCCAGTTGTCGTGCACGAGGAAGCAGCTCTCGGTGTTCGGGCTGAGCCCGAAGATGAACTCGTGCCGGCGCGGCTGGCCGCGCGCGAGACGCAGCAGGCTCTCGCCCTGCATCTCCTGGCCGGGGGGCAGGCCGAAGACGTCCAGCACCGTGGGCGCGATGTCGGTCAGGTCCACCGGCGTGGCCATGCGCCGGCCGCGCGACTCGGCCGCCGGCAGCTTGATGACCAGCGGGATGTGGATCTCGTCGTCGGTGAGCGCCAGGCCGTGGCCCACGTGGATGCCGTGGTCGGCGAAGGACTCGCCGTGGTCGGAGGTCACGATGAACAGGGCCTCGTCGAGCCGGCCCTGCTCGGCCAGCTTGTCGAGCAGCAGGCCGACGCCGCGGTCGGCCTCGTGCACGCCCGAGTCGTAGTCGTTGAACAGCTCGGACATGCGCCCGTACTCGGGGATGCGCTGCTGGACCTGCTGGTACATGAAGCTCATGCGGTACAGCTCGTGGTCGCGCGGCCCGTCCGGCGTGGGCCGCCGGCCGAACTCCTCGTGCACCTGCGGGTCGCCCTCCTGGTAGGGGGCGTGCGCGTCGAAGGTGTGCACGAAGAGGAACACGTCCTCGGTGGCGTGCGCGTCGAGCCAGTCGAGCGCGTTCGGCAGGTGGCGCGCGAAGCCGTTCACCGCGCCCTCCGTGCGGTCGTCGCGCTTGTCGTCGTAGACGTGGAAGCCCTGCGAGAAGCCGAAGTCGGCCGAGACGAAGCCTCCGTCGGTGAAGGCGCCGCACTGGAAGCCGGCCTGCCGCAGCAGCTCGGCCAGCGTGCTCACGCGCGTCGAGAGCACCGACCCGGGGCGCTTGATGCCGTGCGCCACGGGATCCAGCCCCGTCAGCATGGTCATGTGCGAGGGCAGGGTGTACGGCGAGTTGGCCAGCGCGCGGTCGAACACGAGCGACTGCGCGGCCAGGGCGTCGATGCGCGGCGAGACGTCGGCCGTGTTGCCGTACACGCCCAGGCGCTCGGGCCGCAGCGTGTCGATGCTGACCAGCACCACGGTGCGCGGCGGCGGCCGCCGGCCACGCCAGAACAGGAAGCCGCCCGCGACGCCCGCGAGGAGCAGGAGGACGACGAGCAGCGGGCGTCGCGACATGGGAAGTCCCCCATGGTGGCCCGGCCACGTCGCGCGGGCAAGTGAGCGATGGCGCCTGCAGAACCGCCGGGCCGCCGTGCAGGTGGCGGAGCGTCGACGCCATCCGGCCCGCGGGCTCTCAGATGCCCGCGCGCAACCAGCGGTCCACTGGCGCGAACCACCAGCGCTGCGCGGCGTGGGCGCCGAGGTACTGGGCCCAGTTCTCGTACAGCGCGAGGCGCTCGGCCCAGCCCAGCCAGCGCTGGCGCGTGGCGGCGTCGACGTCCGTGCGCGCCTCCACGAGCCGCCGGTAGTGCTCGCGCGCCGCGGCCACGTTGGCGCGGATCTGGCCCCGCCCAGGCACGGTCACCAGCCCGAGCAGCTGGCGCAGGTTGCTGTGGTCGCAGTAGATGCGCCGCGCCTCGTCGAAGGCCGAGCGATCGTGGCTGTGCTCGACGGCCGCGGACGGCACGAAGGCGATGCGTCCTCCGCCGCGCACCGCCCGCGCCGCCCAGCGCACGTCCTCGCCGAAGTCGGCCGGCTCGAACCGCAGCCGCTCCCAGGCCGTGCGCCGCACGCAGGCGATGACGTGGTCGTAGCGCACGAGGGCCAGCCGCTCGAGCGGCGGGAGGTCGTCCCAGCGCCGCCCGCCCAGCTCCTGGATCACGGGCTCCCTGCCGCCCGCCCAGGCGCCGATGCGCGCCGCGAGCACCGGGTGGCAGCCCGCGCGCGGCAGCTGGCGCCCGTAGGTGGCGGAGAGCGTCGGGTCAGCCAGCAGCGGCCCGGCCAGCTCCGCCGCCAGGCTGGTCGAGAGCGGCAGCGCGTCCTGCACCGACAGGATCACGAAGTCGGCCGTCACCGTGGACACGGCGCGGTTGCGGGTCTCGCCGTGGTTGAACGAGCGCGGCGGGATGGACATGGTGCGCGCGCCGGCGGCCCGGATGCGGTCGAGCGTGCCGTCGCGGCTGCCGCTGTCCGGGCAGCAGATGTCCAGGGTGCCCACGCCCGTCTGCGCGCGCCACAACTCCAGCACGCGCCCGAAGAGCTCGCCGCCGTTCAGCGTGGGGATCACCAGCGCCACGCGACCCGCGAGCGGCGAGCCGCTCATGCGCGCCGCTCCGGGGCGAGCGGCCCGCCGCCGCGCGCGAGCGCCGGCAGCAGCCGGTCCACCAGGTCCATGGCCTGAGCGAGGCACTGGTCGCTGTTGTGGTACTCGTAGCGCCCGAAGCGTCCCAGCGCATGGAAGCCCGGCAGCGCGTCCACGTGCTCGAGCACCGTGCGCCGCTTCGCCTCGAAGTCGCGGTCGTAGAAGATGTAGGCCAGCGGATTCCTGTGGGCGTCGCTGGCGCGCAGCGCGGCGGCGCGCAGCAGGCCCGCGCCCTCCAGCGCCTCCGCGAGCGCGCGGCGGCCGGCCGCGCCGATGTCCGGCTCGCGGCCCGGCTCGAACGTGACCTCGGCCAGGATCGAGCCCCGGTCGGCGGGCGCATTGTTCGGGCTGTAGTTGGAGAGATAGGTGATGCGGTTGGCCGGGCCCTGCCAGTCGTGCGGCAGGTAGACCCACGAGTAGGGCCGCACGTGCTCCCGGTCCACGCCGAAGAGGTAGCTGGCGAGCCCGCGCCACTGCAGGCGGCGGGCCGCGCCGGCCGCGCCGTCGTCCATGCCGCCGAGCACGTCGGGCAGCACGTGGAGCGGCAGCGTGCTGATCACGTGGTCGAAGCGCTCGCCGTCGACCTGCCAGCCGCGCTCGCCGGGCCGCCCTCCGGCCGCCGGCTCGATGCGCCGCACGCGGTGCCGCAGCCGGATGCGGCCAGCCAGGGGTCGCGCGATGCGCACGTGCACCGCTGCGAAGCCGCCCCGCAGCGGGTAGCGGAAGACGGCCTGGTGCACGTAGCCCTGGGTCGTCTGCCCCAGCGAGCTGCGCAGCACGTCGGCCAGCGGCGCGTCGGGCACGCGGCCGGCGATCCAGCTGGTGCCCATCGCGTGCAGGTCCTGGCACTTCCAGATCTTGCGGTTGTAGGGCTCCATGAAATGGCGCGCCACACCCGCACCCATCTTCCACGTGATCCACTCCTGGAAGCTGGCCGGCTCGTTCGTCCCGTCGCGCTCGATCGAGGCGCGCAGCACGCCCTCCGTGCATTCCAGGTTGTGCTCCAGCGGCAGCTCGCCCAGCGCGTTCTCGAACGGGTAGCCCACGAAGCGGCCGCGCTCGTGCAGGATGCGCGTCTCGCGCCGGCTGGAGACGCACGGCTCGTCGGCGAAGAGCTCGTCCCAGAAGGCCGCCACGCGGCGGTCCTTCGTGAACAGGATGTGGCCGCCGGCCAGGTCGAAGGTGTAGCCGTCCACCTCGCGCGAGCGGCACAGGCCGCCGATGGCCTCGGCCGCCTCGAGCACCGTGACGTCGTGGCCGGCCGCCTGCAGCAGGCGCGCGGCCATCAGGCCCGCCGGCCCGCCGCCGCACACGGCGATGCGGGCGGCGGCGGTGTGAGGGGCGGCGGACATCCCGGGCATTCTTCCCGCCGCGCCGCGGCTCTACAATCCCGCGGCGCCAAGCGCGCCATGCCGTCCGCGCCCGGCGCGTCGGGGAGGCGCACCCGGAGGCCCGCGATGAAGCTCCTGCTCCCGCTGTTCCTGGCCGCGACGCTCGGCGCGCACGCGCCCTCGGCCTCCGTGCCCGAATGCACGACCACGCTCGCCCTGCCCGACGCCGCGCTGCAGCTCTCGCTGCGCTGGCGCCAGATCGACCGCGACCTCTCGCCCTTCGTGGAGCCGGCCGGCCTCTCCGCGCTGGACCTGAAGGCCCTGCGCGTGCGCAGCCTGCTGGCACAGGGCCTGCAGCTGCGCAGCGACGTGCAGCTGCGCGTGGGCGATGCGACGCTGCCGCCCGGCAACCGCCCGCTCGGCTTCACGATCGCGCAGGGCGGCGCGCCGCGCTTCTTCGCGGTCGTCGGGGAGGAGGCCCTCGAGCTGCCCAGCCAGCCCGTCGAGCCGGGCTTCGACGCGCCCACGCTGCTGCTGCAGTGGCTCTGGATCGACCGCGGCGAGGCGCGGCTGCACTGGCACGTGGGCGACCGCGCGGGCGCGATCGTGATGCAGCTGGGCGTCGAGGGACCGCGGCGCGACGAGCCACTGCCGGCGCAGCCCGCCCCGCCGCAGGACCCGGCGCCGCCCGCCGGCGACGGCCCGCGCGACGGCTGATCGCGCGCGACGCGCGCCGCCGCCGTGAGGAGCACCCTCGACCAGCCCGTCCTGCGCGCCATCGCGCGCCTCGCGCCCTTCGCCGCGCTCTCCTTCATCCTCCAGAACGCCTACAACCAGCTCGACGCCTGGTTCCTCGGGCGCGTCGGGCCCACCGCGAGCAACGCGCTGGGCCTGTTCATGATGGTCCAGATCGCGAACTTCGGTGTGGTGCTCGTGCTGGCGCGCGGCACACAGTCGCTGGTGGGGCGCCGGCTGGGCGCGGGAGCCGGCACGGGTGCGGCGCTGGCCACGGCGCAGGGCCTGTCGCTGGCGGCGCGCGTCGTGCTGCCGGTCACGGCGTTGCAGTGGATCTTCGCGCCGCAGATCCTGGCCTTCATGGGCGGGCGCGGCGAGGCCGTCGAGCAGGCCACGCTGTTCCTGCGCACGCTGTACCTCTTCATGCCGGCGCTCTTCGCGCAGCCGCTGCTCGACTTCGTGTTCCAGGCCCTGGGCGACACGCGCACGCCCTTCCGCATGCAGCTCGTCGCGCTGGCCGTGAACGCCGCGCTCAACGCCGTGCTGGTGCTGCCGCACGAGCTGACGGTCCTGGGCCACACGGTCCACGTCGGTGGCCTGGGCGTGGCGGGCTCGGCGCTGGCCACGGGCCTGTCGCGCCTGCTGGCCGCCTGCATCCTGTTCGTGCTGCTGGTCCGGCGCTACCACTGGGCCACGCTCCTCTCCCGCGCGGGCTATGCCTGGGACGGGCCGGTGGCGCGCGAGATCCTGCGCGTCGGGCTGCCGGCGGGCCTGGCCACCATCGCCTATTCGGTCGTGGGCGTGTTCGTGCTGCAGGTCGTGGGGCGCTTCGGACAGGACGCCTACGGCGCCTACGGCATCGGCTTCCGCGGCGTGGAGAGCTTCTCCTTCATGATCCTGCTCGGCGTGGGCACGGCCACGGCCACGGTGGTCGCGCACGCAGTGGGCGCCGGTGATTTCGTCCGCGCGCGGCGCGCCGGGCACGTGGGCACGGCCCTCGGCGCCGGCTGCATGGCTGCCACCGGGGCGGTCTTCCTGCTCGCGGGGCGGCCGCTGGCCTCCATCTACACCAGCGATCCCGGCCTGCTCGACATCGCCGCCGGCTACATCGGCGTGATGGCCTTCTGCCAGGTGCCGCAGGCGCTCGAGACGGTCTACTCCGATGCCATGGCCGGCGCCGGCAGCACGCTGCGCACCGTGCTCATCTCCATTCCCGGCAACGTGCTGCGCGTGCCACTGGCCTGGTACCTGGCGTCGGGACGCGGGCTGGGGCTGCGCGGCGTCTGGTACGCGATCCTGGTCTCGGCGGCGCTCAAGGGCGCGGGTGTCTCGGCGCTCTATCTCTCCGGCCGCTGGGAAGCCGCCGCGCTGCACGGACGTCGGATGGCGGAGGCCGCGTGACCCGACCGCCCGCACTCGTCGACCTGCTCGAGCGCCTCGTGGCGCGGCGTGCGACGCTGGCCGTGCTCGGCCTCGGGTACGTGGGCCTCTCGCTGGCCGCCGCGGCGGCCCGCGCCGGCTTCCGCGTGATCGGCCTCGACACCGACGCGGCGCGCGTCGACGCGCTGCGGCACGGCACGCTGCCGGCCGGCGAGCTCGATCCCGCTCGCCTCGCCGGCCTGCTGGACGGCGGGCGCTTCGACGCCGTGAACGATCCCGCCCGCCTCGCGGGCGCCGACGTGTTCGCGCTCTGCGTGCCCACGCCCTCGGGCCCGGA
>Ga0209382_10004413_pt1 | contig 18844 bp, 14 predicted proteins | sample SoiMetdeltSBSDD5_FD_187599 | JGI IMG/M metagenome (GOLD analysis project Ga0209382, IMG submission 187599) | Bulk soil microbial communities from a Populus tree surrounding site in Tennessee, USA - Soil MetaG P. deltoides SBSDD5 (SPAdes) (version 2) | ecosystem: Environmental > Terrestrial >...
CCTCGAACATCCAGGTCCTGCTGCACAAGGATGGCAGCTCGATCACCGTCACCGACGATGGCCGGGGCATTCCGGTCGACAAACATCCGACGACGAAGAAGAGCGCGCTCGAAGTCATCTTCACGATGCTCCACGCGGGCGGCAAGTTCGAGCAGGGGAACTACAAGACCGCCGGCGGTCTGCACGGTGTCGGCGCGAGCGTCGTCAACGCCCTCTCGAGCGAATTGCGCGCGACGGTGAAGCGCGACGGATCGAGCTGGGAGATGGCGTTCAAGCGAGGCAAGCCCACCGGTCCGTTGAAGAAGACTGGAGCTGCGCGCGGGACGGGCACGATCGTCTACTTCCATCCCGACTCGACGATCTTTCCGAAGGTGGAATTTGACGCCGCGGTCATCCGCGAGCGGCTCGAGGTGATCAGCTACATCCACAAGGGCGTCAAGGTCACCTTCGAGAGCGAAGCCGATGGCACCAAGGCCGTCTTTCATCACGAGGAAGGGCTCGCGGATTACCTGAAGAAGATTGTCGCGGCGCGCAGCTCGAAACCGGTGCACGAGGCGGCGTTTCTCCTCGAGCGCGAGAGCGGTCCACGACTCGACTTGGTGCTGCAGTGGACCGAAGCCACCGACGAGCACATCCGCAGCTATGTGAACGGTATTCCCACCGGATCCGGCGGCACGCACGACAACGGCCTGCGTGCCGGGCTCGGGAAGGCCGTGCGCAATTACATCGACACGCACAACCTGTCGCCGAAGGGCGTCACGCTGACCAGCGAAGATATTCGCGAAGGGTTGACCGGTATCCTGAGCCTGTTCATCGAGGAGCCGCAGTTCCAGGGCCAGACCAAGGATCGCTTGAACAATCCCGAAGTGCTGTCGGCCGTCGATTCAGCCGTGCGTCCCGCACTCGAGCACTGGATGAATCACAACCGCAGCATCGCCGAAGCGATCGTCGCGCGCATCGTTCTGGCGGCACGCGCGCGCGAGGCGAGCCGCGCCGCGCAGGCCGAAGTGACGCGCAAGACGGCGACGACCGGCCGCTTGAATCTGCCGGGCAAGCTCAGTGACTGCACCAGTGCCAACCGCGAAGACAGCGAGCTGTTCGTCGTTGAGGGCGATTCGGCCGGCGGATCGGCGAAACAGGGCCGCGACCGTTCGAAGCAGGCGATTCTGCCGCTGCGCGGCAAAGTGATGAACACCGAGGGGATGACGCTGGCGAAGGTGCTCGAGAACAAGGAGCTCGCCGATCTGGTCACCGCGCTCGGGTGCGGCCTCGGCAAGAACTTCGACATCGCGCGCCTGCGCTACGGCAAGGTCATCATCCTGGCTGACGCCGACTCGGACGGTCATCACATTGCCACGCTGCTGCTGACGTTCATCTACCGGCACTTACCGCAGTTGATCACCGGCGGCAAGGTCTATCTCGCGCAGCCACCGCTCTATCGCATCGACATCGGCAAAGACACGTTCTGGGCCCTGGACGATGCACATCGCGATCGCTTGCTGAAGGCGCATACCAACGGCCGCGGCAACCCGGAGATCACGCGCTTCAAGGGCCTCGGCGAGATGATGCCGAAAGTGCTGTGGGAGACGACGCTCAGCCCGAAAAGCCGCCGCCTGCTGCGCGTCGACATCGCCGATCAGCTCGTCACCGATCGCGTGATCAACGAGTTGATGGGCAAGGACGCCTCGGCGCGCTTCCGCTTCATCATGGAGCGGGCCGAAGACGCGCAGGAGCTGGACGTCTAGCAGTCTCCGTTCGACGGTTACCGCTGGTCGAAGTGGGCGCGGTCGGCCCTGATCGCGTCGGCCGCTTCAGTGTCTTCGGAGTCCGGCGGGAACTTCGACGCCACGTAGGCGGCGATGGCCGTGATGTCGTCGGCGTTCAGCTTGGCCACCGCCACCTTCATCAGATCGACGGCCGACCCGCGGCGGACGCCCTGCTGGATGTCGAAGATTTGGCGTGCCAGGTAGCTCGGCGACCTGCCGGCGATCGGCGGCACGTCGCCGACGCCCATCAGGTCGGGCGCATGGCAGGCCGTGCACGCCGTGGTCTTCCCCTGGACGATCTGGTTGCCGACGATCTCCGCTCCGCCGAGCCTGACCAGTTGCTTGCCGCGCGCGAGGCTGCCCGGAGGAACGTAGGCGAGGAACCTGGACCGCGGATCTCGTAGTCGGTCCGCGTGCTCCTCGTCCTCCGGTACCTCGATGATGCGGCCCGCGATGGGTTCGGTGCGCTCGGTCTCCGTGGCCAGGAACAGGTTGCCGACGATGCGGGTTTTCGGGACGAGCGCCGTCTCGATCACCTTCACTCGCGGCCGCCATTTGATAGCCGCGAAATACTGAGCGGCCTGGATCATCTCCTCGTCGGTCATCGCGCGGGCGAGATCGATCATCGTATTGGTGTTGGGCTTTCGAGGATCCGCGCTACGGCGGAGCCCGTTCTTGAAGTCCTTCAGCTGCTGGACGAAATAGTTCGGAGGCAGACCGGCCGTCGGCGCGTTCTCGGGACGGCCGAGGCCGTTCGGGAGATGGCAGAAGCCGCACCCGCGCCGCCCGGTGTCGAGCTTCGACGGCCCTAGCCGGATGATGTCGATCATCGGCGGGTGGTCGTCGGGATACCAGTCGATGACGTTGCTGCCGTCGCGGATGTCCACGAGCGAGAAGGTGCCCGCGCTTCCCGGAAGCGATCGGGGCCGGGTCTGTTCCCCTTCGTCCTCGTTGGGCCGCAGCGCGCGCGACGGTGGTCGCTGCGGCTCGGCCTTCTCCCCCGGGGCGGGCGGCGTCGGGAAGCCATATGCCCAGAGTGGCTGTTGCGTGAAATCGACGACAGTCGTCGCCAGGTCGCCCCGCGGCGCCACGGAGGAGGCGCTCTCTCCGGCCGCAACCGTGCCGCTACGATCGTACTGCCGCTGCACCAACGCACCCGCCGCAAACGACGTAGCACACAGGACCGCCACTCCGAGCGACCGTCGCATGAGACCCTCTCTGTTCCCGCGGCGCCACCGCCGACGGGCGAGCGAAGTCTACGCGACAGCGAGCCGCGCGTCACCAGAAAGGCAAGCCGGGGAGTAGAATCCCGGTCCGTGATCAGCATCGGCGCTCGCGTAGGCCCCTACGAAGTGGCCGGCGTGCTCGGGGCCGGCGGGATGGGCGAGGTGTTTCGCGCGCGTGACACCAAGCTGCGGCGCGACGTGGCGATCAACGTCCTGCCAGACGGACTCGCCTCGGATCCCGAGCGGCGAGCTCGGTTCGAGCGCGAGGCACACGTTCTCGCCTGGCTGAACCATCCCAATATCGCCGCGATTCTCGGGTTCGAAGAGGGACCCGCCGACGCCGGTCCGCCCGCACAGGCGCTGATCCTCGAGCTGGTCGATGGTCCGACGCTGGCCGATCGAATCGTGCAGGGCCCATCCCGTTTGACGAGGCCATGCCCATTGCTAGGCAAATCGCAGAAGCGCTCGAGGCCGCGCACGAACTGGGGATCGTCCATCGCGATCTGAAGGCTTCCAACATCAAGCTTCGACACGATGGCCCGTACATGAGCCAAGAGCAAGCCAAGGGTCTCGAGGCCGACCCGCGCAGCGATGTGTTCGCGTTTGGCGCCGTCCTCTACGAAATGCTCACAGGCCGTCGGGCGTTTGCCGGCGACGGCGTGAGCGAGACGCTGGCCTTCGTCGTCACCAAGGATCCCGACTGGGCGCTCCTGCCAGCAGCCGTTCCGCAGCGGATCCGAATGCTGATGTCCCGCTGTCTGACCAAGGATCGACGTCAGCGGCTGCAGGCGACGGCGAGGCTCGCATCGCCATCGACTCGTTGAACTCTTCGGAGCCGGAACCAGCGAAGGTTTCCGTTCCGCCGCGATGGCGCGCGTGGCCGGGTTGGGTTGCCGCCGCGCTCGTCGCTGCCGCGTTCAGCGCCTGGCTGTGGGCGACACCGACGCCGGCCAGGCCTTTGTGAAATTCCAGATTACGGCTCCGGCAGGCAGTCAGCTCCCGCTCGGAACACCGGTGCTCTCACCCGACGGCCGCATGATTGCCTACGTCGTTGCCACTCCGAAGCGGCCGAGTGTTCTGCACGTGCGGAACCTGGGATCGACTGACAGCACGCCGTTCCCGGTACGGAGCGAGTCGTCTACGCTTTCTGGTCGCCCGACAGCCGCTCGCTGGCGTTCTACGCTCAAGGCACGATTCGGCGCGTCGATCTGAATGGCGGCTCTCCGCGCGAAATCGGAGACACGGGCAACGTGTGGAGCGGGAGTTGGAATCAGCAGGGACAGATCCTCTTCAGGGCGCTCAGCGGCGCCGCGATACGCTCGGCGCCGGCATCTGGGGGCCCCGCGACGACTGTCATGACGAGCGGGGAGAAAGAACGCTTCGCGCAGGGTTGCACTTTCTTGCAGACGGGCGGCGCTTTCTCGTACTCACGACTCGCCCGGATGGCGAGAGTGTGCTGGAGGTGCGTGCGATCGATTCGACGGAGCGCACCACTCTTGTCGGACGCAATCCCACTCTCGGGAGCGTTGCGGCGACGCCCGACGGCAGCTATCTGGTCTACGCGCGCGACACGACGCTCTTTGCGCATTCCTTTGACGAGTCGCGCGCAAGGGTCGTCGGCGAGCCCACGCCCATCGTCGACAACATCGGCCGTCTGGCTGGACCGCTGAATGTCCCCGCGATGAGCGTGTCCCCTGCCGGCCATCTCGCGTACCAGGTGGCAGAGCAAACGGGCCTCAGCGGAAGACGGGCGGTCTGGCACAACCGCAGTGGAGAGGAGTTGGGAGAGGTGTCGATCGGGAACGTCACGTTCTCGTACGGGCTCTCACCGAACGGACAAACGCTGGTCTATCAGCTGCCGTCATCGACTGGCACCGATATCTGGAAAGTCGACGTAGGCAGGGGTACGAGCTCGCGGTTCACGTTCAACGAGCCGGCGCGAACGCCGATCTGGTCCGCAGACGGCCGCCGCGTGGCGTTCGTACGAGGCGCAGGCATATTCGAGAAGGACGCCAGCGGCGCGGGCGAGGAGCGCCTGCTCGTGTCTGGACCCGCGGATGCTCTGACCGATTGGTCACCCGACGGCCGTCACCTGCTGATCACCGAGGGTCAGCGAGCCGTCATAGTGACGCTCGGCACAGGCGCTCGCGTGCCGGTCGGAGTCTCAGGCACGGTGTCAGGCATGGCGCGTTTCTCGCCTGACGGTAAATTCATCGCCTACACGTCCAGCGAATCAGGTCGCGAGGAAGTCTACGTGAGACCCACGCCGCCCGCTGTCGGCAAGTGGCAGATCTCAATCGACGGGGGACAACAGTCCGAATGGCGCCGCGATGGCAAAGAGCTGTTCTTTCTGACACAGAACCGTGAGCTGATCGCCGTCGACGTGGACACTCGAGAGACCTTCAGCATGGGGGGGAAGCCTCGCGTCCTCCTCGAAACACCAACCCTCGCTGGCTACGCAGTGAGCGCGGACGGACAACGCTTTCTTATCAGTGTTCCCGTCGAGGCCGGGACGAACGCGCCGATTGTCGTCGTTTTGAACTGGTCTCAGATGCTCGAGCGCGACGGGCGTTGAGCGTTCATCATGGAGCGACGAGGACGCGCAGGAACTGGACGTCCGGCGAGCGCATACAGGAACGGCGTTCACTCACTCCACGTGTGTTACGACTCACAGAGGCACAAAGGCACAGAGGTCTTGATCTAATGTGTCCATAACCTCGGTGCCTCTGTGTCTCTGTGTGTCGTAGGCATGTGAAGTCGGTGAACTCAGTTCGCCTTTGAGTACTCGAGGATGAACAACCCCGTGCCGACTCGGTCGGTTGCGTAGGCGAGACCTCGGGCATCGATGTCCACATCGTTGATCTGAATCACCGTCGGCTGGCCCATCGCGATTGGGTGTGATCGCTCGTTGGTCTTCGGGATGTAGTAGCCCAGCTCTTTCATCTCGTAGGGATTCGACAAGTCCAGCACACGGATGCCGGCGTTGAAGTAGGCCAGCCACGCGAGCTTGTTCTCGAAACGGTTGATGCGGCCGTTCACCGTCTCCGCTGACTGATGCGGCCCGAAGCGGCCGCCCTTGGTGCAGAAGTTCCCGACCGGCACCTGCCACACGGACACAGGAAACGGCTTCGACTCGTTGGTGATGTCGAGCATGTAGGAGCCGGGACGCACGCCGCCCGGGCAGGGCGCCATGTCGGCGGCCCCGCCGGCCTCGTCGACGACGAAGGCGTAGCGGCGCGGCAAGGCTTCCTTCCCGAAGTTCGGCACCGTGTCGTAGACGATCGGCGACACGGTGTGCGGACCGCGATGCGGCGGGTTCATGTCGAGCGACCACACCAGCTTCGGATGCGCCGGATCGGCGATGTCGAACTCCGCCGTCCATCCCGAGTTGCGATAGCCGACGTAAAGCCGCTTGCGCTCCTCGTCGACGACCGGGTGGTGGGCGTACTGGTTCTCGTATCCCGGCTCGCCGTCCTTCTGACTCGGCAGCCACGCGCGGCCGACGAATTTCGGCGCCTTCGGATCTTTCAGATCGAAGATCTGGATGATGACGTTGCGAAAGCCCGGCTCACCTGACGCGGCGTAGAAGTAGCCGGTGTCCTGCGACCACCAGCCTTTGTGCGCTCGGAAAAGGAACGTGCCGCCGCAGCCCGGCCCGCAGGAGTTCGGCGGCGTTCCGGTGATCTCGGACACGAGCGTGATCTTCGACGGGTCCGTGTCTCGTGACGTGATGTCGAAGATCTGGTACTTGAGGTCCTTGCCGGTCTCGCCCTCGGTGATGATCTCGGAGTTGCGAATCAAGTAGTCGCGGCCCGAGCCGTCGAATTTGTAGTCGTAGACCACCGACACGCCGCGCGAGTTGCGGTTCGTCTCGTTCGGGATATGCCACACCAGTTTCGGATTCGCCGGGTCGGCGACGTTCAGGATCGACGTGCCGTTCCATTCCTGTTTGCCGGTGATCGGATTCAGCTTTGGCTTCTGGTCCCAGTAGCTCTCGTGGTGACCGACGTAGACCCAGCTGCCATTGGCCGCATCGGACAGCGTGGTGACGACGAGCGACTCGCGACCTTGCAGGTCGTGGTAACCGACGAGACGCACGTTGTGCGCGTCATCGGCGCGCGGGTCGCGGGTCGTCGCGGCCGCAGCGGTTTCCGGGCCAGAGGAACCGCGACAGCCCCAGGCGACCGCCAATAGCACGACGGCGGCAATCGCGCGCGAGACGAGCATGAATTCCTGTTTGGTGTTCTTCGTGGCCTTCGCGCTCTTCGTGGCTATTTCGAGCTCGGCTTCGCCGCCGCCGCTTCCGCGTCGCGCTTGCGCCCGAAGCTGAGGGCGTTAGCCATCGCGTAATTCCCCTCCTGGCACGAATACTCGAACATCTGATACGTGTCGTCTCGATTCAGGGGCAACGCGACGGTCCACGGTTTGGTATAGACCTTCGGATCCTCGATGGTCACCGTGTAGTTGATCGTGTTCGCGTCCACACGCGTGAACCGCTCGGTGACTTTCATCGCGTCGCTCTGCGGGATGCCGCGGAGGCGGCCGGTCGCGGCGCTCGTGGCGATGGAGCCCTTGCTGTTGTAGTTCGTGCTCTCGACGACCAGCGTGTTGCCTTCCCAGCGGCCGCGCGGCTCGCCGTTCCACTGCTTGATGTTCGCACCCAGCTTCGGACGGCCGTCGATCGGGATGATGCGCGTCTCGTGAATCATCTCGAAGACGATCACGACGTAGCCCGGGGTCTGCATGATCTGGTAGGCGTTGTTGTACCCCGCGGGGAAGAACGCCGCCGGGTAGCCGCGCGTGATGCAGCGCACCCACGGCGTCTCGTGCTCGGGCGCATCAGGAATGTGCGCCAGGTCGTAGTCTCGCTTGTCTTCCGCCCACTTCATTACCGGCACGCGGCCATCCGGAGGATCGACCACCATCGCCGTGCGGCGCGCGCTGACTTTGTGATTGTGATCGGCGAACTCCGATGCGGGGCCGACGTTGGCGGCGGCCGCTGCACCCGGCGCAGGCGCGGCGGGCCGCGCGACGGCGGCTTCGAACGGCGTGCTGTCGAAGTTGATCCAGGTGCCCTGCAGATCGGGTTGACCGTCGGGTGTGCGTTGCGTCCAGGACCCGCCACCGACGGCGGGCGTGCGCGACGCTGCAGGCGCCGGGCCTTGCGCCATCAGTTCCGCGGCCATGAACGCGGACATGAGAAACATCAGGAGCACGACGCGGCGCGATGGTCGGAACCCAGGCATAGGACGCCTCCTCTGGAGGCACATCTTACTCCTTCGCCTTCAAGGCTTCGACCTGTTCGGCGTAGTACACTGCCCTTTCTGTGTCCGTACCCGGGGTGAAATCCAGGAAATTCGACCGGTCTATTGTCGAGGGACCCATCGGTCCAGCCGTCTGGCGGCTGGCGTGGCCGACGATGTTGCAAAACATCATCGCCGGGCTGCAGGGCATCATCGACCACGCGATGGTCGGCCACTTCGTCGGCTACACGGCCAACGCCGCCATCGGCGTCAGCTGGCAGATCATCCTCGTCGTCATCGTCTTCATCAGCTCGACGTTCACTGGCATGGCCGTGCTCGTGGCGCGATTTGCCGGCGCCAACGAGCCCGAGAAGGTCAATCGAGTTGTCTATCAGGCATTTCTGACCGCGTTCGCACTGGCCGTGTTTCTTGCGGCGGTCGGCTACGCGGCGTCGCCCGCGCTGCTGCGACTGGTCAATGCGGCACCTGACGTTCGCGCCGAGGCGTTGCCGTTCCTGCGCGCGATGTTCGTCGGCGTCTTCGGCATGCTGATGTTCTTCATGCTGAGCGGCGCGTTCCGCGCCGCCGGCGATCCGCAGACGCCACTGCGGCTCGGCGTCATCATGACGGTGCTGACGATCGTCTTCAACATCATCCTGATTCCGATGTTCGGCACGCTCGGTGCGGCGCTTGGCACCATCCTGAGCAGTACGACGGTCACGGTGTACGGCATCTGGCGCATCACCCGCCCTGACTCGGTGATCCATTTCGAGAAGGGGATGAGCCGGGCTCCTGACTTCACGATCATCCGATCGCTCTTCCGCTTCGGGCTGCCGACGGGCGTGCAGGGCATCGCGATGAACATCGGCGGCGTGCTGATGCTCCGCTTCATCGGCTCGCTCGAGCAGAGCGCAGCCGCGCAGGCCGCCTACGCTGTCGGCTACACAGAGCTCTTTTCGCTGATCACGTGGACGTCGGTGGGCCTCATGGGCGCCGCATCGACGATTGCCGGTCAGAATCTCGGCGCCAACAATCCGCAGCGCGCCGTGGACGGCGTCAAGGTCGCCTCGCAGATTGGTCTTGGCGTGGCGGTCGCGATCGGCGCGTTGTTCGTCCTGATTCCCGGATACCTGCTCGCGATCTTTGGGATGACCGATCCGGTCGTGCTGACGATCGGACGGCAGTTGCTGCGGTATTTGACCGTGTCAGGTCTCTTCATCACCGTGGCGCTCGCCTACACGGGCGGCCTGCAGGGCACCGGCGACACGCGCAGTCCGCTGTACATCTCGATCGTTTCGCAGGTGATCGTGCCGCTCGGGCTGTGCACGATCTTCCAGGCCATGTACGGCCTCGATCCCGGTCACATCTGGACCGCGATCGTCATCGGCCACGCGACACGCGCGACGTTGAGCGTGATGCGATTCAAGCAAGGCAAGTGGCGAGGCATCGCCGTTGACATCGAGCCGGCGAGGCCCTGATCTCTGTAGCAATACAATTGACGTAGGGGCGCACGTGCGTTGCGCTACTGTGACGCCCTCAACCACTGCTCCAAGCGCTGTTGCTGCTCCCCGCCGGCCGCGACCTCGAGGCGCCACGGACGACCCGGGTCGGCCCCGAGCGTCACCGGCATCCGGGTGAGTCGATCGCGGCGTGCCACAAGGAACGTGATCGTGTCGCCGGCCTTGTAGAGGTCGAGCCGTGTGTTCAAACCGTCCGCCCGGACGCGCACGTCGTCGATCGCCATAATCTCATCGTCCACGCTGAGTCCGGCGTCGTGCGCCGGCGTGCCGCGCCGGATCTGCGAGATGAGCAGTCGGCCGTTGTCGGTCCGCGTCACAACGCCAAGATAAGGACGCGAGTTCTTCCCGTCAACCGGACGAAAGCGCAGACCGAAGTAGTTCAGCGCCTCGGCGTAATCGAGCTCGTCGGTCGTGTCGACGGTGGAGTGGAACCACGGCTGGAGGTCGATGCCGGCCACCTCGCTCATCGTCCTGTAAAACTGATCGAGCGTGTAACCCTTGGCGCCCGAGTATCGTTCGTAACACAAACGTATCGCATCATCGAGCGACTTTGCCCCGTTGGTCGCTTTTCGGATCTTGGCGTCGAGAAGGAACGCAATGACGGCGCCCTTCGGGTAGTAGTCGATGGACGTGTTAGCGGTGTTCTCGTCGGGCCGGTACTGCTTGATCCAGGTGTCGTACGAGGCCATGCCGACAGGTGTCACCAGACGCCCCGGCCGCGTCTGCACCTGTTCGATACTGTCCGAGAGCTCCTCGAGGTATTCGTCACGCGTTTGTAGACCTGCGCGCCGCACGACGATGCCGCCGTAGTAGTCGGTGAAGCCTTCGGCGATCCAGAGACTTTTGGTGAGGACTTCATTCTCGTAGTCGAATGGCCCCAGCTCGATGGGCCGAAGGCGTTTCACGTTCCAGTTGTGAAAGTATTCGTGCGCCACGAGACGGTTCCACCCGAGATACGAGAGGGGGTTGCGGGTCGCGAAGCGGCCGGTCATCAGCATCGCCGAGTTCTTGTGCTCGAGGCCGCCGCCGGCATCGGTGACGAGCGTCTGAAAGTAATAGCGCGGATATTCATAGCGCCCGCCGAAGATCGTGCCCGCCGCTTCGACGATCTTCTTCGCGTCGGCTGCCGCGCGATCGGCGTCGAAGAAGGACGGGTCGCCCTCGAGGACGAGGTAATGTCTCTTGCCGGCCACGTCGAACTCGCGGATGACCGGGTTGCCGGCGATCAGCGGACTATCAACCAGCTCGTCGAAGTCGTCGGCGCGGAACGCGTGGGCGGCTCCCGCGATGGGATTCAGCGGTGACGCGGTGGTTTTCCACGCGGGCGGCAGCTCAACCCGCACTTCGTGTGGCCGCGGTGCGCGATCGACGAGGGTGATGAAGGTCGGCGCGCCGTTGATCATCGCAAAGCCGGCTTCGATCCAGTTGTTCCGGACCGTCATCTCTCGTCCGTACACGCGATAACTCACGGTAACGGAGCGTGCGCCGCCGGTCCTGACACGCCAGCGGTTCTTCCGCGTTTTTTCGACCGGTCGCGAACGGCCATCCGTGCCCTTCGCTGAGACGTTCTCCACATGCCGCTCGTACTCGCGAATGAGGTACGAGCCGGGGGTCCAGACCGCCATGAACAAATCGAGATCCGGACGCCCGCCAGTCGGATAAATCGCCTCGACCTCGACGTAATGCGTCTGCGCCGCGGGAAATCGCAGCGTGTAGCGGATCGGATCGAGTGCCGTCTGCGCCGCAATCGGACCGAAGTCGAGCGCCGCGAGAACGAGCGCACACGCGAGGACGAGGAGGCTCCTTCGAGTCATGGCCGACATTCTAGACGGGAGGGCCCGGGTGACGCTTCTCGTCCGCGTCATCAGCGCGAACGCCTCCCGCGATCAGGCGATTGAGTCGGCCTGACCTCCACAGGGTTCGCCACGGCAACACAAGTGACGTCCGGATTGCCGTTTGAGGTTGCCGCGCGATATGTGCGCGGCAGTTCACGTTCGTTTGCGGGCCAGGAAGCCACCAGCGACCAACAGGAAGATCGTCGAGAGTGCCACGTCGCACGCACTGGCCGCTGACGCGGCTCGAGCGCGGACGCCGTCGCTCGCCACGCGCTGAATGGCCGCCGCTCGGAGCGGATGCAAGATGCCGGTTCCAAACGACAACGTGATCGTTACGGGAACGAGCATGGCAGGGATCGCAAGAGCAACTGTGACGAGTAGCGCCCCGACTGCCGCTGCGGCAAGCTGGAGTCGGACGCCCGTTGCTGGCACGCGCGACGCCAGCGCCGAGCCTGCTGCGTCGGCCAGCGTGATCATCGCGAGGAGCAGTGTCACGTGCAGCGGACTTCGATCGCCGGTCGTCTGCAGAAGGAACGAGCCCGTCGAACCCGCCGCGTCCAGGAATGCCAGTGGAAGAATGACGACAGCCATCATCCTCCAGGGGACCGTCACGTGACGCGGCGATGTTGCCTCGCTGTCGTCGTCCTCGCACGCCGGCGGTTCCGTCATCGCGAACGCGATCACGCCGCCCAGTGCGCACAGGACCGTTTCCGCGAGCCACCCGGCTGTGAAGCCCCACTTGGTGACGATCGCGCCTCCGGCGACGATCAAGATTGCGAGGGCGACGACCTGAACGGCGCGCGCGCGTGCCTCAATCGATTGGAAGTCCGACTCGCGCTCAATCGCGACGCAGGTGCGATAGAGCAGCGACTGATCGGCACCCGACCGGAAGGCGTCGGCAACCGCCACGAGCAGGCATGCGCCAACGAGGCCGGGGATGCCTTCGGCCAGCCAGCAGCAGATCATGCCGGCGACCTGGAGCAGCGATCCAAGAATAAGGCTTCGACGGTAGCCGAATCGATCGGCGAACCATCCGGTCGGCACCTCGAGCGCCATGAGCGCAAGATCGCCGCCGGCCATTGTCGCTGCGACGAGGGCAGGCGACAACTGTTTCTCCTGTACCCACCACAGGAGATAGAGGCCGTCCATGACGCCCTCGATCGTGGCGATCTGGTACGGCAGGTAGAGCCAGAGGTTTCGTCTGTAGCGGGATCAGTTGTTGGGCGACCGTGGCATAGGAGCTAGCGTATCACGGGGTCAGATCTTGATTCTTGCACAGTGGCGTCCAGTCCAAGAATCAAGATCTGACCCCGAAGACCCCGAAGAACTCGCCGGCCTCGCGATACTGAAACCCCAGTCGTCTGGCAAAGACGGGGTCCTGCGGCCCGGAGCCGACGTAGATGCATTGCGACGGATTGAGGCGATGACGCTGGATGAAAACGACGCCGAGTCCGGGCAGCGGCTTTCGACACCAGCACTTCGGCGGACCAGCGGCGTGCGGGCAGTAGAGCACCTCGATCGAAACGCCGAGCTGCTCGTGTATCCGTGCGAAGTCAGCGTCCACCTGCTGGCGAGTCATCCCTCCGGCTTCGACCTCTGGCCGCCACGCCAGACCGAGCAGCAGCCATCCCTCGTCTCGATACTTGCTCAATACCGGTCCATGATTGGCGAGCGTCTCGTCACACCAGACGATCAACGCCTTGTTCGTGAACGTCTCCTCCTGCTTCCGCTCGAACGCAACGACATCAATTCGTGAGAATCCTTCGGCTGGATCGGGTGGCTCCAGCTCGCGCTGATGTCGGAACTGCACGCCGGGCGCAAACGCGCTGATGTCGCGCTTGACGGCCTGTTTCATCTCCTCCGGTCCGAGCAGACGGCCATGGTTGCCGATGATCCGAGAGACGGCGTTCACTTGCGCGTCTTCGACCGAAGTGGCTATCCACATGCAGCGTACGGGGAGGCCGAAGTGTGCCGCGGCCTGGACGACGCGGGCGCGCGACGCACGCGACATGTAGGTGTTGTCGAGCACGATTCGACGCCGGCCCACCTCGACGAGCTTCTGCAGATCCGGAAGCAAGCCTCGCAGCGAGCCGCCGGCAACGTCGCGGTTCAGTCGCGCGTATCCCTCGTCCACGAACGCCCGTGCGGCGGTGCTTTTGCCGGCGCCGGGTAGGCCCATGATCAGCACTATCTCGCCGTCAGGCGGGTCCGCCTTCGCTGAAGCCACGGCGGACAAGAAAGACCCGCCGCTACGTGGTGCACTTCTCCGAAACCTCGCATCGAGAAGGTCTCGGTCCTGGGTGCTCAATTCCATGCTGTGCGCGCGAACGATCGAGCGCACCGTCTCGACTTTCGTCGGGCCGGGTAACGAGACGATTCGATCGGACAGCGTATCGAGCCACGCCAGCGCGATTTCGGCGGGCGTCGCGCCGTGCCGTTCCGCCACTTCTTTCAGCACCGGCTGATGTCGCAGCTGCCGAATTCGCCGCGGGCCGCCGAGCGGCCGATAGGCAATCAACTCGATGCCGTGTGTGATGCAGTACTCGACGACACCGTTCAGCAGATTCTCGTCGTGCCACACGCTCAGCTCGATCTGCACGGCGGAGACGTCGGCGATGCTCCGAGCCTTTTCGATCTGACCGACATTCACGTTACACAGACCGATGCGCGCGACCAGCCCCTCGTCCTTGAGCGCCGCCAGGGCTCGGACGCTGGTGGGGAACGGCACACGCGGATCGGGTGCATGGAGCTGATACAGATCGATGCGATCGACGCCGAGCGCGATCAGGCTCGCCTCGCACGCCTCGCGCAAGTGGCGGGCCCGACCATCGGGCACCCATTGCCCGTTCGGTCGTGTCAATCCGCCCTTCGTCGCCACGACGAGGCGAGAGCGGTCGCCGCTCGCTGGGCGCGAGCGGTCGCCGCTCCACGTGGCCAGCGCATGGGCAATGAGCCGCTCGTTGTGGCCGGCATCGGAATCGTCGAGGCAGTACGCATCAGCCGTATCGAAGAACGTGACGCCGAGGTCGAGCGCGGCATGGAGCAGCTCGATGCCACGTGACTCCTCACGGTCGCGCTCGGTCGAGAGCCGCATGCAACCGATGCCGATTCGGGCGTATTCTGGATCAGACGACATGAGCAGCGTGCCGCTTCCGGTCAACGACCAGAATAAAGCCTACCTTCCTCATTCTCCTGAACGCGACGAGCTGAAATCACGCCTCTCGTCGATGGCGGGTGAACGAATTGACATACCGCTCGTCATCGCGGGGAAACCCATCACGACGGGCAACACGCAGCAGTCGGTGATGCCGCACAATCATCGGCACGTGCTCGGCGACTGGCACGCCGCCGAGCAAGGACACGTGCATCAGGCGATCGACGCGGCGCGCGCCGCCGCGCGGGATTGGTCCACCTGGTCGCTCACCGACCGCGCCGCTGTCTTCCTCCGCGCCGCCGAGCTGCTGACGACGACCTGGCGATCCACGCTCAACGCAGCGACGATGCTCGGGCAATCGAAGACAGTGGTGCAGGCAGAGATCGATTCCGCATCGGAGTTGATCGACTTCTGGCGCTTCAATCCGTACTACGCGCAGGAACTCTACGGCGAGCAGCCGAGCAGCACCCATGCGGCGTGGAACCAGATGGAGTACCGGCCGCTCGAAGGCTTTGTGTACGCGGTGACGCCGTTCAACTTCACGTCGATCGCCGGCAACCTGCCGACGGCTCCGGCGCTGATGGGGAATCCAGTAGTCTGGAAGCCGGCCTCGAGCGCCATGCTGAGCGCGCACTACATCCTGCGTCTGCTCGAGGCGGCGGGGTTGCCGCCCGGAGTCATCAATCTCGTGTCCGGTGACGCGGCGCAGATCTCGTCGATCGTGCTCGATTCACCACACCTCGCCGGCGTGCACTTCACCGGCAGCACGGCGGTCTTCAACTCGATGTGGGCGCGGGTTGGCGGAAACCTGGGGACCTATCGCAGCTATCCGCGTCTCGTTGGCGAGACCGGCGGCAAGGACTTCATCATCGCGCACCCGTCCGCCGATCCACAGGAGCTCGCCGTGGCCATGGCGCGTGGCGCGTTCGAGTATCAGGGTCAGAAATGCTCGGCGGCGAGCCGCGCCTATGTGCCGCAGTCGCTCTGGCGCGACGTCTGCGAACGCGTCGTTGGGATGATGCATGAGATGAAGGTCGGCGACGTCGCTGATTTCCGCACGTTCATGGGCGCCGTGATCGACCGCAAGTCGTTCACCAAGATCTCCGGCTACATCGACGACGCGCGGAAACATGCGCGCATCATTCAGGGTGGCGGTGCCAACGACGAGCTCGGCTACTTCATCGAGCCGACGCTGGTCGAAACCAAGGATCCCGGCTACCGGCTGATGTGTGAGGAGATCTTCGGTCCGGTGCTCACGACGTACGCCTATCCCGATGCGCAGTGGGAACAGATGCTCGAGACCGTCGATCGCACGTCGCCGTATGCGCTGACCGGCGCGGTGTTCGCGCGCGATCGAGCCGCAGTTCGACAGGCGATGGATGTCCTCCGCAACGCGGCCGGCAACTTCTACGTCAACGACAAGCCGACGGGTGCGGTCGTCGGCCAGCAGCCGTTTGGCGGCGCGCGCGCGTCCGGCACGAACGACAAGGCCGGCTCGAAGATGAACCTCCTACGCTGGGTGAGCGCGCGGGCGATCAAGGAAACGTTCTCGCCCCCTCGCGATTGGCGATACGCCTACATGTCGGAGGAGTAACTCAACTCCCAAGGACCAATTCCCAACTCCCAACCACTTCCAATTCCCAATTCCCAAGGAGGCCACGGTAGCGGATTGGGCGTTGGGAGTTGGAAGTGGTTGGGCGTTGGCAGTTGGGCGTTGGGAATTGAAGTAGTTATTGGATAGCAACCAGCTCGATGTCGAAGACGAGCATGCCGCGCGGGCCGTCGCCCTTGCCACCGTAAGCGAGATTCTCGGGAACCCAGAAGCGCGTGCGCTCGCCTTCGGTCATGAGCGGTACGCCTTCGCTCCAACCCTTGATCACTTCGTCGAGCCGCATCGACCTGGGCTGGCCGCTTGGCACCGAGCTGTCGAACATGCGGCCGTCAGTCGTCCATCCGGTGTAGTGCACGCTCACCTGCGAGAACGGGCTCGGGCTGCGCGTGCCCTTCCCGGGCCGCAGCACCTTGTAGGCCAGACCACTGGCGGTGCGCTTGGCATCGGCTGGCGGCGCCTTTACATCAGGCGGAGCAATCAGCGGCGACGGACGGAAGTCGATCAGCTCGATATCGAACACGACCGTTCCGGTCGGACGACCGGCGCGTCCGGCGTAGGCCAACGCCTGCGGCACCCAGCAGCGCCGGGTCTCGCCAATCGTCATGAGCATGACGCATTCGCGCCAGCCGGCCATCACGCGGTCGAGCGGAAAGGTGGACGCCGCGCCGCGCGCGACGGAACTGTCGAACATCATGCCGTCGCTTCGCCAGCCGGTGTAATTCACCGTGACGACATCGGTCGTGATCGGCTTCTCGCTGCTCGTGCCCGGCTTGATTGCTTTGGATATCAGGCCGGTCGGGCTCTTGACGGCGTCATTCGGTGGCGCCAGCAGGTCCCCGGGCGGCGGGATGATCTTGGTGTCTTGAGCTGCAGCGCTCGTCGCCAGGAGCGCGACCAGGGTGATCGACAGCAGAATGCGCATACGCGGGTCGCCTTTATCCCTCCAGCAGCAGGTTGTTCGGGTCCTCGATGTAGTCCTTGACCTTGACCAGGAACTGCACCGCCTCCCGGCCATCCACGATCCGATGATCATAAGACAACGCCAGATACATCATTGGCCGGATCGCCGGCTGCCCGTTCATCGGGACGACACGATCCTGGATCTTGTGCAGACCGAGGATGGCGACCTGCGGCGGATTGAGGATGGGCGTGCTGAGCAGCGAACCGAAGACACCCCCATTGGTAATGGTGAAGGTGCCGCCGCGCAGGTCCTCGAGAGTGAGGGTGTTGTCGGTGGCTTTCTTGGCGTAATCGCGGATGGCCATCTCGATCTGAGGGAAGGTCAACCGGTCGGCATCGCGAATCACTGGCACGACGAGGCCACCCTCGGCGCCGACTGCCACGCCGATGTCGTAGTAGTGCTTGTAGACGATCTCGTCGCCCTGAATCTCGGCGTTGATTGCCGGGAACGCCCGCAGCGCCGCGATTGACGCCTTGATGAAGAACGACGCGATCCCCAGGCCGACGCCGAATTCCTTCTTGAACGACTCCTTGCGCCGTTCGCGGAGGCCCATGATCGCCGTCATGTCCGCCTCGTTGAACGTCGTCAGCATCGCCGCCGTCTGCTGAGCCTCAACCAGGCGACGCGCGATGGTCTGGCGGCGCTTGGTCATCCGCACACGTTCTTCGCTGCGATCGCCACTGCGTGGCGGTGCGAGGGGCCTGGCGCTGGTCGGCTCGCTGCGCCGAAGCTCCGAAGGAGCGGACGCGGGTGCGACCTTGGCTTCGCGTGTCGGTGCGGGTGGTGCGATTGCGTTCCGAACGTCCTGTTTCGTGACGCGACCGGCGGAGCCCGTGCCTGGTACGCCGCCGAGATCGACTTCGTGGTCCTTGGCCATCCGCCGCGCGGTGGGTGTCGCGCGTGGCTCTTCGGCCGGTGCGGGCTGCGCCGCGGCAGGTGGCGGTGGGGCAGCAGCCGCTTTCGGGCCGTTGTCCGAAGCGGTTGGTGTCGATGCGCCTCCGGCGCCGTTCTCATCGACGACGGCGAGCAGTTCGCCGATCTTGACGTCCTCGCCTTCTTTGCGCGCGATGCTGGTGATCACGCCACGCTTCTCGGCGCTGAGCTCGAGATTGGTCTTTTCAGTTTCGAGCTCCACCAGTGGCTCGCCGACCTCGACACGATCGCCTGGCTTCTTCAGCCACTTCGCGATACGCGCTTCGACGATGGATTCTCCGAGTACCGGGACGACGATATTGGACATAAGACGTCAGCGCTTCGACCCGGTCAGGCTCCGGGCCGGCTTTGAAAGAACCTTCGGCGATTCGGCGACGGGGCTGCCGAGATCGAACGCGCGTTCGACGAGCGCACGCTGATTGAGCTGGTGCCACGCCGACGAGCCTTCGGATGGGCTCGCGCTCCGAGCGCGGCCGACGTAGCGCAGCGGGCAGCGGTCGCCGATCAATTCTTCGAGTTGCGGACGCATGAAGTCCCAGGCGCCCATGTTCTCCGGCTCTTCCTGCAGCCAGACGACGTCGCGCAGCGACGGGT
>Ga0209382_10004414_pt1 | contig 18836 bp, 10 predicted proteins | sample SoiMetdeltSBSDD5_FD_187599 | JGI IMG/M metagenome (GOLD analysis project Ga0209382, IMG submission 187599) | Bulk soil microbial communities from a Populus tree surrounding site in Tennessee, USA - Soil MetaG P. deltoides SBSDD5 (SPAdes) (version 2) | ecosystem: Environmental > Terrestrial >...
CGGCGGGATCGCTGCCCGGGAGCAACAAACCTTGGGGGCTAATCCCCGATCAAACCAGCGGCGTCGCTGATGCGCCGAACGCATTGGGAGCGGCGGATCGGCAGACGGCGGTGATCAGTCCCGGCGGTCAACTTGCGCTAGAATATCGCGAAGGCAAATTCTTTGGTGATGGACACGGGGTCGACTTGCATGTTTACGGCCCGGTAAAGGGTCGAGTTTCGTACCTCATCTTTGTCAGAAATGATCCGGCTGAAGATTGGGAGCGGATCGACATAAACCGCAGGGGATTCCCTCAGGGAGAGGCCGGGCACGACATGGGACATCACGGCATCCGGAAGGCGCGCCAGGCGATGATCAGGAACATAGGGAAGGCCGATCTGAGAATTGATGCGGTCTCAGTTAGATACAAAGATGAAGTCCACGCCGAGATCGCCACGCGCCATCGCCACTGAAACCCGTCGCCCAAAATGCCTGACCAAACCCCTTCAAAGAGAAGAGCCTACTGCGCGATCTCACACCGCTGTGGTTTTTGGGAGCGCGAGATCCTACGCCACAGGCGCTTGAAATACATGGCTGGAATCAAACGCGTACCGCGCAGTATCTCAATGTCACGCGCAGCGCCCTGATCTATAGAATGCAGAAGTACGTCTTACAACAACCGGCATTGTGAAGTTCCGACAACTGGCGCATACCAACTACCCCACACTCATACCAACCGCGCCATCAAAACGCCGACATCATTAGCAAGCCGCCGGGCTTTTGCCGCCGGGAGATTGCCCGCAATGGAAGACTCGGCCAGAGAGGTCAGGTGATCGCGCACCATATCGCCCTGCACACGCCGAAGGGCGGCGATCACCGCGTTGATCTGGTGCGCGATCTCGACACAGTCGCGCTCGTTCTCGATCATCTGTTGTAGCCCGCGCACTTGTCCCTCGATGCGTTTCAGGCGCGGCAATTGCCTTGAGTGATTGGCTGGTGCGGTCTTGCGTCCGTTTCCGGAATTATTCTTCACGGTTGCTGCCTCCTTGCTGACAAAGGGAGTTAGCCAAGGCGGCCTCTTTAGCTCGTTTGAAGGGCCGCCGTAATAGGGTGGTAGGGTAATGTGAACACTCTGCCGCCCGCTTTTACGAATAAGTGCTGGAAGCCAGAATTGTTTGTAAACAGGCAGTCCGGTGTCTGTTTACAGACACCGGACGCATTATGGCGAGTTATAGACGGATGTGGCAAACGCAGCGAGTAGATGGCGGCAGACAGTGTCAAAAAACTGTCCCCGGCCGGGCGAGGGGTCGAGGCGGATTAATCCGCCTCAGTCAGTTTTTCGACGAGGATTTTGCCTTCATGCTTCATTCCTTCGACGGTCACCTTGATGGGGTCTTTTTTCGCGGTCTTCTCGAATAGCGCTTTCGCCAGCGTGTTGCCCTTAGCGTCGAACGGATACCATTTACCGTCAGCGAAGATGCCGTAGCCGCTTTTAACGCATTCTACCATCAAGGCGCACTCTTTGGTGTGCTCGGCAGCGAATTTTGTGGCGTCTTCAGGGTTGTCCTTGGTGTGATCGGCGGCGCAGACGACGTCCACGACGTAGCCGGTTAGTTTCACTTTCTCGTGAGCCCGCACGGTCGAAACGACAATCAGTCCTACCGCAAGTATACTTAAGGCGATCGCTCTTTTCATAAAGTCAAACTCCTTTTGAAATATTGTTATCATCCATAACGATTCCGAAATCGGCATCGTTATAGCGTTCATTGCTCGAATCAACAAGCATTTTTCGTGCCGTATACCAAATCGAAGAGGGGTCGAGAACGCCGCCTGCGAATGCTGCCGGGCGATCATCAGGATGATCGATTGTTTCCTCCCGCCTGAAGACAAGTTAGATTCCGGCTGCCGTCCGTTTCAGGCTCAACTCCGATTGACGATCGGAGTTATTCTGAGCTAACATCTTCTTATGCCGGGCAAAAAGCACAAGCCGTTGCCGGAACTGGGCAAGTTAGAGCGCGCGGTTCTGGAGCACCTTTGGCGGGCCGGAGAGGCGGACGTCATTGAGACGCACCGGGCGGTTGGAACGCGTCGGGGGATCACCGTCAACACGGTCGGCTCAGCGCTTGAGCGTCTGCACCGCAAAGGTCTCGTCACGCGATGGAAGGTATCGCACGCCTACCGCTACCAGCCGGCCCTCGATCGCGAGAGCTTTGTCGTCCGCCAGATGGTCGACGGCGCCGGGGGCATGCGCGCTCTGACGAGCCGGGGGCTTTTGGCCTCGTTTCTGGATCTCGTCGCCGACGTGGATGATGCGGCGCTCGACGAGCTTGAGGAATTGATTGCCAGGAAACGAAAGGGGGGCCAGACGTGAAGTTTTTGATACCCATCGCCTACCTTATTGGCCCTCTGGCGCTGTGCGTGCTCTTCGCTTCGGCGCTCGTGGGGGCGGCGTTGATTGCCGGACGTCGGCGGCTCGCGCGTCTGGAGCCCTCGGCGCAATCACGGATTGCGCTGGCGGCTGCAGTAGCTCCAGCTTTCCTCGGCGCAGTGTTTGTGGGTGGCGCGAGTTATGATCGCCTTCTGTACGGTCCCGCGGACTTTTGCCTGCATCTCCAAGTTTCGGCGACGCCATCCTTGATCTTACTGCTCTCGGTTGCAATCCTCGCGGGCCGGGTCCTGACATACGGGATCCAAACCATCGTTGTCATCATACGCGCAGTCCGCCTAAGCCTCGTCCTCTCCGGCGCATCATACAAAGCGTTTATGGGCTGTCTGGTGCTGCCGGTCGAGGAGCCGCAGGCGTACGTCCTGGGTGTTCTGAGTCCACGGGTCTACGTCTCCCAGGGCTTGCTTGAGCAGTCTAACGAGGACGACCTGGCCCCAGTGCTTGCGCACGAACGCGCGCACGCGGCACGCCGGGATCCGCTCCGCCGTTTGATTGCATCCGCGGGCCTCGTTTTGCATCTGCCGGGAATCGCTCATCTGCTCAACCGGCTCCTGACGCGCACGCAGGAGATGGCCGCAGACGCCGATGCCGCCCGCACGGTCGGCGACCGGGTGCGAGTGGCCGAGGCGCTCGTCCGATTTGCGCGCTTGCAGGCTTCATCGTCGGGGTGCGATTGTCGTTGGAGAAAAGTGGCCGAGGCGCTCGTCCGATTTGCTCGCTTGCAGGGGCCCGTCCGGGCCGCCGCCATGAAGTTCGGGAGTGGCGACCTGGAGGCGCGCGTCCGGGAGCTGCTCGATCCGCATCAGCGCCGGGGGCTCTCCGCGGTCGCGCTGGTCGGCTGCTCGGCCGCCTTGTATCTGCTCGCCCTCTTCGCCGCGCACGGCCTTCACTATCTAGCGCAAGCCATGCTCCGGCTCCCCTGATTCGGCGCCCGATTGCGGCGAGCCTACTAGTGGGATGGCATGTGTGAAGCTCCGATTGATGCTCGGAGTTTAGTTGGCCTGAAGAATCAAGATTTAACGAGGCGGTCGGCCGCTGTGACGGAAATACGCACACCGCCGTCTCGTGTCAAATGGGACGCCATTTCGACTCCAATGTTTTGAGTGTTCGCATGGGATCAAGGCAATTACAAGCGACTGACCCGAATGCCGGAGGCAAACCGGATGTCGCCAATCTCGGCTGGGGTCGGCCGCCACTGGTCTATTCGAGCTCCATTATGGCTGGGGCATTGTTAACTTGGCTCTGGCCGCTACCGGTTGCGCCTCCCGCCGCCGTTTCGATCGGCGGCGCGATGGTTTTTGCCTCCATCCTCTTGTTTTTGTTCTCAGTACGTACGCTCCGCGCCGCTGGCACTCCGGCGCCCGGGAACCAACCGACGACGAACATCGTCCGGACGGGGCCATACCGTTTCAGCCACAATCCCATCTATCTCTCGTTCTTTGTTGCGCAACTCGGGATTGCGCTCTGGATCAGTAGCATTTGGATGGTGGCCACGCTGATCTCCGCGGCTGCGGTGGTCTCCCGTGTCGTGGTTCCAAGAGAGGAGCGGTACCTTGAAAGCAGGTTCGGTCAGCAGTACTCGAGTTATCGGGACTCGGCGCGTAGGTGGTTATAGCCCGCCCAACTATCGCTTGCAGCCGGCGCCCGCAAGCTGGCGCGGCCGCAAGCGCGGCGTTCGGCGGAGGAGGTAATCGAGACCAAAAAAGGCGGGGGAGATAGTCGAAATCGTGCAGAATCAGAAAGATGGAACACAGATCGCCCCAAGTCGTTCTCCACTTAAGGATTTGAGTGTCTGCGGAGGAGTTGGTGATCTGATTGCGGTCAGTGACGGATATGCGAAGTCCGATGCGCATCACGCTCACCGGCAAGCTAGAAGGCGGTGCGCTCAAAGGCGCGGCGGATTGCGGCGGCATGCTGCAAAGCGATTGGAACAACAAGAGAGGAAATTGATATGACAAGGATTCGCCTGACGGGTGTGGCGGTATTGGGCGTTACGCTTTTAGTTTTCATCACGGCGCGCACGGCGCAAACGACGGCGTCGCCGACGTTCACCAAAGATGTCGCGCCGATTCTCTACAAGCATTGCGCGAGTTGCCATCGCCCCGGCGACATCGCGCCGATGTCTTTGCTGACCTATGAACAAGCTCGCCCCTGGGCCAAAGCTATCCGCGAACAAGTCGCCAGCGGACAGATGCCGCCCTGGCACGCGGCGGAATCGCACGGCACGTTCTCAAACGACCGGCGCTTGAGTGAACAGGAGAAAGCGACGCTGATTGCTTGGGTGGGCAGCGGCGCGCCGAAAGGCGAGGTGAAGGATTTGCCGCCCGCGCCGAAATTCACCGACGGCTGGGAAATCGGCACGCCCGACGTGGTCATCAGCATGCCGAAACCGTATGCAGTGCCGGGGGAAGGCACGATTGATTATCAGTACTTCCAGGCGCCGACGAATTTCACTGAAGACAAATGGGTGCAGGCCATCGAAGCGCGCCCCGGCGCGCGCAGCGTCGTGCATCACATCCTGGTGTTTTGCCGCGAGCCGGGCGGAGCAATGCCGCAGTCGGCGGCCTACAAACAAGTCGTGCCACAACTGTCTGCCGACGCGCGCGCGCAAGCGCCAGCGCAGGCGACTGACGCGCGCCGGCAAATGCCGGGCGCATTGATCGCCACGACCGCGCCGGGCACGAATGCGATGATTTTCGAACCCGGCAAGGCGCTGCGCATCAAGGCCGGTTCCGTGCTGACGTTCCAGATGCACTACACGGCGAACGGCGTGGCGACCAGCGACACCTCAAGCGTCGGCATCATCTTTGCCAAACAGCCGCCGCAACAGGAAGTCCGATCGAGCGCCTTTGCCAACACGCTGTTGCGAATACAGCCGGGCGCCAACAACGAAGCGGTCGAGTCGGCGATTGAATTCAACGAGGACGTGCGGATTTTCGCGCTCTTCCCGCATACGCACCTGCGCGGCAAGAGTTGGGAGTACAGGCTCGTCTACCCCGATGGCCGCAAGGAAGTCGTGCTGTCCGTGCCGAAGTACGATTTCAATTGGCAGACGTATTACATCTACGCCAAGCCGCTGGCCGTACCGAAGGGCGCGCGGCTCGAAGCGACGGCGCATTACGACAATTCGGTGGCGAATCCGTGGAATCCCGACCCGAAAGTCACGGTGCGCTGGGGCGAACAGACATGGGAAGAGATGCAGTATTCGGGCATTACCTACGCGACGGAGAAGTAAAGGTTCTGTCGCTAATAAACCAGACGATTGATTGGGCGGGGTCATCAGACTATTCACACTCTTTACGGACACCGCTCACAATTTTATTTCTCCGGCAAGATCTTCAGGTATGTATCAAACATATGATAATTGCGCATTTCGATCACGTTCCGCAAATAATACCGTTTGAGGTCATTGCCTAAAATTACATCGGCGTAGACCGGCAAGAGGTAGCGCTGTCCGTCTAAGGTGATCCAGTCATATTCGACGGCGCGCTCCGCCAATGTGATCGAGAATCCAGGCGGGATGTCTTCCACGGATTGTTTGATTCGCAACACGCGTCCGCTTTCCGTATCGATCCAAACGCTCCCCGAATAGCCCGTGGTGACGGTACGCCCGCTGTTTACGTCGGTGATCGTGTCGCTGGAAAATTCCTTCTTCACCCTGAAGTTGTAGATTACCGTTTGATGCCCGCGCAAAGTCTCGCGCCGGACCTCTTTGAAATCGGCCTGTGATTGGGGGGAAAACAGCGCCCCCAGAATGGAGCCGAACTCGCCGGTGGAAGTCGCGCCTTTCAATTGATCGTAGGTCATTTGGGTCGGCTTATCGTTGTAGCGCACCAGCTTGAACTGTTCGCCCGTTTTCGCGCGATAGCTCAGCTCTATCTCCAGCTTGTCCTGTCGCCGCCAATCCTTTTTTCCCGGCGTTCGCACAGAGCGCGTGACGATCTGCGTGACGACGAAGTTCGGCAGATCGTTCATAAATTCCGCGGCGTGGCGCCGCGCCTGATCGAGCAAGGGTAATTTCGTCACGTCTATTTTGGGCGCGTCTCGCGCCGCTTCTTTGGTGGTCGTCGCCGGGTCGTCAGGCGAGGATTGACTCTGAAGATGCGGACGAGCGTCAGACGTCTGCGCTTCGGCTGCGGGCCGGTTTCGTGATTGCGGTTGCTCCTGCGTTTGTGGTTGCGGCGGCGTTTGCTTCGAAGCCGCATTTTGAGCCGCCTTCTGAATCGCGTCGATCACGAACGAACGAGCTCCCGCCTTCCGCAACTCGTCGAGCGTCGTTTCATCCAACGGAAAGGCAACCCCACGTCGCTCAATTTCACCGGCGAGGTCGCCCTGCTCGTAGCGGGTCCCGGGCATTGGGTTGAGCAGCCGAAGAATCTCAGGTTTGGTGAATGGATTCTTGGCCTCCTGGCCAACCCCATTTCCCCCAAAAACGCCGCAAGTGGAGAGCAAGAATGCAGCGAAGACGATCCGCTTTCTCATTGGGAGATCATCTCCTTCTGTTGAACATTGCCATTTTAATCGGGACAGATTGCTGCCTAAACATCCTTGACAGCTTACGCGCGTGATCGACGAGACGCCAGGCGCCTGTCCTTCGCCAATACTCGTTCACCTTTAGTTTAAACAACTTGGGAAATGAGATGTAACGTCGTCGAGCCAGGTTACTTGAGACCCAGTCCTGCAAGGTTTTGACACTGACGTTGAGCAGTCGCGCGAAGACCGCCTGCGAGCAATTGAACCGCTCGCGGAGCTTGATGATCTCCTGCCGCGACATCGGCTTTGGCCGCGCCGGAAGCGCGGTCGTGCGCGCACTCACCGAAGTGCGGTCGCGTCGATCAGTCACGATCTGAAGGGCGGTTAACGGGCGCATCAGCCTCAATCAGCGCCGGCAGCAGCACACGCGCCATCATCTGGTTCACAGGCGACTCCACATTGAAGGAGCCTCCTGTAAAGACCGCGACCAGATCAAGAGATGATACGAAATACGCCTTCTGGCCGCCATTTCCCGACAGCATGATAGTGTCTATTCGGCGATCGCCCGCAGACGTCTGTACGCGATACGAGCGGCGCCAGATCCCCAGGCCGTAGTCGCTGTCGCCGATACGCGACTGCGGAGCGACCGCCTTCTCGATCCATGACGCGGACACGACGCGGCGGCCCTCCCACTCCCCGCGTTGCTGTATGAGGATTCCGAGTTTCAGCATGTCACGGGGCCTGAGGTAGATCTGTCCGAACTCGTTGCGCTGGCTGCGATCGAGTCTGAAGTCCCACTTCCAGCCGGTTCGTTGAATGCCGAGAGGGGCGAACAGCGCCTCTTGCGCAAAGTCGGGCAGAGGCTTGACCGCCACTCGTTCGATGATCCGGCCGGCCGTGATGATTCCGCCTGAGCAGTAGCGCCCGACCGTGCCCGGATCGGCCACCACGGGCAGATCGACGAACGCCTTAGCCCAGTCCGGCTCCTCGTACAACTTCACCTCGGCGCCGGGCGAGGCCCCGTCGTAGTCGTTACAGGCAAGTCCCGACTGGTTGCTCAGGAGGTCAAGGAGCGTCACTCGCGCCTTGCGCGGATCCGGATTCTCGTAATCCTTGTAGCCGAGTTTCCCAAGCACGGGCTCGTCGGCGCGGAGCAACCCTTTGTCTACGGCTGCCCCCGCGAGCAGCGAGATCACGCTCTTAGTGAAGGAGCGCATCTGGTGCGGCCGGTCGCGGTCGTAGCCGTAAAAGTATTCCTCAAGCCGAAGCGCGCCCTTGTGATAGATGAGGATCGATCGGACATCGGGATAGGCCCCATCGATGACGCCGTTTACGAGCCGCTCCGCCACCTCCGTAGAGAGTGTTTCCGGTCCGGCCTCGCCCGCGCGAATGCCGTCCGGAAGTCGTATAGGCTTTTCGTAGCGGTAGACGGCCGGCCTACCATCCCGCCCCTTCGGACGCGGATCAAGCAGCAAACGCGTGACCGAGGAAACGCTCAGCGAGAGTCGCCGAAACGTGTCGCCGCCCTCTTTGAATGCCAGGATGCGCCCATCGGCGTCGCGCAGGAACGGAATCAGGTCGCCTCCCGGATTCGTAAATGTATCGACACCCGCTGCGCGAAGCGGGTACTTGCCCTCGCCGATGATCGCGACTAGCCGTTCTCCGCTCGCCACCATAGACAGCGTGCCGCCGTCGCGGTACTCGTAGAGTCCCTCAAACTCGGACAGATTCCGCGGCGGCGCAGGCGCGCTCGGGGCCGCCGGCGTCTGAGCTATAACCTGGGTGGAAGCATAAACGAGGATAAAGCTTAGCTTGAGCAGTCGTCGTAGGCCACGTTGCATTTTGCATCCTCTATCAAATATCAAGTCAATGTGTGAGTCGGTCGGCCCGACATAAATTATGCGGATTGCGCCAGCGTAATCGTAAATGTGTTGAGGTCAGTCCATCAGGCGCGGCCGGATGGCCGCGGCGCTCAGCCACTGCCGCATGGCGGCCTGACTTCCCTCGGTCACTGCCGCCCGAAACCCGGCTGCGGATTCGTCCGGAATGAGGCCAGCGGCGATCCACCGATCCGCACGGCGGACGATTTCATCTGTCTGTCCCGACTCGGTCCATGCCGCAAGCAATATCGCCAGTCGGCCGCGAACACCGTGCAGGGGCCATTCGTCGGCGGCGATTGCCATCAACTCCTGCTCGGCATGCGCATAGCGGCGCTCCCGTATGGCGCGATCGATGATATCGTGAGGATCGTCGCCCGGCGCGCCAAAATTGTCGTCGGATACTCTCGCGATCGGTTGTATGTTCATGTCCGGCGACAGCTCCTGGTAAGAAAGCACCGCGAGCCCCGGAAAAGCCCCGCGCAGTTCCTGGCGAAGACGATACCGGATGGACGCGGTCGTGAGCGCCACGGGCGCCTGCGCCGTCGGCGGCAGGCTTCCCACTTCGCTATCGAAGGCGTCGAGCAGAGAGTGAGTTTCAGCCGGTGACAAAGGGCGCGCATCGGCCAGCCTTTTTTCAAAGGCCGGGTCCACCAGGTACACGATCAGCGTGTTCTGGCCGCGCGTATATTTATGGGAGATGTAGCGCTTCAGGACCATACGGACGCATTCAGACATCGCGATGGCTGCTTGCTCCTCTTCTGTAAAGGCCCACGGGACCAGCGGCCACATGCAATCGTAAACATTGGTGAATACGATGAACTCGCTCAGATCGATATCGGTTGCAGGCGGAAGAGTCAACAACCGGTCCAGTATCGTCGGCAGATCGCGGATTGAAATCTCCTCCTCAAGCAGCAGCCGCAAGACACGAGCAAGACGCTTGACGCCAATGGCATCCGAAGCAAGTTTGATCAGTGTGGGAAACGCAGGTTCCAGCCTGTCGAGATACAACTGAGCGACTTCGCGGCTGATCATCGATGGCGCCGTCCGGCGAATGGTCCTCGAGATGATGAGCGCCAGATAGCCTGCGGGCGTCCAGGTCGTCAGGCCGGCTCGCTCACACACTTCTTTGGCGTCCGTCGTAACCGTCGCACACTCATTGTCGTTCGCCGGGTTGAACGCGACTCGTCCCTCCACGCCGATGAGTCTCAGCCGTTCCACAGTATCGTTTACCAGCAGCCTGTCGCTTTCGATAAGCGCCTGCGGCGGAGTGCGGACATCATTCACGCGGATGCGTACATCGCCACGCCCGAGCAGCGGGTCCTCTTTCAGTAAGCAAGCCCCTGTGTGAACTCCCAGCTCATAAAAAATGCCGTCGATCATCATACCGATCATGGCGCCGGTTTCGGCGAGATGCGGCGCCATTTCGGCATAAACGTCCGGGTGCAGTTCGATTGCGATACTTCGGCTGGCGGCGGAAAGAGCCTCTTCGAACAGAGTGTCGGGATCGGTTTCGGCCCATCGTGCGACGCCTGCCGAGATCCGGTCCACCCGCAGCCGGCTGCGGGCCAGCCGTCGCAGCAATCTGGTGAACTCCTCCGGGGTGTTCTCGCGCGCGCCGCGCCAGGCGCGCCAAAGAGCGTCCGCAACGGAACGGGTAATCAGGCAATCCAGGTTCGCGTCCACCTCCCTCATCACGCGCCGCAACGACATATCCAGGGGCTCGTCCGCTCTCCGCTCCCGACGGTGCGGACACGGGAGGCCATCAAAAAAGACCTGGAAATCATCAGGGCGGAGATCGTCCGAAATGCGAGTTTCGACCTGCGCCGAAGCGGGCAGAGCGAGGTCCTGGAGCGCCACGGCCACATCGTCTCGCAGCCGCGACGCATCGAACTCCTTGCCGAATGCGACGCCCATCTTCAATGAAAGATCTAGCAGAACCTCTTCCATGATGACCTCTTCAATCCAGTTGGATGACGCTTTCCACAGGCCTGTCATCCCCTGCCTGTTCCGCATCCGAAAGGACCCGCAGGGCCGGGAACTCGAGTTCAACAAGCCTGCGCACGTAGCGCCGGGCGCCGCCGCTGCGGACACGGAGCGTTGTTGCCAAGGGTTGCGAGCCGACCTCCGTACGCAAGGCCGAAAGAATATCCTGTGTAGGCTTGGGACGGAGGGCGAGAACACGCTCATCGCCGTGCGGATGAAGTCCGGCGGCGATCTGGTCCTCGATGTCGCGGCCGAGCTCAAACAAACGACCCTCTCGCCTGCCGGGTATATGCGGCTGAATCTCGGGCAGTAGCCGCAGCGCTTCAAGAGTTTCGTCCAGAGTCGCTCCCGCACGCGCCTTTTCCATAAAGGCGGCGCACAACTTTGCGAGAGGGACTGTGGGTACGGACTCCTGCGCGAGGGCTCGCAGGATCCGTACAAAACGGCCGAGGACAAGCGGATCGGCAGCGATGTCCCGTCCGTGCGATTCCCACTCTTCCTTCAGACGTGCGGCAACGGACTCGTGTGTGATGAAGTCCGAAAGGTTGGCCAGGATAACGGCCTCAAGATGCCGCTCAATGTACTGCGCAGCGCTCAGGGTTTCCTCGCCGAGTTTGTCCGCGTCTTCAGGTGAAATGAAGGAGCCGTCCATTCCGGTCATGGGATCGATCGCATGCTGACCTGTGACGCCACTTGGCTGCAGGAAATCGGCATTCCTGAAGGTAAAACGCAGCCCGGGAGCGACAGTACCCATCACGAGCGGGATTTCGCTTATCATGATCAGGTAAGAGCCCGGTGGCATGTCCGTTTCGTTGCCGCGGAAACGGACAGCGGGAACCGAGACGCCCATCGTCGTGCGAATACGGTCCAGAATTGCCGGTATGTGCGCCTTCATCTCATCGACCAAGGGGATGAGGTCGCCGGCGACTTCGACAGCGAGCGGTGTCACGACAGCGAGCATGTCGGCCGAAGGCGCCTTCGAGAAGAAGCCTTTCTCTGTCAAATGCTTCGTATTTCTTTTTCTGTTCAGATCCTGCCGCACAGCTTCGGACTGAGGGCAGGCCTTCAGCCCGCGCTCAAGCGCCTCGATTGCCTTCGCCACTGCGTCTAGGCGGTCGATGTCTTCCAGGCGCTCCCAGGCTCCGGCCAGGTTCGTGTAAAACACATCGTCGTCCGGCCGGATTCGTATGGCGCCCTCGTAGCTCAGGATCGCTTCGCGGTACCGCTTGTTTTCATAATGCGTGTTTCCGGCAGAGTTCAGTTCGTTTGCGCGCTGCACGACGCCTTTCTTTACGCGACTGAAGCTCAGATAAGCCACGGCGGCGGGAAGGTTTTCGGTCGCGCCCTCGCTCCTGGCCGTGAACAACTCCGCGAGAGTCGCCGCGCGCGCATCGAGTTCCTCGGCCAGACGCAGAAGAGTTCGCCGCGAGTGTACCGCTTCGAGGGAAGCCCACCATTCCCTGGCGCTGTCCCCGGCTGTGTCGTGGCCGATTCTGCTCATCAGCGCCCCAAGGCGGGTATTGACCTGCTGGTCTGTTCTGTTCGCGGCGTCACTAAAGCTGGATGGCGTCGTTTCCGACCCAGCCGTCCGCCCAAGCCCATCCCAGGAAGACGGCTGCCCATCCCAGACTTCATTTCTCCTCCGGATGTAATCGATGTAAGACAGATTCGCCTGAACATCGTCCGTGTTGCTGAACAACCAGGCCTGATAGTAGTCATCGACCGTGGCGTTGCGAATAGCAAGCTCTTCCGCGATCTGAAGGACCCGGGCAATCTGATGACTGTTATCCTTCTCCAGAGAAGTCCAGAACTCGCGCGCAGCCGATGTCGCGGCCTGCCACCCGAGCCTCTGCTTGACGTCCTGAAGGCGCAGGAGGATCTGCACATCGGACCACCCCTCCGTCCGGGAAATGGTTTTCACCTCCAGGTCCGCAATCGCGCGCTTCATGCCCAAGGCGGCAAAGGCGTAGGCGATGCCCCGGGTGGTTCCGGTGGCGATGTCACGAACAAAGCCTTCCAGCGCGATGCCGCTCAGGTGGATGCTCTCCGAGAGGATTAGCATCTCCATTGGCGGACGAATCTGTTCCAGGTGATCCCACCAGGTTTTCACAGCGGGCGGCGCGCTCTTGTATTGAATGCGGCGCTTGTTGTCGGCGAGGAAAGCGCGAATTCCAATCGGATCGCTGTCCAGCGCATGGATCCGGAACGCGTAGGAAACACGCTGTGCGAAGTCCGTGGAGAGAAAATGCGTGAGAGCCTGCTCGTGTTCTTCCGTATTCTCCAGCCAGGCGCCCGCCTCCGCCGCCGGAAGCTGGTCGAATGGACGCGGCGTAGCAGGCCGCACAATACTTTCCGCCCGCAGTTGATGAAAAACCACAAGTATGGACTTGTGAGCGCTCGCCTCCCATGCGCTGTGAAAGCTCTCCAGCGTGATGCCGCAGTCGTCCATTGCTTTTGCGAGGGGCCGCTGAATGGCCGAGGGTATGTCTTTTGTGATCGCCGCCCACCATCGCCGATCGTTTTCCGACGCCTGCCGCAGCAGAGCCGATTGCTCCAGCCTGTCAAAGAGCTCTTCCCTCGCGTCGCCGTTGGCGCGCTCGACAGTAGGAGGCGAATCAAACGGCTTAGGAACGCTGTCTTCCGGAAACTCGGCGAGCATCCGCTTCCAGCGCGGGTCCAGCCTGGACTCTGTACGCGGGACCCAGGCTCCGCATTGGCGAAGCGCTTCCAGCGCACGCTTCAGACCTTCGCGATACACGAATGGAGGACCATCGCAGGCGGCCAGGCGGTACGCCATTGACGCGTATTTCGTGGCAGCCTCACGGTCGCCGCGGGCGAGGCTGCAGAGCGCCCTCACCCGCCAGGCGTCTGAAGCCGCAAGCTGGTATTGGCTGTTGGGATCGAGGCGGAAGTAATTATCGATCTGCGCTTCCGCCTCATCGATCCTGCTCCGGCGGAGCAGGATTTCGGCCACATACGGACGGGCGAAGCACTGTATTACAGCATAGTTTGCGTTTATCGAGACGTTGAGAGCCTCGGCGAGTTCGTTCAGGGCGGCATCCATCTCGCCTTTCTGAAACAGCGCCATTCCGCGAGATAAACGTTCCCAGGCTTGCTGCAGCTTGCCTTCTGCAGGGGCAAGACGTGTCTTGCTCGCCTGATCGAGCCACTGGAGCGCCTGGTCGGGCTCATTCAGGTACACGTATCCTTCCGCGAGAGCCTGTGCCCACCACCTGTAAGAAGCTGTCTTTCCCTGCGTATTCAGGAACAGGCGCCGCGCTTCGGTTTCGCAGCCCCGAAGCGCAAGCGTGACTCCGATCCAGCATTCGATCTCCGGCTGAATATCGGTAGCGCCGAAATGCATGGAATCTTCGCGCATCGCGCGGAGTTCCAGTTCAGTCTGGAACAGGCGGCCCTCATACATTGTTTGCCAGCAGCGGCTGTGGCGCGCGTGCAGAAAGCCGGCGAAGTCTCCGGTCTGAAGCCGGATGGCGCCGCACCAGCGGAACAACCTGTCTGACCTGTCGCCGTTTCCCGCGCTCATCAGCAGCGAAGCAAGCGCCTCTGCGGCGGTTCCCTGTTCGCGCCTGGATCGGAGCGGAACAAGTTGCAGAGCATCGCCGTCCGGGAGCAGCTGCGAAATCAGGCTCAGCAATGTCCGGTTATCGTTTTGCACAGTAAGCGGCCACCACAGCTTGTTCAAGTACATCTCCCAGGCGCGGTCGATCTCCATTGACTGCGCCAGACGCTGAAACAACGCTATCGGGCGATTCAGATCCATGCCGCTCGTGTCGCGATCAGGGGTCGCGAAGAACTCCGACAGCGCGTGGCTCGCAAAACGATCGCGGGCCGGATCTGTGATGAGCCCCCAAACGGACCCCCGCACAACGGGGTGAACGTCGTATTCCTCCATCCCACCCGGCGCGGCGACGCCGACGAAACCCAGAGATACGAGACGTTCCAGTTCCGCGGTGACCTGCTCCTGTGAAGTCCACTGCTCGTCGCCCGCAGTGGCGGAGCCGTGCTGCAGGATGCGCGCCAGCACTTCGGTGGTCATCGGCTTGCCGCTTGTCGTGAGAACGCCGAGCACATCGTAAGAGCGTTCCTCCAGACCGCGCATGCATACGCCGATGATACGGGACCGAACCTCCCGTTCGCTGGCGCCTCTTGGCGGCGCAAAGTCCCGATGCGTTTCGAGATCACGCCATATGTTCCAGTCACCGCCCGCGTTTCTCACAGATCGGGCCAGGATGCTGACGACGAGCGGATGATTGCCACTGAGTTGGAAAAGCGCCCGCACGTCGTCGGGAATCGCAGTCTCGGGCAGGATGCTGCGCCAGAGGGCCTCGACGTCCTGCTCGCCAAGGCCGCCGAGAGTCATGAGGCGAACGTGCGCAATCGACTGGCCCGCGCTGTCCTCCAGTTCCGCCGGACCAAGCCTGGTTGTGATCAGAATTCTGGAGGCCATCTCTCCGGCCAGAGCCCGGAGAAACACGCTATTCCGGGGGTCGGTCAGGCGTCGGTCCTGAGGCGTCACCTGCTGCTCGTTCTTACCGCCACGGAGCGCGTCCGGATCGACGGCGCGTTCGAAGAATATGGCGTACCCGTTCATCAGCCGCTCGAGACCGTCCGCGACAATGACGAACGGTTCGTCGCGCAACACCTGCAGAAGCCGGCTCTCGACCTCGCTCCGCAGCATCTTGTCCACTGCGGCTCTTTCCATGCGGCCCCCGAACGCCAGTGCGCGGCGGAGAAAGCTCTCAAAGTCGAAATCCTTCTCGTAGAAACTGCACCAGAACGCGCCGCGGTAACCGCGTTCCTGCAGCCCGGGCAGCGCCCTGTTGAGCCAGTGCCAGGCCAGCGCGCTCTTGCCACTGCCTCCCAAGGCGCAAAGACACCGGACCGAGATGGAAGAGCCTTCAGTCCCGAGCCAGCCGTCGAGTTCCTGCAGTTCCCGCTCACGTCCGAAAAGGCGATCGCCGAGCGAGTAATGGTGAACCACCTCGAATCCGACCCACTCACGGTAGGTTTCGAGGTTCGGCGCCGCTCCGGATTCGAGGACCTGCTTTCGCTGGAGGACGTGCAAGCGCTCGAGCGTTTGCAGCAAGTCGCCCGCGTCGTAGTTTTCTCCGAGCCGGGAAGCGATGCGGCGCGCCAGATGGAGCGCGGTCTCCAGTTGACCGTGCCCGGAGAGTTGGTCCACGAGAATTGTGGCGAAGCGCGGTCCCGAAGCGTCCTCCAGCGACGCGACGGGCGGTTCGTGGCCGTAAAGGATGCTTGCTTCGGCAATGGAAGCCTGGCTTTGGGGACGCGCGGCTGCAGAATCGAGCAGACCGGCGCCGGCAAGCAGTTCGCGCCGGCTCTCTTTGTCACCGAAGAGATGCTGCGCGTTTTGAAGCAGCCGCAGGTAAGCCTCGCGTGGAAATTCTCTCCCTTCCGGAGCCGGGATCATGATCCACCTCCGTCCGGAACGCCCACGCAGCGAAAGCCGACGTGTTCATCCTGAATGTGCCGCTCGATGCCGAACCGATAAGTCACACGCAAATCCAGCGGCTGAGAAGCGAAGGAGCCACCGCGAACGCTGCTCCCATACGGATACTTGCGAGAGGGCTGATTCTTGGCGGTATCCGGCTGGTAAGGACCGAACGCGTCCAGGCAATGCTCGCTGATGTTTCCGGCCATATCCCAGAGTTCATACGGGCTGTTACCGGCGGGGAACAATCCGACGGCCACGGTATGCTGCAGTCCTGTTTCGGCAGAATTCGACAGATCCGGCAGCCATTCGGCGCCCCAGGGGAAAGCCCTTTCGTCCGCGTCGATCCCCGGTTTGGTTTCACGGCCCGGAGGCGACTCTCCGCGCGCAGCCATCTCCCATTGCGATTCCAGCGGAAGGTCAGCTCGCCATCCGTCCGGCAGGACTGCCGTTGTGGCTGTATACCAGCGGCAGTATGCCCGGGCTTCCCACCAGGACACTCCGGTGACGGGGTGATTCCCCCGGGCGCGATTTCGCTCCCAGCCTTTTGGCGCTTTGATTCCGGCAGCGTCCCGCCATTCCCGCGCCTCTTCTTCCGGCCACCATTGGTCCGTCTTATATCCTTTTTCCTCTTCGAGGAAGATCCGGTATTCCGCTATTGTGACGGGCCAGCGCTGGATACGGAACTCATCCAGACGCAGTCTTGCGCCCGGACGTTCCTGAATCCAGGCTTCGTCCGCCTCAGAGCCGCGGACGAACCAGCCGGCGGGCACGGTGACCCACCGCAGTTCGGGTTTCAGCCTCGGATCGTAGATGGAGCCCAATCCCTCAGCAATGCGGACGCGCGTGCGAACGTCAACCCTGGGCTGTTCTTCGGTGAGGAGCGGCAGAATCAGTTGGTGCGCGCGCCTCGCGGGCTCCAGCGTTTGTTCATCAAGGTCATAGGAGGCGAGTTCCGCCAGACACACGCTGGCGGCGGCCACACGAGGCGCCCAGTCCACCAGAGTTTGCGCGGGGGGTATGTCGTCCTGCTGCAAATCGGGTGTGCGCAGGATCTGCTCCAGAAGATTCCTGACGTCGTCCTCATGGACATCCGCGAGCACGCCGCACGCCAGAGCTAGCACCTTGGACCAGGCGGGATCGGTCACATGGTCGAGCAGCTCTTCAACGCCTTCTTCAGCGAAGTAGCAGGCGGCAAGATACTCCTGAAAGGTGCGGTGTTTGAACCGGACCATGGCGCGGCTGTCGCCGAGACCTTCAGGACGATCGACCTCCAGCAGTCCTGTCCGGATCTCGAGACGCCGCAGCGCCCGTTCTCCCTGCTGACTCAGCTTCCTGCCGGAAACCTGAGGGGCGCCTTCCGGCAGTTCCATCTTCGCGAGCAACAGCTTTGCTTCCTGCGCCTTTAACGCGTTGAGCGGTTCGCTGTCGGGGCCGGCGGTACGCTGCATCGCGACCGCAAGTATCTGAAGCTGTGCCCTCATCTCTTCGATCTTCCCGGAGTCGTTCGACGCTCTGCCGAGTCTCCGAACGAACTGCTCATACAGGCGAGTTTCCTGGCGCGGGGTATCGCCGTCATAGTCGACAAGCGCAAGGAGGGTGCTCAGCTGGGGGTTTGTGGCCAAATCCCGAACCGCCGGCGAACTGAGCGACTGATCCAGGCTGCCGAGGATGCGCTCCGCTTCGGCGCCCCAGAAGGCTCGACTCCATCTGGAGAGGAAGTGATCGATTGTCTCCTTCTCCATGGGTGGAATGGTCACTTTGTCAAAGGAGGCAAACGGTTCGCCGGTTCCCCACGCGGGCTCGCGGCAGCCGACGATCACGTGATTCTGCAGATGTACGGAAGAGTACCGCCGCTGCAAGCTCACGATACTTTCCACAAGGACTTCGCGCTCGCGGGCGCTGGCCACCTCATCGAGCCCGTCCAGAAGGAGCAGCAGGTTTCCCTGCTTCAGCGCGAACTCCGCCTGTGACTCGCTTAGCCGGAGCGCGGATGCGAAAACGGGCAGCCACCGTTCCGGAGCGATCGGCGACGGCGAATCGGTGTCTGAGTCGCTCGTCCGCAGCGCTTCACCCGAGTAACGAGCGAGGTTGAGGTAGACAGGGATCCTGGGCGCCACGTCGGCGCTCACGCCCTCCTGAGGTCCATCGGGCTGATCAAGGAAGTTCGAGCCTGCCTCAAGTGCGATGTAGCGGAGCAGCGTCGACTTCCCGGAGCCGGCATCTCCTGTGAGCGCAATCCGCGGGGCTTTGAGCAAACTGGCATAGCCCGCCTGCTGGCTTTCGTGGGAGCGCTGGGATGTCACGAGCTTCAGCGGCACGTATACCGCGGTAAGTTCGAGCCGCTCCGGCCGGTTCTTACGGGCGATCGGCACGGGTACATACCACAATTGCTCTCTGAGGGCAGCGAGGTGAGTTTTGACCCAGTCGGCGGGCATAGCAGTGTCGGGGCGTTCCTTCACCCGTGGGCGCTGAGCGTCCTCGTCCTCTCGGATCCAGCGCCCAAGGCTCGTCGAGACCTTTATGGCCAGGTTATCGGGTGTGGTAAAGGTATCGCGCGTCAGGCCGGCTTCCGAGCTGAGAAATTCCCTGAACTCGCTGA
>Ga0209382_10004415_pt1 | contig 18835 bp, 12 predicted proteins | sample SoiMetdeltSBSDD5_FD_187599 | JGI IMG/M metagenome (GOLD analysis project Ga0209382, IMG submission 187599) | Bulk soil microbial communities from a Populus tree surrounding site in Tennessee, USA - Soil MetaG P. deltoides SBSDD5 (SPAdes) (version 2) | ecosystem: Environmental > Terrestrial >...
CAGGTCGCCTACACCTGGTCGAAGACCATGGTCGAGACCGGGTACCTGAACCCGTTCGACACCGGGCTCGAGCGCGTGATCGGGCCGTTCGATCGCACCCACGTGTTCACCACGAGCGGTATCGCGGAACTGCCGTTCGGGCGGGGACGCCACTGGGGCAAGGACTGGAGCGGGATCACCGAAGGGCTGCTCGGCGGCTGGCAGGTGTCATATATCTTCAAGACTCAGAGCGGCGCGCCGCTTGGATTCGGGAATTTCCTGTTCGCGAGCGGAGCGACGATCGATGACGTGCCGCTGTCCGGCGACCGGGACGAGAACAAGTGGTTCAACGTCGACGCATTCAACCGCGTCACCGCACAGCAGCTGGTGTCGAACGTGCGGACCCAGCCGTCCCGCTTCGATGAAGTGAGAGGACCGGGGTACGCGCTGCTCGATCTCGGGTTCCTGAAGAACGTCAATCTCGGCAGCCGGATGCGCGCGCAGTTCCGGGCCGAGGTCTACAACGCGCTGAACCGGGCGAACCTGGCCGGTCCGAACACGACGCCCACGAGCACCGCGTTCGGGACGATCACGGCCCAGAACGGCCTGCCGCGGCAGCTGCAGCTCGCGGCTCGCTTGAGCTTCTAGCTCGCGGTCCGGGGTCCGGGATCCGGGGTCCGGGGGAAGGTCAGTGGTATTCAGAGGCAACTGAGCCAAATACAAGCGGCCTGCTGCCTCTGGTTACTACCGGCCTTCCTCCGGATCCCGGACCCCGGATCCCGGATCCCGAGACATTGAACTCGACCTGTCACCGCTCCCTGACCAACTTACCGATCCTTCCAGGCCGCCCATCGATCCCGACTGCCGACTTCAACCCCAATAACTCCGTCATCAACGGGTAGACGTCCACGTTCTCCACCTCGGGAATCGTGACGCCTTTGCGGATGCCCGGTCCCGAGATGAGAAAGATGGCCCGCATCGACGCCACCTCGGGGGCCCATCCATGTGCGCCCCAGGTGTTCTGAATCAGGCCTCGGTTGATGATCGACGTCGCCAGGATCCAACCCTCCTCCATCACCACGATCACGTCACCGGCACGCGGCGTCTCGCGCAGGTGATAACGCTCCGGCAGCTCCTGTCGCAGGTAGGCGCGGCCGTTCGTGAGCTTCGCGTTGAGCTCATCACGGACGCGTTGTGCGCTCCCGGCACCGCCGCTCACGTGCAAGCCGGCCACCGGCCCGTCGAAGCTCGGTCTGATGTTGGAGGTGTTCACCAGCGAGTCCAGTTGCACGATCTGCGTGGCCGAGGTGTTCGCCATGCCGTGGTCGGACGTCAGGAGCAGGATCACCCGCTCGCGATTCGGCAGCGCGTCGATCCCGTCGAGCAAGGACCCGAGCGCGGTATCCATCGCCTGGACGGCCTGTGCCACGTCGGGCCCGTCGACTGGTCCACGGTGTGACGCGGAATCGATATCGCTGAAATAGAGCGTGATGACGTGTGGCCGGGTCGCCTCCGGCTGGCGCAGCCATTCGACAACCCTGTCGACACGAGTGGCGTTCGAGACGGTGCCGTCGTACTTGTTCCAATGCGTGGGCCTGACGCCCTTGATGGCCGCTTCGGACCCCGGCCAGAAAAAGCAGGCCGAGACCATGCCCTGCCGCTCGGCGGTCACCCAGATTGGCTCGCCGCCGTACCACGTACCATCGGCAACCGTGGCCTGATCCCGGAACGAGTAGGCCTCGTTGCGAACCGGATCGAAGAACGAGTTTTCGACGATGCCATGGTGGCCGGCGTAGAGCCCGGTGACGAGCGAATAGTGGTTGGGGAAGGTGATCGCGGGAAACACCGGCCGCAAGGCCTGCGCGCGGACGCCGCGCGCCATCATCCGGCGGAAGTTCGGCAGGCTGAGACGATCGAGGTAGTCGGCGCGAAACCCATCGAACGACACCAGCACGAGGGAAGGTTTCGCAAGGTGCCCGGGATGATTGATGCCACCGCTTCCCGCTGAAACAGGTGCGGCCGCCTGCGCCAGCGCCTGGTGTTCCAGCGGGGACAGCCCGCCACCGGCGGCGATTGCGCAGAGCAGCGCCAGCGCCGTGAAGCGGCGGACCCGCAAGCGACGAATGTTCATGTAAGGAAACCATAACATCTACGAGCGCCACGGGACGAGGCTACAATTCGCCGCATGCGCGCCCTTTCTCCGCTGACGCTCGGCATTCTCGCGATCGCCCTGGTTATCGCGGCACCTGCGGGATCTCAGAATCCTCCAGCCGACCAGGGTGCCGCCGGAGCCTGGCAGAAACTGATCAAGCTCCGCACGATCGCCACTGTCCTGCACACGACCGCCCACCCGGATGACGAACACGGCGGCGTGTTGACGATGCTCAGCCGGGGCCAGGGGGCGCAGGTGTCGCTCCTCACGCTCACTCGCGGAGAGTCCGGTGACAACGCGCTCGGCCCGGAACTGTTCGACGCCCTCGGCCTGATTCGGACGGAAGAACTGCTGCTGGCGGATCGATACTACGGCGTCGACCGCCAGTATTTCGGCACCGTTGTCGACTACGGATTCTCCAAGCGCCTCGACGAAACGCTGGAGAAGTGGGGCATCGGCCACGTGCTCCGCGACATCGTCGGCGTGATTCGGACCGAGCGCCCGCTCGTCGTCATCGCGAGGTTCCAGGGCAACGAGCGCGACGGTCACGGAAATCATTCGGCCGCGGGAATGGTGACGCAGGAAGCGTTTGACAAGGCCGGGGACCCCGCCGTCTTCCCCGATCAGATCGCAAGAGGGCTCAAACCATGGCGTCCCTTGAAGCTGTACATGGGCGGCATGCGTGCGAACGAGGACTGGACGATAGCGGTCGACCCTGGCCGGTACGATCCCATCCTTGGCGAGTCCTATCAGGCTCTTTCGCGCCGCGGCTTGAGCTTCCAGCGATCGCAGAATGGCGGCCGTGCCGCGGCCGCGCCAGGGCCGGCACAGTCGTACTACAAGCGGCTGCGTCCGGCCGTCCAGGCACCTGCGAAGGAGCAGTCGTTCTTCGACGGCATCGACATCACGCTTTCGAGCATCTACCAAACCCTCGGGAAGACCGCTCCAGCTGGCAGCGTCGGAACGCTCAGCTCGATCGAAGCCGAGATTGGGGCGGCCGTGAGGGCGTTCACGCTGACGAGGCCGTCCGCCTCAGCCCAGGCCTTGGCGCGTGCGCTCGGACTGCTCCGGCGCGCCATCGGTCAGACGCAGGACGAAGACGTGGCGTTCGCGCTTCGCGCGAAGGAGCGTCAGGCGATCGAGGCCCTCGATGCCGTGCTCGGCATCGCGCTCACCGCCGTGGCGCAACCAGCGGGTACACAAGCGCCTGCAGGACCGTTCAATCCCGGGCCCGCGGCGATGCCGCCGGTCACGCCCGGTCAGCGCTTCGACGTGAACGTCACCTTCGTCAATCGCAGTGGTCACGGTGTCCGCAATGTGCGCCTGGCCCTGGAGAGTGCGGAGCGCTGGCCATCGACCCCGGCCGACTCGGTTCCCGCCGCGGCAGCGGGTGAGAACGATCCCATTAACCAGACTTTTGCGGTGTCGGTGCCGCAGACCGCGAAAGTGTCGCGCCCGTATTTTTCGCGCGACTCGATTCAGGCCACCCGCTATGAGGTTTCGGACACCGGTGCCCTGCACAAGCCATCCGCCGATCCGCCGCTGTTCGTGGTGGCGCATTACGTCGTCGAAGGGGTCGAAGGGGTGGAGGTCGAGTCGCGGCGGCCTGTGACCAGGCTCGAGGCGAACGTGCCGTATGGCTACGACACGCGCACGCTTGCGGTGGTGCCTGCTGTTGTCGTGACGCTGACGCCGGGACATGCGGTCGTTCCCATCGGTGTCACGCGCCCGGTGGTGTTTCAGGCCGAGGTCACCAACAACCAGGATGGCAAGACGGATGGCGAACTGCGGTTGAACCTGCCCGCGGGATGGACGGCGAAGCCCGCCGCGCACGAGCTTCATTTCACGCGCGCGGGCGAGCGCGCGCAGTTCCGCTTCGAAGTTGCGGCAGCATCGCCAGGCGCGCGCCTCTACGACGTTTCAGCGGTCGCCAGAATCGGCGGCCAGGAATACAGCGAGGGTTACTCGATCACGAGGTACCGAGACCTGGAGACGCGCTATCTCTATCGCAAGGCAGCCGCGACGGTCACCGGCGTGGACGTGAAGGTGCCCCCGGGCCTGAAAGTCGGCTACGTGATGGGGATCGGCGACGAGGTTCCGGCGGCGCTCGCGCAGCTTGGCGCCGACGTACAGCTGCTCGGCGAACGCGAGCTGGCGGGAGCGCAGCTGTCGCAGTTCGACGCGATCTTCACCGGCACGCGTGCGTATGCCGTGCGGCAGGACCTGATTACCTACAATCGCCGGCTCCTGGACTATGTCCGCGACGGTGGCAACCTGATCGTGCTCTACAACACGCAGGAGCTCGACCCGAAGCTCTACGCGCCGTACCCGGGGGAGCTGCCGCGGACAGCGGAGGAGGTCTCCGAGGAATCGTCACCGGTCGAGATCCTCGCGCCCGATGCGGCGGTGCTCACCACGCCCAATCGCATCACGAAGGCGGACTTCGACAACTGGGTCGAGCAGCGAGGATCGAAATTCTGGTCATCGTGGGACCCGCGCTACACGGCGATCCTCTCAACGTGGGATCGCGGTCAGCCGCCGCAGAAGGGCGGCTGGTTGCACGCGCGGTATGGAAAGGGCAGCTACACCTACTTTGCCTACGCGCTCCACCGGCAGTTGCCCTACGGGGTTCCTGGCGCTTACCGGATTGTCGCGAATCTGCTGGCACAGCGCAGCAATCCGTAATGTGGAAGGCAGGCCTAAAGGCCTGCGCTACGTGTGAAAGGCAGGCCTCACAGGCCTGCCAGCTTCCGTAGCGCAGGCCTTTAGGCCTGCCTTTCTCATTCTCAGCGCCGTCGAAACGTCGAAGGCAGCAGGTCGTGAACGGTTCGGACGATCAGATCCTCGGTGCCCTCAGCCAGCGATGACGGCTGCCCGTAATAGACCATCGACCCGCTGACCTCGTAGCCACCCTCAGGAATCAATCGCCGTGACGCGACGTAAAACGCCACATCGTTTGAATAGGCGTTGACCCACAACCGCGACGCATCCAGCTCGCGTTTCAGGCGGAGGCCGTAGTCGGCGACCACCTCGCCGCCCAGAAAGACCATGGCCAGGTCGGATCCAAAGGTCCATGTCTGAACGGGGTAGGCCGCGGTTGACGGGACGCGCTCGCCTTTATCGAGTCGGCGAAGGATGTCCCTGGCCTGGAATCCGGACGGGTTGTCACGCTTCGCGCGCGCTTCCCAGTCAGCGCGATCGGGTGAGGCGGCGAGCGGGAGGTCGATGTAGCGAAGCCTTCCCTCCGGGAGGGACCGAATCGGACGCATGGAAGTCGCGAGCAGCCGATCGACTTCGGCAGCGACTGTCTCGGCATTCCGCTCGACATCTGGCAGTCCGCCGCCACGCGGGTTCGGGTTGGCATCGGCGCCGGTCCCGATCGCGATGAGCGCAATCGCGCCGGGATGGCGTTTCTGAATCCGCTCGCGCGCCACGCCGGGCCAGTCGCCGTGAATGAAATTGTCCCTGCCCTCGAGCGTCGTCGCATGGCAGGCGTAGCTGACGAGCACCGCGCGGAGCCCGCCGTCGGTGCCACGGACCGTGAGCATCGGCAGGTCGTGGTCGACGGCTCCGTCAGGCGTGATGCCGAATCCGGTCCACTTGCCGTCCTTCACGACGCGCCGGTTTGCAGCAAAGCCGGCGCGGCCCTGTGTCCAGGCGAGCTGTGAGGGCCTGCGATCGGCGAGCGCCGAACGCGCCACTTTCTCGAGCAACGCGGCAAGTCTGGTCGTGTAGCGGTCGATCGCGGCCTGCTGTGGCGGCGTCACCGGTGAGTTGAAGATATGGGGGAGCACGCCGGTCAGGCTCGGACCGGTGTGCGTGTGAGTCGCGCTGATCGCGAAAGCCGCGGGCTCGATCCCGGCATCGCTCAGCCGCTTCGCGATGCCGTCCGACAGGCTTGCCGGCACGCCGATCAAGTCAGCCGTAATCAGCACCGCCGCCCGCCGACCATCGCCGAACGCCATTGCCCGAGCCCACAGTCGCTGGCGCACCTCGCTCGTGGGCTCGACACGATTGCCGTAACCGGTCAGCCGGATCGGTTCGTCCGGGGTGATGTCGATCTCCGCGACGCCGACGTTCAGCGCTGGTGGCACGTTGCCGGTTGGCTTGGCTGGTGCCGTGGCGCACGCCGTTGCCAACCCGAGACAGCAGAGCAGAATAGAGGAAGCCTTGAGTTTCATGAGCTCACGGATTTTAGAACGGAGCAACGACGTCAACGAAGGAAACGGACAGGGGATCCGTTCTCTTCGTTGGCTTCGTTCCTCCGTTTGGAGATCCGTGGTCTCTATAGCCTCCTTTACTCTGCTTATCGATAGACTCTGATCCGATGTCGCCGCTGACCGCCGCCCGCGTGCAGATGGAGCTCTCGCTCGGCTTCCACATGCTCTTCGCGTCGGTGGGCATGGCGCTGCCCGTCATGCTGCTGATTGTCGAGCGGCGGTGGATGCGGACCGGCGATCGTGATGCGCTCGCTCTCGCAAAAACGTGGTCGAAGGCGACGGCGGTGCTCTTCGCGATCGGCGCCGTTTCCGGCACGGCACTCTCGTTCGAGCTCGGGCTGCTCTGGCCGCGGTTCATGGAAGTTGCGGGTCCGCTGATTGGCCCCGCCTTCGCCCTCGAGGGCTATGCCTTCTTCGTCGAGGCGATCTTCCTCGGCCTGTATCTCTACGGCTGGGACCGGTTGTCACCCCGTGCGCATTGGTGGTGCGGGGTCGCGGTGGCGGTCAGCGGAGTGGCGTCAGGCGTGCTGGTGCTCTCGGCCAACGCGTGGATGCAGGTTCCGGTCGGCTATCAGCCGGGCGTTGGCGGCGCTCCGGCAGTCGTCGATCCGGCGGCGGCGCTCTTCAACCCGGCGTGGCCGCTGATGGCGCTGCACTCGACGTTGTCCACCTACCAGTCGGTGGGCTTTGCCGCGGCGGGCGTGTACGCCCGGGCCATTCTGAGAAAACGTCATCCCCATCGCGCTGACTACCATCATCTGGGCCTCGCGACCGCCATGACGCTCGCGGTGGTATCGGCGATTCTTCAGCCGATCTCCGGTGATCTCCTGGCCAAACGCGCCCATCGCCGGCAGCCGGCGAAGCTCGCGGCGCTGGAGGGCCATTTCACCACCGAGCGCTGCGCGCCGCTGCGCCTCGGGGGACTTCCCGATCCGGAAGCGAGGCTCACGCGGTACGCGGTCGAGGTGCCCTGTGGCCTCAGCTTTCTCGCGACCATGGATCCATCCGCCGAGATTCTGGGTCTCGATCGGTTCCCCGTGGACCAGTGGTCGAACGTGGTGGTCACGCATCTGGCGTTCCAGGTGATGGTTGGTTGCGGAGTACTGATGCTGGGCGCCGCGGGTTGGTACGTGCTCGAGCGGTGGCGCCGCCGGCGGACACCGGGCGCGCCACACAGCCGCGCTCTCCTGATCGCACTCGTCGCATGCGCGCCTCTGGGATTCGTCGCACTCGAAGCGGGATGGGTCGTCACGGAGGCCGGACGGCAGCCGTGGGTGATCTACGGACTCCTCCGGACCGCTGACGCGGTCACACCGGTGGCGGACGTCGCGGGATCACTGACGGTGTTCACCCTGCTCTATGGTGTGCTCCTGGTGATCCTGATCGCGTTTCTCCGGCGCCTGGCGCATGCGGCCACGAGGCAGGCCTGATGGGCCTCGAATTGTTCTTCGCGCTGGTGATGCTGGCCGCTCTCATCGCCTATGCGTTGCTCGGCTGCGCCGATTTCGGCGGCGGCATCTGGGATCTCCTGAGCATCGGTCCCCGCGCCGCGGATCAGCGACGGGAGATTGCCCACGCGATCGGCCCGGTATGGGAAGCCAATCACGTGTGGCTGATCTTCCTGATCGTCGTGCTCTTCACATGCTTTCCCGCGGCGTACGCGGCCGCGAGCGTGGGGCTGTTCTGGCCGCTCCACCTGATCCTGGTCGGCATCGTGCTTCGCGGCGCCTCGTTCGTCTTCCGAGCCTACGGGTCGGCGACCGAGTCCGCTCAGCGAACGTGGGGCCGGATCTTCGGCATCGCCAGCGCCGTCACGCCGCTGCTGCTCGGGACCTGCCTCGGGGCGATCTCGACTGGTGACCTCCGCGCCGGTGCCATCGCTTCGTGGCCAATCTGGCTCGCACCCTTCCCGCTCGCGACAGGACTGCTCGCGTTCACGGTCAGCGCCTATCTCGCGGCGGTCTATCTCGCGTGGGAATCGACAGGTGAGCTGCAGGAAGACTTCAGACGCCGCGGCCTGCTCGTGTGGCTCCTGGCAGGCGCCGCCTCGCTCGCGCTGCTGGTGCTGGCGCGGCTACACGCCCCGAGGCTGTGGGTCGCTCTTACGACCGTTCCGGCAGTCGCCATCGTTTCAGGCGGAGTGATTCTCGCACCCGCCTCTGCGCTCGCGCTGCTCAATCGCCGGTATGGCCTGGCCCGAGTGCTCGCCGGTGCCCAGGTGGCGGTGCTGCTCGTGGGCTGGGGCGTGGCGCAGCACCCGTATCTGATCGCCCCGGACCTCACGATTGCCGGCAGCGCGGCACCCAAAGCGACGCTCGCGCTCACCGCGATGACGCTTCCGATCGGCGCGGGGGTGTTGATTCCGTCGTTGTGGTACTTGTTCGCGGTGTTCAAGGGGAGGAATCCGGGAATCAAAAATCCAGATTCTCCGTGAGCCGCTCGCCTCTAGTCTCGAACGCCTCAGTCAACAACCGGATTCGCCGCTTGGCCTCCGCGAGATCGAGGTTGTTGAGGTTCACGTTCAGCAAGTCGATGTACCAGGGCAGCTTCCGATCGCGTGTGACATACGTCTCGACGATCTCCCGGGCAATCGGCAGGGTCGTCGTCTTTGATACCTCGTGTACGTCGCGATTGCTCGCTTTGAGCAGCTTCTCGTACTCCTCGGCGAGCAGCTTCGCGAAGAGCTCCGGCGTCAGCGCGTCGCCGGCCTTCACGCCGCTCGTATCGTCGGCGCTGAACGCGGCGTGCTTGTGCAGCCATTCCCACAGGATGCTCAACCGGATCTCGCCGGTCGCCATGTCCTCCATCAGGTAGAGGACGTCGTCGTTGCCGAAGAAGTCCGCCGGCTTGAGCGCCGCCGCCTGCAGTCCCTGGCCGAAGGCGTTGCCGTACTGCAGCGCGACGCTGATCAGATCGCGTGCGCCACGGACCGTCCGCGGTGACGGCTCGAGGCCGCGCAGGCCTTCGGCGTCCGCCTCCGTGTAGGTCAGCGCGGGGAACTGCCGTCCGAGCTGATTCTCCCGGCCCTGCGTCTCCCAGACCGGCCGGACGATGTGGACCATTTTCCAGTGCGCGACCCACTTGCCGCTCGCCCCTTCACGCTGCTCGCGCTCGGCGCCGGCGACTGCCCTGCCCATCCCCGCCGACACGCCCGCAGGCGACCCGACCGGAATGTTCGGTTCCATGCCCCCCTGCCACAGGACTGTGCGTCCGAGGGCATCGGGCGTGTTCACGGCGCGGCGGACCCGATCCTCGTAGTTGCGCATGTAACCGTAGGTCATCGTGATCGCGTCGATGTTCGGATTGACGAAGCCGGAATCCCACGCGAGCGCGTCCGACACGCTGTTGATGTAGTCCCATCGACCGGTGTTGAAGCCCACGAAGCGCGATTGCAGCGCGGCGCGAATCTCCATCAACTGGAAGCAGGCTTCGATCTGCTCGACGAGCACGTAGGTCTTGATCGCGCCGCTCCCGAGACCCAGGTGCTGCTCCAGCGAGGCCAGGATCTCGTTCCAGAGCGCGGCTTCGGCGGCTGTCTGGATCTTCGGCAGGTAGAGGACGAGCGACGAGCCGGAGGCGCGCATCCGCTCCTGGTTGTTGACGATGTAGAGGGAGACGTCGGCGATGGAGGCTGAGAACCCGACGCCGTCGTCGTGCTGGATGTGGCGGTCGTCGAGGTGCAGCCCGCGCGGCCGGAAAATGCGCGTCGTGAAATCCAGTTGGCGCCGCCAGTCGGTGATCGTGCGGCGGCCGAGAAAGTCAGCGGCCCAGGCGTTCATCTCCTCCGCGACCGCCTCCGCCGCCGTGAGGAACACCGGGTCACGGTGATACGCCAGCTTGAGGTTGCGCTGGTTGTCGAGCGACATCGAGGTGACCTGCCCGAGCGCGTCTTCGCCATCGAACATCCAGCCGTCCGCTCCAGAGAGGAGTGCGTAGGCGACATTGCGGATGCTCTTGTCGACCGTCGCGTTCGGCTTCGCTGCCGGGCCGGTGCCCTGGATCCATTGACGCTGGAGGTCGCGGGGAATCTCGGTCCCTTCGAACTGCGCGGCGCGAGCATCGCGGACGGTGATTGACGTCCCCGGGATCACGTCGCCTGGGGCAAGGAAGTCAATCCGGGTGCCCGTGCGTGCGCGTCCGGTGCGACGCGCGATCCGCGCATCCATGAGCTCTCGGCGCTTGCGGTCGAGGCCGGTCAACGCGTCCAGCGCGCCAAGCGCAGCTGGCGTGTACACATCGCTGTAGTGCTCTTTCAGATTTCCACGGATCTTCAATGGCTGCTCCTCTGAGGAGCCTCAATCGTATCTGCGCACGGCGAGCGAAGCGAGCCCACCGGGCCAGAGGGTCCGGGGGCGAAGTCCCCCGGAATAAAAAAACGGCTGGCGTGTTCCGCCAGCCGTTTCGTCTTTCTTTGGGAGAGTCTAGCGACTACTCCCGGTGGTGTTTGCCATGCATGCACCTCCCGGCCGCGACCGTATGGTTGTGCCTCGCCCTTCGAGGTTGCTCAGGCCGAGCCTGAGCTTGCCGAAGGCTCCCCGTTCCGGTCGAGCCGAATTTCGAGCCGGGACCCGGGAGGGCGTGGTCGCTTGAAGCCTTTGTTTGACGCCGCGAACGTGCGGCGATGAATGACTTCAGGATACCACGGCGATCCGCGGCCTGCGGCCCGTTGCCCGCAGTCCGTTTCTGCCGAATCCGATCCGGGCTGCGGACCGCGGACTGCGGACCGCGTTACTGGGTTTTCGTCGCGCTCGTGCCGCCGGTGATCGGCGTGACCACGACCTTCCGGAACCACACCACCTCGTGATCGCCCTGGATCATGATCGGCCCGGGCTCGGTTTCCTTCGCGTCGAGCGCGCCGCCGGTGATTCTGGTGATCTTCGAGTTGTCGTGAATCTTCTGGCCGTTGAGCGTGGCCGAGACGCAGTTGCCGACGATCGTGATTTGAACCGTCTGCCATTCGCCGGCTGGCTTGCTCGCGTTGACCAGTGGTGCCTTGGCCGAATAGATGGACATGTGGCCGTGCTCCCGATCGTCGGTCCTGCCGGCATCGTCGAGCACCTGCATCTCGTAGCGGCCGCGCAGGTAGATACCGCTGTTGCCCTTGGGCGACAGCTTGTATTCCGCGTCGAGCCGGAAGTCCTTGAACTTCTCCTTGGAGATCAGGTTGTTGCCGTGCGATTCGTTGGTCATGGCGCCGTCGGCGACCGACCACATCATCGGCTTGTCCTTCACCTGAATGCCCCAGGGGTCCATCGACTTGCCGTCGAACAGCACGACCGGCTTCCCGAACGTGTGCTTCGCGTTGGCGTCGCAGGCGCCCCACGCCGGTGGACGCTCGCCGGTGACCTTGGTCGTACCAACGGTGCCGCTGATGGTTTTGCCTGAGGCATGGAGCGTGACGGTCGGCCGGTTCTGCCCGGTGCCGCCAACCATGAACGACAAGTCGTTGCCGCTCAGCTTCACGTCCTGGGCCGCGACCGGGCTGCCGCCGCGGTTCAAGAACATCACCGCGGGCTTCCCGCCGTCGTCCTTGACCTCGAGCCAGTACACGCCGGCGGCGGGCGCTTCCGGCGTGATGTTCCAAGCTCCTGCGAACGGGTTGGTCTGGGCTCCCGCCGGCAGAGCAGCCATGGCCACCGCCGCGAGCGCGAAAAACCCGGTGATGTGGAACCGCATGCTGGGACCTCCTCCAGATCAGCTCTCACGCGAGCCGCCTGCAGCAGGCCACTATACAACCGGTCTGGTCCGGATGCGACGTCAGCCCAGCAAGTCACTCCATTCCGCGGCCTTCACGATCCGATAGCGGTTGCTTCCAGGAGCCGCGAGGTCGCTGTCGAACACGAACGCACAGTCGTGCGTGTCGAAGTTGCCGAACCATTCGTCCCAGGAAATCGGCCTGAAGGAGCCGGTTCCCGGGAAGTTGAAGCGAACGCCGGCGCCGCCGTCGTTGACGTCGACTGTCGCCGGCCCGCTCTCGGTGGCTTCGCCGGTCGCGGGAACGGCCTGTCGCTTTTTCGCCCACTCACGGATGACGTCGTGGTCCCGGGTGAACACGACATTCGTCGACGGTGCCAGCGGGGTGTCGGCGCGCACCCTCGGGATATGGCCCTGCTCCGGCAGGAGTTGTCCTTCCGATTTCATGATCTTTCGTGGGCCGCACTGCGCACGTGACGCGGCCGTCATCGGCGCGTGTCGAACGCAATGTGATTCAGCCCCCTCCCGAGCGTGTGAACGAGCAAGCCAGGTGCCCACCTGTGCGCTGCGCGCGGCGGTGGGGCAAGCTCAGCCCGTCGCGGCCTCAGGGACACACAACTTCTGACAATTGTGTGGCGAAAACATGACGGAGCTACAGAGCTGTCGAGTCAGTTCAGTGGGCAGTGCGGCGGCGCGCCGGTTTCTTCGTTGCCGTCAGCTCGCGCTCGGCGCGCAGCCAGTCCTCGAGGTCGGAGCCGTGCTGAAATCCCCGCTCGCAGTAGTAGCTGAACGCGCGGGCGGCAATGTCGGATTCGGAGACAGTGGTGGAACCATTTGCGCGGCTGGGTGGACGCGCAGCCGCTCGCGGTTTTCGTTCGGTCTTCGGTCTATCAGGGGTAGGCATCGAACTCATTCTCTCAAATCGCAGGGTGCGGATGGAAGAGCTCTCGCAAGTTGCGGACCAGATTCCGCAGCCCGCAGCCCGCAGTCCGCAGCCCGCAGTCCGCAGCCCGTCGGACCGCGGACTGCGGACTGCGGACCGCGGAGATTAGTCATATCTGAGAGCCACCATCGGATCCACCCTGGAGGCGCGTCGCGCCGGGAGGAAGCCCGCCAGCGCCGACACCGCGATCATCAGCGCGGTGGCCGCCGCGATCGTCAGCATGTCGGTGGGGGCCAGGCCGAAGAGCAACGTCGAGACGAAGCGGCCGGCGCCGAGCGAGCCGGCCACGCCGATCGCGACGCCGATGGCCACGAGGATCATCGACTCGACGAGCACCTGGCGCATCACGTCGCCGCGCTGCGCGCCGAGGGCCATGCGGATGCCGATCTCGTTCGTCCTCCGCGCCACGGCGTACGACATCAGGCCGAACAGTCCGATCGAGGCCACGAGCAGCGCCAGTCCTCCGAAGAGCGTGTAGGCCTGCGCGAAGATCTTCTCCTGCGCAAAGCGGCGCTCCACCTGCTCGAGCTGCGTGGACACGTCCATCATCGGCAGGTTCGGCTCCACCTGGCGCACCGCTTCCCGCACGCCGCTCGTCACCGAGACCGGATCCCCGGCGGTCCGGACTTCGATCACCGCCGATCCGGCCCGTGCCTGCAGGTGCGGCACGTACATGGTCGGCGGCGCCGGATCCCTGACGCTGTTGTACTTCGCGTCGCGCAGCACCCCGATGACTTCCAGCTGATCGGTCGTTTCGATGCTCGATCCGAACCGCTGGCCAACCGGATTCTCGTTCGGGAAATACTTCTTCGCGGCTGCCTCGTTGATCACGACGACCTTCGGCGCGGTCTCGTTGTCGCGCGATGTAAAGCCTCGACCGAGCACCAGCGGGATTTCCATCATCTCGAAGAAATTGGTCGACGTGACCAGGCGGTTGATGCTGTTGTTCAGATCCCGCTGCCCGGTGGGGTAGACGCGCCCGCGCACGAAAATGCTGGTGGAGTTGACGCTTCCCGAGAGCAGCGCCGGGTTCGACAACGCCGCCGCGCGCACCCCCGGCACGGTGCCGATCTTCTCGAGCAGCTGGTTGTACAGCGCGATTTGCCGTTTCTCGTCGAACCGCATGAGCGACGGATTGATCCGGAAGAGCAGCAGGTTCTGCGGATTGAAGCCGACGTCGACCTGACGCAGGTTGTGCAGCGTCCGCAGGAAGAGCCCCGAGCCGACCAGCAGCATCAGCGACACGGCAACCTGGACGACCAGCAGCGACTTGCCGAGCCTGCTCCGGGCCCCGGTCACGCTGCGGCCGGTCTGTTTCAAGGTCTCGTTGACGTTCACGCCGGTGGCTCGGAGCGCTGGAGCGATCCCGAACACGATCCCCGTGAGCGTGGTGACACCGAACACGAATCCAATCACCCGCCAGTCGATGAGCGCCCCCTGGTTCACCGGCGGCGGCAGCAGCAGCTTGCCGTAGTACCCGACGAGGATCCCGAGCGCGCCGCCGATGAACGCGAGCAGCAGGCTCTCGGTGAGGAGCTGCCGCACCAGCCGTGCTCTGGTTGCGCCGAGCGAGAGGCGCACCGAGAGTTCCTTGTGCCGCGTCGTTGCGCGGGACAGCAGCAGGTTGGCCACGTTCGCGCAGACGATCAGCAGCACCAGGGCCACGATCGTCGTCAGGATCGACGCGCTGCGGACGTCGGTGGAGTTCACGTCGTAGACGCCGCGTTTCGCCGAGTCGACGAGAAGATTGGGGACCTCGGTACGAGTCCGGTTCATCGCGGTGTTGCGGGCGGTATCGGACAGCGACTTGAGATACGAATCGAGACCGGCCCTGGCGGTGTTCTGGAATACCGTGCCCAGATTCGCCTGCACTTGCGCCGCGGTGACGCCCGGCTTCAGCCGTCCCATCACCTGAAGCCACCAATAGGTCGGCTGGGCGAGGCGCTCGGGTTGCTGCGGCTGTCCAGGCGGTGGAGGCAGCGACACATCCAGCTGCGGGTCGAGCGCCAGCGGCAGCGCGATGTCGGGAGCTTCCGCAACCGGCTGCTGCACGCCGGTGAACTCCGGCGGGAGCACGCCGACGATCGTGACCACGACGTTGTTGACGCGAATCGTCTTGCCGAGCACCGCAGGGTCCGTCGAGAACCGCGTGTGCCAGTACTTCGAGCTGATCACCGCCACCGGCGGTGCGGTCGGCCTGTCGTCGTCCGGAACGATGGTGCGGCCGATCCGCGCGCCGATGCCGAGTCCCTGGTAGTAGTTGCCGGTCGAAATGAAGGAGTTGGCAATCTCCGCCTGGCCATCGACGACCACGTTGACCCGTCCGAAGGGCGCAAACGCGAACAGTTCCGAAAGCGTCTGGTTGTCGGTCAGGAACTGCTGGTACATCGGGAACGAGAACGTCGTCCTGATGTTCTGGCCGTCGCGTCCCTTGCTGGAATAGCCGTAGTCGCTCGAGCTGGTGACCATATCGTTCCGGCCGCCGTATCGCAGCCGCACCAGCGTGTCAGGGTCCTTCACCGGGATCCGGGTCAGCAGCAGCGCGTTCACTCCCGTGAAGATGGCGGTGTTTGCGCCAATTCCCAGCGCGAGTGACAGGATGACGACGGCCGTCCATCCCTTGGCGCGCAGCAGCACGCGCACTGCGTGACGAAGATCCTTGAGCATGCATCCCTCCGAACGACGGTCTACTTTAGTTCGAACCACGCCTGGGCGTGAGCCGTTCCGTGCCCGATTCGCGCCTTACCGCCCGAGGAGGCAGTCCCATGTGCTCACGTTTCGGCCCGGCCTTCGGCGTGATCGTGGTCGCGGCCCTGGCCGTGCCGCCAGCCACTCACGCATCAGACGAACGTCACAGCCCGGAGGTTGGTTCAGTCAATTCCGCGGGTTCGGGGAGTCGGGGGTTCGCGGGTTCGGAGGGCGCCGGTGGAACTCAGAGGCAACCGGCCGAGATCCAAGCGGCTGGTTGCCTTGGGTTCGCACCGGCCTTATGCGATCCCGCGAACCCTCGAGCCCGCGAAACCGCGAACAAGAACTCGCAGCCAAAGGCGGACCCCCTCTCAAACGGCATCGGAATCGGAGCTGCTCTCGGTGCAGGCGTGGGGATCGGGCTGGTCGGTTGGGCATACGCCCAGTGCGATGACACATGCGATGCACCCGAACCGGGCGGCATGTACGCCCTTGGCGCCGGTATGGGCGCCGCGATCGGTGCGGCGGTTGGACTGGTCATGGATGCAGCACGGAAGGAGACGAACCAGCGCGTCCTGGTCGCTGCGGCCGCGACACCGCAGCGCGCTGCTGTGCATGTGAGGGTCCGGTGGTGAATTCTTGTTCGCGGGTTCGCGGGTTCGCAGGTTCGCGGGTTCGGAGAGCTGATGGTACCAGAGGCAATCAGCCGTCTGAATTGCGCTGGTTGCCTCTGATTAGTACCGGCCCCCCGAACCCGCGAGCCGCGAACCGCCGAACCCGCGAACCCGCGAACCCCCGAACCCGCGAACCCCCGAACCCGCGAACCCCCGAACCCGCGAACCCCCGAATCCGCGAACCCGCGGCCGTGTAAGTTACGATCCCGCATGCTCAACTACATCTGGTTCGGCCTGATGGCGGTGGCGCTCGTGGTCGCGGCGTTCAACGGCACCGCCGAAGCCGTAACGAAAGCTACGGTCGATTCGGCATCCACGGCCGTCGAGATTTCGATTGGCCTCGTCGGCGTGATGACGTTGTGGCTCGGAATCATGCGAATCGCCGAGGCTGCGGGTCTGGTCACGATGCTGGGCCGTCGGTTGCGGCCCGTGCTCCGCTGGATGTTTCCCGAGGTTCCAGCCGATCACCGGGCCGCCGGCGCGATTGTGGTCGCGATCGCCGCGAACGTGCTCGGGCTGAACAACGCCGCCACGCCGCTTGGCATCAAGGCGATGGAGGAGCTCCAGGAACTGAACGGCGAGAAGGACACCGCGACCAACCCCATGGTCACGTTCATGGCCATGACGACCTCGGGTGTGCAGTTGATCCCGTCCACGATGATCGGGATCCTGGCGGCCGCGGGATCGCAGAGTCCGACGGCGATCATCGCGCCGGGGATCGTCGCCACGTTCATCGGCACGGTGTCGGCGATCATCGCCGCGAAGCTGCTTCAGCCTTTCTATCCGGCGCCCGCCGCCGCTCGGACGGAGACGACCGAATGATCCGCGCCGCGCTCCAGCAAATCTCAATCTGGGCGGTGCCGGTACTGCTCGTCGGCATCACGCTCGCCGGCATGCTCCGCAAGGTCAAGGTCTACGACGTTTTCATCGAAGGGGCGAAGGAAGGCTTCGAGGTCGGGGTGAAGATCATCCCGTTCCTGGTCGGCATCCTGGTGGCAATCGGGATGTTCCGCGCCTCGGGAGCGATGGAACTGCTGCTGGCGGGTCTGCGGCCGCTCGCCGCCGCGACCGGGTTCCCCGCGGACCTGATCCCGCTCGCCATCCTGCGATCGCTGAGCGGCAGCGGATCGCTGGCGCTGACCACCGACATCATCAAGACCCAGGGCCCCGACTCGCTGCTCGCCCGGATGGCGGCGACGATGTATGGATCGAGCGAGACGACGTTCTACGTGCTCGCGGTGTACTTCGGCGCGATCGGCGTCCGCCGCACGCGGCACGCGGTGCCGGCGGCGCTTGTCGGCGACGTCGCGGCGGCGATGGCGACGGTGGCCGTGTGCATGTGGATGTTTTAGAGAGCAGGGTCAAATCCCAAGCTCCAAATCCCAAGCTCCAACGCATTCCCAAATCCCAAATCCCAAATCTCAGATCAGCCTGCCAACCGACCGGCGGTTGGGCTTTGGCGGTTGGGAGTGCGTTGGGATTTGGGATTTGGAGCTTGGGATTTAACGATCGTTAGAAATGCAACTTAATCCCCAACTGAATCTGCCGTGCCGGGAACGTCGACGTGATGGTCCCGAAGTTGGTGTTCGAGCGATTCGCGTTCGGGGTCGAGAAGTTGGTGTGGTTGAACAGGTTGAACGCCTCGATGCGGAACTCCAGCGAGGTGTTGTCGCGGCCGAGTCCCAGGGCCTTGTGCAGGCCGAGATCGAGCTGGAAGTACGACGGCCCGCGGGCCACGTTACGGGAGGCGTTGCCGAACGGCTGCGTGCGGTCCGTCGGGATCTCCACGGTCGCCGCATTCAGATAGTTGTTGATCGTGCGCTGGTCCTCGGGAGTCAGCGGATCGCCCGTCAGGTTCGGCCGGTAGGTCGGGCTGCCGCTGACCGAGAACGTCGCGGAGGGTGAGTACGAGAGGTTGACCGGAACGCCGCTGGTCATCGTGTTGATCCCGACGACCCGCCAGCCGCCGAAGATTCCTTCCATCACCGGATTCATCTGGCTCGCGAACCGCCGCCCGCTGCCGAACGGCAGCTCCCAGACGAAGCTGGTGGTGTTGTTCAGCGGCTGATCGTAGCCGGAGCGCCCGAACTCGCCGGCGAGATTCGCGTAGTTCACCCGGCTGTTGTCGTTGTTCTGGACCTCGAGGTGGCCGGACGCGTTGTCACGCGCCCGCCCCCACGTGAACGAGTTCAGCAGGTAGAGGCCGCGCGTGTAGCGCTGCTCCAGCTTCACCTGCAACGCATGGTAGTCCCCCTCGCCGCCGCCCCACGCAATCTGGATTTCCTGAAAGCCCTGGATGGGTCGCCGCGCCTGGAGCGTCGCGTTCTCGGTCGGCCCATTCGGGCGGGCCTGGTTGTAGTCCCCCAGAATCATGATGTTGCGGCTCTGGTTGCCGACGTAGGCGACGTCGAGCAGCAGCCTCGGCACGAGCTCGCGCTGCACCGACGCGTGCCAGCTGCGCACGCTGCCCGTGGGGTTGTCCTTC
>Ga0209382_10004416_pt1 | contig 18832 bp, 16 predicted proteins | sample SoiMetdeltSBSDD5_FD_187599 | JGI IMG/M metagenome (GOLD analysis project Ga0209382, IMG submission 187599) | Bulk soil microbial communities from a Populus tree surrounding site in Tennessee, USA - Soil MetaG P. deltoides SBSDD5 (SPAdes) (version 2) | ecosystem: Environmental > Terrestrial >...
CATGATGTCGCCGGCGTCCGGCGAGTGGTTAAAAATGCCCAGGGCATGCCCCAGCTCGTGCGTGGCAGTCAGCTTCAGGCACTCGTCCACGCCCGGCTCGCCCGGAGCGAACCGGGGATTGAGAAAGACCCGAATGGGCGCCTGGATCTGCCGGCTTCCGGCCGGCAGATCGATCTCGGTCCCGCCTTCGCATTCCGGCGCCCGACTGGGCAGCCGCATGACCGAAAACCCGCCCTTCAACGCAACCCCAGCACTGACGATAACATCGGCCGCATTCGAATCGGCTACCTGCAGCGCATCGAATTCCCGATACAGAAAGGCGGCCTTCCACTGAGCAATGCCGTAATCCACGTGCTGTGGCAGGTTCAGCGTATCCTGGGTCCAAATCCTGACCGGCAGTCGGGAACGGGGCCAGTGGAAGCTCAGGGTGTCGGCCGTGGTCGGTCCGGTGGTGACGACCCGCCGCCATTCGTAGGGCTGACTCCGGCTGGGCGATGCGATGTCCGCACAGGAGAGCCCGGCCCCGGCTGTGGCCAGGATAGGAAGTATCGGCAGGTACCAGGCGAGCTTCATGGGCGAGCCCGGGACAAACCGACGCTGGCGGAAAGCCGCTGCACCCCCTGGCTGCCGGAAAAGTTTCGGGCCTCCAGCTCGTCGGTGGTGAAGCGGTGCCAGTCATATCGAAGCGAAACCATCAGGTCCAGGCTGGTGAGCAGGCTGGAGCGGTAATCCACGCCGGCTCCGACCAGAAAGCGGGTAGGGCCACCGCGCAAGAATATGCCTTGCTCGTCCGCGGGCCAGTAGTGGATCACGCCGGCACCAGCGCGCCAGTCGAGTCGCGGAATGATCGGGCCCGCGAGATTCAGGATCAGGGACCCGGTCCGGAGAGTTCCCAGGTCGGTCTTGAGGTCTTGCTCCTCGCTATAATAGCCGGCGCTGGTGATGGTTCCCTCCAGGCCGGCGGTATACGTGGGGGCTATGGGAAGGGAGACTCCCAGGGCCAGAGTCGGGGCCAGATTCTGCCGAGTCTCGATCTCCTGAATCAAATCGTCACGCAGAAGCTTGGTGGAAAACGTCACCCCGAGCCGCCCGTAGTAGTCCACCTGTGATTGGACCACCGACACCCGAGCAGCAACCATCAGGCTGAGGAGCGCCAGCATGGTCCGCATGGGCGAAAGTATGGGCGGCCTGGTAGCTGTGGTCAACGAGTTGCCTGGCGAGCGCGGGCGTAGGCTCGCAGGCGGCGCAACATCTTGCGGTCGGTGGTGAACCCATCATCGCCCTTGGGAGTCTCCAGGATTTTGATCACCCGCGCCAGTCGCGGATCGGTCATGATCCGCCGGAACGGTTTCGGTCCCAGCGATCCCTCGGCAATCAACTCGTGGCGGTCGCGGCAGGACGCAAAAGGTGTCTTGGAGTCGTTCAGGTGAAGACACCGCAGTGACTGGAGACCGAGGACCCGGTGCCAGCGTCGCCAGACAGCATCGTAGTCGCCGACCAGGTCGTAGCCCGAGGAATAGAGGTGGCAGGTATCCGCGCAGAAGGCGATCCGGTGGCGGACATCCTCTTGGATCAGCGAGCGCAGTGCCGCCAGCTCCTCGAAGGTGCTTCCCAGGCTGGTTCCGCACCCGGCGGTAGTCTCCAGCAGCACCATGAGCGATCCGGGGACTGCCCGCAGGCAGCGGCTATAGGCGGCGGCGTTGCGCTCGAGACCCGCGCTTCGGCTGTCGATGTAGTTGCCCGGGTGCGACACCAGGTAGGGAATGCCGAACCCCTCGCACCGGCGAAGCTCGGCGATGAAAGAAGCCTCTGACCGCGAACTTAAGACCGGATCCGGGGAGGCGAGGTTGATAAGGTACGAATCATGCGCCACTATACTGGAGAACTCGAGCCGTTCGCATTCCCTTTGAAATGCCGTAAAAGACCCCGCTGGGATGTTCGGCTCGCGCCACTGACTGGGCGTTTTGGTGAACACCTGGATCGCGGTGGCTCCAATCGCCCTCCCCCTGACCGGCGCTTTTTCGACGCCGCCCTGGATCGACACATGGGCTCCCAACCGCTCCGTTGCACGCACGTTAGCCATTCACTTTCCTGCCTCGCGTGAATCAGCAGGCGACTGAGGCCGCCCGCCCAATCGTTCTCCTTCTGGGGGATGCTACGGCCCGTCCCTCCGGATTGGAGCGGGCGTTGACCCGCGCCGGGTTCCACCTGGTGGAGCAGGATAGCCTCACCCTCCCGGCGGACGCCGTACTCATTACTCTGGCCAGCCAGGAGCAACTCGATGCTCTGTTCGCCGGACCCCCAGCCACCATCAACTCCGTCCTGCCTCGGGTCGTCCTGATATCGGACCCGAGTCCCGATGGGGCGGCGGCCGCGCTGGCACTCGGCGCCGCAGATGCACTGGCCGGACCGGTGCACTTTCCGGAGCTGTGTGCCCGACTCTCGGCTCGGATCCGGGCGCAGCAGAATCCCGTGGTGCTGGGCCCCGCCGGGAATGGCAGCGAACCGCAGCGCACAGGAAACGAAGCGAGCTCCGACCAGGACGCCGGCGCGCTGGAGCATCGGGTACAGGAGGAATTTGAGCGCGCCCGGCGCTACTCCCTCAGTTTCAGCCTCGTGCTGCTCGGCCTGGACGAGCTGCAGGGGATGGAGGAGAGGCTGGGAGCAGATACCGCGGGCCGGCTGCGCGCCGAGGTGGGCCAGACCCTCCGGCGGGAGTTACGGGTGCCGGATCTGGTGGTTCCCTACGGTCCCGACGAATTCGCCATCCTGTTGCCCGAAACCGGTGAAGCGGGCGCCCGGCAGTCGGTCATTCGAGTGCGCGAGCGCCTGACTTCGCTCCCCTTCGAGAGCGATCCCCGACTGGAGCCCAGCCGCTTCAGCGCCGGCATTGTCACCTATCCCCATCCGGCAGCCGCCAGCCCCGACGACCTCTTTTCCCTGGCCGAGGCCGCGCTGATGCGGGGCCGGGCCCAGTCGATAGAACGAATCGGGCTGGCAATGTAAGCTACCGCCTTCGCAGCCAGGTCGTCGGATCGAGCGCGATCTGGTTCTCACCCCGGATCTCAAAGTGCAGGTGAGGCCCGTAGTCCGAGTTCTGGCCTCCCACGGTGCCGATCGCTCTTCCCTTCTCGACTGACGTACCCAGCTTCACTTCCGCTGATTCCAGATGGGAGTAGACCGAGTAGTATCCGTTCCCGTGCTCCAGGACGATGGTGAGGCCATAGGTTCCGAACTGGCCCACCAGTCGCACCCTCCCCGCTTCCACCGCTTTGACCGGGGTTCCCACTTTGGCGGCGATGCCGACGCCATTCCAGCGGATGATGCCCCCGCTGGGCAAGGTATCCCGGCCGAAGCGGTACACGATCGCGCCTTCGACCGGCCAATCGAGCTTGCCCAAGTCCGCCGTAGTGATGCTACCGGGGCCGGCCGAAGCGCCCCGGAGCGCTCCCCTGGCAAGCTCATCCCGGCGGGAGCGCTCCAGCGCCGCCAGCAGTCCATTGAGCCGGGATTCGTCCTTCTGCAGCTGGCCCAGTCGCCGCTCGGTGCTGCGCGCCGACCGGCGGAGACTCTGAAGCCTCCGGGCCCGCTCGGTAGCCAACTCGCTATACCTGCTGAATTCGGCCTCGCGCTCTTCCCGGCGGCGGGCCAGCTCGCCTCGCACATTGAGAATGTTGTTTCGCTGCTGGACCACCCGGTTGCGCAGCTTCTCGACGTCCTCTACCAACAAACGGTCCTGCTCGCTGGTGAGATACAGGTACTTGTACCGGCTGAGCAGATCACCAAAGGATTCGGCCGCCAGGAGCACCTGAAAGGTGTGGAGCGGCCCCCGTTTGTAGATGTCAACCAGCCGGCGCTGCAGCACCGCCCGGCGCTCCGCCAGATTGTCCTGGGCCAGTATCAACTCGGCGCTGGAACGGTCCAGCTGCGATGCCAGGCCGCCGATCTGTCGCTCAATCTCACTGACGATGCGCTGGGTCGACTCCCGCTGGCGCTCGAGGTTACTGAGCTCGTCATTGACGTCGTGCACCTGCCCCTGGAGCCGCTCCCGCTGCCGCTCCAGCCGGTCCCGCTCGGCGCGGATCTCGTCGAGTCGGCGCCGGGACTCCTCCAGATCGTTCTGCGCGGTGGCTGCGGCCGGAGCAATCGACATCAGCGCGGCTAGCGTGCAGAGCGAGGCGGTGGGGCAGCGGGGCAGGAGGGCAGCTACAGCACAGCGGATCGTCACCTGCATCCTGAGCCAACCGCCCCCCGGCCCCGCTGTCCGTCTGCCCCGCCTACACATGCCTCAGATGCCGTCCCACGCTCACCAGACTCCCGCCGAGGCCAAGCAGGACTCCAAAGATGATGATGACCACCATGTGCTCGGGTCGGAAGAACACCAACCCTGAAAGGGTGCCACCGCTCTTGTCCCGAAACAGGATGTAGCCGGCGTAACAGAGCACCAGGGACAGCAGGCCTCCCAGAAGACCCTTCAGCGCGCCCTCCAGCAGGAAGGGTCCCCGGATAAACCAGTTGGTGGCGCCGACGAGACGCATGATGGAGATCTCGCGGGCCCGCTGCAGGATGGTGAGCCGGATGGTGACACCGATGATCACGACCGCAACCGCGGCGAACGCCAGACCGATGACCAGGCCGACCAGGCCGGTGAGGTTGCGCAGGTAATCGAGCTTCTGGATCCACTCCCGTCCGTAGCGGACATCGTCTATGAAGCCGAACCCCTTGAGCCGCTGCGCGACGCGCTCGACGGTGGCCGCATCCCGGTAGCCGTCCTTGAGCCGGACTTCGACCGAGGCCGGCAAGGGATTGACCTGGAGATCGCGGTAGGCATCCCGGAATTCGATCAGCTCAGTGCGGGCCCGCTGGAGTGCTTCTTCCTCGCTGATGTAGCTCACGTCCTGGACTTCGGGAAACGCGACAATGTCCTGCGTGGCGACCGCGATCGCCTCTGCGGGGGTCCCCCGGAGCACGTAGGCGACGATCTCGACTCGCTCTTCCAACCCCCTGAGCGCCTGGCGCAGGTTGATGGCTACCAGCCCGAACAGGCCGACGGTAAAGAGCGAGAAGGCGATGGTAGTGATGGAGAGCGCGGAGAGCAGCGGAGTCCGGCGGAATGACAGGAGCGCTTCTCGGGTGAGCAGCTTCATTGGGCTTCAGCAGCGGCTTCGTCGACCTCGCTGTCGAACACCACGCTGCCATCCCGCATTTCGATGATCCGATAGGAGGTTTGCCGCACGAGGTCCAGATCGTGGGTGGCCATCACGACCACCGTCCCGCCGGCATTGATGTCCCGGAGCAGCTGGAACACTCCCCGGGTAGCGCGCTCGTCCAGATTTCCGGTGGGCTCATCGGCCAGCAGGATGGCCGGATCGTTGACCAGCGCCCGGGCGATGGCGACGCGCTGCTGTTCGCCACCGGAGAGCTCCTTTGGATAGGCCCGGCTCTTGGCTGAGAGTCCGACCTGAGTCAGGACTCGCATTACTCGGGCGGCGATAGTATCGGTCCGGGCTCCGGTCACCTCCAGAGCGAAGGCGATGTTCTCAGCGGCGCTCCGGTCCTCCAGCAGACGAAAGTCCTGGAATACGATCCCCAGCCGGCGGCGCAGCCGCGGTACCTCGTCCGGCTTCAGCGCCGTCACATTGTATCCCGATACCCGCACCTCCCCCGCGCTCGGCTTCTGCTCGGCGAACAGGAGCTTCATGATGGTGGACTTACCGGCGCCGGAATGACCGGTGAGAAAGACAAATTCACCCTTGGAGACGTGAAACGTCACGTCCTTCAGGGCCAGCGCACCATTGGGATAGGCTTTGTAGACGTTGGCAAAGCGGATCACGGTGGTGGAATCTACTTCAAGGCCTGCTCTAAGTCGCCGATTATGTCGGGCCCGTCCTCGATCCCACAGCTCAGGCGGAGGAAGCCGTCCGGAATCCCGATCTTGGCTCGGCCCTCGGCCCCGATCCCCTTGTGGGAGGTAAGCCGCGGCTCGGAGATCAGGGTTTCGACGCCCGCGAGGCTGGGCGCATGGGCAATCATCTTGAGCCGCTTGAGCAGCCGCTCGGCCGCCGGGGCGCCGCCCTTGAGCTCGAGTCCTACCATCCCGCCGAAGCCGCTGAGCACCTTCTTCGCATACCCGTGATCGGGGTGAGAGGGCAGTCCGGGATAGTGCACCTTGGCAATGCCTTCGTGCTGCTCGGCCCACTGGGCTACGGCGAGACCATTCGCATTGTGCCGCTCCATTCGCACGGCCAGGGTGCGCATCCCGCGGTCGATCAGCCAGGCGGAGTGGGGATCGATGGCCTGGCCCCAGAGACGCATGAGCCGGTTGACCTCTTCAATGAACGAGGTGGAACCCGCTATCGCGCCGGCAATGACGTCGCTGTGTCCGTTCAGGTACTTGGTGGCGCTGGTGATCACGACATCCGCACCGTGCTCGATGGGGCGAAAGTTGATCGGACTGGCAAAAGTCGCATCCACCAGCAGCCCCAGCCCCTCCTCTTCGGCTACATATGCGATGGGGCCGAGATCGATCACCCGCATCAGCGGATTGGTAGGAGTCTCGACGAAAATGGCCCGGGTGGACTTCCGCACCGCCTTGCGCCAAAGGCGGGGGTGATCCGGATTCACATAGGTCACCTCGATGCCGAACCGGGCCAGCTCGTTATCGAAAAGATGCTGGGTGCCGCCGTAGATCCAGTTGCTGGAGATGAGGTGATCGCCCGGACGGAGCATGGCCAGCTGCGCGAGCGCAGTGGCCCCCATGCCACTGGCAACGAAGATCGCATCGTCCGATCCCTCGATCAGCGCGTACTTGCGAGCCAGATCGATCTGGTTGGGGTTGTTACCATAGCGGCTGTAAAGCACCTCGTCGTCACTGCCGACGGGATTGACGAAGGTGCTGCTTTGCTGCAGGGCCGGTGCTATGGGGGCCCAGTCCGGCCGCCGCTGCGGATTGCCGTGGATTGCGATGGTAGAGAAGCCGAACTGCCGGCTCATACCGTGGGAACGGGGTGGTAGAGCTCGCCGATCGGGTGGACCAGCCGGTGCAGGGTCAGCTCCATGAGTGCCTCGCGGCTGCGCGACTCCAGCCAGCCGAGCGAGCCCGACAGACCGCCGACTCCGAGGGGACCCTGCTCGCAGAGACAGGCGAACGCCTCCCGCGCATCGGACCGGACCCATCCGAGGAGGCGAGGCTCCCGACTGCCCGGAGGTACCGCGGCCACGGCCAGCCGGTGATGGGTGAGCACGTGATCGATGGCCTCGTGGTGATCCTCGCGTAGGCCTTGCAGCACGAAGAAGCAGGCATTGCGAGCGGCCAGCAGCAGCTTGGCTACGACTTCGTCGGCGCAGCTCAGGTCCACCAGCTCGATGCCGGTGAAGTCGAGCATCGCGGTCCGGCAATTGGACCGGGCGAGGGTCTCTTCGATCCGGGTTCTCACCGCGGCTCCCGTCGGCCGGGTTACCAGGTTGCGATATGGAGCGGCCACGGCTTCGCGCAGCAGGTGCCCGATGCTGATGGTCTGGATCATCGGGCTTCAGCCTGCTGGGCGGGGATGATGATCTGCACCTGCGCACCGGGGAAATAGGGGAGACGGTCGGTCAAAGGAACGTCCTCGTCCCACGGCGGGATGATGGCAAGGCGGGCAGTGCCACTGCGGATGGAGATCTTTCCCTCCCATTGATCCAGGAATCGCTTGATGAACGCCAAACCCTGACCCCGGCCGGGATCGCGGAAGCGGCTGACACCCTGGATCAACGCGGCTTCGAGCGCCGCCCCGTCGCCCCAGCGCTCGCCGAACCGCTTGGCATGGGTGCTCTCGAGCGAGCGGCGGAAACCGATGCCGGCATCACTGACCGCAATCACCACGACTCGGCGCCCCAGACGACGGCGGAAGGTATAGGCCTGAACCGCCACCCACCCGCCGGTCCCGGCGTGCTCCACAATATTCTGGCAGGCCTCCGAAAGCGCCATACTGAATCGGAGCGTGGCCTTCATCTCGAGGCCGAGCTCGCCATGCAGGATCCGGGAGGCGCCCTCGGAGATCTTATCCACAACGCTGTGCACGTCCTCTGACGCCCGGACCGGTGTCACATCCAGCAGCACGTCGGACGGGCCGGTGGTAGTGGCGCGGGGAACCTTGCCGTGCAGCTCGAACAGCTCTGCGGCCTGTTGAAAGAACCCGGCGCGGGCCCAGTAGCGCTTGACGTCGTCGCTGATCGGAACGGTCAGCAGCGGCTTCTCTCGCCTGGCCTCTGCCAGGGCCTGGCCTGCCGTCAGTATGCCGATGAGGCCGTAGGGCGAAGCCCACTGCGTGCTGCGGGCGTCCAGCAGGAGCTTCTCCTCCGGGGGCCAATCCTTGAAGCCCTCGGCGAAGCTGTCGAAGCTGCGATCGTCGAAGTGAGACGGAACCTCGATCACTCGGGTCACGGCATCACCAGCTCGCCCCGGAGATGCCGGGCCAGTCCCGTCGCCCCGCGGAAAGCGGCATTGCGGCCGGCGAGAGCGGTGGCGTGGCGCAAGGCTGTCTCAACCGAGTCGCCGGCCAGAAGCCGCGCAAATGCCGCCGCACCGAAGACATCGCCACAGCCGGTGGGATCGAGGGCCTCGACGTTCGGGGCGGGGATCAGGGCAGTGCGCACGGGAAGCGGGGCAGAGGGGCTGCGCGGCTGCGGGGCAGTGCCTGCGAACCTTGCCCCGGTGTGCTGTTGCTGCCCTGCTGCCTCACTGGCCCGCTGCCCCGCTGCAATCCCATCAAACCCCGGCGCCGCCACATAGGCCAGGCCTCGCGGCCCCAATGTGACGGTCAGTAAGGACACGCCTGCCCCGATTGCGTCGGCCGCAAGGCTCAAAGGATCCGGGGTGAGCTGCTGCATCTCGTCCTCGTTCAGCTGGACCAGGTCGAAACAGCCGAACCAGTCGGGCGCGTTGGGTAACGGGCGCAGCACCCGCATCCCGTCATGCTGCATGCCCAGGAAGAGACTGTGCAGGTCGGCGTAGATCGGTCCCCGAAACGCTTGCCGCAGTGCCTGCGCCGTTCCGAGGCAGAGCTCAAAGCCGGAGATGAAGTTGATATAGATAGCGTCCAGGTCCCGGACCATCGGTCCGAGCTCGGTCCAGGTCCAGCCCGGCACGCCACCAGCCATGCGCTCGCAGCGCCGCTCGGCTGACTGATAATGCAGCACCACGCGATTGTTGGGGGCGGTGACCTCGGCGCATCGCGCGCCGGGTGCCAGGCGCGAGAGACTGCGCAGGAGCTCATGCGCCTGGGGGCCGAGATCGCGCCCCACCTTGATCAGAGGAACGATCTCCCAGTCCGGCGCCAGGCTTGCATCCAGTCCGGCCAGCGCGTAGGCGATGCCGCCCCACTCCTCAACCGGCGGTGCGAGCTGGTCCCGCCCATAGATGAGATCCCAGACCAGGGAACCGAGAATGCCGATCCGCATCGCTAGCGCGCTATGCGCGCTGCCCCGCTGCCCCGCTGCCCTGCTGCTCCCGCCTCCAGAAACACCTTGGCCGCGCCGTACACGCCGGCGGTCCCGGTCAGCTCGCAGGGCACGATGCGGCACACATTCACCGCCGGCTTGAAGGCACGGCGGGCGACCTCCCGGCGAAGCGGCACGAACAGATGGTCGCCGGCCAGCGTGACGCCGCCACAGACCACCACGACTTCCGGATTGAAGATGTTCAGCAGGTTGGCGATGCCGGTGCCAAGGAACTTGGCGGTATCGTTGACTACCTCGAGTGCCAGATCGTCGCCGTCGTGGGCGGCCTGGTATACAGTCTGCGCAGTAACCTGGCCCAGATCGCCGCCGACATAGGACGAGAGTAGACTTACTGCACCGGCCTTGATCTCCTCCACCGCGCGAAGTGCGATGTTGGGGCCGGAGGCGTAGGCCTCCAGGCAGCCGTAGTTGCCGCATTTGCAGCGCCGCCCCTCGGTATCGATCGTGGTGTGCCCGATCTCGCCGGCGCAATCGGATGCTCCATGGAAGAGCTTGCCCTCCACGACAATTCCGCCGCCGATGCCGGTGCCGATGGTAATCCCAATGGCATTGCGCGTCCCGCGAGCCGCACCCATCCACCACTCGCCCAGAATGGCGCAGTTGGCATCGTTGTCCAGCGCTGCCGGCAGTCCCAGCCGCTCGTGGATGATCTGGCGCAGCGGGAGGTTGACCCATCCGAGATTGGGGGTGAGGAGCACGATGCCACTCTTGGTGTCGAGTGGCCCGGGCGCGCCGACTCCCACACCCAGAATCTCGGCGTCAGGCACCTCCCGCCTGGTCTGCTCGATGGTGCGCTGCGCCAGGGTGATGAGCCGGTCGAGCACGTTCTGCTGGCCGGCCTCGGCATGAGTGGGCTCGCTTCTCAGGGCGAGCAGTGCTGATCCGTCCTCGGCCACGCTGCCGACGACCAGATTGGTGCCACCGATGTCAATTCCGAGGACAAATCGCACCCGATTCCTCCGCACTCGCGACGGTAACTACTGCGCGCCTCACCATCTCCAGAGACAGCTCCCTCATGCAGCGATGATGTCCCAGCGGACAGGCCGGAGGACCGTGCGTAGAGCACGGCCGGCACGGCAGCCCATCGTGACCGAGGGCAACATCCTCGGCCCGGCGGGGGCCGAACCCGAACTCGGGCACCGTGGGGCCGAACAGGGCAACGATCGGCGTCCCCACCGCCGTTGCCAGGTGGAGCGGGGCCGAATCGTTGGTGACGAGACAGCGAGCCCGCTGAATCAGTGCGGCAGACGCCCGCAGCCCCAGTGCGCCTGCGGCGTTGACCGCCTTTCCCCTGCTGGCCTCCACGATTTCCTGCGCCAACGCGACGTCCTCTGTCCCACCGACAATGACTACCCTGCCATCGAGTCCCGAGGCCAGCTCGGCATAGTAGGGCCAGCGCTTGGTGGCCCAGACCGAGCCCGGCGCCAGCGCGATGAAGGGCGACATCACCTGGTGCTCGCTGAGCCAGGCCTCGGCGGCTGCATGGTCCTCCGGGCTCAGCCCGAGACTCACCGGGTGCTTCATCCCGACCGCTGTTCCGGCGAGAGCTAGCAGACGTTCTACCTCATGGCCATCCCGGTTGCGAGGAATCCGGGCAGAATAGGTGAAGGCTGCGGCGCTATCGGCAAAGCCGATCCGCTCCGGTGCGCCGCTCCAGAGCGCCAGGACCGCCGAGCGCAGCGAGCGATGCGGAAGGTACACCCAGCGGTAGCCGCGGGAGCGCAGCTTGGACCCGAGCCGCGCCAATCCGCGAAGCCCTCGGGCAGCGCCGTGCTTGTCGTAGGGAACCACCTCGGCCACGGCCGGATGGTACTGCAGCAGAGCCGCCGCGGCCGGTGTGGTGACTACATCCACCGGTCCATACCGGGCAGCGAGCGCCGACAGCAGTGGCGTGGTAAGCACGACGTCGCCCAGGAAGGCGGTCTGGATGACCAAACAGCGTGAGCGGTGAGCGGTAAGCGGTAAGCGGGGCTCACCCACGGGCTCCCTCGTCGAGTCCGAACGATCCCGCTCACTGCTCACCGCTTACCGCTCACTTTAATCCACCTGCAGCACAGCTAAAAACGCCTCCTGCGGAATCTCCACCGCGCCGATCTGCTTCATCCGCTTCTTCCCCTCCTTCTGCTTCTCCAGGAGCTTGCGTTTGCGGGTGATGTCGCCGCCGTAGCACTTGGCGAGCACGTCTTTGCGGAACGCGGAGATCGTTTCCCGGGCAATGATCTTGTTCCCGATCGCGGCTTGAATGGCGACCTGATACAGCTGGCGGGGAATCAGCTCCTTGAGCTTCTCTGCCACCTTGCGTCCGTACTCCTGCGCTTTGTCCCGGTGGATGATCACACTGAAGGCGTCGACCGGGTCCCCGTTGATCAGCATGTCCAGCTTGACCAGGTCCGACTCCCGATAATCCGATGCCTCGTAGTCCAGCGAGGCGTAGCCCCGGCTCAGTGACTTGAGCTTATCGTAAAAGTCCAGCACGATCTCACCCAAAGGGAACTCGAAGTCGAACTCCACCCGCGCGGTGTCGATGTAGTGCATGCCGTTGTACACCCCACGCCGCTCCTGGCCCAGCTTCATGATCCCGCCGATGTATTCCGCCGGAGCCATGATCCTGGCCTTCACATAGGGCTCGTCGATCCGGTCGATGCTGGCCGGATCCGGCAGGTTGGTCGGGTTCTCCAGCAGGATCATCTCGCCATCCGTCTGGTACACGTGATACTCCACGGTTGGGACGGTCGTGATCAGGTCCAGGTCGAACTCCCGCTCCAGCCGCTCCTGCACGATCTCCATGTGCAGCAGCCCCAGAAAACCGCAGCGGAAGCCGAATCCAAGGGCGGTGGACGACTCGGGCTCGTGATGCAGGCTGGCATCGTTGAGCCGCAGTTTCTCCAGCGCGTCGCGCAGGTTTTCATACTGATCGGAGTCCGTGGGGTAAACACCCGCGAAGACCATGGACTTGACGTCGCGGTATCCGGGCAGCAGCTCGGTCGCGCGATTGGAGGCATCGAGGATCGTGTCGCCGACCCGGGCATCCCGAACGTCCCGCAGGCTGGCCACCAGATAGCCCACCTCTCCAGCCACCAGCGTGCCGGTCGGATGCTGGCCCAGTTGCAGGTAGCCTACCTCGTCCACGTGATGCACGTCGTCCGGGTGAGCGCCGAAGGCGATCTCCATGCCCTCGCGAACCACGCCGTCGACCACCCTGATGCTGGGCACCGCGCCCCGGTACCTGTCGTAATAGGAGTCGAAGATCAGCGCCCGGAGCGGCGCCTCCTCCTGGCCTCGTGGCGCCGGCACCCGGGCGATCACGGCCTCCAGCAGCTCGGGGATGCCGGTTCCCTCCTTGGCCGAGACTGCCAGGATTTCCTCGCGCTTTGCGCCGATCAGGTCCATTATCTCCTGAGCCCGCCGTTCCGGCTCGGCTCCCGGCAAGTCGATCTTGTTGAGCACCGGAATTATCTCCAGCCCGGCATCGAGCGCCAGGAAGAGATTGCTCAGGGTCTGGGCCTGGATGCCCTGGGAAGCGTCCACCACCAGAATCGCGCCTTCACAAGCTGCGAGAGACCGGGAGACCTCGTAGGTGAAGTCGACGTGTCCCGGCGTATCGATGAGGTTGAGCTCGTACTCGTTGCCGTCGCGAGCCGTGTAGGTCATCCGGACGGCGTTGAGCTTGATGGTGATCCCGCGCTCGCGTTCGAGATCCATGGTATCGAGCAGCTGGTCCCGCATCTGGCGCTTCTCGACCGCACCGGTCGCCTCGATCAGCCGATCGGCGAGCGTGGATTTCCCGTGGTCGATGTGGGCGACGATGCAAAAGTTTCGAATTCGGGACTGGCGCATGGGGTGAAGATAGTGGGGCAGCGGGGCAGCGGGGCAGCGGGGCAGTAGACGCCGTGAGCGGCTCGTATCTATGTCATTTACTCTTTACCAATGCTGAAGGACACAACGAGCAGCCGCGCTGCCCCCCCGACCCGCAGCCCACCTGAAGCTGCCCCGCAGCCCCGCCGCCCCGCCGCCGCGCGGCTCTCCGGCGACCTCGCGATGCTCGCGGTGTGTCTCATCTGGGGTCTCAACTTCAGCATCACCAAGTTGGCCCTGGCGGAGATTCCGCCGCTGCCCTTTACCGCGATCCGCTTCATCGTCTCCAGCCTACTTCTCTGGCTGGTGCTTCGACTCACCGAAGGCCCGCTCCGCATGCCGGGGCCCGCCCTCCGGCTACTCATTCTTCTCGGGCTGCTGGGGAACACCTGTTACCAGCTCGCCTTTACGGTCGGACTGAACCACACCACCGCCACCAACAGCGCGCTGATTCTCTCGACCGTCCCCACCGTGGTGGCGCTGATGGCTGGGGTGCTCGGCCTGGAGCGGATCACCGGACGAATGGGCCTGGGCATCGCGCTCGGAACCATCGGCGTGGTGATGGTCATTGCGACGCGGGGAGTTGGCTTCAGTACCGCCACGCTGCTGGGCGACGCGCTCACCGTGCTGGCCGTGCTTTTCTGGGCCGGATACACCGTGGGACTCCGAGCCGTACCTTCGGGAATCAGTTCGCTTCAAGTCACCACGGTCACCACCCTCGCTGGTACTCCGGGCCTGGTACTGGTGGGAATTCCTGGCCTGCTCCAGTTGAACTGGGGCTCGGTCCGGCTGGAGAGCTGGGGCGGTCTCGCCTACGCGGCCGTGCTGTCGCTGGTGGTCGCGTACCTGCTGTGGAACCGGAGTGTGAAAGCGGTCGGAGGGACCCGCACCGCGATCTACATGTGTGTGACGCCCTTGTTCGCCGCCGCCGGCGCCTGGATTCTGCTGGGCGAGCGCCCGCATCCGCTCCAGGGAGTGGGTGCGGTGCTCATTGTTGCGGGGGTTCTCTTGACGAGGGCGGACGGAAGGAGGGTCGGAGGGTCGGAGGGTCAATGAGACCCTCCGGCTTCCCGGTTATGGTGTCTCCTCCACAATTTCCTTCCGCGATTCTGGCCTCCACTCCGGCCGCTTGCTCGCATTGCCGATCTCGTTTCCCAGGTAAAAGAGCAGCTTGAGAATCCGCGCTTCCTTCTCACTGTTGATCTTCTCCGGTGAGTCGGTGACCTCGTGGTAGTCCTCGTGAACTCCGTTGAAGAAAAACAGAATCGGCACGCCCCGCCGGGCGAAATTGTAGTGATCCGAGCGGAAATAAAACCTCTCCGCCGGCCACCGGTCGTCGATGGCGGTCATCCTCAGCTCCGGATGGGTGGCGTTCACCCGGTCCAGGGTAGCTCCCAGGTCCGAGTGCTCCTTACCGATCGCCACGATGGTATCCGCCCAGTTGCGACCGATCATGTCAATGTTGATGTCAGCCACGATCTGCTTTATGGGCACCGGAGGGTCAGTGGTGAAGAAGTTGCTGCCCCAGAGCCCCTTCTCCTCTCCACTCACGGTCAGAAAGATGACCGACCGGCGGGGCCTGGCTCCCGGCCGGCTGAATGCCTCCGCCAGCTCGATCACGCCCACGGTGCCTGAGGCATCGTCGTCGGCCCCGTTGTTGATGCTGTCGGCCCGCCCCGGGGTGATCCCGATGTGGTCCATGTGAGCGGAGTACACTAAGTACTCGTTCTTCAGGCTCGGGTCCGAGCCTTCCAGGATGCCGACCGAGTTTGCAGCCGTTAAGGACGAGGTCGTTGAGTCGCTCAGGGCGAGCGTTACCTCGAGCCCCTGCAGCTCACGGGCTACTGGCCGGGTGGATGTACGCACCTGGTCCAGATTGACGCCGGCATTGGCCAGCGAGCCGGCGATGGCTGGCGCCGCGACCTGGACTGCCACCGGCCGGTCGGGTGGCAACCCGACGACGATCCGCTCGGGGGCGTACCGAGGCAGCTGGCGGGCAAAGGTGCCCGAATCGAGGCTGCTCACCACCACCAGCGCTCTTGGTGCGGACAGGTAGAGAACCCGCAGCACCTGCTGCAGGGTTTCGGGGTCGGCACCAACAGCGGGGACAAAGACCGCCATCTTGTCTTTCACCTGCACCTTCTCCACCGATTCGGCAGTGTGATTGCCTCCCACCAGCACCGCAGTGCCCGTTACCGGCTTTTCCGGAACCGGCCCCCCGTCGTACCGCGCCGACTTCGTAAACCCCGCCGAGTCCGCACCCTTCTCGGTGGCGAACACCACCCAGGAGCGATCGAGATCGAGCCGGTGCCGGCGAATCGGATAGTGCTGCAGCCAGGAGCCGTCATCCCCACCGGGCCGAAGTCCGAAGCGGCGAAACTGGCTGGCGACATACTCTGCCGTGCGCTCCAAACCCGGGCTCGGCGTATCCCGTCCCATCATCGAGTCGTGAGCGATGATCCCGATCCGGTGGGCAACATCCTTGGCGGTGATGGTAGCCGCGGCCCGGCTGAGTGGCGCGCTGGTCTGGGCCGCCAGAAGCGCGGGGACGGTGAGCAAAACAATTCCTTGCAAGGCTGTAAGCCGCATGCGGATTATCCAATGAGGTGAGGGACGTTAGTTCTGTTCCACGATTCCGGCGATAGCTCTCGGCCTTCCAGCGGGGACGCTGAGACTGGTTTGCCACCGCTGTACCCAGATGGAAGAGTAGTCGAACCAGCCGGCTGGCCTTCTTGCCGTTGATCCGGTGCCATCCGGGCGGAGCCCTCCCCGGTGGAACTCGGCCGTCCGACGGAAAGGGCGCCTGTGCCGCCAGCAGCGTTGGAACCAGAGTGAGGCCCCCCCGAAGCAGTCGCATTAGTACGAAGCTACGATCCAGCCCCAATTCGAGTTTCATTACTATGGAAGTGTATGCCACCATCTCTGTTTGACTTCTCCCCTCGGGCCCGGATACGTTGCGCTGCCCATGCAGCGCTCTGACCGTCCCTCCTCCCGCGCCCGGCTGGACCTGCTTGATCCTCTTGAGGTTTCCAAGCTGGGTGGTCTCGAGATCATCACCGAAGGCGTGGTCGAAGGATTCCTCAGCGGGCTGCATCGCTCACCCCGCCGGGGATTCTCGGTGGAGTTCGCCGAGCACCGGATGTACCAGGCGGGCGACGAGTTGCGCTACGTCGACTGGAAGATTCTGGGCCGCAATGATCGCCTGTACGTCAAACAGTTCGAGGAAGAGACCAACCTGCGAGCCATGATCGTGGCCGACACCAGTCGCAGCATGGCATGGACCGGGTCCCCGGGAACTGTGCTTCCCAAGCTGGCCTACGCTCAACGGCTGATCGCGGCGCTGTCGCTCGTGCTCATCCGGCAGCGTGACGCTACCGGGCTCATCACCTTTGACGATGACGTGCGTACGGTCACGCCTCCCCGGGCGCGCCTCAGCCACTGGCGCCAGCTGCTTCAGGTCCTGGCGACCCTCCAGGCGGGGCATGGCACCGCCGCCGAGCCCGCGTTACGCCGGGTCATCGGCCAGCTACGCCGTCGAGGGCTGGTAGTGTTCGTCTCCGATCTGCTACTCGAGAGGACCATTGCACTGAAGGCGCTTCGCTTTCTCCGGCATCGGGGACATCAGGTGCTGGTGCTCCACATTATGGATCCCGCGGAGGTGAGCCTGGCTGGCCCGACCGAAGCCCGATTCGAAGACCCCGAGACACATGCCACCGTGGTGCTGCGGCCGCGGGACTGGGCCGGAGCATATCGGGAGACCGTTCGAGGAGTGGTCACTGAATGGCGTCTGTCCTGTCGCCGCCACGGCATAGCCTATCACCAAGTCACGACTGACACCCCGTTCGGGGTGGTGCTCCGCGAGGCACTGACCTCTCCGTCCCGCTCGGCATGATCGGCTTTCTCCATCCGTGGGTGCTCGTCGGCCTGGCCGCCGCGGCGATTCCGGTTCTCCTCCATCTATTGGCCCGCCGAGAGCCTCCAACGGTCCTTTTTCCGGCGGTGCGATACCTGGTCAGCACGACCCGAGAGCACCAGCGCCGGCTCAAGCTGCAGAACCTCTTGCTGCTCCTGTTGCGAACGCTTCTCATTGTGCTCCTGGTGCTCGCCGCGGCCGCCCCGTCGATGCCTCTCAGCGGGGTGCCCGGGCACGCACCCAGCGCGCTGGTGCTGATCGTCGACAACTCGCCCAGCACTGGGGCGGTCGTGGATGGCTCTCCTCAGCTCGCCCGGCTCCTAGCCGCGGGACGGCAGGTGCTCGCGCGAGCCACCCCGGAGGATGCCCTGTGGCTCATCACTGCGGACGGCATTCCCCGGCGGGGCGACAGAGTGAACCTGGGAGAGATTCTAGCTGGCTTGAAAGTTTCGCCCCGGCGGCTGGACCTGGGAAGCGCCGTCACGCTCGCCGGGGACGTGCTTGGCCCCGAGCCCCGGCCAGGGGAGATCATGCTGCTGACCGATCTCCAGTCGAGCGCACTGTCCCCGGCGCAACCAGCCGCTCCTCTAATTGTGTCTCGCCCGAGTACTCCGGCTCCGCCCAATGTGGGAATCGCCACCCTCGATGTCGGGTCCCAGCCTTGGTCCTCCGAGGGAGGCCGCGTCAGCCTCAGCTTTACCGGCGACTCAGGACCTCCAGTCCCGGTCAGTGCCCGGCTGGACGACCGGCCGGCTCGTCAGGCACTGGCACACGTTGGCACCCCCATCAGCCTGACCCTTCCCGGCGCGGCGACCGGCTGGTGGACGCTGTCCGCCGAGCTGGGGCCCGATGAGCTCCGCGCCGACGACCGAAGGGTCGCCGCCGTGCGGATAGCTCCTGTCGCGCGGGTGGACTGGGACGCGGCCACTCGCTACGGGGCGGCCGCTTGCGAGGTATTGGCCACCAACCGCCGCATCGTCCGGGGGCGCGAGGTTACCCTGGGGCGGCTCGGTCCAGGCGCCTCGATCGTCGTGCCGCCGGACGACCCGGCCGCGCTCGGTGCAGTCAACCGCGCGCTGGCGGCCCGAGGCCTGCCCTGGAGCTATGGCGATCTCTCGCTGCAGCCCTCCACCAGCGACAGCAACGGGATCGTCGGCAAACATCGAGTCCTCCGCCGGTATTCGCTTCGGTCGGGAGGCAGCGGACGCACCGGCGTACTCGCCACGGTCGGTGGAGCGCCCTGGATCGTGCGGTCGGGCGACATCGTATTGCTGGGAAGCCGATTGGAGCCGGCATGGACCGAGCTGCCGATCTCGGCTGGGTTCATGCCTTTCATGGACGTGCTGCTCAATCGTCTTGCCCGAGGCGAGACCGCGCTGGCGCAGGGCGCGGCTGGTGATCCCATCACGTTGCCCGACCTGGTGAGCGAAGTCAGGCAGGGCGAGCGACAGTGGCGCGTCGAGGGGGGCGGGCTCTTCCACCCCACCGAGCTCGGAGTCCACTTCCTGCTTGCTGGCCGGGACACCATCGGCGCCATCAGCGTCAACCCGGATCCCCGCGAGT
>Ga0209382_10004418_pt1 | contig 18830 bp, 16 predicted proteins | sample SoiMetdeltSBSDD5_FD_187599 | JGI IMG/M metagenome (GOLD analysis project Ga0209382, IMG submission 187599) | Bulk soil microbial communities from a Populus tree surrounding site in Tennessee, USA - Soil MetaG P. deltoides SBSDD5 (SPAdes) (version 2) | ecosystem: Environmental > Terrestrial >...
CTTCGTCGGTGACTTCCCGACCAACGGCTTCCTCCTGACCTGCTTCACCGGCGACGGCGGCGGCGTCCTGGCCACGCTCCAGATCGTCGAGCCCGACTCGTAGCGCCGGCTCACACACCGAGGCTGCGGCCGATGATCTCCTTCATGATCTCGGTCGTGCCGCCATAGATCCGGGTGATGCGGGCGTCGGTGAACGCCCGCGCCACCGGGTACTCGCGCATGTAGCCGTAGCCGCCGTGGAGTTGGAGGGCGGTGTCGATGACGCGTCCCTGCAGCTCGGTGCACCACCACTTCGCCATGGCCGCCTCCTCCGCGGTGAGCTCGCCGGCGTTGAGCGCGGTGACGCAGCGATCGATGAAGCTCTGGCCGACCTCGATCTCGGTCGCCATCTCGGCCAGCCGGAAGCGGCTGTTCTGGAACGAGCCGATGGGCTGGCCGAACGCCTGGCGCTCCTTGGCGTAGGTGAGCGTCCACTCGAACGCGGCCCGGGCGGCGGCGATGCCGGTGGCGGCGATCGACAGCCGCTCCTGGGGCAGGTTCGTGACCAGGTAGCGGAAGCCCTGGCCCTCCTCGCCGAGGCGGTTGGCGACCGGGACCCGGACGTCGCTGAAGAACAGCTCGGCGGTGTCCTGGGCGTGGAGGCCGATCTTGTCGAGGTTGCGGCCCCGGTCGAAGCCCGCCATGCCCCGCTCCAGGATCAGCAGCGACATGCCCTTGTGGCGCTGGCTGGGGTCGGTCTTGACCGCGGTGATGACGAGGTCGGCGTTGATGCCGTTGGTGATGAAGGTCTTGGAGCCGTTGACGACGTAGTCGTCGCCGTCCCGGATGGCCGTCGTGGTCATCGACGCCAGGTCGGAGCCGATCCCGGGCTCGGTCATGGCGACGGCGGTGATCAGCTCGCCCGAGCAGATGCCGGGCAGCCAGCGGGCCTTCTGCTCGTCGTTGCAGAGGGTCGTGAAGTACGGCAGGCAGATGTCGTTGTGCAGCGTCAGCCCGAGGCCGGCGGCGTTGACCGCGGCAGCTTGGATCTCCTCGCCGATGATGAGGTTGTAGCGGAAGTCCTTGACGCCGCCCCCGCCGTAGCGCTCGTCGACGTCCATGCCGAGGTAGCCGGCTGCCCCGGCCTTGGCGAAGACGAACCGGTCCATGATCCCGTCGCGCTCGAACTCCTCGTTGCGGGGCACGACCTCCTTGTCGAGGAACTGCCGGAAGCTGGTGCGGAAGAGGTCGTGCTCCTCCCCGAAGATCTCGCGCCGCATCAGCTTCCCTTCCTCGCCGCCCGGGCGCGGCGCTTGCCCTCGTGCATGGCCTGGACCCGGGGGACCGGGATCTCGTGGCCTTCGGCCAGCAGATCCTCGCTCAGGCGCTGGGGCATCGGCAGGTCGGCGGCCCAGGGGTCGGCGTCGTCGTTACCAAGGCGCTCCCGGGCGGTGTGGATGGTGAAGTCGCTCGGCTTGGCACCGTCGAGGCCGTCCCAACCGACCGGGAACGACACCGGCACGCCGGGGCGGACCCTGGGGCTGTAGGCGGCGACGACCGTGGCGCCGCCGACCCGGGTCGAGTCGACGAAGACCTTGCCGTGCCGGTCCTCCTTGATGAAGGCCGTGGTGGCGACCTTGGGGTCGAGCCGCTCAACCCGCACGGCGATGGCCCGGGTGGCCGCGGCGGCGTCCTCCAGCGTGGCCGTGTCGTCGATGGGGACCACGATGTGCACGCCCTTCGAGCCGCTCGTCTTGACCGCGCCGGCCAGGCCGAGGTCGCCGAGCGCCTGACGCACGAGGTGGGCGACCTGCACGACGACCCCGAAGTCGCCACCCTCGGGCGGGTCGAGGTCGAGGACGAGGTGCGTGGCCCGGTCGGGCCGCTTCGCCGTCACCAGCGTGGGGTGGTACTCGATCGCCCGCTGGTTGGCGAACCACAGCAGCGTGCGGCGGTCGTTGCAGAGCGCGTACGACACGTCCCGCTTGGACGCCTCGGCCCAGAACGTCACGGTCTTCACCCAGTCGGGTGTGTACTTGGGGACGTTCTTCTGCATGAACGCCTCCTGGCCGCGGTGGACCCGGATGACCGACAGCGGCCGGTCCCGCAGCTCGGGCAGGATCCGCTGGCTGACGCCGTCGAGGTAGTCGACAAGGTCCCGCTTGGTGGCCTCGGCCCCGTCGAAGAGCGGCTGGTCGAGGTTCGTCAGCGGGACGCCGTCACGTGACTCCTCTTCCTTCTTGGCTGCAGCCATCCGTAGGAACCTAACAACCGATGCGGTGTGCTCGGCCGGGCACGAGATCTGACGGGGTGTCAGAATCTCGCGATGAGCTACCGGGTTGTGCAGTGGAGCACGGGGAACGTGGGGCGGCATGCGCTGGCGGGCATCGACGCCCGACCGGACCTCGACCTGATCGGGGTCTGGGTGTCGAGCGCGGCGAAGGGCGGCATCGACGCCGGGACGCTGGCCGGCCTGGGGCGGGAGCTGGGCGTCCACGCCACCACCGACGCCGACGCGCTCCTCGCCCTGCAGCCGGACTGCATCGTGCACACCGCCATGGCCGACCACCGGCTGGGCGAGGCACTGGACGACCTCGCCCGGTTCCTGCGGGCCGGCATCAACGTGGTGTCGAGCGGGCCGGTGTTCATGCAGTTCCCGGACGGCGTCATGCCCGACTCGATGATCGACCCGGTCCGCCAGGCCGCGCTCGACGGCGGCGCCAGCCTGTGGGTCAACGGCATCGACCCGGGCTTCGCCAACGACTGGCTGCCGCTCACGGTCACCGGCATCAGCGAGCGCATCGAGCAGGTGCGTTGCATGGAGATCCTGAACTACGCCACCTACGACCAGGCCATGGTGCTGTTCGACATCATGGGCTTCGGCGGCTCGCTCGACGAGGTGCCGATGCTCCTGTCGCCCGGCGTGCTCACGACGGCCTGGGGCAGCGTCGTGCAGCAGATCGCCGCGGGGCTCGGCGTGGTCCTCGACGGCATCGAGGAGTGGCACGAGCGCCGGCCCGCGCCCGAGGACTTCACGGTCGCCTCCGGCCCGATCGCGGCTGGGACGACGGCGGCGATGCGCTTCGAGGTCCGCGGCATGCGGGGTGGACGACCGGTGGTGGTGCTGGAGCATGTCACCCGGCTGCGGGACGACCTGGCGCCCGACTGGCCCCAGCCCCCCGGCCACGGCGGCTACCGGGTCGTCGTCACCGGCGAGCCCAACTACACGGTCGACATGCAGATGCTGGGCACCGACGGCGACCACAACACCGCCGGCCTGAAGGCCACCGCGATGCGCCTGGTCAACGCCGTCCCGGCCGTCGTCGAAGCACGTTCGGGCCTGCTCACCGCCCTCGACCTCCCGCTGGTCACGGGCCGCGGCCTGGTCCGCTGAGGCTCACCAGGTCGGGCGGACGGCCGGGAGGTCGCCGCCGTGGGCGGAGCGGAGGACGCCCTCGAGGTCGTGGCGCATGGCCTCGACCCGCTTGCGGCCGATGACCTCCGCCCACTCCGCCTCGATCTCGACGTAGATGGCCTCGACGTCGGCGAGCAGCCGCTCGCCCCGCGGGGTCAGCATCACCAACTTCATCCGGGCGTCGCCGCCGGTCGACACCCGACGCACGTAGCCCACCTCCTCCATGGAGTCGATCAGCTTCGAGGCCGCCTGCTTCGTGAACCCGAGCAGGTGGGCGAGGGCGCCGGCGGTCAGCGGCTGCCGTTGCTGGGCGGCGACGAGCGTGTAGCCGAACGCCGGCCGCATGTCCGGCCAGCCGCGCTGGACCAGCCGGGCGTGCAACTCGTCGATCGTGTGCCGCATCGCCATGGCGAACAGCCGGGCGAGCGGGATGGGTCGGTCGTCGTTCAGTTCATCCAAGGCAACGTGACCGCTTCACCATCCAGCACCCCCTTCCCACCCACAGGAAAGCATGCGATGACCCGCAGCGGCCCGTCTCCGGCGTTCTCCAGCGCGAAGTCGGTGTCCGGGGGCACGAGGACGACGTCACCGGGGCCGGCCTCGGTCGCTGTGCCGTCGATGTGTGCCACGGCCTGTCCGGCCAGGACGACGAGGACCTCCTGACGGGTCAGCTGGTGCGGTGCCGTCGGCGTCCCCGGCGGGATCTCGGTCTGCCAGACGCTGATGTCGGTCGAGCCGCTGCTCGGCGAGGTGAGCGACGTGAACGTCACCCCGTGGAGCTCGTAGGTCCGCATGTCACTGGCGGAGATCACCGGCATCGTTCGGTTCCCTTCCTTCCGGTTAGTCAATGAGGTTGACTATCGCGTCTGTTCGCCAGAAAGTCAACCTGGTTGACGATCTGGAGGAGCACCCCGATGCCGACGACGGCCCCGACCGACCACAGAGGCCAGATCGGCACCCGGAAGCGATAGCCGGCGTCGGCCTCGGGACCGGCTCCGGCCACGACGGTGTAGGCGACCATGCCGAGGCACAGCGCGTACGCCAGACCACCGGCGACCCGTCGACGCACCACGCCCACCACACCGACCAGCGCCAAGCCTTCGACCGCCCAGACGGTGACCAGACCGATGGCGCTCAGCAGGGTTGGCGGTTGGTGGCCGGTGAGGTACCTCCAGGCGGTGACCCAGCCCGACTGCACGACCTGCGAGTACGCGCCGGCCGCGACCTGCCGGGAGGCGGTCGACGGCTCGGCCCGGAGGATCGTCGTCGCCCGCCGGGCTGCGGCCCCGTAGTACGCCCCCTGCCGGTGCTCCCACGCCGGTGGCGGCAAGCCGCTCGTGTACTCCGCGGCATCGAACCGGGGTCCGCGGTGCGGTAGCTCCGCCTGCAGCTCGCTCGTGAGCCGCAGCTGGGCGTCGTCGAAGCTGATCCCCTCCCGCTCGGCGACGACCCCGGCGGCGCGGTACCAGTAGAGGTTCACCGCCTCGACGGCCGAGAAGCGCCACGAACCGACCTCGCGGTGGTTGCGAACGTTCCACATGCCCAGCAGCACCACGCAGGGGGCGAGCACAGCCAGCCCGGCCCGCCACGCAACCACCCACGTCAGGCGGCGCCGCACCACCTCCCAGGCCACGAGCAGCAGGGGCACGGCTGCGAAGTAGAAGGTCGTCGGCCGCACGTAGGTGGCGGCCGCCAGGGCGACTCCGTAGGCGACGCCCCACCGACCCGCCAGGTCCGACTGGGCGAAACGGACGCCGGCGTACGCGGCGGCCGTGACGAGCGTCGTCGCCAGGACCTCGGGACCAAGGGTCCCCGGCAGTGTGGTCTGGAGCGGGTCGAGCACCGTCAGCGCCCCGGCCAGCAAGCCCAACGACGGCGACCCGGTGAGCCGCCGGCCGAGCGCGACAGCGAGGGCCACCGTCAGCCCGCTCAGCAGCGCCTGGGCGACGTAGACCGCACGATCGGACTGGCCAGACGGCCAGTACACCGCGGCGACGAAGGCCGGATAGCCGGGTGTCCGCACGAACTCCGGCGTCGACGAGCCGGTCGAGCGGTCGAAGTCGCCGTCGTGGAGCAGCGACCGGGCCGGCTCCACATAGCCCGGCGAGTCGTGCGAGATCGCCCGCTCGGGATGTCCGCCACTGACCGCGAGGACCGTGGCCACCCGCACGACTACGACCACCGCGACCAGCGCCAGCACGAGCCGACGAACCCGTGCTCTCCTAGTACGACCATGCCCCTCGGCCGGGGCCTGGTTGTCGCCGTCCGGGCGCGCCACGGCGCCGACCAGCCATCTCCGCTTCCGCCTCACCGCCACTCCACCTCTCGCGCCCGCCGCCGCTACTGGGCTTCATGCTCTCGCACCCAGGATGGCGATGTGACCACTTGGCGTGGCTTTTGTCCGCTCAGCAGCGTCGTCTGGCTAGACCTTCGGGATGCCCACCCGCCTCGTGAACCTCGTGATCGACGCCGCCGACCCGGCCGCCCTGGCCCGCTTCTGGTCGGAGGCGCTGGGCTGGCCGATCACCTACGAAGAGCCGGACGAGGTCGTCGTCGAGCCGTCGGAGGACGACGAGTCGCAGCGGGGCCAGCTCCCGCTCATCTTCGTGCGTGTCGACGACGCGAAGACCGTGAAGAACCGGGTGCACCTCGACCTGGCGTCGCGGTCGGATGCGGATCAGGCGGCATTGGTGGCCCGGTTGGAGGGGTTGGGGGCCCGGAAGCTCGACATCGGGCAGGGGCCTGACGTCACCTGGGAAGTGATGGCCGACCCCGACGGCAACGAGTTCTGCGTGGTCAGCCACGCCGGATCCGTCGGGGCCGACCCCGCTTCCGCCTTCGGGTCGCTCTGGCCCGTCGCCGCCGTCGTCCTCGACAGCCCCGACCCCGACGCCATCGCCCCCTTCTGGTCCGGCGCCACCAGCTGGCCCATCGGCGGCCGCGACGGCACCCACGTCTGGCTCCGCGAGCCCACCGCCAACGGTCCCTACCTCGACATCCGCCGCAACGACGACCCCAAGACCACCAAGCTCCGGGTCCACCTGGACGTCGCCCCGTACCCCGACGACGACCAGGCGCTCGAGACCGCCCGCCTCGAATCCCTCGGCGCCCGCCGGATCGACATCGGCCAAGGCGACGTCACCTGGCACGTCCTCACGGACCCCCAATCCAACGAGTTCTGCAACCTCAGCCCCAGATGACGGTGACTCGATACTGCTATCCTTTACTTTTGTGGAGGAAGTAAAGAAACGGCAGCGTGGCACGACTCGAATCAGCTCCAAGCATCAGGTCACGATTCCAGCCGATGCCCTGCGTGGCGCCGGCCTGGAGGTCGGCGAACGGGTCGTCGCGCGTGTCGAGGGCCCGGGCCGGGTCGTCCTCGAGCGAGCGGAAGATGTGCTCGCTCACTACGCGGGGCGTCTGACCGGGGTGTACGAACGCGACGAGCTCCAACGGTTGCGTGACGAGTGGGAGTGACGGTCCTCGACGCGGGTGTGCTCATCGGGTTCCTCGATGCCTCAGATGCGCACCACGACGCAGCCAAGGAAGCGTTGACGACTGCCCGAGACCGAGGTGACCGGCTGGTCGTGCCGGCTTCGGCCTTCGCCGAGTCGCTCGTCGGCCCGTCCCGTCGGGGGTCCAAAGCCGTCAAGGAGGTCCGCGAGTTCGTCAGACGGCTTCCGATCGAGGTTGTCGCTCTCGATGAGTCGATCGCCCTTGTGGCCGCCTCCCTGCGGGCCCGTCATGGCGGCCGGCTCAAGCTCCCGGACGCGCTCGTCGTCGCCACTGCCCAAGCCCTCGACGCAGAGACCCTCGTCACACCCGACCGCGACTGGCCACCTCGGTCCAAGCTGGGCCTCACCGCCCGGCTCGTCCAGCTCTGACCTGCGGCCAACTGCAACCCGTCAGCAGCGGGCGACGGCTAGGTCTTGGAGGAGGTTTTGGCCGGCGATGACCGCGAGGCCGGTCAGGGAGCGGGCGTCGGCTTCCAGGGAGACCGTGGCACCGGCGGCGACGACTCCACTCCCCCGCTCGCCGCGGGTGGTGAGCCACGTGAAGCTCACGGGGAAGGCGTTGGCGTTGGTGACCGTGAAGTGGGGGCACGTCACGCCGGCGTCGAGGCGGGTGAAGCGCCGGGGGGTGAACGGGACAGCGGTGGCCGCTGCCGCAGGCGACGTGCCCCGGGCGTTCACCGCCCGCACCGACAAGGTGTAGGTCGTCCCGTTGGTGAGGCCGCCGAACGTGTGGCTCCGGACATCAGGGCCCACGGAGGCCGATGCCACGACCGTGCCGCCCGACAGCACCGACACCTCGTATCCCGTGATCGGGCTGCCGCCGTCCGCCGGTGCCGACCACCGCACGGTCGCGGCGCCCCAGCCGGGCACCGCCGACACGTCGACCGGTGCGGCCGGCGCCGTCGCCAGGGTCAGCCCGATCAGCAGCGGGTCGTGGTCCGACGTCCGGAACTGGTCCGGCGCGTACAGCCCAGGCGGGTTGAACTCGGTGTTGTAGTCGAGGATGAGCGGTTCGTCGGCGTTGATGTGCCAGATCGTCGCCCCGGTCACGTTGTCGGCCAGCGACGGCGCCGCGAGGCCGTGGTCGAGCTCGCCCGAGAACCCGTCGAACACGAAGCTGTAGCGGTCGGCGTCGGGCACGAACTGCTCCGACAGTCCGACATACCCGGCCGCCTCCAGCGTGTGGATCGGGTCCTCTTCGGTGTAGGCGTTGAGGTCGCCGATGATCAGCGGGTTCGGCAGGTCGAGCCCGGACAGCAGCGACGACAGCGTCGTCGCCTGGGCCACCCGCTTGGCGTTGAAGCAGCTCTGCCCGTCGCCCTGATCGAGGTCGGCTCCGGTCGCGCCGTCGCAGCCCTTGGACTTGAAGTGGTTGGCGACGATCGTCACCGGCTCGCCGCCGGCCACCCGCTGGAACGTCTGGATGAGCGGTGGACGGCTGAACTCCGGGTCGGCCGACGACTGCGCCCCGCCGACCGGCGTCACCACGGCGGGCTTGTAGATCAGCGCCACCTTGATGGCGTCGGTCCCGAACTGGCCCCCGAACTCGTTCGGCGGGTTCAGTGCGGGCTCGGTCGAGACGAACGCGTACGTGCCGGGTCCGGCCGCCGCGTTCAGCGCGTCGACCAGCGTCGCGATGGCGCTCGACGGGCCGACGCCGTTGTTCTCGACCTCCATCAGGCCCAGCACGTCGGCATCCAGCCCGGTGATGGCCGCCACCTCCTTGGCCTGCTGGCGGGCCAGCTCCTCGGGGGTGTCGGCGCCCCGGGCGTTGGGGTTCTCGCTGCCCAGCGTCGTGAAGTAGTTGAGGGTGTTGAAGCTGGCGACCCGCAGGTCGCCGCCCACCGGCGCGGGCGCCGCGGGCCGGGGGTTCGCCCGGGTGAACGTGATCGGCGCCGTCGGCTCGAGCCGGTACTGGCCGAACCCGAAGCTCAGCACGCCCGTGACCCCGGCGGCCGTGTCGCCGATGCGCAGTGCGTTGCCCGGGCTCACGAAGGGCACCACCGGCGGGTTCTGGACGTTGGAGCCGTCGTCGACGAGCAGCCGCCGCCGGGCCGCCAGCTCGGCCGCCGCCTGCGCGGGTGCGCCCGGCGCGACCCGGTCCGTGGGCTGCAGCAGACGGCCGTCGGACGACACGGTGACCTCGCCGAACCGCCCCAGCTGGAAGTGCTCGGTGGCGGTCAGCGCCTCGGGGAACGTGACCAGCGTGGACTCGACCGGCTCGAACGTCGTGCCCTCCGCCCGGGGCAGGTCGTACGCCAACGGCGAGATCGTGCCCGCCCCGCACACGTCGACGGTGGTCACCGACGACAGCTCGGTCAGCCCGCTGAACTCGACCGCGGTGCCGTTCACCAGGACTCGGTCGCCGACCGCGGCCGGCTGGGTCGTGAACACGAAGAGGCCGTCCGATGTGGCCGAATCGCCGTCGGGGGTGTCGTCCTGCAGGAAGAACCCGCCCAGCTGTCCGGTGGCCTGGAAGTCGCCGGTGACGACGCCCTCGACCCGCACGACCTGGTTGGCCAGCGGGGTCGCAGCCCCCGATCCCTGCACCTCGGCCACCTGGCGGGTCGCCGGCGTGCCGCACCCGGTGCCGGGCGGCGGCTCGGTCGGCGGGGTCGCGCTGTTGCGGGGGTTGGGCGCGCCGGCCGCGAAGTCGGCGCTGTTGTCGTCGGTGTCGGTGGCTCCCGCCGCCAGGCGGAGCACGGCGGTGGTGTTCGACGGCGCCGCAGTCGCGCCGGAGCCCTCGAAGTAGTTGGCGTTGCCGTAGCCCACGAGATCGCGGATCCGAGCCGTCGCCGCGGCGTCACACGGCGTCGACGAGCCGTTGCAGCCCAGCGTCACCGCGTCGGTGACCAGGGCGACCTTCCCGCCGGTGGCGCCCATGGCGATCGGCGTCGGGTCGACGATGTCGGGCGTCGGCAACGGTGAGCCGACGGCGGCGGTCGACGCCTCCTGGACCAGCAGGTACTTGCCCGGCCCGATGGTGCCGGTCAGCCCGGTGAGCTGGGTCGTCGTGGCGCCGAGGTTCCCGGTGCCGGTGGCGCTGGTGTACTGCAGCGACCAGCCGTCGAGGGCCACCGGGGTCGAACCCCGGTTGAACAGCTCGACGAAGTCGTGGGTCAGCGGCGCCCCGCTGTTGCCCCCGCCGCCGTACACCTGGCTGATGACGATGTCGGGGCTCACCGCCGCGACCGGCCCGGCCGGCAGGGCCACGAAGCCCGCTGCCGCCAGAGCCGCCGCCGCCAGAACCGTCAGAACCCGCGTCGTTGCCCGTCGTGTCGCCCGCACCTCCCGAGTGTCCCACGACCCAGGCAACTAGTCCCTGTACGCAACGTGAACGCTCCGAGGCCGTGCAGCTTACGTGAGGTAAGTTCATATCTGACGCGGCGTCAGATCGGGTCGGGTTGGGGGGATCACCATGAGGCGTGTGTGGGGTGCGGCGGTCGTGGTCGCGCTGGTCGTCGGGGGCGCGTGCTCGTCGGACGACGGCGAGAGCGGCGACGACCGGAAGGACGGGCAGACGGCGAAGGCCGAAGAGCAGCGGGGCAAGGGCGTCGCCCGGCCGACCGTCACCGGCCCGATCACGGGCGGGAAATACGGCGTCCCGTTCAACCCACTGCCGAAGCGCCTCGCCGACAAGTACCACTACCGCGAGGACGAGTACTTCGTCAGCGGCACCGCCACCGCCTACGAGCCCGACGGCACCTGGGGCCTGGACGGCGCCTGGAAGGCGAAGCCCGGCACCACCGCCGACTACACCACCCGCGTCGTGGTGCGGCGGCCCGAGGACCCGAAGGACTTCAACGGCACCGTCCTCGTCGAGTGGCTGAACGTCACCGCCGGGATGGACAGCGACCCCGACTTCGGGTTCACCCACGACCTGCTCCTGCACGACGGCTGGGCCTACGTCGGCGTGTCGGCCCAGAAAGGTGGCGTCGAGGGCGGAGGCGGGCTGCAGATCGACATCCCCGGCTTCGACCCCGAGCCGCTCAAGCCCTGGGACCCCGAGCGCTACGGGGAGCTCAGCCACCCGGGCGACCAGTACTCGTACGACATCTACTCCCAGGTCGCCCAGGCGGTCCGCCGGCCCGGCCAGGGCAAGGGCAAGGTCGACGTGCTCGACGGCCTGCACCCCAAGGTCCTGATCGCCGCGGGTGAATCCCAATCGGCCATGCGGATGGCCACCTATGTCAACGCCGTCCACCCGATGGCCGACATCTACGACGGCTTCCTCGTCCACAGCCGGGGCGCCAACGGCGCGCAACTCAGTGACAATCCTGTTGACAATCCTGTGCCAGAAGTGGCGCACATCCGCGCCGATCTCGACGACCCGGTGCTCCAGTTCGAGACCGAGACCGACCTGTTCCTGCTCGACTTCGCAAAGGCCCGGGAGGACGACACGGACCGCCTGCGCACCTGGGAGGTGGCCGGCACCGCCCACGCCGACCAGACCACCATCGACTACGGCGTCGAGTCCGGGCACACCTGGAACCCTGACGTCGACCTCGACTTCAGCACCACGTGCGGTCGACTGAACGAAGGACCGCAGGGCGCCGTGCTGCGCAAAGGCCTCGACGGCCTACGCACCTGGATCGTCGACGGCACCCCACCGGCCAAGTCCCCTCGGATCGAGGTGACCGCCACCGCCGTCGCCCGCGACGATCACGGCAACGCCCGGCGAGGCACCCGCACCCCGGCGGTCGATGTCCCGATCGCCACGCTCACCGGGGAGCGGCCGCCCGGCGACGCCATCTTCTGCTCACTGTTCGGCCGCACGGTGCCGTTCGACGCCGCCACGCTGCGGGGCCTCTACCCCACCCATGACGACTACGTCGCCAAGGTGCAGGCCGCCGCCGACGAAGCGGTCGACGCCGGCTTCATCTCGACCACCGACGCCGACGCCTTCGTCGCCGCAGCCGAGAAGTCAGTCGTGCCGACCGGTAGCGGCTAGCCGCAGCCCCAACCCGACGGTGACCAGGCCGCCGGTGCCGCCGATGGCGGCGAGGCGGCGGGGCGAGCGGGCCAGCCAGGTGCGGGCCGTACCGGCGGCCAGCCCCCAGATCGAGTCCGACACCAGGGCGATCGCCCCACACGTCAGGCCGAGCACCAGGATCTGCAGCGGGACGTGGCCCAGCCGCGGGTCGGTGAACGGCGGCAGCACCGAGGCGAATATGGCGAACGCCTTCGGGTTCGACACCCCGACCACGAAGCCGTCACGCACGATGCGCCGCACCGGCAGCGACTCGTGCCGGGCAAGCGCGGCGTGAGCCGCGAGAGCGTGACGCTTCCGGATCGCCTGCACGCCGAGGAACACCAGGTAGCAAGCCCCCACCAGCTTCAGCACCGAGAAGACGACGATCGACTCCTGGACGATGGCCCCGACCCCGGCAGCGACCAAGGCCACCTGCACCATCAGCCCGCAGAAGTGGCCGAACACCGTCGCCAGCGCGGCCCGGCGGCCCAGGCTCACGCCCCGGCTGACGATGAACAGCACGCCCGGGCCGGGCGTCGCCACGAGCACCATGGCGGTGATCGCGAACGCCAACCAACGTCCCGGATCGACCAACATCCGCCCAGGATGGCTCAGAGGAGTGGGTGCCCCATAGCGGATTCCACCGCGGTGAGGACCGCCCCTGAACTGACCAGGTGCTCGGCGGTGGCGAGGTCGGGGGCGACGATCCGGTCGATGCCCTGGGGCGCGATCTTGTGCCGCAGGACCGCCCGGGCGGCCGCAGTGCCCGCCGCCGGTTGCATCGGCGCCCGCACGTCGAGCCCAGCGGCGGCGCACAGCAGCTCGACGCCGATGACCCGAGCCGTGTGACCCACGACCCGGCGCAGCTTGCGGGCCGCGGTCCACCCCATCGACACGTGGTCCTCCTGCATGCCGGACGTCGGCACGCTGTCGACGCTGGCCGGGTAGGCCAGCTGGCGGCACTCGGCCAGCAACGACGCTGCCGTGTACTGGGCGATCATCAGGCCCGAGTTCACGCCCGGGTCGGCGGCCAGGAACGGAGGCAGGCCGGCCGAGCGGGTCGCGTCGAGGAGCCGGTCGATCCGCCGCTCGGCGAGCGACGCGATGTCGGTGAGGGCGATGGCCAGGAAGTCGCAGGCGTAGCCCAGCGGCGCACCGTGGAAGTTGCCGTTCGACTCCACCCGGCCGTCGGGCATGACCACCGGGTTGTCGACCGCGGCATCGAGCTCGCGGCCCGACACCGACCGGGCGAACGACAGCGTGTCGCGGGCGGCGCCGAGCACCTGAGGCGCGCACCGCATCGAGTACGCGTCCTGCACCCGGGCGTCGTCGTGGCGGTGCGACGCGACGATCTCCGAGCCCACGAGCAGCTGGGTCAGGTTGGTCGCGCTGGCCGCCTGACCGGGGTGGGGGCGCAGCGCCTGCAGGTCGGCGGCGAAGGCGCGGTCGGTGCCCAGCAGCGCTTCGACGCTCATCGCCGCGGCGACATCCGCGGTCGCCAGCAGCCGGGCGATGTCGTGGCACGCGAGCACCAGCATCCCGAGCATCCCGTCGGTGCCGTTGACCAGGGCGAGACCTTCCTTGGTCTCCAGCTGCAGCGGCTTCAACCCGCAGCTCTGCAGCGCCTCGGCCGCCGGAACGGCGATGCCGTCGAGGCCCAGCACCGACACCTCGCCCTCCCCCAGCAGGCACAGCGACGCGTGGGCGAGCGGCGCCAGGTCACCGCTGGCGCCGAGCGACCCGTGCTCGGGCACGATCGGCGTGATCCCCGCGTTGAGGATGTCGACGAGTCCCTGCACCACGATCGGGCGCACTCCCGAGAACCCCATGGCCAGCGATCGGGCCCGCAGCAGGAGCATGGCCCGGACCACCTCCCGCTCGATCGGCGGGCCCATGCCCGCGGCGTGCGAGCGGACGATGGCGTGCTGTAGCTCCCGGCGCCGATCGGGCGCGACCCGGGTCTGGGCCAGCGCCCCGAAGCCGGTCGAGATGCCGTACACGGCCTGGTCGCCCTCGGCGAGCAGCTCGACCATGGTGCGGGTCCGCTGCATCCGCTTGACCGCCTCGGGAGCCAGGGCGACACGGGCATCGTCACGGGCCACCGCCAGCACCGCCTCTGGCGTCAGGCCCGGACCCCGCAGGAGCACGGTGGCGGTCATGGGCGTGCAACCTCCTCGCCGCCCTTCCACACCCGGCGGGGCGCGAGGCCCAGCTGCCAGGCGAACGCTCCTTCGTGGTCGGCGTCCCAGGCAACCAGGTCGGCGACCATGCCGGCCCGGATCACTCCCCGGTCGGCGACCTCCACTGCCCGCGCTCCCCCAACTGTGGCGGCCCGCAACGCAGCGTCCACCGATAGCCCGAGCGCGTGCACGGCCAACCCCACCACCAGGCTCATGCTGGTGACCCCGGACATCCCGGGGTTGTGGTCAGTCCCGAGCGCGAGGGTGACGTCGTGGTCGGCCAGCAGCTGCGCCGGGGGTGGACGCCCCATGGCCAGCGCGGTCACGGGGCACAGCGTGGCGACGACCCCAGCGCGGGCCAGTGCCCGAGCATCGTCATCGGTCGCACACAGGAGGTGGTCGGCGGAGGCGGCGCCCATCTCGGCGGCCAGCAGGCTGGCGCCCGTGCGGGCGAGCTCGTCGGCGTGCACCCGGGGCCGTAGGCCAGCCGAGCGCCCGGCGTCGAGCACCCGCCGGGCCTGGGGGACCGTGAAGTAGCCGGCGTCGCAGAAGACGTCGACGAACCGCGCGCCGGCGCCCGCAGCGTCACCGCACCACGCCGCAGCCGCGACGGCCTGCTCGTCGAAGCCGCCCCCGGGGGCTTCGTCGTGGGCCGCCAGGAAGGTGACCTCGAGGCGAGGCAGGTCCGCCCGGCCGACCAGCCCGTGCAACAGCGCCACCGCTGCCAGCTCCCCGTCCCGGTCGAGGTGGTACCCGGTCTTCGCCTCGACCGTCGTGGTGCCACCGGCCAACCACGCCTGCAGCCGCCGCACCAGCGCAGTGCGCAGGTCGTCGGTCGACGCCGCCCGGGTGGCCGCCACGGTCGCCTGGATCCCGCCGCCGTGCGACGCGATGTCGCTGTAGCTCGCCCCCGCCGAGCGCAGCGCGATCTCGGCCAAGCGGCTCCCGGCATACAGCGGATGGGTGTGGGCGTCGACGAGCCCTGGCGTGACCAGCGCCCCCTCGACGTCGACGATCGAGACCGACTCGATGGTCTCGTCGTGGCCCAGCGGCGGGCCCTGCCGCGCCGTGCCGACCCAGGCGATCCGGTCGTCTTCCAGCAGCACCGCGGCGTCCGACACCACCCCCCGCTCCGTGGCCGTGAACAGCCGACCGATGTTCGTGAGCAGCACCGTCACAGTGCCACCGCCGCGGCCAGCTCGCCTCGGGGGTCGGGGACGAGGCAGTGCTCGCCGCTGCGCACCACCGGCCGCCCGGCCACCACCACGTCGGTCACGTCGGCCGCGCCCGCGACGAACACCAGCGCCGCCGCCAGGTCGGCCGAGGACGTGCCGGCGAGCCGTAGCGAATCGAGCCCCACGGTCACGAAGTCGGCCAGCCGCCCCGCCGCGAGCACCCCCGTCTCGGGCCACCCCAGGCTGGCCGCACCGCCAACAGTCGCGGCGGTCAAGAGCGCCTCCGCCCGCAGCCCGGCCCGGCGTCCCGACGTCAGCCGCTCGTGCAGCTCGGCGGTGCGGGCCTCCTCGAACAGGTCGATGACCGCGTGGCTGTCGCTACCCAGCGCCAGCGGCACCCCGCGGGCGGCCAGCTCCCGGGCAGGGCCGATGCCGTCGGCCAGGTCGCGCTCGGTCGTCGGGCACAGGCACACCGTGGTGTTGTGGGCCGCCAGCAACCCGACGTCGACCGTGGTCACGTGGGTGGCATGGACGGCCGTGCTGCGCGGACCGAGCGCCCCGGCCGAGGCCAGCAGCTCGAGAGGCGAGCACCCGTGGGCCTCGACGCACGCGTCGTTCTCCGCCTCCTGCTCGGAGACGTGCATGTGCAGCGGCAACCCCCGCTGCTCGGCGAAGGCGGCTACGGCCTTTCCCCCCTCGGTGTCGACGGCCCGGACGCTGTGGATGGCGGCGCCGACCCGGGCCATCGGGTCGCGGTCCCATTCGAACACGAGGGCGTCGACCCGCTCGCCCCAGCGGTCGGCGTCGGCGTCCCGGAAACGGCGCTGCACCGGGTGCAGCGGCCGGCCGTCGAACCCGGACCGCAGGTACAGGGTGTCGAGCAGCGTGAGGCGGATGCCCGCGGCGGTCGCGGCCGCCCGCAGCGCCTCGGCCATGACGTTGGGGTCGGCGTACGGGACGCCGTCAGGCCCGTGGTGGAGGTAGTGGAACTCGCCGACGGCGGTGATCCCGGCCGTCGCCATCTCGGCGAAGCAGGCCCGGGCGAGGGCGTGGTAGCGGTCGGGGTCGAGCTGCGCGGCAACCGCGTACATGCGGTCTCGCCACGCCCAGAAGTCGGCTGCGCCGTGGTGCGTCCGGCCTCGCAGCGCCCGGTGGAAGGCGTGGGAGTGGGCGTTGACGAGCCCCGGGAGCGTGACCCCGGGCAGGCGCACGGCGTCGACCGGCGCCGGCACGCCCACCTCGACCCGCGCCAGCACCCCATCGACGGCCTCCAGCAGGACGTCGCCCGCGATCCCCGCGTCGCCCAGCCAGGCCCACTCCGCGTGCCAGGTGGTCATCGGCCCCGCCGCATCGGGATGTCGATCGAGTGCTTGTCCGCCACCTCGGCAGCAGTCGAGTAGCCGGCGTCCGCGTGGCGGGCGACGCCGAGGCCGGGGTCGTTGGTCAACACCCGGGAGAGCTTCTCGGCGGCCAGGTCGGTGCCGTCGGCGACGGCCACCATCCCGGCGTGCAGCGACCGGCCGATGCCCACGCCGCCCCCGTGGTGGAAGCTCACCCACGACGCGCCGCTGGCGGTGTTGAGCAGGGCGTTGAGGACGGGCCAGTCGGCGACGGCGTCCGAGCCGTCGGCCATCGCCTCGGTCTCCCGGTACGGCGACGCCACCGAGCCGGAATCGAGGTGGTCCCGCCCGATGACCACCGGCGCCCGCAGCTCGCCCGACGCCACGAGCTCGTTGAACCGCAGCCCGACCCGGTCCCGCTCGCCGTAGCCCAGCCAGCAGATCCGGGCGGGCAGCCCCTGGAAGGCGATGCGATCCGCGGCCAGCCGCAGCCAGCGCTGCACCCCGTCGTTGTCGGGCAGCACCTGTGCGACGGCCCGGTCGGTGACCCCGATGTCGGCCGGGTCCCCCGACAGCGCGGCCCACCGGAACGGCCCCTTGCCCTCGCAGAACAGCGGCCTGATGTAGGCCGGCAGGAAGCCGGGGTAGTCGAACGCCCGCGACAGGCCCCCGAGCTGCGCCTCGGCCCGCAGGCTGTTGCCGTAGTCGAACACCTCGGCGCCCTTGTCCAGGAAGGCGACCAGCGCGGCGCAGTGCCGCGTCATCGACTCCCGGGCTCGCGCCGTGTACTCGGCCGGGTCGGCGTGACGCAGCTCCTCGGCGTCGGCCAGCGACAGCGCCTGGGGGATGTACGCCAGCGGGTCGTGGGCCGGCGTCTGATCGGTGACGATGTCGATCGGCACGTCCGACGCGGCCAGTGAAGCAACCGCGTCCGCGGCGTTGGCGCACACCCCGACAGACAGCGCCCGCCGGTCGGCCTTGGCTTCGACTGCCAGCCGCACAGCCGAGTCCAGGCTGTCGGCCACGACGTCGAGGTAGCGGGTCGCGAGCCGCCGCGAGATCCGCTCCGGGTCGACCTCGACGCAGATCACCGCGCCGCCGTTCATGGTCACGGCCAGCGGCTGGGCACCGCCCATGCCGCCCAGGCCGGCGGTCAGCGTGAGCGTGCCGGCGAGGCTGCCACCGAAGCGTTGCTCGGCGATGGCGGAGAACGTCTCGTACGTGCCCTGCACGATTCCCTGGCTGCCGATGTAGATCCACGACCCCGCCGTCATCTGGCCGTACATGGTGAGCCCGAGCGCCTCGAGCCGCCGGAACTCCTCCCAGCTCGCCCAGTCGGGGACGAGGTTGGCGTTGGCGATGAGCACCCGCGGCGCCCACTCGTGGGTCCGGAACACGCCGACCGGCTTGCCCGACTGCACGAGCAGCGTCTCGTCGTCCTCGAGCCGACGCAGGCTCGCGACGATGGCGTCGTACGCCTCCCACGACCGGGCCGCCCGACCGGTGCCGCCGTAGACGACGAGGTCGTCGGGCCGCTCGGCCACGTCCGGGTCGAGGTTGTTCATGAGCATGCGCAGGGCGGCCTCCTGGGCCCAGCCCTTGCAGCTCAGCTCGGCGCCGTGCGGCGCCCGCACCCCTCGTCCGGCCATGGCGTCACTCCCGCCAATCCGCTGGTGCATTGGACCGTAGTCGTGTCGACGGATGCGCAATACTGACAAACACCATTGTTCACGGACCTCCTTCCCTCGACTCGATACCCGATCGCCGGTGGTCGGGGCGGACTTGTGCCCCCGCTCCGACCACCGCGTTACCCGGTCAGGGTGGACGGAAGTAGCGGCCGGGCGACGCGCCCAGGTGGGCGCGGAACATGGCGCCGAACGCGCTCGGGGTGCTGTAGCCGACAGCGAGGGCCACCCGGGTGACAGGTTCGCCGGCGGCCAGCAGCTCGACCCCCCGGAGCAGGGCCAGGCGCTGGCGCCACTGGCCGATCGACATCCCGACCTCGGCCGCGAACAGCCGCTCGAGGGTCCGGCGGCTGGCGCCGGCCCGCCGGGCAGCCTCGACGGTCGACAGGCCAGGGTCACCGGCCCGCAGCTCGGCCGTGAGGGCGACCGCCCGCGGGTCGCGAGGCGTCGGGAGCTGCAGCGGCGCTTGGGGCAGGGTCGTGAACTGGTCGACGAGGACTGCAACGAGGTTGCGGTGGCGCGGCTCGGTCGTGTCGAGCGGGCTGATGCGGACTGCATGGAGGATGAGC
>Ga0209382_10004419_pt1 | contig 18828 bp, 12 predicted proteins | sample SoiMetdeltSBSDD5_FD_187599 | JGI IMG/M metagenome (GOLD analysis project Ga0209382, IMG submission 187599) | Bulk soil microbial communities from a Populus tree surrounding site in Tennessee, USA - Soil MetaG P. deltoides SBSDD5 (SPAdes) (version 2) | ecosystem: Environmental > Terrestrial >...
GCTGATCGTGTTGGTCCTCCTCGGGTTCGCGGCAACCGGGTTCATCATCACCATCACGCTGTCAGCGGCCGACGCAACCGCGCACGTGATCGAGAATCCAATGGCGCCGGCCTGGACGAATCACCGCGTCGGGATGACGCTGGTGTTGCTGGCGGGGCTCGGCGCGGTCTTTCTCAAAGGATTCCGCGAAGCACTCGGCTTCGCGGTGCCCATCGTCGCCAGCTATCTCCTGCTCAACGCCATCGTCGTCGGCTGGGGCCTCGTTCACCTGGCGCTGCATCCGACCGCCTTTGCCGATTGGAGCGCGCAGGCGCTCCTCGAACACGGCAGCCCGGCCAACATGGCCATCGGGGCGTTGCTCGTGTTTCCGAACCTGGCGCTCGGCCTTTCCGGATTCGAGACCGGCGTCGCGGTGATGCCGCTGGTCAAGGGCGATCCTGGCGACACCGAGGCTCGTCCCACCGGACGCATTCGCAATGCGCGCAAGCTCCTGACGCTCGCCGCGGTGACGATGAGCATCATGCTGGTCGGCAGCAGCATCGTGTCCACGCTGCTGATCACGCCCGAGAAATTCCAGCCGGGCGGCGAGGCGTACGGCCGGGCGCTCGCCTACATCGCGCACGAGCACCTTGGCAACACGTTCGGAACGCTCTACGACCTGAGCACCGTCACCATCTTGTGGTTCGCGGGCGCGTCGGCAATGGTGGGGCTGCTGAATCTCGTTCCGAAGTACCTGCCACGGTACGGCATGGCCCCGGAATGGGCGCGCGCCAATCGGCCGCTGGTGTTCATCTTCACCGGCATTGCATTTCTGGTGACCATTCTCTTCGACGCCGACGTGACGTCACAGGGTGGGGCCTACGCGACCGGGGTGCTGGTGCTGATGGGATCCGCGTCGTTGGCGGTCACGCTCGATGCGCGCCGCCGGGGACGATTCTGGCTCGGCTATCTCGTGCTCACGCTGCTGTTCGCCTACACGACCGTCATCAACATCGTCGAACGGCCGGACGGGTTGCAGATTGCGAGCTGGTTCATCGTCACGATCGTCGTGACGTCGCTGGTCTCGCGCGTGGTGCGATCGACCGAGCTGCGCGTGCACTCGGTGGAGCCTGATGAAACGGCGCTGTCGTTCATCCGGCAGCCGGGTGCCGGCGGCGTCCGCATCATCGCCAACCGGCCTGACACCGGCATGGTCGAAGAGTACGAGCACAAGCTGCGCGAGGCGAGCGACTCGCATCACCTCACGCCGGACGAGAACGTGCTCTTCCTCGAGGTCAGGCCGGGCGATGTCTCCGAGTTCAGCGGGCGGCTCCAGGTCCAGGGGGTCAACGTCGGACCGCACCGCGTGCTTCGTTGCGTCAGTTCGGCAATTCCCAACGCCATTGCGGCGTTGTTGCTCCACATCCGCGACCAGACCGGTCAGATTCCGCACGCCTATTTCGGATGGACCGAGGGGAATCCGGTCGTGTATCTCCTGAAATTCCTGGCGCTCGGCGAAGGCGACACCGCGCCGGTTACGCGTGAGGTCCTGCGGCAGAACGAAGCCAATCCCCTCCGCCGACCTCGCATTCACTTGGGCTGATGGCACTTGGCTTGACGGACAGCCGGAAGCGGCGGTTCAAGCTGTGGTTTCTCGAGGGCCTGCGCGAGCCCGCCGGGCCGCACGCCCACGCGGTTCATCAGTCGCCGTGGTGGCAGGTCATGTGTCTCACCGGCGTCGACTACTTCTCGACGCTCGGCTACCAGCCAGGCATCGCCTTCCTGGCCGCACATGCGTTGTCCCCGATCGCGACGTTCATCCTCGTGCTGCTCACGCTCCTCGGCGCGCTGCCCATCTACACTCGAGTGGCCGAACACAGTCCTCATGGGCAGGGCAGCATCTCGATGCTCGAGGAGTACTTGCCGCGGTGGCGCGGCAAGTTGTTCGTGCTCGTGCTGCTCGGGTTTGCCGCCACCGACTTCGTCATCACCATCACGCTCTCGGCCGCCGACGCCAGTGCGCACATCGTCGGCAATCCGTTCGTGCCGCCGGCGCTCAATCACCCGGTCGGCCTGACGCTGGCCCTGTTGACGGCGCTGTCGGCGGTTTTCCTCAAGGGATTCCGCGAGGCGATTGGCTTCGCGGTCATGATCGTCGCCGTTTATCTCGTCCTCAACGTCGTGATCATTGCCTGGGGTGTGTTCGAAATTGCCCATCACCCCGAGTACTTCCCCCGCTGGCGCGACGGGCTGTTCGCCGAGCACGGGTCACCACTGTTGATGCTGGTCGCCGCGTTGATCGTGTTTCCGAAGCTGGCGCTCGGTCTGTCGGGATTCGAGACCGGCGTGGCGGTGATGCCACTCGTCAAGGGCGCGCCCGGCGACGATCCGGCGCGGCCCAAGGGGCGGACCGCCAACACCAAGAAGCTGCTGCGCACCGCCGCATTGATCATGAGCGTGCTGCTGATGGGCAGCTCGATCGTCACGACGTTGCTGATTCCCGCCCGGGAGTTCGAGCAAGGCGGCCAAGCGTGGGGCCGCGCCATGGCGTTTCTCGCGCACCAACACTTTGGCGAAGCGTTCGGGACTCTCTACGACCTCAGCACGATCGCGATTCTGTGGTTCGCCGGTGCATCGGCGATGGCCGGCCTGCTCAATCTCGTGCCGCGCTACCTGCCGCGCTACGGCATGGCGCCCGAGTGGGCCCGGGCCTCGCGGCCGCTGGTGGTGCTGTTCACGGCCATCACCTTCCTGATCACCGTCATCTTCGAGGCCAACGTCGAAGCACAAGGCGGCGCGTACGCCACCGGCGTGCTCGTGTTGATCACGTCGGCGTCGGTGGCCGTGACGCTGTCGGTCCGGAATCGGCCGCTGCTCCGTCTCGCCTTCGGCGCGATCACGCTGGTATTCATCTACACGACGGTGCTGAACGTGATCGAACGCCCCGACGGCGTCAAGATTGCGACCTGGTTCATTGCCACCATCATCGCGACGTCGATGTTCTCACGCGTGCTGCGCTCGACCGAGCTGCGCGTTCAGTCGGTCGAGCCCGACGCCGGCGCCCTGGCGTTCATCCACGAAGCCGGTCATGGGCCGGTTCGGATCATTGCCAACCGTCCGGATACCGGTCAGCCGGACGAGTACGGCCACAAGCTGCGCGAAGCGACCGATTCGCATCACCTCTCCCCGGACGAGGGCGTGCTGTTTCTCGAGGTCCGTCCCGGCGACGTGTCGGAGTTCAGCGGCCATCTCGAGGTCACGGGCGTGAACGTGGGACCGTACCGCGTGCTGCGGTGCATGAGTCCCGCCATCCCCAACGCCATTGCCGCCCTGCTGCTGTACATTCGCGACGAGACCGGCCAGGTGCCGCACGCCTACTTCGGCTGGACCGAGGGGAATCCTATCGCCTACCTCCTGAAGTTCCTCGCCTTCGGCGAAGGAGACACGGCGCCGGTGACGCGCGAAGTCCTACGGCAGAACGAGGCCAATCCGGCGCGGAGACCGAGGATACATGTGGGCTAGCTAAGAATTGATGATTGGCGATTGAAGATTGAGGGATTAATTGAAGATTTGGTGATTGAAGATTGGCGATTGAGATTGGAGATTGGTGGCTGGATTCAGCGTCCCTTGCGCCGTCGCGAGGCTGTTGTGTAGGACGAATTCATGATGGCCGTTAGCTCGTACGCTTCCTGAATCAGCGGTGCCGCGGTCTCCTTGTGGCACGCTCCCTTCCGCACCAGCATCTCCAGCCAGCCGAAAGACTCGTCGGCTTCTTCGCGGACGACTCCTATCTTGGCGATGAACTCGGCTCGCGATCGGGCCCGGCACGCGCCGCGATAATTCGACGCGACCGAGGTTGCCGCATCCAGCAGTTGGCTCTTGATCTTGTTGATCGCCATCCGTTCGGGAAGTGTGTCGCAGAAGTCGATCACGGCGTCCGCGAACGCCGCGGTGCGTTTGATGAGTTCCTCGCCTTGTGGGTTGAACATTGCGGCACTGTCGAGCAGGCTTCGTGCCACAGTTAGATGTTCGACAAACCCCTAACAAATCTTCAATCACCCAATCAAATCCTCAATCTTCAATCGCCAAATCTTCAACCAATCTTTCGATCGTCACTCGCAAAATCTTCAATTCCCGATTTCATTGACGGCCGCCTCCTCCACCCCATGCCCTGTGATCTTGGTGACGTCGAAGGTCAGTCGATCGTAGCGGACCAAGTCACCAACCTGCGGTGGGCGGCCGAGGAGCGTCAGGATCAGGCCGCTGACGCTGTCGACGTCTTCGTGTTCGAGATCGAGATCGTAGAGCTGCCCGAGCTCGTCGAGGCGCATCGTTCCGGGCACGCGCCACCGTCCGTCGCTGTCCTGATACGGCGCTGGCGCCGAACCGGGACCGGCGTCGATGTCGCCGACGACCTCCTCGAACAAGTCCTCGAAGGTGACGATTCCCGACGTGCCGCCGTGCTCGTCGATGACGACCACCATCTGCGTTCGCTCACGGCGCATGGTCGACAGCACCGTGTCGAGCGCCGCGGTCTCCGGCACCAACGGCATCGGCCGCGCGTGGCCCTGGCCGATCGGTTCGCCGCGGAGCAGCAGGCGGAGCAGATCCTTGATATGAATCATGCCGACGATGTGATCGAGATCCTGTTCGATCACCGGATAGCGCGTATGCGGTGAGGTGCCGAGCAGCGCGCGAATACGGTCCGGCGTCGCGCCGATCGGCAGGCCGACGATCTTCACGCGCGGCACCATCACCTCGCCGGCGGTGAGATTGGCGAATTCGAACAGCACCTGCAGCATCTGGCCAGACTCCGAGCGGATGGCGCCGCGCTCCTCGCTCTCCTGCACGATCAGCTGCAGTTCTTCCGGGGTGTAGTACTGCTCGGCGCTGGGCCGCCCGCGGTGAATGCCGACCAGGCTCAGCGCCGCGTTGCCGATCCCGTTCAGCACCACTACCAGCGGCAGCACGATGGTCTTGATCCACAGCATTGGCGGCGTGATCCACAGCGCCATGTGCTCGGCCTGTTGCAGCGCCAGCGACTTCGGGATCATCTCGCCGACCACGATGTGGAAGTAGGTGAGGATGGCGATCGCCACGACGCTGGAGAGGCCGTGCGACACGAGCCAGGCCGGTGCCCCGACTCCGCCGAGCAGGTGATAGATCCCGTCGGCGAGCACGTGCTCGCCGTACATGCCGAGGCCGAGGCTGGCGAGGGTGATGCCCAGCTGCGCCGTGGCGATATAGCGATCCTGCAGCTGCGGGTTGCGCAGGATCTCCTGAACGGCTTGCGCCAGCCGATCGCCGCGCGCCGCGCGGGCGTCAATCGACGCGCGCGGTACGCCAACGATCGCGAATTCGGCGGCGACGAAGATTCCGTTCAGCAGAATCAGTCCCGCAATGATGAGAAACGCCGTCATTGCGGCTTGCCCGCCTGCGGGCGCTGGGCGCGGGGCAACACCAGCACCGACGCCACCGCGCCGTCATCGTCGAGCACCTCGATCACGAGCGCAATGCCGGCAATGGTGACGTGTTCGCCCGGCGCCGGTGGATTCCCCAGAGACTTGTGAATGAACGAGCTCACGGTCTCGCCGGCACCGCGCCACGGCGCCCCCGCCACCTGCGCCGCCTGCTCGAGGCGCATCGCACCCGGCAGACGCATGGTGCCGTCGGCGAGCAGCAGCGCGCGCGCGGTCGCGCCCTTGAACTCGTCCGACACGCCGCCGATCAACTCGGCGACGACGTCTTCGAGCGTGATCATGCCTTCCACCTGCCCGCGCTCGCCGATGACCAGCGCCTGGTGGATGCGCCGATCGCGCATGTGAGCGAGCAGGTGGTCGGCGGGAATGCTGTCGTGCACGCGTTCGAGGGGACGCAACAACGACGTCACCGACGCCGTCGGCCGCCTGCTGACGTAATCCAGCACGATGTCCTTGGTGTGCAGCACGCCGATGATCTCTTCAGGCTGTCGACGATACACCGGCAGCCGGCTGTAGGGACTGGTTGCGGCGATCCGCAGGACCTCGGCGCTTGCGGTGGCGACATCGACGGAGACCAGCCGCGATGTCGGCACCATCAACTGCTTGGCGGTGCGCAGGCCGAGCCGCAGTGCCTGGTGAAGACGAACCTGCTCCTGCGGTTCGAGCAATCCGCCATCACGGCTCTCGGCGATGAGCAGTTCGATTTCCTCCGGCGAGTGCACGTGGCGATGGCCGGTGGTCTTGACGCGCATCAGCCGCAGGACCAGGTTGCCGCTGCCATTCAGGAACGCGATTGACCACGAGAAGGCGCGCTCGGCCCACTGCATCGGAATGACGGTGATGAGTGCGGCAAGCGTCGAGTTGTGCAAGGCCAGCGACTTGGGAATCAGCTCGCCGGCAATCATCGCCAGCGTCGTCAGCAGGAGCAGCACGACCACCGCCGCGGTCGACAGCGCCGATTCCTGGTCCAGACCTGCCAGGCGCTCGAGCCAGGGGGCGACTCGCGGCGCGATCGACGCCTGCGCGTACGCGCCGAGTATCAAGCTCGACAGCGTGATGCCGACCTGCGAGGCGGCGATGTAACGGTCGAGGGCGTGGGGGTCTTCGACGACCGGCAGAATCCGAGCTGCCAGCGTATTGCCGTCCTCGGCAAGCCGTCGCAACCGACTGCGCCGGGCGCCAACCGCGGCGAATTCCGCCGCCACGAAGAGCGCCGTTCCCAGGATCAGAAGGGCGATGATCCCTGACGCCTGCAGCATCCAGGAGGATGGTACTGCAAAATACCTGTCGGCTCAGGGCTCACGGCTCAGGGCTCAGGGATTCACTCGGCGCGCAGCGCGATGACGGGATCGACTCGCGTCGCGCGCAGGCCGGGCAAGATGCTGGCGGCAACCGCGACCGTCGCCAGCACGACGCTGACGACAACGAAGGTGAACGGATCCCCTGGCCGTACGTCGAACAGCAGTCCGCGCATCAGACGGGTGAGGAGCAACGCCCCGATCGCGCCTGTGCCAACGCCGATCGCCACCAGCACCAGCGCATTCCTCACCACCAGCCGCAGGACGTCCCCGCGCTGTGCGCCGAGCGCCATGCGGATGCCGATTTCCTGCGTTCGCTGTGTGACGTTGTAGGCAATCACCCCATAGATTCCCACCGCTGCCAGGAGCACCGCCGCGCCCGCGAAAACGGTCAACAGCAGCATCGTCAGCCGCCGTTCAGCCACCGAGTTCGAGACGATCTCGTCCATGGTGCGAATGCCGGCGAGCGCCAGACCCGGATCGAGCCTGCGCAGCGTGCCGGCGACGGCGTTGACGACCGGCGCCGGATCTCCGGCAGCGCGGACGACCACCGTCATCGTGTTGTAGGGATAGCGCCGATACGGCCAGTAGGTCATCGGCCGAACCGTGCCGTCCAGCCCCGTGTGCTTGACGTCTCCGACCACGCCGATGATCTCGTCGTCCTCATCGTCCCAATTGATGTGGATGCGCTTGCCGATGGGATCGTCGTTCGGCCAGAACTGCCGGGCGAACGTCTCGTTGACGACGACCCGGCCGCGTGCATCCGCTGGATCGGAGTCGTTGAACACCCGCCCTCTGATCAAGGGGATGCCCATCGCCTTCAGGTAGTCGTGGGTGATGACGCGAACGTCGGTGACCGGTTCCTGGCCTTGCGGCGGCGTGGGTTGACCGTGGATCACCATCGAGGTCGCGGCGCCGAGTCCACCGAGCGGCAGCCAGCTGACCGCGCCCGAGGACTCGATACCGGCCAGGCCATCGAGCTCCTGGAAGAAACGATCGTAGAACTGCGCGGTGCTGGCGTTGTCGCGGTATCTGGCGGGCGGCAGCGAGACGCGCATCGTGATGGTCTGGTGCGGATCGAAGCCTGGCCTCACGTCGATCAGGCGGACGAAACTGCGGACGAGCAGACCGGCGCCGACGAGGAGTACGAGCGCGAGCGCAACCTCGATCACCACGAACGCGGAGCGTGCCCGGTTGCCGCGCGCCGCCGATCCGGTTCGTCCCCCTTCCTTCAACGACTCGTTCAAACTTGCGCCCGCTCCGGCGACAGCGGGAACGATGCCGAAGATCACCCCGCTCAGCACGGCAACGACGAGCGTGAAGCCAAGCACCCAGCCGTCGATCGCGACCAGGTCGAGCCGCGGAATCGTCAGCCGCTCGGCGGCCACCACCCGCAGGAATCGGACCGCCCACCACGCGAGCACGATGCCGACGGCGCCGCCGGCCGACGACAGGAGCAGGCTCTCGGTGAGGAGCTGTCGAACCAGTCGGCCGCGGCCGGCGCCGATTGCGGCGCGGACTGCCAGCTCGCGCTGGCGCGCCGTGGCGCGCGCGAGCAGCAGGTTGGCGACGTTGGCGCACGCGATCAGAAGCACGAAGGCAACCGCCGCCGTCAGGACGAACAACGCCGGCTTGATGGCGCCGGTCAATTGTTCGCGCACTGGCACCACGTTCACCGTCCAACCAGTGTTGAATGCCGGGAACATCGTCGTCAGTTCGGCGCCGACGCGCGTCATGTCGCGTTGTGCGCTCGCGAACGTCACCCCGTCCTTCAACCGCCCGATCACCGCCATCGAGCGACCACGCGGCGTTCTCGACTCGGCGGTGAACCCCACCGGCAGCCACACGTCGACCGTCGAATCGAGGATGGCGAACCGCGGCGGCATGACGCCGATGATGGCGTAGGGAAAGCCCTGCACCTGCACTACCTGCGACAGCACTGTCTCGCGCGCCCCGAAGCGACGCTTCCAGAGGCGATCGCTGATCACCGCGACACGGACGCCGGGCCGATTCTCGTCGGGAACGAACGTGCGGCCGAGCGCCGCACCCACGCCCATCGCTGGAAACAGCTCGGCCGTCACCTGTTGGGCGATGAGCACTTCGGGGTCGCCGTCACCGGATATGGTGACGCTGTACGGCGGTGACGAAGCCGCGAGAGTCGCGAACGACTGATTCATCTCGCGCCAGTGGATGAAGTTCGCGGGCGCGACGACGTTGTCTCTGCGGTTGCGCGGCAGATTGTGCTCCCACACGACCGCCAGACGATCGGCATCGCGATAGGGCAGGCGCTGCAGCAGCAGCGTGTTGACGACGCTGGAGATCGCGGGGTTGGCGCCGATCCCGATCGCGAGCGCGGCCACCGCGACCAGCGTGAATCCCGGTGCGCGCAGCAACAGCCGCACCGAGTACTTGAGATCCTGCGCGAGTACTCGCATGGCGCTTACCTGCTGATCGCGCCCAAGGCCCAGGCGGCTTGCCGCCGGACCTCCGCATCCTTGTCCTTGAGCGCGTCGAGCAACGCCTCCGTCGCCCGCGCGTCGTCGATGGCACCCAGCGCCCAGGCGGCTTGACGGCGGACCTTCTGCTCCGGATCCTTCAGCGCCGCGATCAGGGCGGGCACCGCTTCGCGGCTGTCGATGGCCCCGAGCGCCCACGCGGCCTGCGATCGGACCGGCACATCCCCATCGCGCAACGCGCCGACCAGTCCGTCCACCGCTCGAGGATCGTCAATGGCGCCGAGCGCCCACGCTGCTTGCGACCGCACGCTCGGATCGGCGTCCTTGAGCGCCTTGACGAGGCCTGGCACCGCCTCGTTGCTGTCGATCGCCCCGAGCGCCCAGGCTGCTTGCTTGCGGACGGGCGCGTCGCTGTCGGCGAGCGCGCCAAGCAACGCCGTCACCGCCTCGCGGCTGTCGATGGCGCCAAGCGCCCACGCTGCCTGACGACGAACGGCAGGGCTCGCGTCCTTGACCGCCGAAATCAAGGCCGGGACCGCGTCGCGGCTGTCAATCGCGCCGAGCGCCCAGGCCGCCTGTTCGCGTACTGGCGCCTCGCGATCCTGCAGGGCGCGTGACAGCGCCGGAACGGCGCGCGGATCGTCGAGAGCCCCGAGCGTCCAGGCTGCATTGCGGCGCGCGATCCACGCATCGCGCGTGATTGCCGACAGGACCGGTTCGAACGCGCGCGCGCCGATCGAGGCCAGCGCTGCCGCGGCCTCCTCGCCGGGACTGGTGAGACCGTTCTCCTGGTTCCCGCGCCACCAATGACGTTCGCAAACCTGGGAATCCACCGGCGCGCCGTCGGCGAGCAGTGCCACGAGCGGCGCGACCGCCTCCACCGCGCGATCGCCGAGCTCGCGCAAGCCGCAGGCCGCGCGCGCCCGGGCCACGGGATCCGGCGCGTTGAGCTGCGCGATCAGCCCGCGAGGATCTTGCGCCGCCGCCGAGGAGGCAGCCGCGGGCAGCGAGGACAGCGCTGCCAGCACAACGAGGACCTGACAGGTACGCATGTCGTGTCACCGCAGTTTGAGGTCGAGCGACACGTGCACGCGCGGTTCGACTCGCGGGTGCACGTGCACGAACGGCTCGACATCGACGTGAGGGTCGATCGATACCCGTGGCGACGGTCGAGGATGCGGCCGTGGATTCGGATTCGGATTCGGGTTCGGGTTCGGATTGGGATTGGGATTGGGGTTGGGATTAGGGTTCGGACGCGGATTGGGATTGACACGCGAGTGCGGGTTGAAATCGGAGTCGGGTTGATGCCGATCACCGCTCAGCGCCGCCAGCGCATAGGCCGCGGCGCGCCGCACGCTGGCGTCCTCGTCTTTCAGCGCCGAGGTGACATCCGGAATCGCCGACGCGTCGCCGAGCTCGCCCAGGGCCCTGAGCGCGCGGCGGCGAACTTCGACGTTGCCGTCGCCCACGATGCCGCGCAGCGCCGCGACCGCCGAGGCGTCGCCGATCTCGCCGAGCGCGATGGCCGCGCGCGCGCGAATGCGTGGATCCGCATCCTTCAGCGCTTGCGTGACCGCCGCCGCCGCCCGCGGATCCTTCAACTCGCCGAGGACGATGATGCTCCGCAGCCGGACGTCGGCGTCCTGGTCGCGGAGGGTTTCGATCAAGCCGGGAACCGCGCGTCGATTCTTCATTTGACCGAGCGCGACCGTTGCCTGCCGCCGGACGCCGGCGTCGCTGTCCTTGAGCGCCGCAACCAGTGCGTCGACCGCGCGCTCGATATCGCTGTTCTGCGCGGTCACGCCGCGCATCCATGTCGAGCGATTCGAGTCGGCGCCATTGGCGCGGCTGCTCGACCACTCGAGCGACGGATTCACGACGATCAGCGAGACGCCGAGCACGATGGCGCTGGAGCGGCTGAGCGTGCGGACGAACACGGCGAGCGGGCTCATGACTCCTACTTTCTGCTAAGAAACTAGCACTCGAACGCACACCACGAGGCACGCACGCGCGCGTGCCCCCGGGTGTCTTACCGACCTACCGTGCGAGCTGGCCGAGCGCGAAGGCCGCCTGCTGGCGGACGTCAGCGCTCGAATCCTTCAACGCCGTCGTCAGCGCCTCGATGGCGCGGGGATCGCGAATCTGACCCAGCGCGAACACGACCTGCTCGCGAACATCGGCCGATGGGTCGCGCACCGCGATGATCAACGCTTCGACCGCGGCCTTGTCGCGGATCTGGCCGAGCGCGAAGGCAGCCTGGTGCCGCACGTCGGCGTTCTCGTCCTTGAGCGCGGAGATGAGGGGCGACACGCTGCGCGGGTCGCGAATCTGCGACAGCGCAAACGCGGCCTTCTCGCGCACGTCCGCTTTCGAATCGCGCAGCGCCACCGTCAAGTCGTCGATGGCCGCGGGATCCCTCAGCTGGCCCAGCGCGAAGACCGCCTGTTCGCGCACGTCAGGGTTCGGGTCCTTGATCAGCGTCGCGACCGCGGCGGTGGCGCGACGATCGCGCACCTGGCTCAGCGCATGCACGACCTGTTCGCGCACGCTCGGATTCTCGTCCTTGAGCGCGGCGATCAGCGGATCGACCGAGCGTGCATCCCTCACTTGTCCCAGCGCATGCGCGGCCTGCTCGCGCACGCTCGCGTTCTCGTCCTTGAGCGCGGCGATGAAACCGTCGACGGCGCGTGGATCGCGCAGCTGCGACAACGCGTGGACGACTTGCTCGCGCACGCTGGGATTCGTATCCTTCATCGCCGCGATCAGCGGCTCGACGGCGCGCTTGTCGCGCAATTGACCCAGGCCGTGCGCCGCCTGTTCGCGCACGTCCGGCGCGCTGTCCTTCAGCGCCTGCACCAGCGGCTCGAAGATGGCGGGATCGCGCAGCTGCACGAGCGCGTGCATGGCGGTCTCGCGGACTTCCTTGTCGCTGTCCTTGAGCGCCGCGGTCAGCGCCGCGATCATCCGCGGATCCGCCGCGCGCCGGCCTTCCTGTCCACCCTCGAAGGCGCCGGCGACGGCGTTGCCAATCGCCCACGGCAACGACTGCACCGCGTTCTGCGTTGCCGCCTGCGTCGCGCTCTGCACCGCCGACTGAATGGCCCCTTGGTCGATATTGGCGATCGCCTCGGCGGCCGCCGCGGAGGCGAGGCGGCCAATCGACGAGGACGAATTCGGGGACGGCGTCGGCGTCGGCGTCGGTGAAGGAGCCGGGGCCGGCGTCGGCAGCGACTGCGGGGCTGCCGGCGTTGCCGCGGGCTCACTGCTTTCGACCTGCGCGTCAGCCGTGTCGATCGACGCCGCGGCTTCTGCCACCGTCCACGGCTGGAGGGACGAGAGCGCCAGCAGGGCGCCGCCCGCCACCGTGACCGCGAAGGCGGTACGCAACGCCGACGGTCCGGAACGCGGCACCTTCGGATCGAGAATCGCCATCAGCCGGCCCTCGAGCTGCGACCGATGCGCCATCGCCAGCGTGGCGCCGGTCATCACGGCGGGGAATCGGACGCCGCGCATCGCGCGAGCGATTTCGAGCAGCTCCTCGGCGTAGTCGGGGCCCTTGGTGCCGGATGCGATCACCAGATCGTCGCAGGCGCGTTCCCGTTCGGTGCGGACGTGGCGCGCCGCAATCCACGCGAGCGGATTGAACCAGTGCATGGCACACGCCAGCTGGGCGAGCGCGTGGGTCAGGCAATCGCGCCGTTTCACATGCGCGAGCTCGTGCAACAGCACGATGCGAAGACGCTCGACCGGCCACCGCACGGCATCGGCCGGCATCAGCACCGCCGGACGAAACAGTCCGACCGCCATCGGCATGCTCGCGGTGGCACTCTCGGCAAAGGTGATCTGCCGCGACACGCCGACGCGCGACGCCAGCTCGATCGCCAGCGGCAGCCATGGTGCGTCGATCACGCGGGCCGTACGGCGCGACAGCCATTGCACGGCGGCAATGCCGGCCAGCAGCCGCGCGATGATCGCGAGCGCGCCGATCGCCCACACCAGGGCGAGCCAGCCCGCGATCGAGGTCGGTGCCATCGAGGAGGGTCTCGCCGGTTGCTCGATTGATGTCGGCGCGGGCGCGGGTTCGGCGGTGCTTGCCTCGGCCCGGCGGGCTCGCGGCGCGAGAGGCGGCGCTTGTACCGCTTCGACCGGATGCTGATCGATCGATGCGGGCAGAGCCGAAACGATCGGGGCCTGCGCCGCCAGGCGGATGATGGGCAGCTGCCAGCGCGGCAACGCCAGCGACAAGACCGGCAGCAACAGCGCGCTGATGAGCGCCAGCGTCCAGATGAGGTGTCGCGAGGCCGCCGACGCGCGCGCGAGCGCCATCGTCGCCACCGCCGCGGCGGCGAGCACCACCGTCACCTTCAACATGATGTCGACCGCCGGCAGCCAGGCCGCGTTCGAGCTCATTGCTGACAATTGGGACAAGAATTCGGCAAGGCTCATTGCTAAGGCTCCCAACTAGGCTCCCGTGCGACGGGCCTGGTTGATCATGCGCGCGAGGCGATCGAGCTCGGCCTCGGACAGGTTGGTGGAGGCATCGTCGAGCAATGCGGAAATCGCCTGCTCGGTCGAGCCATCGAAAAAGGTGCGAAGCATGTGCCGCATCGCCGATCGCTTCGCGTTATCGCGGGCGACGGTGGGCAGATAGACGTAGCGAGGGCCGTCCTGCTCGTGGCGGACGTGGCCTTTTTCCTCGAGAATCCGCAGCATCGCGCGCACCGCCGAATAGCTGGGCGGGTCGGGCAGGGCATTCTGTACCTCGGCCGCGGTGCTGCGGCCGTTGGAATAGAGGATGTCGACAATTTGACGCTCGCGACGGCTGAGCTCGATATGGGACGGCGTTTTCATTGGGCGTTTTCTCTCTCCCCGGCTTAGACGAACGGATTCGGAGAAAGGTGCTGAAAAAATAGCACACCCTCGGAAAAAGGCCAAATTCCCATGCCGGAGGGCCTGCAGTAACATCCGGAGCGCAAAGAGCGGGAACGTGGTCTACGACCACGCTATCGAGAGGAGCACGGGCATGTTGAAGGAGTTCCGCGAGTTTGCCGCCCGGGGCAACGTGATCGACCTGGCGGTCGGCGTGATCATCGGCGCCGCGTTCGGCAAAGTCGTGACTTCGCTCGTGACCGATGTGATCATGCCGCCGATCGGCATGGCACTCGGCCGCGTGGATTTCAGCAACCTGTTCGTGGCGCTGAACGGCGCGTCGTTCGCGTCGCTCGACGAGGCCAAGAAAGCGGGGGCGCCGACGCTCAACTATGGTCTGTTCGTCAACACCTGTCTCGAGTTCCTGATCGTCGCGTTCGCGGTGTTCCTGGTCGTCAAGCAGGTCAACCGGCTCAAGGGCCCGGTGATGGTCGACGCCCGCGATTGTCCGTTCTGCCTCACGAAGATTCCCCTCAAGGCCAGCCGCTGCTCGTCGTGCACGTCGGAAATCAAAGCGGTGTGAAGTTACAGAGCGTTCGGGAGAGCCGAGATGAACGAGATGTCATCGCGTGGTATTGCGGCAGGTGCTGCCTTTCTGGTGATCGCCGTGGCTGCAGCGCAGGCGCCGAAATCGGATCCGGCTCAGTTCCTCAACCAGCCACTCGTCAGCGAAGTCTTTACCGCTGACCCCTCGGCCCACGTTTTCAACGGCAAGCTGTACATCTATCCGTCCCACGACATCGATGCGGGTGTTCCAGCCGACGATCTCGGCAGCCACTTCGCCATGCGTGACTATCGCGTGTTCTCGCTCGACAAGGTCGGCGGCAAGCCGGTCGATCACGGCGTGGCGCTCGACATCAAGGATGTGCCGTGGGCGGGCCGGCAGATGTGGGCGCCCGATGCTGCGGAACGGAACGGCCGCTACTACTTGTACTTTCCGGTCAAGGACAAGAAAGACGTCTTTCGGATTGGGGTCGCGATCGGCAGCACTCCTGCCGGACCCTTCAAGGCCGAGCCGCAGCCGATCGACGGGAGCTTCAGCATCGACCCCGCGGTCTTCAAGGACAGCGACGGCCGCTTCTACATGTACTTTGGCGGGATCTGGGGCGGGCAACTGCAGCGATGGGCCGGCGGCAGCTACACGCCGAAGGACGCGTATCCCGCCAACGACAGGCCGGCGCTTTCGGCAAAGGTGGCGCGACTCTCGGACAACATGACGTCGTTCGCCGAGTCGCCGCGCGATGTCGTCGTGCAGGACGAGGCCGGCAAACCGCTGACCGCCGGTGACAACCGCCGCCGGTTCTTCGAGGCCTCCTGGCTGCACAAGGTCAAGGACACCTACTACTTCTCGTACTCGACCGGCGACACGCACTTCATCGCCTATGCGACGAGCAAGTCACCGTACGGTCCGTTCACCTATCGAGGAACGATCCTCGAGCCCGTGCTTGGCTGGACCAATCACCATTCGATCGTCGAGTTCCAAGGGAAGTGGTATCTCTTCTACCACGATGCGCAGATCTCGGGTCAGACGCACCTCCGTAATATCAAGGTCACCGAGCTGAAGCACCGCGACGATGGGTCGATCGAAACCATCGACGCGTACTTCGAACCGAAACGGTAGCGGTCCATCCCGGGCGCGGCGCGATTCGTCACGCGCGAGGTACCGATGACCGGTGGGCGCCGTCAAAGGCGATCATGCACGGCATCGCGCTCGCCTTCATCCTGTCGTTCCTGCAACCGGCTCCAGCTCCGGGCCGGCTCGTCGACGCCGGCGGCCACCGCCTGCACCTCAATTGCTCCGGCACCGGCAGTCCAACCGTGATTGTCGAGTACGGCCTCGGCGATGTGTCGACGAACTGGCTGCCCGTTCAGCGCGAGGTGGCTGCGCTCACGCGCGTCTGCACCTACGATCGCGCCGGCTACGCATGGAGCGAGCCAGGACCGATGCCGCGAACCTTCGCGCAGATCAACTTCGAGCTGCGCACCGCCCTGGCGAACGCCGGCGAACGCGGTCCGTTCGTGCTCGTCGGCCATTCTTTCGGCGGTGGCGTGGTGCGGCAATTCGCCCTCGATTCCCCCGGCGACGTCGCCGGCCTGGTCTTCGCCGAGATCGTCAGCGAGCATCAATTCATCCGGATGGGGACGCACGCGGGGAAGATCGGGGACGGTGCCCAGGGCCGCACCGCGCCGGCGCCGCGCGCCGGCAAAGGGGAATCGCGCGGCTCGGCGTCCGCCGACATGGAGGCGGCCGAAGACAGCCAGCGCGAGTGGTCGGCGGAGTACGTTGCGCGGTGGGTCGCGAAACCACAGAACGGCACGCTTGGAAACCTGCCCGTGATCGTGCTCACGCGAGCGAAGGGTGGATACGGAGAGGGTCTCGATCGTCCCGAGGGAGAGCTGGAGCGCGCGCGGCTCGATGCGCAACGGGCACTGGCGTTGCTATCGTCTGCCGGCGAGCAGCGTATCGTCGACGCCGGGCACAACCTGCACCAAGAAGCGCCGTCCGCGGTTGTCTCGGCCATCCGCGACGTCGTGGCGAGAGCGCGCGCGTCGCGCTAGCGAACCGGCTCGAGCGTGCGCAGGTAGGCCACGAGGTCGACGACCTCGCGGTTGCTGAGCGCATCGAAGAGGCCGGGCGGCATCATCGAGGCTGCCGTCGCTTCGCGCGACTGGATGTCGGATTTCGCGATCACGACCGCGTCGCGGCCGAGCACGCGCAGCGTCAGCTGACGCTCGTTTTCCACCGCAACGGTGCCTGAGACCGTCCGCCCGTCACGGGTCGTGATCACCGTCATCTTGTACGCGTCGGGGACCTCGGCGTTCGGATTGAGCACGTTGAGCAGCAGATAGTCGAGGCTCGATCGATTGGCGCCGGTGAGATCCGGGCCGATCGTGCCGCCTTCGCCGTGCAGCTTGTGGCAGGCGCCGCACGTCCGCAGGTACACGTCGTGCCCGCTCGCCACGTCCGCGGCGCGCAACGCCTCGTCGTCCAGCAGCGTCCGGTATTTGGCGTAGGCCTGTTCCTCGACGGCGCTCCGCTCGATCGGCCCCCACACTTCGAGGAACTTGGGTCCGGCCACGCGCAGGAGCTGGCGCGGCACGGACGCGGGAATGTCGGTCCGCGGGACGATGTCCTTGACGATGGCTTCGACGAGCATCCGTCCGTAACGCGGCCGTGAGGCCAGGGTTTGGATCGCTTCGTATTTCTCCGCGGCGCTGAAGGTCCGATAACGATCGACCAGCAGCCGGCCGAGGGCGTTGTCGTCGAAGGACGCCACGGCGCGAATGCCCTCGATACGCAGCAGACGATCGTCGATGACCGCCGGCAACGCGGCGATCAGCTCCGGCCGACGCTGCCCGGCGAGGGTTTGCAGCGCCCGGCGGCGCTCGTCGAGGGCGGCCCGGGCGTTCGTGATCGTGACGAGATTCCGGCGTGCGCCTTCGGTGTCGCCAAACTGCTGCGCGACGTCATGGGCGAGTGCGGCCATGCGCGCGTCGGATCGCTTCAACCGGTTGTAGAGCGAATTCCAGCCTGCCGGCGCGGTGACGTCGAATCGTCCTTCGAGACCGTCGCGCATCCCTTCGAGCAGGCTCAGCTGGGCGGTCGGCGTCGCGGCGATTGCCGCCACCACCGTGTCGAGCGCCGTGCTCGTCCCGATGTCGACGATGCGGCGAGCGGTGAAGCGTGCGACGCTCGGAATCCGGCTGCGCCCCGCGTGATCGAGCGCGGTCCGCGGATCCTCGGCCACCATCGGCTCGATGCCGAGCCACACCATCGTCGGCAGGTTGCGATCGCTCGCATCCTCTCCGCGCTGCATCAGTGCGCTGGCAATCGGCCAGCGGAGCGGCCGCTCGAGGCGCTGCAACGCCGATGCGAGGTAGAGGCGGACAACCGGCGATCGATCGTCACGTGCGAGCCGCGCGAAGGCGTCGAGCGCCGCCGGCGACGGCGACCGATCCTCGGCGAGCAACTGGATCGCCCAGGCGCGCACGTACTCGTCGGCGTCGGCGAGGAGGCCAAGCAGCGCCGCCGGCGTCCAGCCGCCGGTGACGTGCAACGCCCACATCGCGCGCAGCCGGTGGTCGGCGTTGCCGCTCGAGGTGAACAGCTCGCGCAGCTGCTGGTGCGTGGCGGGCTTCAGCGCATTGCTGGCGGCGCGGTACTGAAGGATCACGCGAGCGCGCCGCGCATGCCAGTCGCTCGGGCTGGCTTGAAGCTGCACGAGCTGCGCGTCGGTCATCGCGCCGAGATCCGCATAGCGCCCACTCCAGTCCTCGGCCTTCGACTGCTTGGGGCTGATGCGATAGACGCGGCCGGTTTCCTGGTGCAGGACCTCGGTCCCGCAGATGTCACCGTCGTGCCAGTCGAGCACGTACAACGCGCCGTCGGGACCGATCTCGACGCTGAAGCCGATCCACTGCGCGTTGTTGGCCATCATGAAATCGTCGCCGTGACGCGCGGTGAAGCCCGATCCGCTGCGCTCCAGGACATCCGAGAGCACCGCATGCTCGTGGATGTTGGCCATGAAGATCCGGCCGTGCTGCGCCGCGGGGAACGCGTCGGACTGGTAGACACGCGCGCCCCCGTGCGCCGAACGATGGCGATGATCGGCAATCGTCTTGATGTCGTCGTAGACGTAGGGGTTGAAGTGCTGTCCGCCCTGGCGGTGATAGATGCCGCCTGGA
>Ga0209382_10004420_pt1 | contig 18828 bp, 11 predicted proteins | sample SoiMetdeltSBSDD5_FD_187599 | JGI IMG/M metagenome (GOLD analysis project Ga0209382, IMG submission 187599) | Bulk soil microbial communities from a Populus tree surrounding site in Tennessee, USA - Soil MetaG P. deltoides SBSDD5 (SPAdes) (version 2) | ecosystem: Environmental > Terrestrial >...
GACGACAACAAGGCACACGATGCGCATAGCGGGCCCATTATTGACGCAACCGGGCGCGGGCAGCTATACTGCCGGTTCAATGCAGCGCACCACCAAAACCACCGGGCGAAAGCGGGTCAAGCGACCCGGCTGGCTGGTGGTTTGAGTGCGCGCGTGATCTGAACAAGAACACGAACGAGTTTCTGAACCCGCCGGCCCTACCAGGTCGGCGGGTTTTTTCGTTTGTGGGCCTGAGTTCCTGGCTTTACCTGGAGGCGGAAGCGAGCACACATCATGAGCAACGCAGACTTGGCGGGCAGACATCTCGACGTTGGAATCCTCGGTGCGACCGGCATGGTCGGCCAGCAGTTCGTTCGGTTGCTCGCGGGCCATCCGTGGTTCAAGACCGCGTGGCTCGGGGCGAGCGAGCGATCCGAAGGGCGGACCTATGGCGAGGCGATGAAGTGGCGGCTCGCGTCGGATCCCCCGAAGGATGTGCTCGGGATGCGCGTCGAGCCGTGTACCCCAGGCAACGCCCCGCGCATCTTGTTTTCGGCTCTTGACGCCAACGCCGCGCAGGACATCGAGCCCGCCTTCGCTGCTGCCGGCCACATCGTCGTCAGCAACGCGCGCAGCTTTCGGATGGTGCCATCGGTGCCGCTGGTCATTCCCGAGGTGAACTCTGATCACCTGGGACTGATCGCCCGGCAGCGCCGCGAGCGCGGGTGGAGCGGCGCGATCGTCACGAACCCGAATTGCTCGACGGTCGTCCTCTCCGTGGTGCTGGCGCCGCTGCGGCAGTTCGGTCTGGCGCGCGTCATGGTGACGACGCTGCAAGCTGTTTCCGGCGCCGGCTATCCGGGCGTGCCCTCCCTCGACATTCTTGGCAATGTCATTCCCGCCATCTCCGGCGAGGAAGAGAAGATGGAAAGCGAGACGCAGAAGATTCTCGGCACGCTCGAGCGTGACGCCATCTCAGCGCATTCAGTCGTCATCAGCGCCACGACCACGCGTGTGCCGGTGATCGACGGCCACACGGAATCGGTGTCGATGCAGCTCGAGCAGCGGCCCTCGCTGGGCGACGTTCGCGCCGCGCTGGAGTCGTTCCGTGGACGGCCGCAGGAGCTGCGGCTCCCGAGTGCGCCGCCGGCTCCCATTGTCTACCTGGAGCAAGCCGACCGCCCGCAGCCGCGGCTCGACGTCGAGCGCGACAACGGGATGGCGGTCACCGTCGGCCGCCTTCGCCCCTGCTCGATTCTTGGGACCAAGCTCGTGGCGCTTGGCCATAACACCGTCCGTGGCGCCGCTGGGGCGGCCATTCTGAATGCCGAGATGATGGTGGCCGAGGGAATGCTGGATTGAGAGGAGTTCGGGGTCTAAGAGTGTAGGGCGTTTACGACCGGGCGTTTCCGGAGCGTTAACAAACAAGTGAGGGACAGTGCGCAACGTAGTGATGAAGTTCGGCGGAACCTCGGTGGCGGACCAGGAGGCGATCCGTCGTTTGATAGCCATCGTCCGCTCGGAGTCGGCGCGCACCGGACCTCCGGTCGTGGTCGTATCGGCGATGTCAAAGGTCACCGATCAACTCCTGCGAATGGCGACTGAGGCGGCTGCCGGAGAGCGACAGCACATTGCTTCAGGAATGGACGAGGTGCTCAACAGGCATCTGGCCGCGCTCGAGACGCTTGTTCCGAGCGACCGACGGGACGTCGTCGCGAAGCAGCTTGCGGAGCAAATCGACGAGCTGCGCGCGATGTTGACCGCGCTCTCGATCCTTCGCGAGGGTTCGCCACGTTCCCTCGATGGGGTCGCGGCGGCCGGCGAGCTGCTGAGCAGCCGTCTGGTCGCGGCGGCCATCGCAGCCGCTGGCATCGATGCCGTCTGGGTCGACGCCAGGCGCGCCATCGTCACCGACGATCACTACACGGCCGCGGTGCCGCTGACTTCTGAGACGCGTGCTGCCCTGGCTCGCGAGGTGGCGCCGCACCTCGCGGCTGGCAAGGTCCCGGTTCTCGGCGGCTACGTCGGTGCCACTTGCGACGGCGTGGCAACGACGCTCGGGCGCGGTGGATCCGATTACTCCGCCGCAATCATTGGCGAAGGTCTGGCCGCGTCCGAGATTCAGATCTGGACCGACGTCGACGGGATGCTGACGGCCGATCCGCGCGTCGTCGATGCGCCTCAGGTCGTGTCGCACTTGTCGTTTGGTGAGGCGTCCGAGCTTGCGTACTTCGGCGCCAAAGTGCTTCACCCCAGCACGATTCTTCCCGCGGTCGCCGCTGATATCCCGGTTCGAATTCTCAACAGCCGCAAGCCGGAAGCTCCCGGTACCCTCATCACCGCCAGACCACCCGCCAACGATCGGCCCATATCCGCGCTGGCGTGCAAGCGCAACGTCACGGTGGTCGAAGTCACGTCCACCAGAATGCTCATGGCCTACGGTTTCCTCCGACGGCTTTTCGAGGTGTTCGAACGCCATCGCACGGCCGTGGACGTCGTCACGACTTCGGAGGTCAGCGTCTCGGTGACCATCGACGACAATCGCCGCCTGCCGGATATCGTAGCGGCACTGCGAGAGTTTGCTGACGTCAACGTTGAGCCAGACATGGCGCTTCTGTGCGCGGTGGGAGAGAATCTACGCGCGGATCCGGCCTTTGCGATTCGCATGCTGGCCGGGTTGGAAGGCGTGCCCTTGAGAATGGTGTCGCAGGCTGCGTCCCGCCGGAATGTCACCGTGGTCATCCGCGACGCGGACGTGGCGCGCGCGATGGCACGGCTGCATGACGCGTGGTTTGCCGCCACGACGCCCTCGGTCGGGGTCGCCCGGTGATCGAGCCCGCTTCGCCGCGGCTGCTCATCGTCGGGTATGGGCGGATGGGCCGCCTGGTCGAGGCGCTTGCAACCGAACAAGGGTTGCAGATTGCCGGCCGGGTCACGAGCAGCAATGCTGGTCACGATGACGAGTGGCCTGCGGCTGACGTGGCAATCGACTTCTCGTCCGGTTCGGCTGTGCCAGCCAACGCCGAGCGGCTTGCGGCACGCGGCATGGATCTCGTCATTGGAACGACGGGGTGGCAGGCTCAGGAACCTGCCGTTCGTGAAGCGCTGTCCCGCTATTCGGTTGGGGTCGTCGCCGCGCCAAACTTCGCGCTGGGGGTGAATATCTTCCTTGCGATCGCAGCGCGCGCGGCGGAATTGATGGTCGCACGGGCGGAATACGGGGCCTGGATTCACGAGCTGCATCATCGGGCCAAGAAGGACGCGCCGTCCGGTACCGCGATCGGGATTCGCGAGGCGATGGAGCGAGCCGGGTATGCCGCGGCAATCGATGTCGCGTCGACCAGGGCGGGTTCGATTCCCGGCACGCACACTGTTGGTTTCGACAGCGCTGCGGATACCATTACGCTGACCCACACGGCGCGCGATCGGTCAGTGTTCGCTCGGGGAGCGCTCGAAGCGGCTCGGTGGGTTCACGGTCGCCGCGGTTGGTTTTCAATGCAGGATGTGCTCGGGTTGCGATGATCTGAAGGAGATGACGATGCGAATTGCCTGGACCGGCTGCGGAACGGCGTTGGTGACCCCGTTCACGCGCGATCGCGCGGTGGACGAAGCAGCGGTCAAACGACTCGCCAAGCGGCAGATCGACGCCGGGATCCACTTCCTGGTGCCATGCGGCACGACTGGGGAAAGCCCGACGCTCACCGAAGACGAGCGCGTACGCGTCGTCGAACTGATTGTCGAAGAGGCGGCAGGCCGAGTGCCGGTGCTCGCTGGCGCGGGCGGGTACGATACGCGAGAGGTCATACACACCGCGCAGCGGATGAAGCGTGTTGGAGCGAGCGGGATCCTCTCGGTGACGCCCTACTACAACAAACCCACGCCTGAGGGTCTCTTTCAGCACTTCAGCGCCATTGCCGGTGAAGTCGGCCTTCCGATCGTGCTCTACAACGTGCCTGGACGGACCGGCTGCAACATTGACGTGGCCACGCTGGTGCGGTTGAGTGGGGTTCCGGGAATCGTCGGTGTCAAGGAAGCATCGGGCAACATCGCACAAATGGTCGAAGTCTGCGGCGCAGTGCCGAAAGACTTTCTCGTCCTTTCGGGAGACGATGCGCTGACGTTGCCGTTGATGGCGGTTGGTGGTCATGGGGTGATCTCGGTTGCGGCCAACGAGGTTCCGGCCGAGATGTCGCGGATGGTCGAAGACGCCGAGCGCAACGATTTTGCAGCGGCGCGTCGAATTCACGCCGAGCTGCTGCCGCTCATGATGGTCAACTTCATCGAGTCCAATCCCATTCCGGTGAAGAGCGCGATGGCGGCGCTCGGCCTGCTTGAAGAGGTCTATCGGTTGCCGATGGTGCCGCCGCGCGACGCGTCGCGCGCGACGATCCGCCAGGTGTTGGCGGATCTGAAGAGCGACGCGGCGCTGGCTGCTGCGTCGAGCGCGTCCAGGACTCGCTCGTGACGCTGGCGGAGGAAATCGAGAGCTTGTCCGCGGCGGGCGCGCAGGCCGACAAGAACGCGGCGCGCGATGCTTTTACCCGGCTTCGCCATGAGCTGAGCGCCGGCCAGGTCCGCGCCGCCGAACCGGATCCTTCCACGCCAACGGGCTGGCGAGTGAATGCCTGGGTCAAGAAAGGCATCCTGCTCGGGTTCAAGTTCGGCGATGCCGTCGATATGTCGGCCGATCACGGCCGATGGCCATTTTTCGACAAAGACACGCTGCCGCTGAAGCGCCTCGAGGCTGGAAGCGGCGTTCGCGTCGTGCCCGGCGGATCGACGGTCCGCGACGGCGCGTATCTCGGCCGCGGCGTCATCTGCATGCCTCCCATGTACATCAATATCGGTGCGTACGTTGGCGAGAGCACGCTCGTCGATTCGCATGCGCTGGTCGGATCGTGCGCGCAAGTTGGCAACCGCGTGCACCTCAGCGCGGCGGCGCAGATCGGAGGCGTCCTCGAGCCGGTCGGCGCAATGCCGGTGATCATCGAGGACGACGTTCTGGTGGGTGGGAATTGCGGCGTCTATGAGGGCGCCATCGTAAAGCGACGGGCGGTGCTGGCGTCGGGCGTGACGCTCACCGGATCGACGCCTATTTACGATCTGCCCAACGAGCGAATCATCGAGCCGCAATCAGGTCAGCCGCTCGTCGTTCCCGAAGGGGCGGTGGTCGTTCCCGGCTCTCGACCGGTGCGCTCGGGGAAGGGACACGAGTGGGGCCTGTCGGTCGCGACGCCGATCATCGTCAAGTACCGCGACGAGCGCACCGACGCGCGTACGGCGCTCGAGCAATGGATTCGTTAGACACTATCGCGTTCGCGCGCGCGCTGATCGACATCGACTCGACCACCGGCCGTGAAGAAGAGGCCGGTGTGTGGCTGGCGCAACGCCTTCGCGAAATGGGCTACGCAGTCCACGAGCAGAGGTTGGAGCGCGGCTGCGCGAATGTGCTCGCCACGCTCGACGATCCTGCAGTCGTCTTCTCCACCCATTTCGATTGCGTGCCGCCGTTCATTCGCAGCCATGTGGCTGACGCTCGTTTGTACGGCCGCGGTGCCTGTGATGCGAAGGGCATTCTCGCCGCGCAGGTCGCGGCAGCCGAGCGTCTGCGCGCGGCGGGCGAGCGCCGGGTTGGCTTGTTGTTCGTCGTCGGCGAGGAACGCGGCAGCGATGGCGCAGTTGCGGCGAACGAGCTGGCCAGCGGGTGCCGCTATCTGATCAACGGCGAGCCGACTGACAACGTGCTCGCATCGGCAACGCGCGGGAATTTGCGGGTCCGGCTTCGTGCCTCGGGCCGTGCCGCCCATTCGGCGGCGCCGGAGCAAGGCGAATCTGCTATCGACAAGCTTCTCGATGCGTTACGCGATCTGCGCTCGCTTCCGCTGCCATCCGATCCGGAACTGGGGTCGACGTTCTATTCGATCGGCCTGATCGAAGGTGGGGTTGCGCCCAACGTCATCCCGCCTCACGCCTCGGCCGAAGTCATGTTCCGGACCATCGGTCCGGCCGACGACATCCTGGCCGTCCTTCAACGGCTGACGCCGCGCGTCGAACTCGAGGAAGTTCTGCGGGTGCGGCCGATCCGGATGCACACCGTTCCCGGCTTTCCAACCCGCGTCTTCCCGTTCACCACGGACGTGCCGTTTCTGGAGCGGTGGGGTGTTCCGCTGCTGTTCGGGCCAGGTTCGTTCCTGGTTGCTCACACCGACGGCGAGTTCGTGGCCCTCGACGAATTGGATGCTGCCGTGGACGCCTACGTCGGGTTGGCGCAAGGTTGTTTGCGCGCACAAGGGTAAAAAGGAAGAAGGAAGAAGGAAGAAGGAAGAACGTGAAACTGTACCGGTTCGCGTTCGCTGGACTGGTAGCCGTTCTCGTCTGTCGCATCGAGGCGACGTCGCAGTCGCCCGCTGCCGTCGACGTGTGCTCGTTCCCCACCTCTGAAGTCGAGTGGCTGCAGCGTGCGTTGAACGGCTGGGAACAAGTCAGCCGCGACTTCCTCCGCGTCGACCCAAAACCGCTTCCATGGATCGTCTTGTTCGACGCGTCGTGCGTCTGGCACCTTGCCGCAGACGGGAATCCCACCGACACGCGGGCGGTCTCGACCACGTTGACGTTTGCCGACAGCCCGGTTCCGGTTCGCGCCCTTCGGCACAAGGGCACCGTGCTACTTCCGAACGGTGCGCCGATTCCGGTCGAAGTCAAAGCCAGCACGTCGCTCTATCGCAACGGCCGTTCCGCCTTCTTCGTCATGGCCATGCCATCGGTGTGGCAGACGCGCGAGGTCAGCGCCACGACGCGCGCCGAGTTTCTGCAAGGAGTGTTCAGCCACGAGATGACGCACACGCGGCTTCTCGTCAACATCAACCGGCGCGTCCGCGAGCTGGCCAACAAGAACGATCTCGTCTATCCAATTAATGACGATGTGATCCAGACGGAGTTTCAGCGCGCCGCTGGCTTCGAGGCGGCGATGAACCGCGAGCGGGACGAGTTTTATCGTGCAGCGCTCGAACCGGATCCGTCGCGGCAGCGCAGGTATTTGTCCCGCGCGCTCGACCTGGTCCGCGCGCGCCACGCACGCTACTTCAAGGGACCAAACGCTGCATACGCGGAGCTCGAGACGTTGTTCTTGACCATGGAAGGGGTCGGCCAGTGGGCGGCTTACCGGTTGATGAACGTCCGCGCCGGCGGCCGCCAGGCCGAGGCACTGCGCATCGTCCGCGACAATCGCCGCTTCTGGTCCCAAGACGAAGGCCTGGCGTTGTTCCTGCTAATCGACCAGTTCGTGCCGGACTGGCAGTCCCGCATTTTCACGGCGGCGCCGACGTCACCGTTTGCGTTGCTGGAAGAGGCCGTGAGGGCCCGCTGATGCGTGGGGTCTCCGTACCCTCCGGAGACCCGCGACGCTATCTCGACGCCGAAGGCGTCGGAGCCGTCTTCGTGACTGCCTCGAGCGCGCTCCACTCCGGGGGCTTCACGCCGAGCAGGTTTTGCACGAAGAAATCGAAGCGCTTGTGATCGCCGTAGGCGCCCCCAGACGTGTGGCCAGCGCCGGGAAGCACCAAAAGATCGAAGCTCTTGTTGTGCTTCACGAGTTGGTTGACGACCTGATACGTCGACGCCGGATCGACGTTGTTGTCCATCTCGCCGACGACCAGCATCAGCTTGCCGCGGAGCTTGTTGGCGTGCACGACGTTCGACGAGGCCTCGTATTCGGGGCCGATCGGCCATCCCATCCACTGTTCGTTCCACCAGATCTTGTCCATCCGGTTGTCGTGACAACCGGCCGCGGACACGGCGGCGTCGTAGAAGTCGGGATGGAACAACAGGCCACCGAGCGCATTCTGGCCGCCGGCCGACGTGCCATACAGGCCGACACGCGTGATGTCGTAGTACGGATACTTCGCCGCGACCGCCTTGTGCCACGCGATCCGATCCGGGAAGCCGGCGTCGCCCAGATTCTTCCACGCCGTGTCATGAAACGCTTTTGATCGGTAGTTCGTGCCCATGCCGTCGATCTGGACGACGATGAAGCCGAGCTCGGCGGTCGCTTGCATCGCGTTGAACGCACCGAACGACTTCGGCACGAATGAGCCCTGCGGCCCGGCGTAGATGTTCTCGATGACGGGATACTTCTTGCTCGCATCGAAGTTGGACGGGCGAAAGATCACGCCCCAGATCTCGGTAGTGCCGTCGCGGCCTTTTGCCGTGAACACTTCGGGCGGTTTCCAGCCAGCCTTCTTCAACTCCGCGATATCGCTCGACTCGAGTGCGGCGACAAGCGATCCGTTCTCACTGCGCCGCAGCTCCGAGACCGGCGGCAGATCGACGCGGGAATACGTGTCGACGTAAAACGAGCGATCGGTCGAGAAGTTGACGACGTGGTTGGCGTCGGCGGTGGTGAGCGGCGTCAGCCCCGTACCGTCGAACGAGATGCGGTAATAGTGAACGAAATACGGATCCTTACCCGGGTTCATGCCGTTCGCCGAGAACCAGATCAGCCGCTTCTCTTCATCCGCAGCGATCACGTTGCGTACCGGCCACGCGCCTTTCGTGATCTGATGCTTCACCTTCCCGGTCACGCCGTCGTACATGTAGAGGTGATTCCAGCCGTCACGCTCGGACATCCAGATCACTTCCTTGCCATCCTCGACATCGAGGCGGTATCGCTTGCTCGAATAGGCAAAAAACGTCTTCGGCTCCTCGCTGATGATCGTGCGCGGCGCGGCCGTCGTCGCATCGATCTCGATGACGCGGAAGACCTGATGACCGCGTTGGTTGTACTCGAATGAAACAGCGCGGCTGTCCTTGCGCCACACGAGCGGCGATATGTCGTAGGCGTTTGGAAACGTCTGATTGTCGACGAAGAGCTGTTTGCGCGTGTCGACATGGAAGAGTACCGGCATCTCCACGTCCAGCACGTCGCCGGGCTTCGCGTACTGCAGCGTCGAGTGTTTCGGCTGCAGCTGATCCTCCGGCGACGACTGCACGTAGTGCACGTAGCGCCGGTAGCCAGGTTTGATCTTGTAGACGGCAATTTTCTTCGAGTCCGGCGACCAGACAATCGAGTTGGGGTCGTAGTAGCCGCCTTCGGAGCCATCCACACTCAAGAGCGTTGGCTGGGTCTTGCCGGTTTCGCGAATTGCGAGGTTGTAGTTGTTGATGAGGGCCTCGAACTTGCCATCGGGCGACTTGCGTGGCTCGATCCCGTTCACATCGAACTCGGCGCGCACCGGACCAGCCAGTCCGCCGCCGCCTCGTCCGCCTCGTCCACCTCGGCCTCCGCGTCCGCCGGGAGGATCGGTGCGGCACGCGTAATCGGCGAGCGTGCAGCGCCACAACACGCTCGTCACCGTGACCTCAATCGCTCGCTCGCCATCCACGAACGCGAACGAGTTGAACGGCAGCGTGACGGCGCTGTACGGCTTCTCAGGCTTGATGACGGACGTGAGCGCGGCCGCGAGCTTTTCGTGATCGAACGCCGGCCGCTTCTGCGCGGTCGTGGCGTCGACGAGCACGAATTCGTTTCCGCCCTTGACCGACTTGCGATACCAGAAACGCGGGGTTTTCTCGACCCACGTGGCCGGTTCAGGCGCGTTGATGGCGAGGCCTTGGTACTTCTCGCGCAGCCCCATCGCGCGTTGGTAGTCGGCGACGGTCCCCTGAGCCGCAGCGGGCCGGAACGACGCACACAATAGGACGAGTGTCAGCAAACAGGCGTTGCGCATGGGCGGTCCTCGATTGCCAGCATTCTAACGGCGAGACGGCGCGGGGGCGAATTGGAAGCGGTAATGGCCGGATAAATGGGTCGGCCTGAGCCTGCCGAACCCCGAACCCCCGAACCCCGGATCCCGGACCCCGGATCCCGGACCCCGGATCCGGACCCCCGGCTACGACTCACTACTTCGCGGGTGCCGGTTCGGGCGTCGGATCCGTTGCCGCTGCGAACAGCATCGTGACGGACGTGTAGAGCACGACGACGATCACCAGCCAGCGCACGGTGCGAATGTTCAGCTGCTGGAAGAAGACCCCGGCGACGTACGAGCCCACCACGCCGCCAATCGCCAGGCCCATCGCGTTCCGTAGGCTGTAGGCCTGTTCGCGGATGAAGCGCAGGCTGCCGACCGGCATCAGGAACGCGCACGACCCCATCATGATCGGAAACGCCGTCCGCTCGCTCATCCCGAGCAGGCTGACGAGGATCATGCACGGTGCATACAGGCCGATGCCGAGCGTCATCAGCGCGCCGAGCGCGAAGTTGCCACCGATCGCCATCGCCAGCTTCGCGCCCCGTACGCCGATTTCCTCACTGCCTACCGGGAACAGGCTGAGTTGCCGCATCAACATGAACGTCGCGGCGGCCATGAGCGCGATCCCCATGCCGATTTGTACTTTGCGTCTTGACCAGCCTGAGACGATGCCCGCGCCCAGCCACGCGCCGAGCACCGCCGCTGCAATCATCGAGAACAGCGTCAGCGGATCGACCGGAATAATGGCGGTGAAAATGAATGCCTGGACGACGGTTGGAAGGGTGTGGCCGACGTTGAGGGTGCCGGGAATGATGCGGTCCGGCACCATTTGGCGGAGCCGGAACACGGCCGTAGTCGTGGCGAATGAACCGATGCCGAGCGCATCAAAAAAGTTGGTCAGGCCGCCCAGCAGAACCTGAAACCCACTCGGGAACCGCGCGTCAGTCGCCGGCGACGAGACGCTTCCTGAACGCCTGGCGGCCTGCACTAGCCGCGCCCAGCTACCGATGTACACCACCGTCAATACGCCGAGCGCGGTCAGCAGTCCCGTAATTGGATTCATTCGTCGTTGGTTCCCTCCTGAACGTGAGCGCTAAGCCTACTACGGATTGATCGTGATCGACACGGCTCGGATGTTGTTGGTCTCCTTCGACTCGACCACCGCGTTGTTCCCGTCCGCGACGATCAGCAGGTAATAGCGGCCCGAGAGGCCCGACGGAATCACAATCTGTGTCGAACCGGTGTGGCTGCCGTTCGCCGGAAGCGCGGGCACCAGCCGCTCGGCATCGAGCGGGGTGTCTGTGGCATCCAACGCGAGGTTCACAGAAATGTAGAACCGGGTCGTTGATGCCCCGGAGGGATCCAGACCCGAGTTCAGGACCGTGTCACTGACCGTGACGGTCGATCCCGCAACCACCGTTTTCGGCACCGTTGCCGTTGACACGCTCAGGTCCGGTCCGATGCTCAGTTGTAGCGAGCGGATGTTGTTGTTCTCCAGGGCCTCGGCCACTTCACCGAGATCGTCGGCGTTCGCCAGGATGTACCACGTGCCGGTCGTTGCCATCGCCGGCAGCGTGATCGACGTCGTTGCGGTGTTCGTTGCGCCGACGTCGAGCGGCCCGACGGGCCGCCACGCGTTCAGTGGGGTGTCCCCCGGTTCCAGAAGGATGTTGCTCGACAGGTAGAACGCCGTTCGCGAGGAACCCGCGCCGCTCAGCCCGACGTTCGACGTCGTGTCCGTCACCGAGATCGTACTGCCGATAGCAGCGCGCGTAGGCCCGTCCAGGTCAGTCACACGCAAATCCGCGCCGACGCGGATCGATCGAGAGCGCGTGTTGTTGGTCTCGGTTGATTCGCCGACGACGTTGTCCGCGTCGGTGACGGCATAGAGGTAGTACTGACCGCCAACCGTTCCGGCCGGCACCGAGATGGTCATTGAAACAGTCTGGGTGCCTCCCGGCGCCAATCCGCCGACAGGGTGGCTGCCCAGTGGGGTGTCTGTGGGATCCAGGCCGATGTTCGGTGACAAGTAGAACCTGGTGATCGACGACGAGCTCTCACCAGCGCCGGTGTTCGACGTCGTATCTGACACGCTGAACGGAACGCCTGCGCCAACGTTCGTAGGCGCAGTCAGCGAGGATACTTCCAGATCGGGTCCGATGCGGATAATGTCCGCCCGCAAGTTGTTGAGTTCGGACGCCTCCGGAATGACGCCGGGACCGTCGGCCTTGGCAAAGATCCGGTACGTGCCCGCAGCGGTGCCCTGCGGAATGGTGACCGGCGAGGTTGCGGCACTGCTTTCCCCGGAGGCGAGGGCAGGCACCTGCCTCGAGCCAATCAACGGATCACTCGGTTCCAACGCGGCGTTCAGCGACAGGAAGAACGATGTTGTTGAAACACCAGACGCGATGGACCCCTGGTTCCTGGTCGTTTCGTCGACGTTGATGGTGAGTCCCGCGCCGGACGCCACCGGCACGCTCAACGCCGGCACGATCAAATCCGGCGCAACGTCGTCGCTCACGATGTTGACCGTGGCCGATGATGCCGCCCCTGGAACATAACCGGTCCCGGAGGTGATGTTGACCACGACAGTCTCATTCCCCTCCACTGTCGTGTCATCGATCGGAACTACCGCTATGGCGACGGACGGGGCATTTTCGGGAATGGTGACCGTCGTCGGGATCGCGACATAGTCGGCGCCGGTGTTGGCCGTGCCACCCACTGACAGGTTGACGACGAGTGCGGTGCTGTCCGTTTGGTTGCGCGTGACCAGGAACGCTCCTTGTGTCAGTCCCGCTTCCGTAGCGGTAGCAACCGTTGCCATGATGGTGACGATGAGCGGCGCAGGTGGTGCGACGCAGCCCTCGGGTACGGAGAAGTCCGCGCCGACGCGATTCAGAGCGTTGTCCGCGGTGTCCGTTGCGTTCAGACCCATGCCGCGAGCAGCAAACGACTCCCACAACCTGCAGAAGTTCTGACTTCGCGGCGAGCCGGGATTGCGCACCGTGTCCGCGAGCAGCATCGAATCACGCATGTCGAGCATTGTCGGAGTCGGTGGGGAGAGCTTGAGGCCATCGATGTAGAGCTGGTTGGCCTCGTTGATCGCCGCTGCCTCGCTGCCGCGGACGAGGTCGCTGCGAAGCCGCTCGCGGACGTCCCACAGCGCGTTCGCCCAGATCTCGCCGTTGTCGTGCACCTCGCAGAAGATGAACAGTAAGCACGTCCAGTCTCCGTAGGTCTTGGCGTTGACGCCGCGCAGGCCACCGGGCCGCGAATACTCCGCGAGCAAGGTATCGCCGTTCACGGTGTAGGCGAAGTAGTCGCCGCCGCCTTCGCCCATTGCGCCAGCTTCCGTGCCACCCCATCCGGTGTTCAGCCGCATGCTGACGCCGTGATGGTATTCGTGCAGCACGACGTCGGTGTCGTAGTCACCGTCGAGGTCTGGCGTGCCGTCGCCGTCGACATCTTCTGACCAGCAGCCGAGCCCGTCGAACAAGAACATGCTGATGATTGGGCTGGTGCCCTCGGCAGCGTGCTGGTAGGTGGCGTTGTTCCGCCCCGGTGCTCGCGCCAGCGCGAGGGCCGGATCGCCACCCGTTCCGCCACGGCCGAAGTTGCCGACCTGAAAGTTCCCGGCGGCTTCGTCGAAGCCGAGGTCGTAGAAAAAGTCGTGCGTGAAGTTGACCGCGAAGAACAGGGCAGTTTCAGCTGACGCGGCGGTGTTGAATGGGTAGTCGAAGAGCCACCGAGTTCCGTCGAACGTGCCGAGTGCGCCCTCGTTGGCGGTGGTGCCACGAAACACGCGGACGTTGTTGCCGGAAAGCCTTCCTGTTGCGGACAGCACAGACGGAGCATCTCTAAACGGAGACGTCAGATCCCGCAGGTTGTGATTCAAGATCGGCGGGCAACTCGCCGTGCCCGACGGCATCTGATCGGGACGACGAGCATCGGCAGCGTGGGTGGCGTCGGATTGCAGAACGCGGCCCGTGCCGTCAGCGTCGAGCACGCGGTTGCGACGAAGCAACAGCTCTCCGCTGCGCGCATCGATCAACATGTCGTAGGCCTGTGGCGGCCCTTCGGGCTCGATGTCGACGTGCCAGGCGAGCCGTGCGCCGCCGTCCATCGCGAACCATTCGAGCGACGCGTCCACGTCGCGCCGGAAGCTCCCTCTGGCGAACCGTGCTCGTTCGGAACCGCTGCCTCCGATGCGCTGCGGGGAAAATGGCGAAGCGGGATCGATATCCGCTGCCGCCGCGACCGCAGCAGTTTCAGCGGTGAGTGATGATTCGCGCTGCCGGCCCGCACTGCGCGCCGCGCTCGACGTGACGCGAACGACTGTTCCGTCGGCTGCAATGTGCAACGAGATCGCGCCGCCGAACACTGGGAGCCCGTCAATGGTTTGGGCGAAGGTGACGTGTCGCAGCCCTGTCGACCGGCTCACGTAGTCACGCGCCACCGTGAGGCCCTCGACATCCTGCTCGTCCAGCCCGAGGCGCTCAGGGGCCAGCAGCACGAGATTTCGCAGGCTGGTCGTCGAGGCGCCGGGCGCGGCAACCCACCCTGGCGAGTCCAGGACGCGAATTCCGCCCGTGTGAGGATGCAGACGCGTGGCCCGCTGCGAATCCGCCGCGCGCCTCCTGCCGCCGCCGAGCTCGGCGAGCGCGCGTGCCGACGCTTGGGCGTGAGGCCTGGCGGCGCGAATATCGAAGTCCGGCCTGGGTGGACGGGCTGACACCGGCTCTTGGCGCGCACGAATCTGGCCAGAAAAGCCAACAATTACGAGCGCGCCGAGGATTAGGCCAATGCGCATTCGCGACACCATGCCGACGCTCCTTTAGATCGTGGTGGGGGGCCCGACGGACCTGAAGCTGATTCGAACTCAGCCGTATGTGCTAGTTTCAGGCCACAAAAAGGGGGCCCCGGTCCAATGATTTACGGGGATCGGTCGCGTTTCCCTGAACGCTTTCGTAAGTCGCAGAACCGAGCTGGCTACGGGTTTATGGTGATCGATGCCGCTCTCGTGTTGTTGGTCTCCCGCGCTTCTGGAAGCTGACTATTGCCGTCAGCCACGGCGATCAGGTAATAGCGGCCGCTAAGACCCGTGGGAATCGTAATCGTCGTCGTACCCGTGTTGGTCGCGTTCACCCCGAGCGGGGGCACGCCGCGCTCGACGTCGAGGTTGATGTCCGTCGCGTCGTAGCTCGCGTTCAGCGACAGGTAGAACCTGGTCGTCGAGGCTCCCGCGATCTCTCCGCCAGAATTCCGGATCGTATCCGTGACATTGATCGAGCTTCCGGCGACAACCGTCGTAGGCGTGCTGAGTGAGTACACAATCAAATCCGGTCCAACAGCTACGCTTGCCGATCGAAGGTTGTTGGTTTCGATCGCCTCGGCGATTTGGTTCGACGCATCGGCCACTGCCAGCAGGTTCCAGACGCCCGGTGCCACAGTCGGCGGAACCGTCAGCGTCGTTGTCCCAGTGCTCAACTGGCCGGCGGCGAGCGGCGGCACCGCGCGCGATGGTGGCAGCACGAAATCGTCCGGGCTGACCGAAAGATCCAATGACAAGTAGAAGGCCGTGGTCGAGGCGCCGGCGGCGCTCTGCCCATCGTTCCTGGTGGTGTCCGTCACCGCGATCTGACTGCCGGCGCTGGTAGCCGCCGGCGCCGTGAGTGTGCTAACCCTCAGATCCGGGCCGACCCGGAATGACGCCGCACGTGTGTTGTTGATCTCGGACGTCTCCGGCAAGTTATTGTCGGCATCTGCGACGACCAGCAAGTAGTACAGACCGCCGACGGTATCCGGTGGCAGGGTGATATTCGTGTTGACGACCTGCGTGGCACTAGGACCAAGGGAACTGACGTTGTGGGTCTGAACCTGCTGGTCGGAAGCATCGAGGGTGCTGTTCAGCGAGAGGTAGATTCGGGTGAGCGTACCCACGCTCGCCCCTCCGCCCTGATTCAACGTCGTGTCGGAGATCTGGAACGGTAGACCGGGCGGAACGATGGACGGTACGGTCAGCGCCGAGACGGTCAAATCAGGCCCGATCGAGATTGTCACCGTACGAAGGTTGTTGGTCTCCGACGACTCGGCGAGCTGCCCGGGACCGTCTGCTTTCGCAATGATTCGATACGTGCCGGGGACGGTGCCTTCCGGAATCGTGACCGAGGCATTGTCCGCGTGCGTTGCGCCCGGCCCGAGCGCCAGCACCTGGCGAGAGCCGATGAGCGGATCGCCCGCGTCGAGCACGGTGTTCAGCGAAAGATAGAACGACGTCGAAGACGCACCGGCCGGGCCGGTGCCCTGATTTCGCGTTGTGTCCGAGACGGTAATCACGAGGCCGGCACCGCTCTTTGCCGGCGCCGTGAGGGCCGTGACGGTAAGATCCGGCGGGAGGTCGTCACTGACGATCGTGACGGTGGCTGCGCTGGGCGTTCCGAGACTGTACTCAGTATTCGCACTGAGCGAAAGGATCACGGACTCATTACTTTCGGAGGCTGGATCGTCGATCGGCGTCACGACGACCGTGGCGGCGGACGACCCTACCCCAATCGTCACGGTACCGGGAAGGGATGTGTAGTCAGTGGCGGCCAATGCCGTGCCTGCAACCGTGTAATGAACGGTCAGTGGCACACTCGTGTCGCCGGTACGAGTGACGGTGAACACGCCATTTGTGGGACCGGCCTCGGTGGCTTGGGCGGTTGATGCCGTAACGGTCACCTGATTGGCGGGCTGGACGGTGACGACAACGATGTCGGTCGCGGTGCCGCCGCCGTCGTCGGTCACCTCGAGTGTGAAGGTGTGAACACCAACAGACAGCGCGGCAGTTACCGTGGGCCCGACGCCGATGGAGGTACCGCCTTCGCGCCATGCATAACTGACGATGGTGCCATCCGGATCGGAGGAGGCGCTGCCGTTGAGGCTAACCAGCTCGGTTCCATCGCGGTTGCTGTCCGTTACGGTCTGATCGGGTCCTGCGTCCGCATCCGGCGGCAGATTCGTCAATCCGTAGCTGAGGGCGTCGTGGAGGTTGAGGCCGCCATGAATGGTCCACGAGTCGAGCCGGACGCCCGACACCCCTTGAGCATCGGCACTATTCAGCAGGATATCGACGACCTGGCTGTTGCTGGTCACGTCGCTTCGCGACCACACCAGAGCCGCGGCCCCCGCGACATGCGGCGATGCCATTGACGTCCCGCTATTCAATGTGTAGCACCCTGTGTCGCCTGATGCCGCCGCGCCGCTGCACTCAGACATTGGATACGTCGACATGATGGCGTTCCCTGGCGCCGAGATGTCCACCCAGGTTCCGTAGTTGGAGAACGACGCCCGTCCATGGTTCTCGTTGAACGCGCCGACCGAGATGACGTGATCGAAAGCGGCGGGGTAGAAGAGCTCCGTCGTGCCGTTGTTACCGGCTGCGGCGACGATGACCAGCCCGGCGTTCCATGCGTCCTGCACGGCGTCGTTCAACGACTGCGAATACGCCGTTTCTCCCAGGCTCATGTTGATGATGTTGGCGCCGTCCGTGATGGCGCGCGCGATAGCCTGCTGAATGGCGAAATCGTCGCACGTGCCGTTCGAGAGGCAGACCTTGTAGCCTCGAATGCGCGCGTTGGGCGCCACGCCGACGACGCCTTCCGCTGCCGCCGGAGTGCCAGTGGGGTTGTTCAGGGCAGCGGCGATTGTTCCCGCCACGTGGGTGCCGTGACCGTGATCGTCCATCGGATCACCGTCGGCAGAAGTGAAATCGTCGCCGCCAGCGTAGTTCGCGGCCAGGTCGGGGTGGGTGTAGTCGACGCCGGAGTCAATCACCGCGACCGTGATCGAGCCACTGCCTTCCGAGATCTCCCAGGCTTCCGGCGCATCGATGTCGGCGTCGGGCGTGCCAGCGTAGAGGCACAACTCGCCGAAGATCCAAGGGATGCAGTAGAACCCCTGACCTGTGTTGTGAAGAGCCCATTGCTGATCGAAGTAGTAGTCACCCGGCATGACTATGGCGCCCCCGCCATGAGCGCTGGGCCTGGGGATGCTGCGGATGACGTTTCGTTCGGCGTAGAGGACGTTCGGGTTGCGCAGATAGCGCTCGATGGCGGCTGCTTCATCGCCCGCCCGCACGCGAGCACGATGGACGCGGGTGCGCGCGATTTCGCCCAGCAACGTCGCGCCTGCTGCCCGATGCCCTGCTGCCCTCTCATCCGCGCTCATGCCGGGCCTGAACTTCACCAGGATGTCGCCGGCCACGAACCGACCCGGGCCTGCCGTCTGCATCGAGGAACGAGCGGTGAAAACGCCCATCACCAGACTGATGGCGACGATGGTTTTGCTCAAGCGCACGGTTTCCTCCGGCTTCGCGTTAACGCTGCTTTCCGGCTATTTCGGCAGGGCAAATACAGTTGAGATGCAATTGGCCAGCCAGCCGAACAGGCCACCATGGCAGCAAACGTGGTTGACCGTGCGCGTCGATTCGGCCCTGCGGTCCTTGCCCCCCGCTGCGCAATCCGGCAGAAATGTGTGACGTCGTTGGAAGCATTCCTCCCCTTCCGGATCCGGATCGCTCCGGGAAGCGTCCTTCCGAGCAGACCTTTGTCACCGTAAAAGAGACCTTTTCATCACAGCCCGCTACCATAACCACTGTCGCTACGATAGAGTCTTGCCATGGTTATTCAGCGCACTCGTCGTGCTGTTCTTGTCGCGCTGATCGTTGCCGTCGCGCAGCCGATCACAGCGCTTCGTGGGCAGTCCCCGGCACCGTCATATGCGCCGAGTGAGGCAATTCCTCTCGATCCCGCCGTACGAACCGGCGCGCTTCCGAACGGTCTCCGCTACTACATTCGACAAAACTCTCGTCCCGAGAAGCGCGTTTTTCTCCAGCTCGCCGTCAAGGCTGGATCGGTCGACGAGACTGACGCGCAACAGGGGCTCGCGCACTTCCTCGAGCACATGGGATTCAACGGCAGCAAACGGTTCAAGCCTGGTGAGCTCATCGCGACGTTCGAATCGACAGGCGCGAGGCTTGGTCCACACGTCAACGCGCAGACCGGTTTCGACGACACGATCTACATGTTCCAGCTCCCCACCGACAATCCCGGGATCGTCGAAA
>Ga0209382_10004421_pt1 | contig 18826 bp, 12 predicted proteins | sample SoiMetdeltSBSDD5_FD_187599 | JGI IMG/M metagenome (GOLD analysis project Ga0209382, IMG submission 187599) | Bulk soil microbial communities from a Populus tree surrounding site in Tennessee, USA - Soil MetaG P. deltoides SBSDD5 (SPAdes) (version 2) | ecosystem: Environmental > Terrestrial >...
CAGCAGCGCCACGCAGAGCAGCGCCAGGAAGGCGCGGGAGGCGCCCGCGCTCGCCATCGCCAGCAGCACCGGGGCCAGGCACAGGCGGGAGAGCGTCACCAGGTTCGGCGCCGTCCACCACCACGGCCGCTCCGCTTCGAGCGCGCTCATGTCCGCTCCGCCTTCATCTTCATTCCCCCCATCATCCGGCCCGGCCCTCCCACCGGCCTGACGCCCGCGATCCGCGAACCGCGCGCCAGCAGGAATCGCTGCCCTCGCCAGTGGACCTCCCGCTGCAGCCAGACGCCCACCGCCAGCGCCAGCATCAGCGCCTCGACGAGCGGGAGGAGCCACGCCCCGGAGGGCCGGCCTCCGTGCCGGAGGAAGGGGACGAGCTTGATCGCGCCCGTGAAGAGCGCCGAGAGCCCCAGGGCCGCCGGCGCGCGGGCCAGCCCCGCTCCGCTCGCCACCGCCGCGGCGATGGCCAGGAGCCACGGGTTCCACAGCGCCATCCCCACCGGGACGAGGGGGACCCTGACGCGGTGGAGCACCATCCACCGCATCTCGTGATCCCAGAGCTGGTGAAGCGTCATCCGCCCCAGCCGCACCTCCACCAGCCCGTCCGTCAGCGCGATGCGATGCCCGCGCCGCCGCAGGTCCAGCCCCAGGCACGCGTCCTCCACCAGGACGCGCGCGTAGCTCGCCCAGCCTCCCAGCTCCCGCAGCGCCGAGCGCCGCACCAGCATCGCCTTGCCGAGCAGGTTGGCGGTGCCGAAGCAGCGGTAGGCGCCGGCGATGGCCGGGAGGACCACCGTGGAGAAGATCGCGCTCTGCAGCCGGGTCGCCGGCGGAGCGTCGGGCCCCACCGGCGACCGGAACAGCGAGAAGGTGGCGGACACGCCTGGATCCGCCAGCGGCCGGAGCAGCCGCTCCAGCGCGTCCGGCGGCGCCCGCACGTTCGAGTCGGCCACCACCAGCACCTCGCCTGTGGCCTCGCGCTCGAGGGCCACCAGGTTGTGGACCTTGGGGTTCACCGCCGGATCGGCGGCCGGGCCGGCGATCACCAGGCGCACGCGTCCGGGGTGCTCGCGCGCCACGCGCCGAGCCACCTCGACCGCCGGATCCCCCGGGTCCGCCACGCCGATCAGCACCTCCACCGGTGCGCCGCCGCCCTCCAGCCGCGCCCAGCTCGACAGGTTCTCGAACAGGTCCGGATCCTCTCCCTTGCAGGGCTTGAGGATGGAGACGCTGGGCGGCGTGCCCGGGAAGGGCGGTGGCGCGGCGCCGGCCCTCCGGTAGTGGAGCCACTCCGACAGGACGCCCGCCGCGCCGAGGATGGCCAGGACGGCCGCGGCCAGCACCAGGAGCGCATCCGCGACGATCACGGCTCCCGGGCCTCCGCGGTGCTGCGAACCGTCCGGCCGTGACCCGCCCGGCGCGGGCTCGCCTTCATCCCGAGGTGGGCGTGCAGCCGCGCCCAGGTGCGGACCACCTCGGGGAGGAACGCCTGGCGCTGGAACCGGTGGACCAGCGTGTAGAGCGACAGGCGGCTCACCAGGAGGTCTCCGAGCGCCGCCGCCAGCCCGACCGCCCATTCGCCCTTGTCGATCCGCTGGCCCGAGGCGTGCTCCAGCTCGCGGCGGTGCAGCTCCACGTAGTGGTCGATCTCCTCGCCTCCGGCGCGCGCGTCCAGGGTGAACGCCAGCAGCTCCGCCAGGTCACGCTGGGGGATGCCCACCGTGGCCAGCTCCCAGTCGTAGGCGCACAGGCGCGGCCCCCGCTCCGTCCGGCGGAGCATGATGTTGCGGGTGTTGAAGTCGTTGTGGATGAGCGTGCGGGGCAGGTCCTCCATCGGGCGCCACCAGCGCTCCAGCGAGGTGATCAGCCGCCGGTGCAGGGCGGAGAGCTCCTCGCCCAGGCACTCGGTGAAGAAGCCCCGCGCGTGCTCCTCGAGCGCGGCCCACAGCTCCGCCCCCTCCGCCATCCGCCTGGCGGTGCGCTCCGGCGCCAGGCTGAGCGCGGGCCATCCGCGGGCGCCGTGCGGGAACCCGATGGCGTGCAGGGAGGCCAGCCCGCGCACCGCCGCCTCGCGCTCCGCCCGCCCCCACGCCGAGGCGCGCTCGGCGGACCAGGTGCGCCCGGACAGGTCCTCCAGCCCCAGGAGCCACAGCCCGCGGGCGTCGTCCCGCTCGATGAACAGCGCCGCGGGCGCGTGGTCGGTGAAGCGGGGATCGCGCTGGGCGTAGATCTGGAGCTCGCGGTGGTGGCACCCGTCGAAGCCCAGCAGCGACGCGTGCCGCCTCACCGCTTCACCCAGGCGCTCGCCGCACTGCCCGGCGACGGCCGCGGCCACGTCCACCACCTCCTCGCCGGAGGCCTTGGCCTTGATCACCATCGTCCGCGCGGCGGCGCCGTCGCCGCGGACGCGGTACCGGAACATCCCCGTCCCGCGCGCGTGCTTCCAGGCGGTCAGCTCGCCGGTGATGCTGTTCCCGCCGCACGCGCCCAGGAGCTCCACCGTGCCGCCGGTGCGCCGCCGCACGGCCGAGGCGATGGAGTCCCTGGACGTTGAAGCCGGCGCCTGCGCCCCCGGAGCGGCGCGCGCGACCGGCGGCAGATGACCCCGGTCGATCCAGGAGCGGAAGTAGCGCTCCAGCAGCGGCGCGTCGAGGCGCGGGCACTCCGGGAGCCGGCCCGCCAGCCTGGCGCGGCTCACCGCCGAGCTCATCGCGTTCCGGAACGGCGTCTCGTACAGCTCCGGGCGGGTGTAGCCGCCGGGGATGTCCAGGCGGGTGAGGAAGAAGGGCCGGAGGAAGTACAGCGCGTGCTCCGGGCCGGTGGCGGCTCGCTCCAGCTCGCGCAGCCACTCCGCGTAGGGGCGCAGCTTCAGGCGGTAGCCGAAGAGGTTCATCCAGAGAACGCACTCACGCCAGTGGCGCGCCTTCGGGAGCGGAGGATGGATGGTGGCGCTCCCGACCCGCGGGCCGGCGGCGACCTCGGCGATCAACGCGCTCAGGAAATCGACCGGGCAGCAGTCCAGGTCCCAGTCGAGGTCGGGCGCGGAGCCCAGCTGCACGCAGCCCTTGATCAGCGCGGCCAGGAAGTCGTCGGTGCTGCAGTGGCCGGAGCGCGAGCTGCCGAGGAGGAACGGAGGGCGGTAGATGCGGGTGGGGAGCCCGCGCGCCCCGGCGAGCTGGACCAGCCGCTCCGCCACGCACTTGCTCTGGGCGTAGCCCAGGTGGAGCCCGCCGATCTCGTCCAGGAAGTCGTCCTCCTCGGTCACCTCGCGGCGCGGGCCGCCGGTGCCGTAGCAGACCAGCTGCGTGGAGACGAAGTGGAAGGGCTTGGCGACCTCCGAACAGGCGAGGCCGAGGAGCTGGCGGGTGCTCTCGACGTTCGACGCGCGGAGGGCTTCGTAGGGGTAGACCCAGTTGACCGCCGCGGCGGAGTGGAAGATCTCGCTCGTGTCGCGGGCGAGGGCCAGTCGATCGGCCTCGGAGAGGCCGAGGCCGGGCACGGCGAGGTCCGCCGGAACGCAGCGGATGCGGCGGGCGTAGGAATCGGACCAGAGGCCTTGCGCCTCCATGGCCCTGCGCACCCGGAGGGCGCCTTCCTTCGCGGAGGCGGCGCGGACCAGACACACGGCGGCTCGCGCGGAGCGCTCCAGCAGGTCGTGGAGGAGGTGGGCGCCGAGGAACCCGGTGGCGCCGGTGAGGAGGAACGGCGCGGACGGATCGGCCGAGCGCTCCGGCGGCCAGACGTCGTCCGCGAGGAACGCGTCCTCGCACATCCGCCGGTGCGCAGCGCCGGGAGAGGTCGGGCGCGACGCGGGCGCGGAGGCGAGCGCCGCCAGCGATTCGAGGTCCGGGTGGCTGGCGAGCGCCTCGACCGGGATCTCCCGGCCCGTGCGTTCGGAGAGGGCGCCGAGGAGCGACAGGGTATCCAGCGAGCCGAGACCGTGGTGGGCGAGGGGACGCCGCGGATCGATCGTGTCGGGTCGGACGCCGAGTTGCGCGGCGACGAGCTCCTTGAGCCAGGTGACGAGATCGGCCGCAGCGGAGTGTGCGCCAGTCATGAAATGTGCGCCATGCACGGCAGCCGCGCCGTTGAGAACGGACGAACCGTTCATGGATGGGCCATGCGCGGCAGCCGCGCCGTTGAGAATGGACGAACCGTTCATGGATGGGCCATGCACGGCAGCCGCGCCGTTGAGAACGGACGAACCGTTCATGGATGGGCCGTGCGCGACAGGCACGCCGTTGGGAACGGACGAACCGTTCATGGATGGGCCGTGCGCGGCAGCCGCACCGTTGAGAATGGACGAGCCATTCACGGATGGGCCGTGCGCGGCAGCTGCACCGTTGAGAATGGACGAGCCATTCTCGGATGGACCGTGCGCGACGAGAATGCTGTACGCGGCGAGCCCACCGCGTTCGACCGGAGCCTCCCACCGCCACAGCACGTCGAACGCCTCTCGCTTCAGCGCCTCCCGGCACGCGCGGCGCGCGATCTTCCCGCTGGAGGTCTTGTGCACGGTGTGCGGAGGGACCAGGTACAGCGCGCCCGGCATGACCCCGTGCTCCGCCGCGACGGCCGTGCGGATGGCCGCTCCGAGCGCCTCCAGATCCCCTTCCAGCCTGGCGACGTTCACCTCCGCCACCACCGCCAGCTGCTCCTCGCCCCCGCGAGAGATCGCGAACGCGGCCAGGCACCCAGGCCGGATCGCCGGATGGACCGCCTCCACCGTTCGCTCGATGTCCTGCGGGAAGTGGTTCCGCCCCCGGACGATGACGAGGTCCTTCAACCGCCCCGCCACGAACACCTCGCCCTCGTGCACGAAGCCCAGGTCGCCGGTGCGCAGGAACGGCCCGTCTCCATCCGCCAGGCGCGCCTGGAACACCTGCGCCGTCTCCTCCTGCCGCTCCCAGTACCCGTCGGCGACGCTGGCACTGCGCAGCCAGATCTCCCCCACGCGGCCCGTCGGCTGCTCCTCGCGCGTCTCCGGATCCGCGATGCGGACCTCCACGCCGCAGGCCGTGACGCCCGCGCCCACCAGCCGCGCCGAGGGAACACCCGGCGCCGGCTCGCCGCACCGCACCTCCCCCCGCTCCAGCGCCCGCGCGTCCAGCTCCAGCACCTTCGGCGCCGCCGCGGCGCGGACGCCGCTGACGATCAGCGTGGCCTCGGCCAGCCCGTACACCGGATGGAACGCGCGCTGCCGGAAGCCGCGCGGTGAGAACGCGGCGTGGAAGCGCTCCAGCGTCTCCGCCCGGACGGGCTCCGAGCCGTTGTACGCCACCCGCCACGACGAGAGGTCCAGCGCCTCGCGCGCCTCGCCGGTCACCTTCCTCACGCACAGCTCGTAGGCGAAGTTGGGGCCGCCGCTGTTGGTGGCGCGGTAGCGCGTGACGGCGTTCAGCCAGCGCGCCGGGCGCTGCAGGAACGAGGCGGGCGCCATCAGGTAGGCCGGGTAACCCCCGTACACCGGCAGCAGCGTCCCCTCGATGAGGCCCATGTCGTGGTGCACCGGCAGCCAGGACACGGAGACGCTCTCCGCGTCGTTGCGCTCCACGTGGTTCCCGTAGGACAGGTTGTGGAGGAGGTTGGCGTGGGTCACCCGCACGCCCGCAGGGGTGCGCGTGGAGCCGGAGGTGTACTGCAGGAACGCCAGGCCGCCCTCGAGCGGCGGATCCCACCGCTCCCCACCCGCGGCCATCTCCTCCCCGTCCACGGCGGTCCACCGCACCCCGGCCAGCTCCGGGATCCCCTGCGCGACCGCCCGCGCCATCTCCGCCACCGCCCCGGTGGTGAGCGCGTGCGTGGCCCCGCAGTCGCGCGCGATCGCCGCCAGCCGGAGGAGCCCGCGCTCCGGGTCCGGGCCCTCCGGCAGGTACGCGGGGACGGCGATCGCCCTGGCGTAGAGGCAGCCGAAGAACGCCGAGATGAACTCCAGCCCGGGAGGGAACAGCAGCAGCACCCGCTCTCCGGTCGCCCCCATCCGCGCCAGCGAGGCCGCCACCGCGCTCGCCCGCGCGTCGAGCTGCGCGTACGTCAGCCGGGCGCTCTCGCGCTCCCCGTCGCCGAGGAACACGTGCGCCACCGAATCCGGCCGCGCCTCGGCGCGCCGCCTCAGCATCTCTGCAACGGTCCGTGCCTCGCTCATCGCGCGCTCCCCCCTCGGGTCGTTCCCGCTCACGCCGGCCGCTCCTTCAGCCCCAGCACGTACAGCGCCACGCTGAACAGCCAGTGGATGAGCGGCCCCACGCACAGCACCAGCAGCCACGCCTCCCAGCGCAGCGGGACGGCCAGCGCGATCGCCAGCAGCATCCCGGCGATCGAGTCGAGCCGGTCCACGGCGAAGGCCAGCCACCGCGCCACGAGGCCGCGCGGCGCGCCGCCGGCCGGGATCTCCAGCTGCCGCTTCACGAAGGAGTTGGGCAGCTCTCCGAGCATGAAGCCGATGCCCGCGATGAGCCCGAGGCCCGCGTACTGCGCCGGCGACAGCGCCCACAGCCGCTGCCCGATGGCGGGCGCCTGGAGCGCGAGCGTGCCCAGCACCAGGAAGGCCAGCGCCGCGGCCGGGACCATCACCGCGAACCCCTTCCACGTCTTGTTCGGTCCGAAGATGGGCCGCCCGAAGAGCGTCCGCCCTCCGTCCAGCGGGATGGCCAGCCGCTCCGAGAGCGCGCTCTTGAACCACGCCGTCTGCGCGATCCCCGCCGCGGTGAAGGCGAGGATGATGAACGCCGCGCAGGCCACCGGATCTGCGGTCTGGGCTGTCCCTGCCACCGTCGCCTCCTCACAGGGCTCGCTCTGGATCTGCCCTGAACGGAATCGAACTGAAGCAAGGAGGGCGCCACCGCCTCCTCAAGGCGGAATGCGCCGTTACACGTGAAACCGGGGACGGCGAGCGCTGGGGGAAGTGCGCACCCGTGCAGTACCGTGCACGGCTCAACACGAAGGGCGTGGGGTCAGGCGCGCCGATGGACTCCAGCCCGTACCTGCGCTGCCGGCTACTTGAACGCCTGCTTGAGGCTGACCTCGATCTGGCTCCGGATCAGCCTCACCAGCGAGGACAGCTCCCGCTGGTTGATCTTCAGCTTCCCCATCAGCTTCTCCCGCACCGCCCGCATCAGGCTGGTCTCCGCCTTGGCCAGCCGGCGCGCCACGGTGGACCGGTGCTGGCCGTACACGCTGTCCAGCTGGTCGATGGTCAGCCCGTCCACGTACCGCTGGCGCAGCAGGGTGCGCTCGTCGGCCGCCAGGGTGGCCAGCGCCTCCGGGAAGATGGCCTTGAACTCGGCGCGGTAGAGCTGCTTGAGGTGCTCCAGCTCCGGGTCGAGGTCGCCGCCGGGGAGCTCCGAGAGCACCTCGTCCTCGACCGTCGCCTCCTTCGGCCCCCGCGAGGCCAGGTTGAGCACGGTGCGCGTCACCGTGGCGCGCACCCAGCGGCGCAGCTCGCCCCGCCCGGAGTATTCGGCGATCTTCGGCACCTCTCCCCCGCGGGCCACGAACAGCTTCTCCCGCAAGAGCTGCTTCACGTCGTCCGCCTGCACCCCGGGCGGGCGCGCCCGCGCCACCGCCTGGTCCACCTCGCTGAAGTACGCGTCCTCCAGCGCCCGGATGGCCCGGGTGTCCCCGCGCGCGCAGGCGGCGGCGAGGAACAGGTCCGGCCCCCGCAGCGCGGTCAGCTCGGCGGCCGCCGCCGGCTCGCCGTTCACCACCCTGGCCAGGTGGGCGAGGAAGTCCTCGTCGTCCACCACCACCGCCGGCCACGCCTTCCGCCCGTCGGCCAGGAAGCCGGAGAGCACCGGCTCCAGGTCGGCGAAGCGGGCTACCGCCTTCTGGGCCCGCGCGTCCAGAAGCTCCACGAAACGCTCTGCCAGCGGCTCGCCCACGCTCGGTCGCTCCAGCTAGTTCCTGCTACAACCCCATCCTAGATGAGCTGTCTGGACGAGAACACGCTCGTCGCGCTGCTGGAGCGCTCCCTCCCCCGGGAGGAGATGGAGCGCGTCACCGCCCACATCGACAAGTGCGTCAGCTGCCGCAAGCTCGTCTCGGCCATGGCCAGCTGGTACACGGTGGAGCCCTGGCAGCAGCGCACCGACCCGGTGACGGTCCACGCCGGCGCCCGCCCGAACCGGCCCCTCTCGCTCACCGGCGAGGAGTCCGTCGCCGCCACCCGGCCTCCCGGCGAGCTGGGGCCGGGCACGCGCGTGGACCGCTACCTGCTCCTGCGGCCCATCGCCTCCGGCGGGATGAGCGTGGTCTTCGCCGCCTACGACCCGGAGCTGGACCGGCGCCTGGCGATCAAGTTCCTCCGCTCGCAGGTGCGCGAGCCGGTGGACGACGCCCGGCTGCTGCGCGAGGCGCAGGTGATGGCCCGGCTCTCCCACCCCAACGTCGTCCAGCTCCACGACGTGGGCCTCTTCGGCGACCGCGTCTTTCTGGTGATGGAGCTGGTGGAGGGCTCCACCCTGCGCCACTGGCTGAGCAAGCAGCGCCGCTCGCGCGCGGAGGTGATGGAGGTGATGCTGGGCGCCGGGCGCGGGCTGGCGGAGGCGCACAAAAACGGCGTGGTCCACCGCGACTTCAAGCCGGAGAACGTGCTGGTGAGCGATGACGGCCGCGCGCGGGTGATGGACTTCGGCCTCGCCCGCGCCTACCGCGGCAGCGCCATCCTCAGCATCTCCCAGGAGCCGGTGAACGGGATGTCCGTGGGCCAGCTCACCCGCCCGGGGGTGGTGATGGGGACGCCCGGCTACATGGCGCCGGAGCAGCTGGCGGGTGGCCGCGGCGACGCCCGGTCCGACCAGTTCGCCTTCTGCTGCGCGCTCTACGAGGGCCTGTCCGGCGCCCGCCCCTTCGCCGGCACCGCCCTCGACGACTACATGGCCTCGATGGCGTCGGCCCGGCAGGTGAAGCCGCTGTCGCCGCTGGTGCCCGCCCGCGTCCGCGCCGCGGTGATGCGCGGGCTCTCCCTGGAGCCGGCGCAGCGCTTCCAGTCCATGGACGAGATGCTGGACGCGCTCCGCCTGCCGTTCTGGCGCAAGCTGAGCTGGAAGCAGAAGGCCGCCGGCGGCGGCGCGCTGGCGGCGGCGGCCGCGCTCCTGGTGACCGTCCTCGTCGCCCGCGCCGGCGGGCGCTGCGCCGATCCGGGCGCGGAGCTGGCGGGCACCTGGGACTCCGCCCGGCGCGCGGTGGTGCTGGCGGCGCTGGACAAGGCCGCGGGCGCCGGGCCCGCGCAGGCCGCCGTCGCCGCGCTGGACCGCTACGCCGACCAGTGGGTGCACGCCGCCGAGACGGTGTGCCAGGCGCGCAGGACCCGCTCCGCCGAGGACGACGCCGGCGCGCTGGGGTGCCTCCAGCGCCGCCGGATCGACCTGCAGGCGGCGGCGGAGGTGCTCTCCAACCCGGACCCGCGGCAGGCCCGCCGCGCCCTCTCCATCGCCACCGTGGCGCCGCCGCCCGACGAGTGCCGGAGCGTGCGCCCGCCCGCCCCGCCGGCCCAGCCCGAGGGGACGGAGAAGGTGCAGCGGCTCCGCGGCCAGGTGTCCATGGCGCGGGTGCTGCTCGCCGCCGGCCGGCCCAAGGACGCCGCCACCGCGCTGGGCACCGCCGCCGCGGAGGCCGCCGCCGGCGGGGACGCCGCGCTGGAGCCGGAGGCGCTCTTCGTGCGCGCGCGCCTGCAGGCCGCGCAGGCCACCTTCGCCACCGCCGAGCGCACCCTCAACGAGTCCATCTGGGCCGCCGAGCGCACCCGCCACGACGAGCAGGTGGCGCGGTCGCGCATCGCCCTCTACCGGCTGGTGGGCGCGGAGCGGCAGGACGAGGTGCGGGCCCAGGAGCTCTACCCCCACGCCGAGGCGGCGGTGGCGCGCGCCGGGGACCCGCTGCCGCTGGTCGCCGAGCTGCAGCAGGCGCAGGGCGAGGTGCTGGTCTCCGCCGGGGAGCCGGCGGCCGCGCTGGCCCCCCTGGAGTCGGCGCTGGGCGCGCTGCAGCACGTGATGGGCCAGGACGACCCGTCCACCGCGCGCCCGCTGGAGGTGTACGGGGAGGCGCAGGGCCAGCTGGGCCAGCTCGCCCAGGCGGAGCGCACGCTGCAGGCGGTGGTGGCGCTGGACGAGCGCGCCTTCGGGGCCGAGCACCCGCGCACCGCCTCCGCGCAGGTGCGGCTGGGCACCGTGCGCTCGCAGCTGGGCTTCCACGCCGAGGCGGTGCAGCTGCTGCAGCGCGCGCTGGCGCTGGGCACCGCGGCGGACCGCGAGGACCCGGCGCTGGCCTTCCGCGCCACCTACGCGCTGGGCGAGGCGCTCCGCCGCGCCGGGCAGCTCACCGACTCCCTCAGGCGCCACAAGGAGGCCCAGGCCATCGCCGAGCCGCTGTTCGGGCCCGGCGGCCCGCGTGCCGCCGCCTCGCTGGTGGCCCTGGGCGACGTGGTGCGCGGGCTGGGCGAATACGGCCAGGCCCTGGAGCTGCACCAGCGGGCGCTGGCCATCGTCCCGCTCTCGCCCCAGGCGCTCAACGCGGCGGGGACGGACCTGCGGCTGCTGGGGCGGCCGGCCGACGCGGTGGAGACGCAGCGCAAGGCGCTGGCGCAGGCGGAGCGGGCGCTGGGCAAGGACCAGCCGGGCCTGGGCCCGTACCTGGTGGACCTGGGCGCGGCGCTGGGCGCGCTGGGCGACCACGCGGGCGCGCTGGCCACCCACCGGCGGGCCCTGGACCTGATGGAGCGCGCGTACGGGACCAGCTCCCCGCGGCTGCTGCGGCCGGCGCTGGTGGCCATGGCCGCCGAGCTGGAGGCGCGCGGCGACCTCGGCATGGCGGTGCGCACGCTGGAGCGCGCGGTGTCGCTCTCGCCGGCCAAGGGTGCGGACCAGGTGGCGGCGGAGGCGCGCTTCGCCCTGGCGCGCGCGCTGGCGCGGGACTCGCAGGACCGCGAGCGCGCGGTGTCGCTGGCCGCCGAGGCCAGGGCCGCCTACGCGCTGGCCGGCAACGCCAGGGAGCAGGAGCGCGTCTCCCAGTGGCTCTCCCGCCTGCGGTGAGCCTGGCCGGGCGTCACTGCGCGGTGAGCGAGATGATGAGGTGCTCCTCGACTCCGGGGCGGATGGTCACGTTCACCTCGCGCTCCACCTTGAGCGCCGGGTTCCGGAGCTTGATCGCGTGCGGCCCCTCCCAGAGCTGGAGCGGCTGCAGCGGCGTGTCCCCGGCGCGGCGGCCGTCCACCTCCACCTCCGCCCAGGGCGTCACCGACAGGCGCAGCCGCCCGCGGCCGAACTGGACGTCCCGCCGGACCGACTCGCCGGCGCGCAGCTCCAGCGTCTCCTCGCGGCTGCCGCGGGAGCCGTCCGGGCCCATCATCTCCACCCGGAGCGTGTGCGAGCCGGGCTCCAGCTCGCCCAGGCGCAGCGGGGTGGCGCCTCGCTCGCGACCGTCCAGGGTGGCGGTGGCGCGGGGCGTGGAGGTCACCTCCAGCGCGGCGTGCGCCTCCCCCGGGGCCGGGGTCACGGCCGGCTCCACGGCGTCGCGCTGGATGCGGAGGCCGCCCGCGAAGGGCGCCAGCACGCCGCCCACCACCGCCAGGCCGACGATGGTCACGTGCTTCCAGGTCCAGCGCCTCCCCGGCGAGGGGATGGAGGGCCCCAGCACCGTGGGCAGATCCGGGCCCCGGCCGGTGCTGGGCTCCAGCGTCTCCGAGGTGGAGATCAGCGGCGGGGCGTCGGAGGTGCCGGCCGTGGTCGACGGGCCGGACGCGCCGGAGAGGACGGAGGCGCCGGTCGAGCTCGGCTCCATCGTCTCCGCGGTGGAGGACTGCGACGCGCGCTCCACGCCGGGCTCGGTCTCCATGGCGGCGGGGACCAGCTCGGTCTCGTCGCGCTGGAGGCCGCGGGGGTCCACGCAGCGCGCCACGTCCGCGGGGCCGAGGCGGCGCCCGGCGATCACCTCCTGCAGGTCGGCGCGCAGCTCGAGCGCGCTGCGGTAGCGGTCGTCCGGGTTCTTGGCCAGCGCGCGCTGGACGACGGCCTCCAGCTTGGCCGGGGTGGCGGGCTTCAGCTCGCGCAGCCTGGGGGCCTCGGTGAGCAGGACCTGGCGGATGATCTCCGAGTGGCTCGCGCCGCGGTACGGCGGCCGGCCCGCGATCGACCAGAAGAGGACCACGCCCAGCGCCCAGAGATCGACGCGGCGGTCGGTGCCGCGCCCGGAGAGCTGCTCGGGCGCCATGTACATCACCTTGCCCAGCACCACCCCCTCGCGGGTGAGGCCTTCGGCCAGCTTGCTCTTGGCGATGCCGAAGTCGATCAGCTTCACCTCGCCGGTGCGGGTGAGGAAGATGTTCTCCATCGAGACGTCGCGGTGGACCATGTCCAGCGAGCGGCCCTGCCCGTCGGTCAGCTCGTGCGCGGCGTGCAGCCCCTCGCAGGAGCGCGAGACGATGTACGCCGCCAGCTCGGGCGCGATGGGGCGGGGGATGGGCGCCCCGGCGTGCACCACCTGCGCCAGCTCCTTGCCCTGGAGCAGCTCCATCGCCATGTAGACGGTCCCGCTGGGGGAGGCGCCCAGGTCGAGGATGCGGACCACGTTGGGGTGCTGCAGCAGCGCCGCCAGCTTCGCCTCCTCGAGGAAGCGGCGGACGAACGTCGGGTCCTCCATCCGGTCCGGGGAGATGGTCTTCAGCGCCACCAGCTCGCGGCTGGAGGCGGTGCGCGCGCGCCACACCCGGCCCATCCCGCCCGCGGCGATCAGCTCCAGCACCTCGTAGGGGCCCACCTGGTCGCCGGGGCGGATGCCCCCGCCGGCGCCGGCCGAGGAGGGGGCGACGGGGGTGGAGGCCATCGCCGGGAGGACCGGCGCTCCGGTGAAGGTGGCCAGCGCGTCCGGTCCGGCCCCCGGCCCCAGGCTGGAGGCGGCGCGGGCCAGAAGGCGCCGCAGCTCGCTGGCGCTGGGGCGGTCCGGAGCGCTCCCCAGCGCGCTGCCGAGCGCGTCGCGGACCTCGGCGGGCAGGGGAACGCGGGCCAGGGCCGTGCGCATGTCGTCCAGCCTGGGCGGGGCGAGCGCGCCGCGGGGCAACAGGTGCTCCCAGATGGCCAGCGTCCCCGAGTACACGTCGCCCGGCGGCGCCACGCCCGGCTCCCGCGTGCGCTCCGGCGGGGCGTAGTCGCCGGGCGGCCACGTCTTGCGCAGGCCGCCGGCGCGGATCAGCGCGCGGCCCAGGCCCAGCTCCAGCAGGCGCAGGGTGTTGCCCTCCACGCGGAGCGTGCTCGGCCGGAGGTCGCCGTGCGCCAGCGGGTGGGAGAGCCCCGGGTGGAGGAAGCCGTGCAGCACCTCCAGCGCGGTGTAGAGCTGCACGGAGAGCTGGAGGAGCACCGGGAGCGGCCACGGCGTCCCGGACTCGCCCAGCTCCTTCAAGCTGGGGCCCACCGCGTTCGACCAGGCGCCGAAGAGGGCGCCGGAGGACTCGCCCAGCTGCTCCAGCCGCGAGAAGCCGCGGTGGTCCACCGCCTGGAGCGGGCCCGCCTCGTCCAGCCAGGCGCGCTGCACCGCGCGGTCGCGCGAGAGCTCGTCGTGGACGATGGCCACCACCAGGGGCGTTCCGCCGCCGCCCGGGCCGCGGCGCCGGGCGATGAACAGCTCGGCGGCGGGGTTCCGCCCGAGGGAATCCAGCAGGTGGAATTCGGCGAAGGGGGCGCCAGCGCGCATCCGGGGTCGGTCTCTGCCAGGGACTGTAATGGACGCCGCCGCCCGGGACCCGCCGCAAAAGCGAGGTCGCGGTCAGGGGCCGGCGGTCAGGTGGTGGAGGTGGGCCCGGAGGTGGAGGGGGGCCGGTCCGCCCACTCCGAGCGTTCCAGCCGGTAGGACGGGTGGAGCAGGCCGGTGGCGGCGTAGGGCTCGTCGCCGGTGTACCGGAAGCCCAGCTTGAGCACCGTCCTCCGCGACGCGTCGTTCCGCGGGTGGTGGCCGGCGAAGAGCGCGGCGGCGCCCAGGCGCGAGAAGGCGTGCTCGATGGCGGCGCGGGCGGCCTCGGTGGCGTAACCCCGGCCCCAGTGCTCCGGCCGCAGGTGGAACCCCAGCTCCAGCACGCCCGGCTGGTACGGCCGCAGCCCGCAGCAGCCGGCGAGCGCGCCGCCGTCGCGGAGGAAGATGGGCCAGTACTGCACGCCGTGCTCGCGCTCCCGGTCGATCTCCGCGCGCAGCTTCCGCCGCACCGCCTCCGCGTCCAGCGCGCCGCGCGCGTCGATCAGCGCCGTCACCTTCGGGTCGCCCCACAGCGCCAGCGCCAGCGGCTCGTCCTCCTCGCGCCACGAGCGGAAGGTGAGGCGGGGCGTGTCGGCGGGCGGCATCGGCGGCCCTCATAGCGCAGGTCCCCGGCCGCTGCCTCCAGGCTCGGCCGCCTCGCCGCGCGTCCGGGAACGCGGACGGGCCGGGTGGGAGCTGGACGGCGCGCGCGCCCGCGGGTCCCACGTTTCGCGCGGTTGGGCGTGGCGCCGCGGTTGCAGGGGGCGCCCCGGAACCCACCAGGAGCTTGCATGCACCGCTTCGTCGCCGTCTCCGTCTCGCTCTTCGCGCTCGCCACCGGCTGCGCCTCCTCCACCGTCATCCGCTCCACGCCGTCCGGCGCCGTCGTCCGCGACGTCCGCGGGCAGAAGGTCGGCAAGACGCCGTACAGCTTCACCGGCACCGGCACCATCAACAGCATGGAGTCCTTCACGCTGGAGAAGCCCGGCTACGAGGAGGCCACCGTCATCGTCAAGCGAGACCAGGTGAACGGCCTGGCCATCGCCGGGTGGGCCGCGGGCGGGCTGCTCACCTCCTGGACGGTCGTCGGCCTCGGCCTGTTCGCGGGCATCCTGTGGTCGGCGGACTACGCGCCCTCCTACAGCGTGGAGCTGGACCCCGTGCTGGCGCCCGCCGCCGCGCGCTGACCCCCATCTCTCTTTCACCGGACACAAAGGAGGTCCACATGAGCCGTTCCGCGACGCTGGAGCCCATCGCTCCACCATCTCCGTTGACGGGTGTCACCCAGGTAGATAGCATGACACCCATGAAAATGATCAAGACCCAGGTGTACTTCGACCCCGCGGACCTGAAGGCGCTGCGCCGCGTGGCCAAGGGCCGTGGCCGCGCCATGGCGGACCTCATCCGGGACGCGGTCCGCGCGGTGTGGCTGCAGGGCGCCTCGCAAGGGCCGGTGGACCTCTGGAACGGTCCGCTCAACGGCGGGTCGGTGGAGCACGACGCCGCCTTCGACCACCAATGATCCGCGTCGGGGAGAAGGTGTTCGTGGACACCGGCGCGTGGGTGGCGCTCGCGCTTTCGCAGGACCCGCTCAACGGGCGGGCCAAGACGGCGCAGCGGGAGCTGGAGGCGGCCGGGGCCAGGCTGGTCGTCTCGGTCCCGGTGATGATCGAGACCTTCACCTTCCTCCAGCGCCGCTACGCGGAGGCGCTGGCGCTGACGTGGCGGGACCGCCTGAAGGACGTGGACCGCCTGGAGGTGATCGACTGCACGGCCCCGGACCTGGTGGCGGCGTGGCCGTACCTGGACCGCAAGGACCTGCACCGGCTGAGCCTGGTGGACGCCACCAGCTTCGCCCTGATGACCCGCCACCGCCTCCGCGCCGCGTTCACCTTCGACACGCACTTCGCGGAGGTCGGCTTCCGCTGCGTGGGGTAGGGCCCGGGCGCGCTACAGTCTCGGTCCGGTGGAGCGCGCGCTGTCCGCACCCGGGAAGCTGTTCCTCGCCGGCGAGTACGCCGTGCTGTGGGGCGGGCAGGCGCGCGTGGCGGCGGTCGGCCCGCGGGCCACCGCGCTGGTGCGGCGCCGGCAGGACCGCGAGGTGCACCTGCTCACCGAGGCGGGCCGCTGCTCCGGGCACCTGACGCCGCTGGGGATCAACTTCGGCGGCCCGGTGCCGGTGGACTTCGCCTTCGCGGCGCGGGCGGCCAGCGAGGTGGTCCGCGCCCACGGGCGTGAGGCGGTGGGGTTCGACCTGGCGCTGGGCCCCTCCCCGCGCGCGCCGGACGGCCGCAAGCTGGGGGTGGGCGGGAGCGCGCGCGCGTGCGTGCTGGCGTGCGAGGCGGTGCGCTTCGTGCTGGAGGAGCGGCTGGACCCGCTCAAGCTGGCGCTGCTGGCGCACGCGCTGGCGCAGGGCGGGAAGGGGAGCGGCGCCGACGTGGCGGCGATCTACGCCGGAGGGGTGGTGCGCTACCGGCAGTACGACGTCTCCGGGCTGGCGGCGGCCTCCGCGGAGGGGCGGCTGGAGAGCGCGCTCCGGCAGAGCGCCCCGGTGGAGGTGTGGCGCTTTCCTCCGTTCGCCGCGGCGCTCTCGTACGTGTTCACCGGGGCGAGCGCCTCCACGCCGGAGCTGATCGCCTCCGTCGAGTCCAGGGTGAAGGGCGAGGCGCGGTCGAGGTTCGTGATCGACTCGGACGAGCTGGGGGCTCAGCTGGAGGCGGGGCTGCTGGAGCGCGACTTCCGGGCGGTGCGGGAGGCGGCGGACGGGCTGCAGCGGCTGCTGGGCTCGCTGCAGCTGCCGGTGCCGGAGGCGGCGAAGCGGATCGTCGCCCTGGCGTCGTCCTTCGGGAGCGCGGCGAAGATCTCCGGGGCGGGCGGAGGCGACGGCTGCATCGTCTTCTCCGAGGACGCGTCCGCGCGGGCGGCGCTGCTGGAGGCGATGGCGGCGCGCGACCTGTACGCGCTGCCGCTGGAGGTGGAGGCCGGGCTGCGGGGCGAGCCGTCGCCGGACCCGGCGCTGGTGGCGTGGATGCGCTGAGGGGCCCGGGCCTCAGACCAGCCAGCGGCGGCGCCGGCCGAGGAGCGCCATCAGCGCCGCTCCCGCGGCCCAGGCGCGGGTCCGGTTGTCCTTCAGGGCCTCGCGGCTGAGCAGGGGCGGAAGCCGCCGCGCCGGGAGCCGGATGACCTGGGGCCTCATCTCGCCGCGCGGCTCGGTCTTCTTGCCGGCGCTGGGCTCGCCCATCCGGCGGGCGCCGGCGTCCTTCCCCTCCGGCGACCGGTGCTCGAGCACGGCGTTGATCTCCGCGCCCAGCAACATCACCTGGGAGGAGATCCACATCCAGATCAGCATCACCACCACGCCGCCCAGCGCGCCGTAGGTGACCTCGTAGCGGCCGAAGTTGGCGACGTAGAGGGAGAACCCCCAGGAGGCGATCAACCAGAGCAGCACCCCCACCACCGAGCCGGGGGTGATGAAGCGGAACTGCTGCTCGACGTCGGGGAGGAAGTAGTAGAGGCAGGCCCAGAGGAACATCATGAGCAGCCCGGCCACCGGGAGGCGGCCCCAGAGCAGCGCCTCGCCCAGCGGTCCGCCCACCGCCTTGGCCAGCGGCGGAGCGGCGACCGCGATCAGCGCCGCCGCCAGCGCCAGCGCCGCCGCGAAGAAGGTCATCCCCAGCGCGAGCGGGCGGGTCTTCCACCACTTCCGGGTCTCCTCCACGCCGTAGGTGGTGTTGAGCGCCCGCATCAGCGCGCTCATCCCCCCGGAGGCGGACCAGAGCGCGATCACGATGGAGACGGAGAGCAGTGCGGTGCTGCGGGTCTCGACCAGCGCGCGCACGCGCTCGCCGAGGATCTGGGTGACGGGCCCGGGCGCGATCTTGGAGAGCTGCTCGATCAGCTCCGTCTCCCGCGCGGGGTCGATGAGGAGGCCGGCCAGCGTCACCAGGAAGAGGACGAACGGGAACAGGGCCAGGATGCCGTGGAAGGTCACCATCCCGGCCACGTCGCTCACCCGGTCCTTGCTCCACTCCTCCTTGAGCGCGCTGAAGAACTCCTTCCAGCTCATCCCGCGTCCGGGGAGCCGTATCCCCCGGAACGATGGCCGGCCCTCGTCATGCTTGATCAAGGCAGCGTCCCCCATCGCACTCGATGTTGGGCACCGTGTGGGGCGGGATCAGGGGGCGCTCGGGTGCTCGGGTGCTCTGTTGCTGGGTGCACTGTTCCGGGAGGTCGGGGCCTCCGCCCGGCGGGTCAGAACATCTGCCCCACGGTGAGGTAGAGCGCGCTGCGGCCCGTCTCCGGAGAGATGGCCCAGTCGCTGCGGAGCACGGCGGCTCGTCGGACGGCGCGCAGGCCGGCGCCGGCGCCCGGGTGCCACGCGTGCCAGGGGCCGTCGTCGACCGCGGGCTGCCAGACCCGGCCGGCGTCCGCGAAGGCCACGCCGCCCAGGCGGACCTGCTGCCCCCACAGCCCGAACGAGATCGGCAGCCAGCGAAGCTCGAGGTTGGCGAACGCCTTGGTGTTGCCGGCGAAGCGGGTGCGCGGCACTCCCCGCACCGAGCTCACCCCGCCGATGCCCTCGGCGATGGCGATCCCGCCCACCGAGGGCCACTCGAAGAACGGCACGTCCCCCAGCTGGTGGTCCAGCACGGCGCGGAAGGCGAGGACCAGGTCGGGCGAGCCGAGCGGGAAGTAGAGCCGCTCGCTCGCGGTGAAGCCGGCGAAGGCGTAGTCGCTGAGGGTGGCGGAGCCGGAGGCGCGCACCGCCAGCTCCTCCACGCTCCCGCGCGAGGGGTTGGCCTCGTCGTCGCGCGTGTCGCGGAGCACGCCCACGCTGACCTGGCCCGCGCGCCCGCCCGCCGCCCCGGGCGGGGGCGCCTCGGTGAGGAGGGAGGGTTCGTAGGGCCGGACGTCGATGGAGCGGAGCTGGTAGCCCGCCCAGAGCTGGAACGGGCTCTCCGGCCCCAGCGGGTGGGCGCGGAGGCGGACCCAGGCCCGCGGAGCGCGGCGGTCGTAGCTGAGCTGGTCCGAATCGTCGCCGCCGACGACGCCGGGGACGGAGCGGTTGCCGGGGCCGTAGTAGGGCATGTGCAGCTCGCGCCGGAGCTCCAGC
>Ga0209382_10004422_pt1 | contig 18822 bp, 24 predicted proteins | sample SoiMetdeltSBSDD5_FD_187599 | JGI IMG/M metagenome (GOLD analysis project Ga0209382, IMG submission 187599) | Bulk soil microbial communities from a Populus tree surrounding site in Tennessee, USA - Soil MetaG P. deltoides SBSDD5 (SPAdes) (version 2) | ecosystem: Environmental > Terrestrial >...
GATGGCATTTCGTCTTGAGCGGCGCTTACCGGATTCGGTTCTCGGGCCAGTGCTGTATCGAGCATTCTTTTGATTTGCGATGATTTGTTTGTCTGTAGCCATTAGCTCTTAGCCGTTGTTTCGCTGGCATCGGCGATCAATGATTGGGTCTGCTGATCAATGGGCTCAGGCTTGGCATGGCTTTGTTCCCAAAGAGTCTTGGCCATCTTAAGCGCATTGATCTGCAATTTCCCCCACCAGGCCACCTCGTTGCCCGCCTGATGGAGCTGACGATGGTGACCACGGCAGAGCGGCACGGTGAACTCATCACTGACTTTGAGACCGAGGGCTCTGGGTTGGGCAGAGCGCAAGTGATGCGGATCCGACGGCTGCCGGCCGCAGATCAGGCACGGCTGTGATGCCACAAACCTCAGATGGCCCTTGTCCCGAATCCGCTTGGGTTCGGCAATAGCCAGAACGCTCTTGTCGATCTGGGCTGGGAGGAGGTCAGAGGCGGGCGGGACGATTGAGGTTTCGGAAGGCTGGACTGTCAGTTGTTTTCGATCCCTCGTCACGAGATCCTGACGGCGCCCGTAATAGCGTGACGGCCGCGGGATCGGGGTCGTGTCGTCCCGCGCGAATCTGAGCTCTTGACCAAGATCGGCTGTGTGAGGCGTTTGAGTTCTTAGAGAGGGGCGGACCTTCCCGTTCCCATAGAGCGCCAGCCCAAACGGCTTGCCAAACGTGGCCAGCGCCCGTTTGGTAGCGTCGGTCTCTGCAGCTTTGAACGCAATGTCGTGGACCTCACCCGGAGTCGCCCCACGCCCTTCACCGGTGCCGTGACCTTCTCGGATAATGGTTGCGCCGTCGGCATGCACCGTAATCCGCACCCGCGCGACATAGATCGCTAAGAAGGTTCCGCGATTTTCGCGGGCGAGCACGCATTTGGAATCGATCGTCTCTCGGTTCCAGCCGTCGAAGCCAAAGATTCGATTGGCTTGCGAGATCGCGTACCAGCCCTCGATGTACGAGAGCTCGCGCCCATGGGCCGAGCGGGTGCGGACATGACGGTGATCGAGATTGCGTCGCAGTGCCTGCACCTGTTTTGCTGAGAAGCCCATCACCGTATCCTCACGCTCAAAACAGGTTCTGGGTTAGAGAGGGTCACCCCAGTAATTTCGGCGCCGTCCTTTAATTCGGTCGCCAGTTTCTGTCGGTTGAGCCGCGGCTCGCTCGGCTGCCAATAGATGCTGGGGACGGCTGCCTCATCGATCACCAACAGGGAAGGCGTCCCCGGGCGGATCGAGACCGTGAAATCCGGCGCGGTGATCTTCTTTAGATCCAACTCGACCATCACTTCCTTGGCAATCTGCCGGCGTTTGGAGGCACGATCCTGCAGGCGGTGAAGTCGTCCCTGCATGTCGGCAATGCGGCCTTTGAGGCCTGCCGACAGGGCCTCATCCGCGAGGGCCGAGCGGATGATGGCTGCTACGATTTCGTGCAGATCCGTCAGGCCTTCGACCGTATCGGCGAGAGTTCGCTCATCAATGTTGGGATCTTCGGCCCGGATGCGGTCGCAGATGGCACGATAGGTGATAGAGGCAAACTCCAAATTCATAACAACACACCGTTATGATCCATAGAAAATCTATGGAGTAGTAAATATTATATGTTTAAGCGTGTCAATAAAATTTTTATGGAATTGTGAGAATCGCCTAGCTTTGCCACCTTGTCGTTCGTGATTGCCCCAGAACAATGCAGGGCTGCGCGTGGCCTCCTGGCCTGGAGTCAGCAGGAGCTGGCTAAAAAGGCGCGCGTGGGCGTTGTAACAGTGCACCAACTTGAAACTGGCATTAGCGAGCCTCGCCGAGCCACCCTCGAAGTTATAAGGCGTGCATTTGAAACCGCCGGCATCGAATTCATCGACGAAAATGGCGGTGGCCCGGGCGTGCGCCTCCGCAAGCGCCGGCGCCTCAAAACACCCAAGTAATTCAATTGCGGGCTTTCCAGCCTCTCGCCGTTTTCGGCAAAACGAAGCCAAATATTCAAAACGAAGCCAATCGCGATCTTGATTGACGGCCCCTGCGCCACCACTTTTTTCCAGAACAGATTCGCACGCATGCCTAAAGGTAGCGTGCAGGTAAGTTGGCGGAGTGCGCGATGCCTATTCGTATCGATCGACTGCATCCGGCTGTTAAGCACGGTGCCTATTCGGCGACAGCCGTTCTCCCCGGTGAAAGTCCGGCGGAGTTCGAGAACCTGCACCGCGGTCTAATAGACGAGTTTGCCCCGTCCGGTGTGCTTGAGGATGACATCGTTATGACCATGGCGCGCCTCGTCTGGCGCAAACAAAATCTCACGACGCTGCGTATTGCGAGGCTTGCTGCGTGCCAGCGCAGTGCAATTAGATCTCAGAAAGTCGATAATGAGATGGTTTTTCGGCCCGGCGATCCGGTCAAACGCGCAGAACAGAGCCGAGCAGCAGACGGTCAGGCCCGGAAAGAGCTCGGTGAAACATACGAACTGATTGAGGTTGGTGAAGCCGCAACATTTAACGGCCTCACAGAAGAATTAGAGATCCAAGAACGTTTGGACGCTGCAATCGCCAAATGTCTCAAACAATTGCTGATGGTGAGGGGCGTTAAATCCGTCGCAGCGGCACCGCCATCGGCGAGTCCAATGCGGATCACTGGGCCGTCAAAAGCAGCGTGACACTCAAAATTCTTCGCGGAAAAATGACTGTGTGGTTGTACCTTTGTCTAATTACAACTATAAGATGTATTTCCGCGAAATGAAATCCAAAAAGATTGCGTATTGAAGAACTTGGACGTGTGCTCGTGCGCGTTTGCCTCCGTTAAGAGGTGTGGATGAAGCCGTTAGTGCCTCTGCGCACCCGAGCTGTTCAATCTGATCCATTCTGCGCGAACTACGAGGCGGGCGACTACGTGAAACGTCGAACACGCCTCTTTGTCCTCGTGCCGGCGCAAGTGCTTGTAGCGAAAAATTTGGTGAGCTATACGCGGTTTCCGCCAACATAGGTCAGGGGGTTCTCCATCAATCGGTTCACGGAGAAACTCCGGAATATTTAGGGAAGAAGGCCGGGCACTATTGGACCTGAGGCCAATCGCACGGGGGCCTGCTTTCTGTGAGGCTAATCTAGGAAAGACGCGGTCAGTTTGAACGCTGCATGAGAGGACAAACCAAAATGACATTCCGACTGCTAGGCCTAGCAACTGCGATTTTTGTTGCGCCGTTGGCTGCCAATGCACAGTTGACGATCGAGATGGCCAACATCCGGTGCGAGCAATATCTCGCCATGACCCCTGCGCAGTCGCGTGACTTTTCTGCCTGGATGAGCGGCTGGTTCAGCTATCAGCTTGGCAAGACCACGGTCGACCTGGTAGCCCATCAAAAAAATATCGCGAACGTAAAGGCCTGGTGCCAGTACCATCCGCAAGAGACCGTCATGTCCGGGTTGAAAAATGCGACAGGTCAATGAGCGTTTTGCAGATCGGAGAATCGCCATGAACAAAAAAGTTGTTGTCATTGCTTCTGTCGTTCTGGGCGCAGCCTCGCTGCCGGCTTCGGCCCAGGTGAATCTTGACATGAACAAAATCACCTGCGGTGATTGGCTTGGATACGATCCTGAAAGCCAAAATTTCGTGCGGTTTTTTATGAGCGGTTATTACAACGCGTCCAGAGGCAGCAACGTTCTGGATTACAGCCGTCTGCAACGGAATTCGCAGAAGGTCATGGCCTATTGCAAGAAGCACAAGTCTGAGACGTTGCCGACCGCGATCCAGAGACTCGCTATCTAGGCACTCAAGCGCCGGTCTCGTCTTACCGCCGAAATTTTTTCGGCATTCAATCCTATCGAGGGGATTTGAACCTCGGGCCATATCGCTTATGGCCCCGGCGGCCACTGGCACCCCATTTGGCCGAAAGCTTCGAGAGTCGGCAACAGGACTTAGGAACGTCTCGAATCTCTTCTGCGTTACGCACTCGATCCGCCGGACAGCGGAGATCATGAGTGCGTCGCAAAAAAGCAACTGTCGGCAAAAAAAAGCGCGAATACCCGTGAATTTCTCCGGATAATCGGCAAGCCGTTCTTGTCGCATTCCCGATTCTACGCTCCTTTTGGATGGGGAAAGGGGCGACGATCGTAATGCACAGGCTGGCTTACTTTGCGCTGATTTCGCTCGTGTTGATTCCTGTCCAGTCCCGCGGCGAAACGGCGTGCATTGACTCGGCGTTGCTGGCGCATTCGACGGTAGGCATTACGCGATATTTCGACGACGGGGAGCGCGCGGCGCAGCCCGACTTGCTCGGTATCCAGGGCACCGGCTGGTTCCGGTCTCCCACCAGCCTCGTAACCGTCGAACACGTCGTCGCCGCAATGGGGCTTTCCACCGAGGAATGGAAGATTCTCACCATTCAGGATGCCGCCGAAAGTCATTCGATCCCTGTCCGCATTCAGCGCGTGGCGGGCGCTGGGCCGGAAAAATTGGCCGTGCTTGAATTGCAGACCGCGATATCTACCGCGCGCACCGTCCCAATCCGGATGTCGCCGCTCGTGCCGGATGATCGCATCGTGACGATGGCCTATCCCAATCGCCAACGCCGCGCTGTAACTGGCCGGTTTGTGCAGTACGCAACCGATGGCAAACTCGCGGGGACCGGTCTTCTTGAAATATACGAGGGGAACAACCGTCTCGTCATCGACCATGGCGCCTCCGGAGCACCGGTGTTCGATTGCGAAGGCCGGATCGCAGCCGTCATCAGCACAGTGATCACGCAGATTTTCCGCACGCCGTTCGGCGAACAACGCATTTCGACAGCCTGGGGCACGCCCAATGTCGTGTCGGTGCCGATCCGCGAGCTGTTGGGGTCTCTCGAAAGCCAGTGAACGCATCGGCCTGACGGCGCCCGTCTCGCATTGATTGTGTTGGCTCCATTTACGTGGCGGTAATACCCTATGGCATTGTCCCAAAGGTCAATATTATTCCTGCCGTTCACGGTTCAAATTCCTCGCCGGTTCACCGTCAGAAGATGCGGTGCATTCAACGTTGAATAGCGCGAAGGAATTCGATCATGACGGCCTACAGAAAAATTTTGCTCGGTTTGATCGGGATGTTCGCTGCAGCGATCGTGATGGCGAGCACGCCGGCTGCCGCGCAGCAGCAACAGCAGCAGCGCAGACCCAACATCCTTGTCATCATGGGCGACGACGTCGGTTGGTTCAATGTCAGCGCCTATCATCAAGGAATCATGTCGGGGAAGACGCCGAACCTCGACAGGCTTGCCTCCGAAGGGATGCGGTTCACCGACTACTATGCCGAAGCGAGTTGCACCGCCGGTCGGGCGAATTTCATTACCGGCCAGCTGCCGATCCGCACCGGTCTGACGACGGTGGGACAAGCCGGCGCGGACGTCGGTATCCCGGCACAGGCCGTGACGCTTGCCACCGTTTTGAAAGCACAAGGCTATGCAACCGGGCAGTTCGGCAAGAACCACCTCGGCGACCTGAACAAATTTCTCCCGACGTTGCACGGCTTCGATGAATTTTTCGGGTACCTGTACCACCTCGATGCAATGTCCGATCCGTACTGGTTTTCCTTCCCGGTCGACGAGAAATACTACAATACTTACGGGCCGCGCAGCCTGGTCCGCAGCTTTGCGACCGACCGCGACGATCCGACCGAGATGCCGCGCTGGGGCAAGATCGGCAAGCAGAGGGTCGTCGATGAAGGGCCGCTGCCGCCGTTCCCGAACATGTCGAACGTGCAGAACATGCACGACCTCCCTTTCCTGAAGGCGAAGTACGACATGACGACCTTCGACGAAGTGTTGGTCAAGGCGACCAGCGACTTCATGGACAAGGCCAAGCGCGACGGCAAGCCGTTCTTCGTCTGGCACAACACCACGCGCATGCACGTCTGGACGTTCCTCTCGGAAAAATACAAATCAATGCAGAACAGCCAGACCAACTACGGCCTTGAGGAAGCCGGCATGGCGCAGTTGGACGACAGCGTCGGCGCACTACTCAAGAAAATCGACGACATTGGCGAAACCAACAATACGATCGTGATCTTCACGACCGACAACGGCGCCGAAGTGTTCACCTGGCCGGATGGCGGCATGACGCCATTCAAGAACACCAAGGGTACAGTCGGCGAAGGCGGCTTCCGCGTACCAGCCATCATCCGCTGGCCGGGCCAGGTCAGGCCAGGCACAGTCGAGAACGGGCTCTTCTCGGGCCTCGATTGGCTGCCGACGCTCGCCGCTGCTGCGGGCAATCCGAACATCACTGACCAGCTGCTCAAGGGCGTCCAGCTCGGCGACCGGACCTACAAGAACCATCTCGACGGCTACAACCAGATGGATCTTCTCACCGGGAAAGGCCCATCCAAGCGCCACGAACTCTTCTACTTCGGCGGCGCGAACCTGGGCGCGGTTCGGTTGGATGACTTCAAGTTCACGTTCTACCAGCAGCCGTATGGCTGGCCAGGCGAAAAGACCACCACCGATATGCCCGGGATGGTCAACATTCGCCAGGATCCGTTCGAGCGCACGCCCAATATTCGCAGCGAGTCGCCCAACACTGGCGCCTGGGGCTACGGGAACGACTTCTTTGCCCGCGAGTTCTGGCGCTTTGTCATGGTCCAGCAGTATGTCGGGAAGCTGGCGCAGACTGCAATCGAATTCCCGCCGATGCAGGATCCGGCTTCGTTCAACCTCGAGGCAGTAAAGAAAAAGGTCGAGGAGATGATGAAGAACCGTCCGGGTCAGTAGGAATGAGCGAACTGCGCAACCTGCCGAAGGAAAAGTGAAACAAAACCTCGGTCAGCTTCGCACCTGCTGTCAAAACGAAAGGCCCGAGCGTCGCCACGCCCGGGCTTTTCCCTATTAAAGTGGGCACTCAGCCCCAGGGACTGCGCCGACTCCATGGTCCACCCGCGGGGGCTCTCCGCGCGGGCTGTGCAAAAGAAGCGCCACCTATCTCCGCGGCGAGCTGCTGCAAAGCAGCGATGCGGTTCTCTGTCGATGGATGGGTCGCGAACAGATTGTCCATGCGCGCCCCCGAAAGCGGGTTGACGATGAACAGATGCGCCGCCGCAGGATTCTGTTCCGCGGGAATATTTTCGATCTGATGCGCGGCCGCATCGAGCTTCGCCAGCGCGGATGCAAGAGCCCCAGGATTTCCGTTGATGCGCGCACCCATGTTGTCGGCGGCGTACTCGCGCGTACGGCTGATCGCCATCTGCACCAGCATGGCGGCGAGCGGCGCCAGGACGACCATCAGCAGCGTCCCGATCATGCCCATGCCGCCGTGACCGTTGCTGTCGCGGTGGCCTCCGCCGAAGAACATCCCAAACTGGGCCAGCATGGAGATCGCCCCGGCAATCGTCGCCGTGATCGTCATCAAAAGCGTGTCGTGATTCTTGATGTGGGCAAGCTCATGGGCAATAACGCCCGCCAGCTCGTCCCGCGAAAGCATGTTAAGCAGCCCGGTGGTAACCGCGACCGCAGCATTCTGCGGATTGCGCCCGGTGGCGAAGGCGTTCGGCTGAGGATTGTCCATGATGTAGACGCGCGGCATTGGCAGCCCGGCGCGACTGGCCAGTTCAGCCACGATGTGAACGAGCTCGGGTGCCGTATGCTCGTCGACCTCCTGGGCGCCCTGTGTCGACAGCACAAGTTTGTCGGCATTCCAGTAGGTAAAGAAATTCATCGCGGCAGCGACGAGGAACGCGATCAGCGCGCCATTGGCTCCGCCGATCAGATAGCCGACCCCCATGAACAGGGCCGTCAGGCCAGCGAGCAAAATTGCCGTTCGCAAGTAGCTCATGGCGCATCCCCAACGGGTTCAAACTCCAACGGCTGCGCTATTTGGGAAGTCCCTCAAGGAATTCAAGGAACCGACCTGCCAGATCGCTGCGGCGGATTCGCGCATTGGTATCCGCCGCGAAATTCATGCGATTTCAGTCCCGCGAGATTCCTATCGGTCTAATGCGCCGGCATCTCTTCGTGCTTGTCGACCAGGGAGGGTTCTTGCCGGCTGACTGCTTCGCTCGGGCTGGGAGCTTCCTCGTTCCGTTCCCAAAGACGGCGCAGAACGATGTAGGTGATCAGACCCACCATCGGCGGAACGATCAGCGTGATCAGGAGCTGACCCATAACACCTATGCTCCTGGTGCACAGCATAGACCTGTTTTGAGCCCCGCGCTACGTGTCGGGAAACGTCAGGTTTCCCGCGGGGATGGAGGGTGCAATGCGCCTGCAGTTCATCGGTTGCGGCGACGCGTTCGGGTCAGGCGGTCGATTCAACACCTGCTTTCATGTTCATGGTGCCGCGGGAAATTTTCTGATTGATTGCGGCGCGTCTTCGCTCGTCGCAATAAAAAGACTGGGGATCGATCGTAACGCAATTGATCTCATCTTGCTGACGCATTTCCATCTTGATCACTTCGGTGGTGTGCCGTTTTTCGTCCTCGACGCACAGCTTGTCGCCAAGCGAACCAGGCCGCTGACGATCGCGGGCCCGCCCGGCCTGCCCGGTTGGTATGACCGGTTGTTCGCCGCGACATTTCCCGGCGAACGCAAGCTGCCCTTCGAATTAACGCTGCGCGAGCTCACGATTGGCGCACAAAACCGAATCGGCGAGCTGGCGATAACGCCATTCCACGTCCATCACGACGATAAGGCGGGCCCATGCCTCGCGTATCGCATCGAGCTCGACGGAAAGGTCATTTGCTATTCCGGCGATACCGAGTGGACCGACTCCTTATTCGAGGCCGCGCGCGGCGCCGATCTCTTCATCTGCGAGTGTTACATGTTCAATAAAGTCGTTCGCGCTCATCTGTCGCTTTCAACACTGCGTGACAAGCTGCCGGCGATTGGCGCCAAGCGCGTGATTTTGACTCATATGAGCGAGGATATGTTGTCGCGCTCACCTCAGATCGAGTTCGAAATGGCGGACGATGGCAAAGTGATTTCGTTATAGCGAGACATGGCAGACGACCACTAATTGCGAACGGTTTGCTCTTCTTTACGGGAGCTCAAGGGTCATGAAGACACTGTTTGGATCCGGAACGTATTGCCCGAACGGCGGGCACTCGCGAAATCCATGGCGCTTATAAAGTTCACGGGCAGGTAAAAAGTACGGCCAGGAACCTGTTTCAAGGCTCAAACGAGACAACCCCATTGCCCGAGCAGCTTCGACGATATGGAGAAGCATTGCCGTTCCGACGCCTTTTCGTCGACATGCCTGAGCCGTATGCATAGACTTGATCTCACCGTGATCAATCGAGAGCCGCTTGAGTGCACCCACCGCTAGCAGCGTGTCGCAATCCCACGCCGCCCAGACGTTGATGTCCGAGGCTTTCAAGCTCGCCAGGTCAAGCGCGTGTGCACTTCCTCGCGCGGTTTCGGCGCGGGCGGTCGTCGCGTGGTGTTCAAGGAGAGCGCATACCTGCGAATTATCGAGATCGCCGGCAATGATCGTCATCACGATAGCGGCCCTCGCCGATCCAAGCGTCCTCGCGGCGCCGAACTGCCAATTTAGCAGAATGCCGACTTGGACCTCAGGCCAATCGCGCCCGCTTTCTGATAGCGGGAATCGAAATACCTCCACTTTTCCCAGCGGGTTCCATCCGCAATTTCAGGAACCGATACCCCGGTTCACCGATTATGCACTCAGTGCAGGAGGAGGAACACGCATGAAATATCTCGTTCTGGGAGCAGCCTTGGTATTGGCTCTGCCTTTAACCAGCGGCCTCGGAGTTGCAAACGCCCAAGATGTTCGCATTTCGGTTGGTGACCGCGATCATGACGGCTGGCGTCATCGTCATTATGGTCGAGGCGCTTACGCCTATGACCGCGGATGCCGAGTCGTAGTCACTCAGCGGATCAACCGCCTTGGCGATCGCGTGACTGTGCGCAAGCGCGTTTGCTACTAAGGGCAAAACACGCAATCTGCGGGCCCCGAGAACATCGGGGCCCGATTATTTTAAGTCGAATGTCCGCTCGTACGGTGCGTTACCGGCGATTTCTGTAGAACTGCCAAGCCGCTAAACAGAGAAGCACGAAGGAAATTGTCGCCACCAGATATTTCTCGAAATCGCTGTCGAAATCGCCGTGCGGGATAAGAACTTGTGCAGCTGCCGGGTGCACGGAAGCCACAGCCAGAAGTACCAAAGTCGTCGTAAGGAATTTGGATCGCACAGAGAGCATCGTTAGCAAAACGAAGACCTGGCCATTTTTCTCTTCTGCCGGAGTGGAACGAATGTATCGTCGGACCATCATCCGAGAAGCCAGCGGTGCAAAAAAGAGCGCACGTCGGTCACAGTATAGCGAGGTCCGCCTTCGAGGGTAAAGCGGACATGACCTCGACGAGCCTGTATGTCGGCATCGATTTCATTTGGCTACCGGCTACAGCCTTTCTCAATGATGCTTGACCGGGATCAATGACGGCCCGCTCAGGTCCGCGGGCAGTACCTCGAACAGCACGTGCACCATTGGCTCGCTCGTCTTGTTGAAAACCGTGTGATTAATATCGCCGGATTCGAAGAAGAATTCGCCAGGGCCGTAGACGACCGTCTTGTCTGGAAGCACGTAGGTCATGTGACCCGATGTTACCTGTCGGATTCCAGGACCGACGTGGTTGTGTTCGCCGACGTGCCCGCCGGGAGCGAGCGTCAATTCCGTAACACGAAGCTTATATTTTCCGTTGAGATCGGTGAGAAATCCGGCGAGTGGCGCTTCGAACTTGATCTTGGCGACCAAGCCCTTGGTGTCGACCTTCACCGGACTGCCAGCCGGCTGCGCGGCAGCCTTGCCTGTTTGGGCAAGCAGCGCAATGAGCGGCAGGACTGCGAGGCGATTGAGAACTTCCCGTCTAATCAGTTCATCAGTCTGCATGAATCCTCTCCGTTCCCGTACTGCTGACATCGCTCGATCGCTGCCTCGGCACAGGATGATTGACGTCGTAAGGCGAGACTAGTTCGAAAAGTGGACTGCTTTGCTTTGTTCGCGTCTGCTAAGATGAGACATGTACCGTTACGGACAATACTGTCCGGTGGCGCGTGCGGCGGAGATTGTTGCCGATCGTTGGACCGTGCTCATCATCCGCGAGCTGCTTGCAGATGTTACACACTTCAATGAGCTCGAACGGGGCCTACCGCATATGTCCCGATCGCTCCTTGCTGAGCGTCTGCGCCGCCTGCAGCGGGTTGGCATTGTTGAGCGGCGCGCGCCCAAACGCGGCAAATGGAGCGAGTATCGGCTGACGTCGGCCGGGCGCGAACTTCAGCGGGTAATCGACGTTTTGGGAGAATGGGGCGCGCGTTGGGCTTTTGGCGATCCGCGGCCGGACGAGCTCGATCCGATTGTCCTCCTCTGGTGGATGCGACGGCGCGTCGATTTTGAGCGCATTCCCCGGCGCCGTGTGGTTCTTCAATTCGAATTTCGCGGTGCAATTAAGCGCGCTTACTGGCTGCTCATCGAGCCGTCCGATGCTTCGGTCTGCCTGAAGAATCCCGGCTTTGAAATTGACCTAATAGTCTCGGCCGACATCTGGGCTTTTTATCGGGTCTGGCTCGGTCGCTCGACGCTGGCTGAGGCTGTGCGCAAGGAGCAGGTTAAGCTGGATGGAGCGCCGGCCGACGTTCGCTCTTTCCCGCATTGGTTTTCGTTGAGCCCGATGGCCGAGACGATCCGTGCTGCGAATGCCGACCGGCGCACTGCATCTGGGAAGCTAGGGAGAAGCATCCAGGCACAGAAGCGGCAATCCCCTAGGACCCGTGCCTCATGATCTTGCATGCCGTCAGCACCGATAGTGATTTGACGATATAGCCCGCCGCCATCGCCCTACATAACCGCTTTCGCAGTTCGGACCTTTGCGGGCGAGAGGTGCTGAATTTTTCTCGCCATAGATGTATCTCGTCAGTACCTAATGTCGGCGTGGGTATGGTGACGAATGATTGCAAACAGTTAACTGGCGGAGAGGGAGACCGCCTGCTTACGTTCCGAAACGTTTCCACGCGTTCCAAAAATTTCAACTTATCCCCGATTTTATTGGCATTGATGTCCTAGCCCGTTCCCGTCGCTTCCGGTACGTTCCAGATACGTTTTGTGGAACGGACTGTGGAAGGGGCGACCATGGGCGGGGCGGAAAAACTGTCAGCGGCAAAAGTCGAAAAGACGAAATCGCCCGGCCGCTATGGCGACGGCCGCGGCCTGTGGCTGCACGTTGGGCCAACCGGCACAAAGTCCTGGGTGCTGCGCTACATGCGCAACGGCACCGCCCGCGAAATGGGTCTGGGGCCGGTGCACCTGGTCGGGCTTGCTGATGCCCGTACACGCGCCCGCGAAGCACGTCGACTGATTCTTGAAGGCATTGACCCGATCGAAGCGCGGCAGGCGGCGCGAGACGCCCAGCGCATCGACGCCGGCGCCGCCATGACGTTCAAGTCCGCAGCGGCGGCATACCTTGCCACGCACGAGGCCGGATGGCGCAATGCCAAGCACCGGCAGCAGTGGCGAAACACGCTTAAGCAGTACGCCTTTCCTGGGCTGGGCAAACGTCCGGTTGCCGCGATCGATGGCGCGTTGGTCAGCGCCACGCTGGCACTGATCTGGCGCAAGAAGCCGGAGACAGCGTCACGCGTCAAACAGCGCATTGAGCGGATTGTCCGCTGGGTCAAGAATGGGATGCCGCTGCCCGTCCCTGGCAAAACGAAACGCGTCAAGCATCACAGCGCGATGAAGTGGGCGGCGTTACCCGAATTTGTCGGCGAGCTGCGCAGCCGTGACGGCATTTCCGCAAGGGCGCTCGAGTTTCTCATTTTATGTGCGACCCGTACCAGCGAGACCATCGGTGCACGCTGGGATGAAATCAATTTCAGCGAAAAGACTTGGACAATTCCTGCGCAGCGGATGAAGGCGGGCAAGCAACACCGCGTCCCGTTGTCCGATCGCGCCATTGAAATCCTGCAGACAATCCCACGTGAGGCCGGAAGCGAATTTGTTTTTGCCGGCGGCAAGGCAAAGCAGCCACTTTCCAATATGGCGCTGCTGGAATTGTTGCGCGGAATGCGGCCGGGTTTGACGGTTCACGGTTTTCGATCCGCTTTCAAGGATTGGTGCGCAGAGACGACGAATTATCCGAACATCGTTTCCGAGGCCGCGTTGGCACACACAATCCCCGACCGTGTCGAGGCTGCCTACCGCCGCGGCGAATTGTTCGACAAGCGCCGGCGGCTTATGCGCGACTGGGCGAGGTTCGTATCGCAGCCGCCAGCGGCAGGCGATGTGGTCCCGTTGCGTGCGCGACCATGAAGCGCGAGGAATTCTTTGCGAGAGAACTAGCAAAGCATAAGCGCAACTTTGATGCCGGGTATGAGCTTGCTTGGCTTGAAGCATTTGACTTGTGCGTCTCCAACAACGAACCAGTTCCCGATTGGGCCCGCGATCCTGGTTTAGAAAGGTTGAGGAAAACCTATGCCACCGCAGCCAAGACGGCGAGCGGCAAATCCGACAAAGCCAAATCAGGCAAGCGTGGCAAGTCTGGCAAGTCTAGCGGGCGCGGCCGAACTGGCGGGGCTATGGCTGCCGCAAGGATGAACCGCATTCATTATCTCAGGTGGGCCTTAGCATCGCACTGGCTGAAAAACAGAAAAGAACTCGTACACTTCGGGCAAAAGCCAACGCGCGACGGAGCCTTTACCCTCACTTCGGAGATGCTTGAAAAGACAGTCGCCCGAGGGGCGAAAGGGGCCATCGAAGATAGCTACTACCTTGTTGAGGGCGCCCGAAGGCGCGGCGGCGGACAGGAATATTCTGCGGCTGCTGAGTCTTTGTATCTAGACTGACCTGACTTATTCGACGAAATAAACCGGCTAGAGGACGCAAGGCGTCCTGAGTCATTCCAAACCATTCCCACAGTCGTTCCTGGGAAAGGTTTGGAAGATGCCAAAAAAGCCCCATCCCGTTTTTCTCCGCCGCCATGACGTTCAGCGCGTCACGGGACTGGCGACATCGACCTTGTACGGCCTGATGCAGAGGAGCGAATTCCCGCGGCCGGTTCGCATCACTAGCGGGCGTGTCGGCTGGATCGAGTCGGAAGTTCGCGATTGGCAGCAAGAGCGTATCGCCAAGCGCGATGGTGGCCGTAAGTCAGGGGCGCGCGCTGCTTCAGGAGCGGCGCGGTGACCCGCGATCACACTCGGACAGTTGCACGCCGGGTTGAGGCGCTACTGGCAGAAATTGCCACCGCTACTAGCGCAGCCGACGCCCATGACCTGGCGCAGCGAGCGCGTGAGGAAATTTCCGCCCTGCAGTCGTCGCTGGACCGGGCACGTCTAAACGAACGTGTAGACGATGCGCTCGAGGAGCGACTGCAGCGCGACGAAACCTGAATTTCCTACCGGGTTCACGCGCATGCCCGGATTTACAATGCGCGAAGAAAATCGGAGACCAACATGCCAATCGACAGACACCCACGCAGAGGAAAAACACCAGAAGAAATTGCCATCGAGCAGCGGCGGCAAGCCGAAATTCTTCGAGACCAGCAGCGTCAACAACAAGCCGAGAGATCCAGCCACCAGGCTAACGTGTCGCCAGATGTCATGCCGCCCGCTAGCGTGCCAGCTAAGGCGACACCGACTGTGCCGGCAACCAATGCGATCGACACGCGCACGACGCATCAGCGGTACCTTGACTCGGTGAGTCCGACTGCAATTGTTGGCCGGTTGATCCGCTTTTCCAAAGACGGGGTCTTCGTCACCAGTGACGATGAGCAGCCGGTCGACGGAGACACCAATTTTTACGGGCTTTGCGACGAAGTCCAAATTGGCTGGATAAAATACGCCCAAGAAGAGGGCGGTGAGACCCAACGCGTCGCGGGGTTGCTTTACGACGACTACGAGTTGCAGGAGAGATCGAGCCTTGGCGACGACGATGAGACTCGGTGGCCTGTAGGATTGGACGGCACAACGCCGGAAGATCCCTGGAGCACTTTCAGAACTTGGTGCTCGAGCGGGTTGATACCAGAGAAATGTTTACCTTCTCGACCGCATCGAAAACCGGCCGCCGCAGTGTCGGTAATCTGCTTAGACATTACGATCGTTTGCAACGTGCGCATCCCGGCGATGTGCCAATCGTGCGGTTGCGCCCTGGCGGCTTCAATCATTCCGATCCACGCATCGGCTGGGTGGCGACGCCGATGTTTTGTGTTGTCGGTCACGCACCGCGCAACTCCGCAGCGACGCCGGACACTTCGGCTGGTGGCGACATGAATGACGAAATCCCGGTCTGAAATTCCAATCGAGGTGGGCATATTGCCCACCTCACACTCCTTACCGGCGACCAGACAATTCCGAGGCTTCGCTAATGAGCTACACACACCCTGACGCTTTGCAAAAGGTGTGCGACGAAATAGAGCGTACGGTTTGGCCGTCCGACCGAAAATTCTTCGACGACTACCCGCGCCGAAAGTTTCGCATCCGCCGGGCGACGGAGGCAGAAATTGCCGAATGCGAGCTTGCAAACGGCTGCGCGTCGCAATTCCCGCCCGGAATGGCGCTTGTCCTGGTCAAGAGCGTGGCTCCCGGCGTACGGACGCGACAGCTGTTTTCCGCCACCCACACCGATGACGACGGGATTGTGCGCGATTTGCCGCTGCCGCTTGGTTTCGAGCCGCCGGAAAATGTCTGTCGCGCTTTTTACCGGCGCATCACTTCCCCCCAAACACGAAAAATCGAGCGCCAGGTGGCTGGCGCACTGAAACCTAAAAACAAGAGGAGGCGCAAGTGAGCGCCATCACTGACTTGCGCTTGGCGCTGCAGGCATCCGGGTTTTCGCCTATCCCTGTCTGCGGCAAGCGTGCGCTGCTGCCGGAGTGGCAGACGAAGATCAACATCGACGCCACCGAGGTTGCCGCATGGGACGTGCAATTTCCGCAATGGCCCAACACCGGAATTCTAACTCGCCACACGCCGGCATTGGACGCTGATATTCGCCATCCCGAAGCCGCCGCGGCCGTAGAGGATATGGCCCGCGCTCAATTCGACGGCGCGGGCGTTTTTCTCACCCGTTTCGGTGAGGCTCCCAAGCGCTGCATGTTGTTTCGCACGGCAAACCCATTTGCAAAAATTTACGCGGATTTCGCAGCACCTGACGGAGGCCGCCACAAGATCGAGGTGTTATGCGACGGCCAGCAAGTCGTTGTTGACGGTATTCACCCCGACACCAAGCGGCCCTATTCCTGGCATGCCGGCCGGCAGCCGTGGACTGTTGCCCACAATGACTTGCCGGAAATTGATGAAGCCACGGCGCGAGCGTTTGTCGAACAAGCTGCCGAGATGCTGCAAACGCAATTTGGCTTTGAGAGAATATATCCATCCGGCAACGGTCACACAGGACACGCCGCGACGGGGGAGCACGAGCCAGTTGATATCGAAGCCGAGCTTGCAGCGATGGCAGACGGCGCGTCGGTCAATGCCGTGCACACGCGCATTATTCCGAGCCTGTTGCGCAAGGGCGAACACCCCGACGATGTGCTGGAGCTTGTCGTCGACGAAACCATGACACGCGTCGGCGCCGCGTTGAACTGGACGCGCGAAGTGGAAATTCGGATCGTCGTCAGACGGATCCTGAGCGCCTATAGAAATCTTTTGCTCAAGGATTACGACCCGACAACGGGGGTGATCCCGGCATGGCTGCCGGGCGAATTTCATGAACGCTGGATTGCAGCAATCGAGGAAGGACGGCGACCGGACATTGGATACAACAAAGCCGGTTTTTACCCGCGAAGTTATGGACCGAAAACAACCGACGCTGCCGGCAGTGGTGCACAAAAGACGCAAGACGGAGCGAAGTCACGAAAGTCCGGCGAACGTCGTGTTCTTGTGCTGCAACCATTCACGCCGTTCGATGTCAGCAAACTGCCGCCGCGGTCATGGCTCTACGGTAAACATTACCAACGTCGCACTGTATCCTTGACCGCCGGTCCAGGTGGCATGGGCAAGACCAGCAACGACATGGTCGAGGCCATCGCCATGGTCACCGGCCGCAATCTGCTCGGCGAGCAGCCAGAAGAAAGGCTGCGGGTCTGGTTCCACAATGGCGAGGACCCGCGCGACGAAATCGACCGCCGGCTGGCGGCGATCTGTCAGCATTTCAAAATTCCGCAGGAGGAGCTGACGGGCTGGCTATGGACGACGTCGGGCAATGAATTCCCGCTGCGGGTGGCGAAGGGCTACGCCAACTTCGAGGTTAATGCCGTGCTGGTGCGACAGATTTCCGCGGCCATCAGCGACAACCAGATCGACCTGGCCATCTTTGACCCGCTGGTGACGCTGCATTCGGTGTCGGAAATCGACACTGGAAAAATGGATGGGGTCATCCGCTTGTTTGCCGGGATTGCTGACGACACCGACGCCGCCATCGAGCTGGCGCACCACGTGCGCAAACCCGCCGCCGGTAGTGGCGCCGACTATGACGTCCACGACATCCGCGGCGTGGCGGCCATTACCGACGCGGTACGCGCGGCACGGGTCCTCAACCGTATGAACGAGAGGGATGCCGAGGCGGCCGGTTGCAGCGAAATCGAGCGGCTGTCCCGTTTCCGGGTCGACCGCGCCAAGGGCAACTACAGCCCGGCACAAGCCGCAACCTGGCGGCAGTTCGTCAGCGTCGAATTGCCAAACGGCGACGACGTCGGCGTGGTGGCGCCGTGGAATTTCCCCGGACAGGGCGAGCAGACGCCGGAGAAAGCAGCGGCAGACCAGAAAGCCGAGCGAGTATTCCTGCAGCTGCTCGACAAGTTTTTGGCCCGGGGCATCAATGTGGGAGCCAGTACCGGACCCTCTTCAGCGCCCGCCAAGTTCGCCGAGCAGCAAGAGGCAAAGGCGGCAAACGTTTCTAAGGCTGCCCTCAAAGCCGCCATGAACCGGTTGCTCGACACCGGTCGCATTCGAAGTGAGCCTTATGGCCGAGGCGACCGCACCTCCAGCCGCTTAGTTCCGCGAGAGCGCGAATGAAAATCAATATTCAATCACTTGAAATCGATCGCCGGCGAGGCCGAGCGCCACAATTTATGAACCGGCATATTATTTTTTTATTCAGAGCGACGCCGCCACTTGTACCGTTCCTAGACAACACGAAGGCTCGCTGTCCATATCGTGCCAATATCGCGTCCATATCGTGTCCACCCATCCCTCACACTCTAATAGGCAATATGGACATGACAACGTCCCCAGCGGACGGACGCCTACGGCGCCTTCGGCGCCGCCGTAAGGCGGTCCCCGTAGGCGTCCATCCGCTTCCGCTTGCAAATTACCCCCAGCAACCGTTGCGACGCGTTTAAAGACCGCGCCGGCCGGATGGAGGACCCCATGGCTGAAGTTCTGACACCGGACAGCAACCGATGGGATGCGTTTACCAATGCGCTGTTCCTAGCCCTGTATCCTGATGGCGGCGATCGCTCCGTATGTCTTGGCGATAGCGGGCCAGGCGTCCATCGTTATGCGAAAGAGATCATGCAAGACATGGGCGGCATCGACGTTGCGGCCAGCCTGGAATTCTTTAACGCTAATGGCGGTCATTGCGACTGCGAAATTCTGCTAAATGTTGACGCCATGTCGGAGAGCTAAGATGCGGCGTTCATGGTCTGACGGCAGGCGACTTGGCAAGTACGAAAATGGATATGATTGGCTAATATCACACCGCGCGCTGGAAACGGCGTCGCCTGCATCAGCTACGTAAGGATCCACTCTGTGCTGCGTGTCTGGCCGATAACATCATCACGGAAGCACGAGTAGCACACCACACCATCGATCATCG